>Ga0247734_1000125_pt1 | contig 68087 bp, 55 predicted proteins | sample UWRJL103311B2_FD_180933 | JGI IMG/M metagenome (GOLD analysis project Ga0247734, IMG submission 180933) | Plant litter microbial communities from Arlington Agricultural Research Station in Wisconsin, United States - UWRJ-L103-311B-2 | ecosystem: Environmental > Terrestrial > Plant litter >... | reverse complement strand
TTCATCTCCTGCAATTTTCCAGTAATCCCCTGATCCTTCTATCGGGCGAACTGCTAAGGGGCTTGGAACTGGAGTACGCACTACAAAATTGCCATAATAGTTTACCATGCAGAACAGGTAGAAATTGCCGATATCCAGACGGTTGCTGATCCCAATATTGGTAGCAGGTATTGTAGTACCCCGGCTGTCCAGCGAGCCATATCCTTCGTCAATGGCGGTAGTTAAAATGGTTTTGTTGCCCTTGCTATCATAATATAAGGCCTGGCCGGCAGCGTTTATACCCGCGTAGCGGTAAGTAAAGATATTACCAACTTGTTCTCCCTTCATGTAACCGCCGGAGGCAGCAGTGAGCACCGCCTGAGAAGAAACTGTAGGTAAGGCCTGCGAACTGAACTGGGGAATGCTTGCTTTAGGAATATAGGCTTCCAGAACTTTACTTTTGTTGTAAGAAAATACCAGTCCTGTATTCCAGTTCAGTTTTCTTTTGCGCAGCCAGTCAGCATTTAATGTGAATTCCAGTCCACGGTTGCTGATGCTCGCCTGGTTGACAAGGGTAGGGGTGACACCTTTAAAAGGATCAGTATCAAGTACAGCAAGGATGTCCGTGCTGCGTTTATTATAAAAATCCAGGTTACCTGATATGTTTTTGAAGATGGTGTAATCCAGTCCCACATTAAAGTTGTCAGTTTGCTCCCAGCGAAGTCCGCTATTTGCAGGTGTTGAGAGGGTTAAAGTTGAGTAGGCAGGGAGGGTTACATTGTTAAGCGCATAGGCGGCAACAACCTGTGGGAGACTTGCCTTTGAAATATTACCATTAAATCCTTTGGCAATACGCAATTTCAAAGCATTTACCCAATTAACATCCTGCATAAATGCTTCGCGGTCAATATTCCAGCCTGCGCCCAGTGACCATAAAGGTTTATAGCGGTATTTAGGATCCGTACCGAAAAGGTTTGATTGATCTACACGAATGCTACCAGTAAGTGAATAGCGGTTTTTAAAGGCATAAACTGCATTCATATAACCTGATACAAAGCGGTCATCAGTGTAAAGCTGTGCAAACAGATCATTGTAAGTCAGCGGTACTCCCGTAGAATTATAAATGTAATTGCTGTTAAAGGTCGTGCTTGAGTTGAAGAGGCGGTTATAATCTGTAGCTTGCTGCAGCAAGGTTTGGTCGTTATAACCAAAGGTGGCCGACCTTGCACCCTGTGTAACACTCTGTCTTACTTCGGCACCAAATATCGCATTAATGGAATGGTTGCTGGCAATCTGCTTGTTGTAGGTTAACTGTGCCCTGCTGGTAAAACTGCGCAGCAAGGACTGCGATTCCTGCAGATATCCACCCCGTGGCAGGTTGTAGGTGGCAGCAGTTGTTGCTGTTGCAGGTTGAATAAAACGGTTGATGTGCGTTTTGGTCAAGGATGAATTTTCAGTGGCAAAGCGGCGTTGCTGATTTGCGGAGCTCTCATAAATGCCACCCAATGTAAAGTCCAGTCCGCTGCCAATCTGGTATTTAAAATTAGCAGAAACCCTGAAGTCTGCGATGCGTTGACGTGTATTCACTTCTTCCATCTCGGTCAATGGCCGCATTCGCTGATCTAAAAATCCGACTGCCTGCGTCGCAGTGGTGAACCTGCTGCCGGCGCGTGATGATCCCGAAACAATCGGTAAAGGATTACCATCGGTATCTGCAAATCGTTCATCAGCGTAAATCCTGCTGATGTCTGTTATTGGAGCTGCATTACTAATAGACTCATTGTAATCGGTCAACAGTTCAAACGACAGCTTTTTGCTGATCACCAGATTTGTACGGGCTGACAACTGAATTTTGTGGTTATCATTATTGCGTAAATTCAGTTGGTTTTTCAGGTAGTTTCCGGTAATGTAATACAGGGCCTTATTAGTACCCCCTGAAACATTCAGGTTGTATTGCTGGGTAACGGCATTCTGAAGGAAGTAATCTTCGTAATCATCCGCATTGTTATACGAAGCAAGATTTGCAAATCCCTGTTCCATTTGGGCCTGCGTAAGCTGTCCCAGTGATTTGTCAATCAACAGGTTAAGCGCCGCATCTGAGGAATAGCCTGTAAGGTAGGGCTGGGCCCCGGTGAGTTCAGAAGTTCTGTAGGCGGGAAAGGTTGAAATGGTTCCGTCGGTAAACCGTGTACGGAAATAATTGAGAGCCACGCTGCCATCTTTCTCGTAACGGAACTTACTATAGTTGTCGTGCGGCTTGATGCTAAAAGTACTACGGAAAGCAATCTTTGCATCACCTGCCACTCCCTTTTTTCTGTCAATGATAATCACTCCGTTCGAAGCACGAACCCCGTAAATAGCTGCTGCTGCAGCGTCTTTCAGGATAGTGACGTTCTCGATTTCATTTGGGTTGATGTCATTGAGCGAGAGATCAGTAGGGTAGCCATCTAAAACAATCAGCGGACTGGGATTCCCGGTCATGGTAGATATGCCACGGATTTGAAACAGATTGTTTCCCTGGAACTGGATATCATTATTGATAAGCAGCCCCGGCAATCGGTTTTGCAAGCCAGAAAGAAAATCTGTATTGATACGTGATTCATAAGCTTTAGTACCAATCTGTGAAACTGCCCCTGTTACTTGCTGGGGTAGAATGCGCTGATATCCTGTATTTACAGTAATCCCAACTTCTTCCAGTTCGCCAAAACCCATTTCCATTTGGATAATTCCGAGGTTACTCACAGCAGGTAGTTCTATGTTTTTATACCCTACATAGGTAATAACCAACATTGCATTTTCATCCACATTGTTGAGTACAAAGATCCCGTCAGCGCCTGTTTTTGCCGACCTCTTGCCTCCTTTTACCATGATATTGGCGCCTGCCAGGGGGTTTCCGGTATTGGCGTCCAAAATTTTCCCGGTTACATCAATCTGTGCGAAACGCTCAATAACGCTTCGCAGGAAAGACTTTTCTTTTTTCCGGATAAATATGGTCTTGTTTTCTATGCTGTATTCAAGATCCTTGCCTTTAATGATCTGATCGAGTACCGACAGGAGTGGCGTATTTTTAAAGTTTGCTGGGATTGTTGCATCGGTGTTTAATTCGTTGGCACGGTGGAGAATGTCATAACCGGTTTGTTTGCGGATTTCGTAGAAAACTTTAGAGATGGACACATTTTTTTCTTTGATACTCAGTTCCTGGCCAAAAGACGAGGCACTGGCTTGCATCAATGCCAGGAAAAAGAGGAGAACCGTTAATTTCATGATGAATAGCAGTTTAGGCACGTAGCTTGAGGGCATACGCAAAAAAGAGGTATAATTTTTATACATTTGATATAAGTCTGTTGAGGGGTTCTGTCTGATATAAGCTGATGACAGCACCCTGAATAATGAAATTACTGAATGAATATTTCTTTTGCAGATGAGAGGGCTTCGACCGCGAATCGAAGCCCTTCTTATGCTTCTGTCTGGACGGTATTTATGGGCTTAGTTTCTGTTGATTCATAATTTTTGGTTTAAGTTGATAAGTTTAATTAATTACGTATTTCCTGCCGTGGTTAGCCTGCTTATTTTTTTTCTCTGATCGTTAGTATATTTTTATCCAGTTCAAATTCGGCGATACCACTTTTTTCAAGTTGCAGAAGCAGGCTGGACAGCTGCTTATATTTGCTGATTGTACCTGAGATTGATTCCTTCTTTAAGGCCGGATTTTCATAACGTACCTCTACATTGTACCAGCGTGATACCCTTTTCATCAACTGTTCCAGGCTTTCCTGGTTAAACAAAAAGAATCCTTCTTTCCAGTCAAGTACCAGTTTTGCTTCTACATCTACCACCTGGATATTGCTTCCCCTATTTATGGCCTGCTGGTTTGGCTTTAGGATTTTGGTATCGTTGTTCTGACCAGTTAGCATAACTGATCCTTCCAGCAGTGTGGTTTTGACAGCAGGATCATCAGCGTAGCTGCTGATATTGAATGTAGTGCCCAGAACCTGTACCATTTGCTCACGGCTTTTTACGGTAAAAGGATGTGCCTTGTCTTTATGGACCTGGAAATAGCCTTCGCCGGATAGTTCAACGCTGCGTTCAGCAAGCCCGTTAAAAGATGATGGGTATTTCAAACTTGATGCTGCATTCAGGAATACGATCGTGCTATCGGGCAATCTGACCTGGATTTGTTCACCTCTGAAAGTCTCCAGGGTATTTATTGCCGCGTTTCCCTGACCATTGCGCTCATTGACGGTATAAATAATTTGACCGTCTTTATTTTTTGAAATGGTAACTCCCGATTCATCCGCAAGCTTGCCATTTGCGCCCTCAGTGATCCGGATCTTTCTGCCATTGCCCAATGTAAGGGTAGCACCACCTTTACCTGGTGCAAGATCCTGGTGCATTCTGGCAGAGAAGCTATTCCCCAACTTACCATTGAACCATAATCCGACACCCAGCACCAATAGCAATGAAGCTGCAATAGCAACAATCCGTGGCAGCATGTAATATTTTCTTTCGGGTTGTATTTTATACAGAATGTTTTGCAGCATAACGCTCTCCAGTTCCTGGACATTGCTGGCAAAGTCTGCCGGGATAAGAATCTCCTTATCCTGTTCCTGGTTATACCAGTCTGCAAATTCTCTTGCTTCTTCGCTAGTGATGGTCTTTAGCTTCCACTTTGAAGCCAGTTCTAAATAACGTGCAGGTATGCCTGACTTATCCATAAATGTAAAGGTCTTTACATAGTAGTCAGGCAACTTTCACGAATCCCTTGCTGAAATTGAAAAAAAACTTATAAAAGTGTCATAAAATAATTATTGAGTTGTTCTTTAAGTAGTTTTATAGCTTTGGTAAGGTGTCCCTCTATTGTTTTTTCCGAGATTCCCAGTTTTTTAGAAATTTCTTTATGAGAATGACCTTCTTCGCGACTCATAATAAAAACTATTCGGCATTTTTCAGGTAAATCGTTAACTAGTTTGGATAGTTGTTCCTTTAGTTCCATGAAATCCAGCCATTGTTGCGTGGAATCATCAATATCGGCCTGCTCAAGGCTGTCCAAGTAAAACCTCTTTGTGTTAAGGCGCGCCAGTAAGTTAATGACTCTGTATTTTACTGATACGGCAAGATAATTTTGCAGCGAGGAATTGATTTCTAATTGTTCGCGCCGGTTCCAAAGACTAATGAATACGTTCTGTACAATTTCACGTGCTTCTTCCAGATCCTGAATTTTGTTGGTAGCTACAGTAAAGAGTTTTTTCCAGTAACGTTGATAGATCTCAGTGAAAGCAGCCTGATCATGTTGTTTCATTAAGGTGATGAGCTCCAGATCTGACTTATCGACGTACGAATTCATTGCCCCCATATGATACCCCCAATTCTATTCATGTCATTTTCACAGATTATGTGGACATACGTATCTGCAATAATAAGTATTTTTTTAATGAAAAGAACTTACAACTGAATGGGGGGGCAATGATGACAACTGCAAGCTCTAATCTGCAACTTGTTCTTTTTGATCATCTGGGCACACCTTGACGTAAAACAACTGATTACGCTTTTACCTTTTTTAACACAAATGTTCCCAGTATTCCGGAGACGATGGAGGCTAAAAGTATACCGTACTTGGCCTGATCTACGAACATTGGATTTTCAAATGCAAGTCCGCTGATAAATAAAGACATTGTAAAACCTATCCCCGCAAGTAGTGCGACCCCAATTATATGCTTCCACTTAGCCTTATCAGGAAGTTTACCCAGACCGGTCTTTACCAATATCCAGGTAAATGATATAATACCGACGAATTTACCAATTACTAATCCGGCAGTAACACCAATGGAAACTGGATTAAGGATAGCGGTAAAGATATCTGCACCAATCATAATTCCTGAGTTGGCCAAAGCAAATAAAGGCATGATTAAAAAAGCTACCCAGGGATGTAATGCGTGTTCAATTTTTTGTAAGGGTGTTTCTGCAGCCAGGCTGAGGCTTTTAACATGTTGAATGGTACGGTGCTGCTGAGGGGTAGTGAGCGTACTGTTACTTGGGATTTCCTTATCGAAGTCGTAAGACAATTTCCTTAAATTTTCTGAATAGTCATTTTCATTAATTCTCGTCATCGCAGGAATTGTAAATGCTACCAGTACGCCGGCAATAGTAGCGTGTACACCTGACAGTAAGAAGCCAATCCAAACACCTATTCCCAAAACCAAGTAGAAAGCACTGTTTCTGATACCTAAGATGTTACCAAGAATTAAACCGATAAGGAATAACCCACCAATTCCCAGTGACATAAAATTCACTTCTGCTGTATAGAAAAATGCTATGACCAGAACAGCTCCCAGATCGTCTGCCACGGCCAATGCAGACAAAAATACTTTTACTGAGGAGGGGATGTGCTTACCCGCCATCGATAGTAAGGCAAGTGCAAATGCGATATCTGTTGCCATAGGTATTCCCCAACCATGGCTTGCCTCAGTATCTTTATTAATGGTATAATAAATTAAAGCGGGGACAAGCATACCGCCAAGCGCGGCCATCATAGGCAGGGAGGCTTTACTCCATGTAGAAAGTTCCCCCTCCATAAATTCCCTTTTAAGTTCTAATCCAATAACAAAAAAGAAGATGGCCATTAGTCCATCATTAATCCATATATGGAGAGGTTTACTTAAAATGTAAGTGTCAAATCCAACCGAGAAATCGATTTCCCATAAATGGTGATAAAATTCATGCCAACGGGAATTGGCCCATATAATGGCAATGATCACACTACAAAGCAGAACAATACCACTTGTATATTCTAAATGGATGAACCTGTTTACGGGGGCAACGATTTTTTCTATTGGTGTCTTTTTGGTCATTGCTCACAAGATAATGGTTTTTGTACAATGCGGTTATCTTTGGCCCCCAATAATTTTTTAGCTATTTGTAAACCAAGCCCCTTTTTGGCGCCAGTTACCCATGTAAATAGCTGGCTTGTTGAGAATCATTTTCTAATGATGTCAGGATCTGCATAGAAGTGAATATTTTTTAGGCTTCTGACCTATATGTTTTTCAAAAAGCCTGCTGAAATAACTAAGATTACTGAAGTTTAATTTATAACCTGCTTCTGATACGGACATATGCTCGTCCTTAATTAATCTGGCAGCTTCTTGAACGCGTAAGAACTGATGATAATTATAGATAGTATTCCCAAATATTTGCTTAAACAGACGCTGCATCTTGCTTTCACTCATCGAGGATAATTGAACCAAATCTTTCAGATTTGGGGTTATACTGAGATCAGCAATCACTTTATCCCGTATTTGATAGATTGTTTTTACATCTGCAGTATTTAACGGATAGGCAGGGATAGCACTGCGCTTTAAAAACATGCTGAAAAAAAGCAAAATCAGTTCTTCTGCTTTTACTCTATAATAAAAATTACTTAGTTCTGCGGGTACTTGTCCTTCTAATAAAGAAGCTGCAACAATTTGTATGTCAGGAGATCCTATCTCTTCATACAAGAAAGGCTGTTTACCAGAGATAATATGATCCCAAAGTGTATGTGCTTCCTTTTGGTGAATCAGATCTTTGAGAAGATGTGAATGAATGGTGATAATAATGTTACTGGTAGGCGTATTGGCAGGCGTAAATATTTCCAGATCCATATCGGCCGAACTTACCAGTACTGACGCAAGCCGCTTCACATCACGAAAACTAAAAGTAATTATATTTTTACCCCCATCTTCTTCTGCAACTTTGGGTCTTTTTAATAGCCTCTCTTTTTTTAGCTTATATTGAGAAATCATGATGTGCAGTGAGGGCCCCAGGTCTATCTTTTGGATATAGCCAGTGCCTATATTCTCTTTCAATACAAATTTGCGGTCATTGTATTCATGACTTGCAGGGACGGCAATTTCGGCTAGCACACATATGCGCTTTAGTACACTGGGATCTGTAAGCATAATACGGTTTTGGACTATTAATTAACGTAATGTAGATATTTTAGAAAAATTAAGTCCCCTAAATTTGTATATATCTCTTATTATTGAAAAACATACTAAATGAATAACAAAAAGATTTTGATAACCGGTGCTAGCGTAGGTGGCAATACGGTAGCATGGTGGCTATCTCGCCAGAACTTTGAAGTGACGGTAGTGGAAAGGGCGGACAGCTTCCGTGATGGGGGACAGAATGTGGATGTCCGTGGCGCCGGACGCGAAGTATTGCGGCGGATGGGACTGGAGCAAGCTGCTAGTGAACTTACTACAGGAGAGTCTGGTACAGACTGGGTCGATGAACAAAACCGGGTTATTGCCCGGTTTGCTGTGGAAGACATAGGCGATGGGCCGACGGCAGAATTGGAGATTATGCGTGGTGACATTTCACGATTGATCTACGAGCCTACACGCCAACAGGCCACGTATCGTTTTGGCGACCATATTGTTGCCTTGGACAAGGAAAGAAAAGGGGCCTTAGTCACCTTTAAAAGTGGTGCCATCGAGCACTATGACATAGTTATTGTTGCAGAAGGGGTAGGCTCATCGACCCGTGAATTGGTTTTTCCCGGCGAAAACCAAATGCGTTATATGGATCTAACGATTGCGTATTTTTCTATACCGGGAAAAAAGGGCGACGGTAAATTTGCACGGCAGTACAATACTGTAGGTGGCCGTGGGGCAACATTAAAGCCGGGTAGCGATGGAAACTTGCGGGTATATATGGGGATTCATAAGACTTCTGAAAATGAACAAAAATGGGGTACTGAGCGACAAAAGCAGTTTTTACTGGACAGATTTGCGCATGATGCCTGGGAGTTTCCACGCATTCTCAAAGAGCTACCCAACGTTTCAGATTTTTATTTTGATGTAATGCGACAAGTGAAGATGGACCGCTGGTCTAAAGGCAGCGTAGTACTTACTGGTGATGCTGCCTGGTGTGCAACCCCACTGTCGGGAATTGGAACAACGCTGGCAATTGTTGGCGGTTACGTGCTTGCAGGGGAATTAGCAAAGACGGATGACCCTGTTGCGGCTTTTGCAGCCTATGAGCGTATTATGCGACCATTTGTGAAAGAGGGACAGGGACTTCCTAAAGTTCTACCACGTTTGCTTTGGCCACATTACCGGTCAGGTCTTGCCTTTCTGCGGGCTGTGATGCGATTAGCGGGTACCACAGCCCTGCGTAAGATTTTCTCAAAATTCTATCTTCGCGATTCTAAAAAAGTTGAGCTGCCTAACTATGATTTAAAGTCTTATAGCTGAGGTCTGATAAATTGCGAACGCCCAAAATCAATTGATTTTGGGCGTTCGCAATTTATGTAATAAATGAATATATCTATTCTGAAGTTATCATTATGACTTTCCTTTCGCCATATCAATCATCATGGTAAGCTCATCAACTGCAGCTTCGTTACTGCCATCAAAACCGGTTAATTTAAATCTGACATTACCGGCACCATCAATAACAAATTTCGCAGGGATTCCTTTTACATTATAACTGCTAACAACCTTGTTTACTTTTGTTTGTGCATCTTTGGTATCCATTAACACCTCAAAAGAATATTTCATGCTTTTGATATAATTGGTAGCATCCTGTAAAGGGTTGGCTGCTTGTTCCCAGGTATGGATAAACAGGAACTTTACATTCGCATCGTCTTTGTACTTGTTTACCGCCATTTGCATTGCCGGAAAAGAAGCTTTACAAGGAGCACACCATGTAGCCCAAAAATCAAGGATCACAATCTTACCTTTATAATCGCTCAGGGACACCTGCCTGCCATCCAGATCGGTAAGTGTAAAAGCTGCAGCAGGTTCGCTCACCATATCCGTTGTTAACTTTTTACTCAGATTTTCCAGGTAGCTTTTTCTGGTTGATGCAGCATAGGCTTCGTATCCCGCCTCACTACCTTTTACCTTCACATACAGTTTTTTGAAATCAGCGGCCATTGCAGGAGTTGTTTTTCCCGCTTTCACAACTTCTTCTAATTTATCATAGGCTTCCTGATTTTTGTTTAGGCCCATTAAAATTAGTGCATAACGATAGTTTAAGTTTGGATTTAAGCTTGTTGTCTTTTTGTAAGCCATCTCTGAATACGTTAGGGCTTCTGCATATTTTTTCTCATCAAAAAGAATGTTAGCATATGTACTGGTGAGCCCAGGGTATCCCGATGCAGAGAATTTAGCCCAGTTTTCATTGCCTTTTTTGCCGTCTATATAGGAAAAGGCATTGTCCATCGCCTTTTTAGCATAAACCTCAGCATTTGGCAAATCGCCATTTTTATAAAAAGCTGTAGCAACTCCAGAATAGGCATTTCCTTTCCAAAAATCAACCTCAAGCATATTTGCATATTCATTTGCTTTAGCTACGTTTTTTTCGGCTGCAAATGTACTGGCAATGCTTGCCCTTACATAATCATATGGTAAACGGTCATCCACTTTTATGTTTTCATAACTTGCTGGTGGAAATTTCTTGATCCAGGCTTTGTATGCCACTTCTTTTTCAGCAGCAGTATTTAATTCTTGGATAGATCTTCCCGCTGCACTTCTTGCCTGTGTACCTTTTGGGAAACGTGTTTCTACATCTTTATAAAGCTGCTCGGATTGCTTTGAATTTCCTAATTTATAATAATAATTTGCTGCCGTTAGGACCTCTTTTTCTGTTTTTGCCTTTGATAACGATCCTAACTTTAGTCTCAACCGGTTTTTATCAGAGGAATCTTTTGATAACACCAACCGGTCTAAGTATTTCGTTGTGGTATCTGCCGCTTTTTTATCTTGTGCCCGAAGGGTATTCAGGACTACCAATGATAAAAACATCATGCTGGCTGCTTGTATTAACTTCTTGTTGTATTTCATTGAAATTTATTGTTTAAGTTGAGATAATGACCTTTAAATAAGATGTTAATTGTATCCTGGATTTTGAACTAGATTTCCGTTCGCTAAAATTTGGGTTACAGGAATAGGCATCAATTGTGAGGTTGTTTTATAAGTAGGTTTTAAAGCACCTAAAACAGCATCGGCTGTGCCTGTTCGTTTTAAATCAAACCAGCGATTCCCAGTTTCACCAAACAATTCCAGTTTCCTTTCTTTAGCTATAGCGGCTGAAAGTGACGTCGGGTCAGCCGCAGGAGTGTTTCTGAGTCCTGCCCTGGTACGGATCACGTTTACATCGCTCTGAGCGCCGGAGATATTACCTTGTTGTGCCCTTGCCTCAGCGCGGATCAGATATTGTTCCCCTAAGCGGAAAAGGACCGTAAACTCATTACCGGCAGGAAGTGCCGATCTGGTTGGCAGTTTGTACTTATTGATCCTATAATACTTTATGGCATTAAAAGTAGTTGAATCTATCCAGGATGTTTTACGGTTATCATTAAGTTCAAAGCCCTTGGTGAAATCTGCATACAGTACATAGGCTGGTGGCGCTATATTATCTGTCTGAAGAGCAGTGCGGTAAGTACTAAAGCTTGATGCACCATACAATGTAGATAACTGCAAGATGGTCTCTGAACTTGTATTTACAAAGGTATTAGCCAGGGTAGACATGGTGTACGTACCTGAGGCAATGATTTTGGTTGATTCTAACTCTGCATTCGCATAATCTTTAGTATATAAATATACTTTAGCCAATAATGCAGTTGCAGCCCATTTATTTGCCCTCACTCTTAATGCTGCAGTACCTACATAGGTAGTTGGTAACAGGTTTTGCGCATCTTTTAAGTCGGTTATGATATGTGCATAAACTTCTGTAGCTGCTGCCCTTGGAAGATTTGCACTATTTAATTCAAGTGGATCGGTCACGATAGGCACGCCGCCAAAGTAGTTGATCATATTGAAATTCATGTATGCCCTGAAGAATTTAGCTTCGCCTATCAGCTGGTCCTTCACCGCTGGCGTAATAGCTGCAGACTTAGTTACTCCATCAATAATCGCATTACTTTCTCTTATAACCTGATATGGATAGTTCCACAAATAATTTAGTGGATAGCTATTATTGGTCGCAACTACATTTTGAGAGAACTGAATCAGTTCTGCTGTTGAAGTTGTACTCTGCAATTCATCAGCCGCTAAACCACCCAGCCATGTTACATATTGTAATGAGTTAACAGTTGGAAAATAAGAGTATAGGGCTAAGGTAGCACTAGTAGCTGAATTGTCACTGGTGAAAGTATCCTCTTTTTGTATCAGATTGTCTGCTATATCCACATCAACAAACTTTTTGCAAGATGATAAAGCAGTTAAAACCAATCCTAATATTATTATTTTATTGAAAAACATATAATTAATCTTCATTATTTCTGAATTAAAATGAACATTTTAAGCCTATTACAATTGTACGCACCTGTGGGATGGCAATATATTGACCTGTACCCAATGCACTGCCCGTGCCTGGAACTGTGGAGTCAGGATCGTATACGTATTTCTGCTTTGCCCAGGTGTAAATATTTTGTCCCTGTACATAAGCACTTAGGTTTGACAATTTGAGTTTGCTAACCAATTGTTTTGGAAAGGTATAGTTGAGGCTCACTGTTTTTAGCTTTAAGTAAGAAGCATCTCCCCAGTTTACATTAGAAGAAGTGAGATTGGAATAAGAAGGGTCTGTAACAGTAGAAGCAGCAGGGAAAGTTGCAACGTCGCCAACAGCATTCCAACGATCTACCAGGGCCGTGCTTTGGTTGGTATAGTTAATACCTGCAGGGCTGGAAGTAAGCGTTGGATTGAGAACCCCATAGCGGTGGTTGTACTGGAACATAAAGTCTAATGAAAAACTTTTGTAACTGATGCTATTATTCATACCACCATAATAAGGATGTCCGTAATATCCTACGCTCCTGTCATTTGTAAAGTCTATGATTCCATCACCATTAAGGTCTTTGTAAGTTGCCAGACCAGTGGTCGGATTAACACCATTGTATTCGTAGAATTTCCTGATATCCGTAGGCTGCCCTATAATATAAGTACTTGCATAAGAGCTTGTCGCCAGATTAGCATAAGACAGCAATTTGTTTCTGCTGATGGTTAGATTAAGATTAGTGGTCCACCTAAAATCTCCGGAGGCTATATTTACTGTAGTTAATTCAAACTCGAACCCCTTGGTTTGTACCGTTGCATCCAGATTTGACGTATAACCCGTAGTACCCACTTGTGAGGGAAGTGTTAAATAATTCAAGAGGTTTGAAACGCGGTTACGATAGTAATCTGCTTTAAATAATATTCTATCCTTTAAGAAACCCAGCTCCACGGCAACATCCAGTTTTTTGTTGGATTCCCATTTGAGATCTGGGTTTTCTATGTTTCCAGGAGAAATAACACCGGATCCGTCGTAATTGTAATTTCCGCCACTGGTACTATAGGTTGCCATGTACAGGTAATTAGGAATTTGGTCGTTACCTGTGATACCGTAACTTGCTCTTAATTTACCAAAACTTAGGAAGGTTAAATCCTTCATGAAATCTTCTTCGGTAAATATCCATGATGCACCCATTGCACCGAAATTTCCAAATTTATTATTTTTACCAAAACGTGAGGAACCGTCCCTTCTGAATGTTCCATCAACAATATATTTTCCTTTCCAATTGTAATTCAAACGGCCAAATACAGCATTGTATTTGTAAATACTGTTGGCATTAGCATTGGTAACTACCGTCGCTGCACCTAATAAGGAATTTATCAGGTTTTCATTGGTAAATCCTGTGCCGGTTAACGAAATCCCACTTGCATCGGTTTTTTGAAAGGTAGTACCTGCCAATGCTTCAAAAGTACCCTCCCCAATTTTGGTGGTGTATACTGCCTGCGGCTCAATAATGTAGTTACTGTTGTCATTGTCGGCATATCTCAATGTACTTGTCTGGGTAGTTTGAGGATTTTGTGAGCTTGCGGGATTGATCTGTTGCTGTTTTAATCTCGTTGTGCTATAACCCAAATTGGCTTTCAGTGTTAAGTTTGATAATAACTTATAAGCTAGATTTACATTGCTGATCAGATTGCTTGTCTGCGCGTCCGTTGTTTTTGGATTGTAAGATAGCGGACTGGTTGATGTCCAGTTTACACTTCCATTTGCATTATACAAAGGATAATTGGGGGCTAAAGTATAGATGCTGGCTAAATCTGTTGTAGGTAGCAGATTTTGCATATAAGAGTAGTTCACTGAACCATCAATACTGAATTTGCCGTTCAGGCTTTTATGGCCAGCACTGAGGCGGCCTGAAAAAGTTGTTGCGCCAAAATCACCACCATATACAGTACCTTGTTTACGGTAAGTAGAAGATAGCAAAAATGAATTCTGAGCATTTCCGCCAGAAACCGAACCAGTAGCATTGGTTGTATATGCTGTATGTCCGATAAAATATTTCTGCCAGTCAGTTTCAGCATTCTGATCCCATACTGTTAAATCAAGCGCATTAGCGGTGGTTGGCGTAACACCAGATTTAGCAAAAGCGGCTTTACGCATTGCCAAATATTCCTGGGCGTTCATCATTGGGATATAGTTGGCCACATTAGATACCCCCGTATTCACATTGAAATTGAAAGCTGTTTTTCCTTTGCCACCTTTTTTAGTAGTGATTAACACTACTCCGTTTGATCCCTTTGAACCATAAATGGCCGTAGCATCGGCATCTTTCAGCACGTCAATACGTTCGATATCTTCAGGGGCAATTACACTGAAGGGGCTGATTGCTCCATTAGAACCACTAAATCCATTGGCATTTAAGTTATCGGTAGCAGGTGTTTGCCCGTTAAATAAGGTAAATGGAACTCCATCAATCACATATAGTGGAATAAATCCAGCCGATGAGATAGTTGTGAAGGCACCACGGATATTCATTCTCACACCTGCACCCGGCAGTCCATTATCCTGCGTAACCTGTACACCCGAAATTCTTCCCTGCATAGCCAGCAACGGGTTCTCTACAGTTTGTTTTCCGATCTCTTGCGCAGTAATAGAACTTACAGAACCGGTATTGTAACGTTTTGTGGTTGTGCCATAACCAATTACCTGAACCTGGTCCAATGCAGATGCTGACGGCGTAAGTTTGATATCCAGTAAACTGGCAACACCACTTTGTAAGATACCAGAGGTGATTCTAAATTCTCTGGTTTCGTAACCGATATAAGAAATGACTAAAACGTCATTTTCGTTAAGGTCGAGCACAAAGCTTCCTGTAGAGGTGGTCAGTACATATTTTTTGGTGCCTTTTACCATAACTGTTGCACCGGCAAGTGGCTGGTTATTCTCTTCCACTATTCTTCCGTTAAAGCGGGAAGAGGTAAAGACTGAGCCAATTTTATCTAGTAGCGACTGCTCTTGCTTTTTGATCAGTACCGTATTGTGTTCGATGCTGTAAGTAAGCGACTGGTCTTTCAATACATATTCGATGACCTGCTCTATTGAGGCATTCTTGAAATTAACATTGATTTTAACTGCATCATTGAGCGTGTTTGTGGTGTATAAGATCCTGTAATTGGTTTGTTTCTCCACTTCCTTGAACACCTTGTTGATGGTAGTGCTTTTTTGTGAGTAGTTCAGTTTTTGAGAAAAGCCGCTCGCGCTAACGTGCAGCATTACGGTTGTCATGAAGATAATGGTGAGCTTCATTATGAATAAGATTTTTTTTGGCAGGCGCGACAATTGCCTTCCTTGATAAAAAGGATTAAAATACATACTTTAGATTGTTTGGGTTAATGTGTAAATGGACCTCAGAATTCGTTTTTAAAGGGTTAACTCAGATATTTATGCCATGGGCGTGCTAGTAACACGTTCATGGCTTTTCTTTTAAACCTTTCTTCTCATTAACGCCGACAGAGTAGCTGTTTCTTCATTTTTTTGTTGGTTTTAAGTTGATATATAGATAATTATTCAGGTTGGTTAGTCTTATTGTTATTTTATTTTACAGTTACCACTTTGCCGTTGATACTAAATTTTATGTCGCCCGTTTCTTCCAGCATTTTAAGGACTAACGAGATTTGATCGAAACGGGATACCGATCCTGAGAAATAAGGCATCTTGTTAAAATCACCTTCCAGCTTGAATTGAACACCGTACCACCTCGATAACTTACGAAGAATACTGGATAGACTTTCGTTTGTGAATCTGAATTCTCCGTTTTTCCAGTCGATTGCCAAAGCCGGATCTACAGGCTTGATATTTATGCCGGCAACTGTTAAGCCTGCCTGTTCTCCCGGAACAAGTGTACGTTCTGTAGTCTGGTTCCTAACCTTAACGGATCCCTCCAGCAGGGTGGTTTTGATGTCCCGTTCGTTTTGATAACTATTGATGTTGAAATGAGTTCCCAATACTTCTACTTCCTGCAGGTTGTTTTTCACTACAAATGAATGGGATTTGTCTTTGACCACTTCAAAATACGCCTCACCAGATAATTCAACAGTACGATGCAGATTCTTGAAACGACTTGGAAAGGTCAGTTTTGAAAGTGAATTTAACCATACCTGTGTTCCATCGGGCAAGTTTACCTGGTATTGTCCGCCCACGGGTGTTTCAATAGTATTGAATTGCTCCAACTGTCCCTCGCTTTTGGTGTCCGCATCTTTAACATTGAAAACCAGCAGTCCATTCGCAGCTTTTTTGACAGCTATTCCATTTATGATGGCCAGTTCGCCAGTTTTGCTGCCACTAAGATCAATCTTTCTACCGTTTGCCAGAGTTAGGATAGCATGGTTACCGCCCGGTGCCACATCATTTGCGTAACGTACATTAATGTCGTCGTTGTTTCTTTTTACAGTATACAATCCGATGAGTGCAAAAAAAGCGATTACCGCTGCCGCCGCCGAAACTGTCCATAACCTCCTGAGTTTAAATTTCGGTTTGATTTCAGGTTCAACGATATTACTGGCCTGAGGTTGATCCAGCAATTGCTGATCGATACGCTGTTTCAAACGTAGTTTGAATGTCTCCTTTTGCTCTGCCGGGAGATCCCATGAGTTGGATGAAAGCTCCTGTTCTAAAAACGAATTAACCAGATAAGCCTCTTTCGGGCTTGCATTTCCGGCTATATATTTTTTAAATATTTTTTTCGTATGATCGGTTTTCATAAGGAATAAAGAATAAGTTGAAAGGCCCTACATACAGCTATTCCGAAAAACGGGCTTTGGTGGTAGATTTATTTTGATAAAAAATGGAATTATTTTAAAAGTTCTATAAATAAAGCTGCCATTGCCATAGAAAGCTTACCATTGATTGACTCTGAGATGATTTTAAGTGCGTTGCTGATTTGTTTTTTAACAGTTCCCTCGGCAATGCCCAATCTTTCGGAGATTTCGCGGTGGGATAATTGTTCATCTCTACTCAAAATATAAACTTCCTGCATTTTTTTCGGCAGTTTTGATATTCCAAGGTCAATATGTTCCTGCAATTCCCTTAAAGAGATGTGGTCTTCAATATTTTGACTGTTATCTACAATATGTTCAGTAAGCTTATCGATAAAGTCAGTGGTATCAATATGTCTTTCGAGATAGCGCAAGCTGAGGTTTCTTGTACTCTTAATAAGGTAGGAGGCGAGAGTACCTTTAATAGATAAATTTTGTTTCCGATTCCACAGGGATACAAAGATTTCCTGCACGATATCAGCTGATTCATCTTCCGACTTCGTTAACCGTACTGCATAAGAAACCATCTTCTCCCAATAGCGGTTGTAAAGTTCAGAAAACGCAAAACTATCTTCCTTTTTAAGGAGCAAGAGAAGTTCATCATCCGGTAAATGGGTAAGCTGTACCATACTTTGTATGGATACGAATATATACAGAATAGGAGGGGAATTGGTAAATTATTGATAATAGTATTTTTTTGACCCACAGATCATATGAATCAGTTATGGAATTGAAGTGAAAGGTGAAGGACAATTGTTTCTACTCCCGATTGAGTGTCATACCCGCTTCAATAACATTCTGATTTGCTTCGCGTATCCTTTCTATATCCATTTTTTCAACCTTGCGGTCATAGGTTAGTATCCCATTTATTTCATGTTCAACATCAGTTGTCTGCGTATAAACTGCAACACTTAGCCCCCTGTAGCGCATCAGTTGTTCTACCTGGTTCAGCAACATGATATATCTGTCTGTAAGAGCTGATTTAGTCGGTTCATAATCGTAAGCATTGTTTTCTACCGGCCACATATGTTCCCTTACAAACAGACCAACTCCTCCAAATTCGCCCAGGGAAGCGGCCCGCTTTCTATCCGGCTCAGAAGCTTTATACGGGCCTACATAAATATGGGTATCTACAAAATCTCCGTTTTTAGGATCTCCATATGCTTTCTGATAACTGGGGTTGTTATTGAATCCCGAATTTCCGTTAACAAGTCGCGACGGATCATATTTTTTTACCCAATCAGTAATGTTTTTGACGTCAAAGGCACCCCAGTTCTCATTAAATGGCACCCAGGTAATAATGGAAGGTGAATTGTAATGGTTGTCTATCAGTCGTTTAAGTTCCTGTCTAAACGCTTTCCTCGTCTTGAGTGTATCTATATCTGGATACCAAATCGCAGGCATGTCCTGCCATACCAGTATTCCGACTTTATCTGCCCAATAGTAAAAGCGCTGCGGTTCCGTTTTCATATGCTTCCGTATCAGATTGTAGCCTGCTTTCTTTGAAAACTCAATATCTGATTTTAACGCTTCCTCAGTAGGCGCAGTTAAAATTCCATCGGGCCAGTAGCCTTGATCAAGCAAACCCACCTGCATGATGAACTTGCCATTGAGCAAAGGGCGGACCACACCTTTCACTTTCCCAAGAACCACATCCCGCATACCAAAATAGCTCAGTATTTCATCTGTAATTGTTCCGCTGGCTGATTTAAGCGTGATTTTCAGGTCATACAAAAAAGGTGAATCCGGAGACCAGGCTTTTGGCTGCGCAATAGGTATATAAAATTCAGTGTTTGGATTTCCTTCTATTTTGGCAATTTCCTTTTTCCCATCGAGCACAGTTGCTGATATTTGTGAAAGTGAAGAAGTGTTTACCTGGATCTTCACCCGCTTGCCAGAAAGATCAGGCAATACACGTATGCTTTTGATATAAGCTTTATTCACTGGTTCCATCCATACCGTCTGCCATATACCGGAGCTAAAGGTATAGTCACCACGTGGTCCGTTTTTACCAGAAGGGGTACGGCCATCGTTTAGATCATGTGCGGCAACAACAAGGCTATTTGATCCTTTCTGCAGCAGTGATGTGATATTTACTGAAAATCCGTCATAACCTCCGGAGTGACTGATGGCTTTTGTTCCGTTTACAAATACCGTAGCATTATAGTCCACGGCATCAAAATGAAGGATAACTTCTTTGTTTTTCCATGAAGCGGGTATCATAAAATTACGTTGATACCACATGTTGATCTCTTGCTTTCGCTCTATTCCTGATAGTACCGATTCAGGGCAATAAGGGATGCGAATCTTTTCTGAGTTTTGTGTAAAGGTGAGTGGCTTTGTCGGGTTTAATGCGGAGGTGATTGATTTACCGCCCTGATAATTCCATGTACCGTTGAGGCAAAGCCATTCGCTGCGCAGAAGCTGGGGCCTTGGGTATTCGTTTAGTGGAACATCCACAGACAGTGCTGCTTCTGTCCATTTTGTGGGTAGTTTAGCTTTTTGAGCAAAGGTTGGTGCTGACAGAAACTGCAGGATAACTGTAAGCAAAACGAACAAGGTTAGGGGAAGTGTTGTATGATATTTAATTGGGCCAGATATCCGTTTGCAAAGTGCCAGCATTTTAAGATTAATATAGGGTCAAAGTAAATATATTAAAATTATTTTGATGCTGTGCCTGTCTCATTAAGTCAGATATTTATCGCATCCGTTAAATGGATTGGTAGGATGAGAAAGGCATTAATTATAAAAATCCAACCTCCCTGAAAGTAAGATTCAAGGACGTTGGATATTTAAATGAGGATCTGAAAATTCAGATTATTTTAAAGCGTAGTTAAGGTAACCACCATCTGCTTTGATCTCTGTTCCTGTAATAAAACTTGCAGCATCAGAAGACAGGAACAATACCGTGTTTGCAATTTCCTTGGGATCACCAAGTCGTTGCAGGGCTGTAGCGCTGGCTAAATAATCTTTTGCATCTGCATGTGCCACGCTATCTAAACCCGGTGTAGCTATCGGTCCCGGACTAACAATATTTACGCGTATTTTTCTTGTAGCCAGTTCATTTGCTGCAATTTGCGCAATTTTGTTCAATGCTCCTTTGGTTGCAGAATATATGCTGGTTCCCAAATTTGCAGCTGTAGCTACCGTTGACGAAGTGAACACTACTGATGCTCCGTCAGCCAGGTGAGGAATTAATTTTTGCAATGTGAAAAAATGCCCCTTTACATTGGTATTAAATTGTGCATCAAAATTTGCCTCAGTTACCTGCTCTATTGGTTCAAATGTGCCAATCCCGGCGTTCAGGAAAAGGACATCTAATTTGTTTCCACTTTCTGCAACTGCTTTTTCCAGAATTAAAATTTCTTCCAGTTTGGATGTGTCCGCTACTATTGTAGTTAGGTTCGGACTGTTTATTTCTGCACTTGCTTTTTGCAGGTTGCCTGCATTTCTGCCTGTGATTAAAACATTTGCACCTGCGTTGATAAATGCTTTTGCTGTTGCTAGTCCTATACCAGAGGTTCCACCTGTGATAACGACGTTTTTATTTTTGAAATCCATAATTATATTTTAGCTATTTTTGTAGTCTGTTTTACGAACTACAAATGTATATAAAAGTAGTTTGTAAAACAAACTACTTTTATATATGACATTATGAAAACAGAGGAGAGAAGATCAACATGCCCGATTAATTATTCGGTAGAAATTTTCGGTGATAAATGGATGCTGTTGCTCTTACGGGATTTGATGTTTAACGGAAAAAATTCCTTTCTGGAGTTTCGCGCATCGGCAGAGAAAATATCAACAGCAGTGCTTACCGAGAAGCTGAATATACTTTTGACCGAAGGTATTGTCTCAAAAATAACTTCTCCAAAGAATGCTTCGAAATTCCTGTACCAGCTGACAGAAAAAGGTATCGAACTGGTGCCGGGTATGGTGGAGTTTCTTACCTGGGGCTCAAGGTATAACCCTGACGGCGGCCCCACATTACTGCTTAACCAAATTAAAAAAAATAAAAAGAAAGCGATTATTGAACTACAGGATAAACTACGAGGGTTATCTGTCTAGAAGGTATATTTTTCTTTAAAAAGTTATAGTTTGCACTTTTGACATGGACTGTGTTTTTACAAACAAGTCCGTTCGCAAATTTAACCTCTGCAATAGTATCATTCGTATGTACAACGAATGATTGCCCACTACCAACAACTCCATTGCCCGTTGTCTTTTTATTAGGAAGCTTAACCAACTTGTCATTGATATCAATTGGAAACATATTGCCTGTATCAAACATGAATTTACCTTTTACACCGTTCACCTCACCTGAAATAAATGGGAAAGCGTTTACCAATGTGATTTGAAATTCGACAGTATCTCCATGTAAGACCGCGTTTTGCTCGTATACCTGTGGAATTGATTGTTGTGCCATCGCAGATAGTCCTATGGCGGAAAAGATAACAAGTAACAATATTTTAATCATCAGGAACCTATTTACGTATAATTATTTAATATTATTTCCCGCAAAGATCTCATTTTAAATAACTTACTTGCAAACACTGGGCGGAGATTTGTTAAGAACGATAGTCCTTATCTGCCCCTAAAATTGTCGTTAGTGCACCCTCATTTTCTGATAGACAGGTAATATTTTTACCCTATATAACAATCTATGCTTTTAGCGTCAACACCAAAACAGGTAGCAGGGAGTGGATTGGCTTGGTCATCCTTGTGCTCCCTACGCTTATCGTATCAATGGATATGACGGTGACTTATCTCGCGTTGCCGGTTTTGAGCACGCAGTTTAAACCACTGAGTACCGAGTTGCTGTGGATAACCGACATTTTTGGCTTCTTCGAAGCGGGACTGTTGATCATAATGGGCGCGCTTGGTGACCGACTCGGGTTGCGAAAAATATTGCTTGTGGGAGCTACTGCATTTACTATTGCATCCGTATTGGCCGCATTTTCTCCTGCTGTGTTTTGGCTTATTCTTGCCCGGGCGATGATGGGGATAGCCGGCGCAACCATATTGCCAACGGTGATTTCACTGATACGGAACATGTTTCATGATGATAAACGACGCACTTTTGCGATGGGCCTTTATACAACATGCTTTTCATCAGGTACAATGCTTGGACCCATAATTGGTGGTTTTCTGCTGAGCCATTTTTGGTGGGGCTCGATCTTTTTGATGCCGGTTCCGCTGATTTTGCTTTTATTAATCGTGGCGCCGGTCTATCTGCCAGAATTCAAACACCCTGACACCAAAGCCGTTGATTATATGAGCGCGGTTGCACTCATTGCCGCGATTTTATTGATTATTTTTGGTTTAAAACAGATTGCGCAGAACGGTTTAGAAGTATGGCCGTTTGTGAGCATATCAGCGGGTACTGCGTTAACGATAGTGTTCATACAGCGGCAAAAAAATGTATCTAACCCATTGATAGACCTTGAGCTTTTTAAAGGGATTACCTTTAATGTTTCGCTTGCTGCCCTTTTTACAGGTCTTTTTAGTTGGGCGGGTATTTTCATGTTTGTAACTCAATACCAGCAGTCTGTACTGGGACTGAATCCGTTCGAGTCAGGTTTGTGGTTGTTGCCGGGAGCATTGGGCAGTATAATTTTGTGTATGCTTGTGCCATTTATTCTTCGTCATTTGAGTCGGGCCACAGCAATGGCTTTAGGACTAACTGTTTTGGCGATGGGCATGCTGCTGCTTGTTTTCATAACGACCACTTCCTTGACGTTGCTGGTAGCGGCATGTTTCCTGATATCTGGCGGTTGCGGGTTGACGGTGACACTGGGGATAGATAACGTAGTGACTTCTGCACCGCCTGAAAAAGCCGGGATAGCGGCCGGTATTTCAGAAACAAGCACAGGTTTTGGCGCATCGTTTGGCATTGCGATTTTAGGCATTATATGGACGTCAATTTATCGTGCAAATATGCCAGCAAATATTCCAGAAGCTAAAAATACTATAGGAGGAGCGTTGGCAGAATCGGCCAGACTTCACACTCCTGAACTGTTAATTCAGGCACAGGAAGCATTTGTTCATTCGACCCACATTACAGCAGGTATTTGTGTTTTTATCGTGGCAGCGATGGCAGTAGTGGTGAAGTTGACAGATTAAATCAAGATTCACGATATTTGTTGGAAATGGTTTTATATTGCAATTATGATAGATTTATCTTACGCTGAGAATCAAATTCATTGTGTTACAAATTTTCAGGATCTTGTTTCTGCACCATTTAATGGAGATGTAAATGCGATGGCATGGGCCCGCAAATTAGCGGGTGATTTTTCTGAAATTGTTGAAAAGGTGGAGCTGAACGGAAATATAACAGTAATTGATGAAGATGAACTTCGTGAACTTCAATTGACTGAATTAGGACAACTTGCCCGCGAAATTCTCTTGAATGACTTGCAGTTATTGACTGCTCATGGCGCTTCGCCATTGCTCAATATAATCAACCAATATGATCGTGATGATGCCTTCCCGTTCTTTCCAACTGATGTTTATTCTTTTCATGTAGACCGCTCTCCAATACCAGCCGATACTTTTTTATGCACTTATTACGGTGAGTCAAGTGATATATTACCGAATTCGCAGGCCATCAAGAAAGTACTTGTTCCGGAAATACGTGCTGAACTCAAAAAACTACACGATGAAACAGAGGAAGATTTTGAATCTTTTTTAACTGAAAATTTCTTTGATCTACACTACCAGGCCAAATCCAATGCACGGCCAATAAGCTTAGGCTTAGGCCACTTATGGAGATTGGCGATTGATCATCCGGAAAGTCCAGTTCCTCCCTGTATTCATCGTGCACCAAAAGAGAAATATGGGCAGAAGAGGCTATTACTAATATGCTGATCTTAGACTATATTTAGTATTCCTCAAGGTAGCGGAGTACTAATTTAAGCCCTTCCCATTTATTTATGGGTTCATTTTATTAAATGTCGCCTTTATTGTGAGTGGATCTGCATTTGCCATTACTTCACTAAATCCAAAAGTTAGTTCTTGCTTTCCTGCCTTCATCTGCTCAAAAACGGATTCAACGAAATCACTTACTGCTGGCTGGCCGTCATGTAGCCCTTTTCCACCCAGATCGGTATTCAATGCTGGAGGGATCATTTCAATCACTTCTATATTTCTTGATTTCAGCTGGTACCTCAACGATTGAGTGAAGGAGTGAAAGAATGCCTTTGTAGCGCAATAAACAGGCACTTTTGCCAGCTGAACAAATGACAATCCTGAAGTCACATTAATGATTGTATTTAAGGATTCAAGCGCAATGAACAGGTTCGTGAGGTGAACAGGAGCTAATATATTTGTTGTCACCTCCGCACTGGCCTTCTGGTAAAAGTCGTCGTCAGACACATTCATCCAGTTTTGGATTCCGGCGTTGTTTACCAGTACGTTTAAGTCACTATGCTTTTCTGCTACCCAATCATACAGCGCAATTCTTTCTGCCTCTGTAGATAAGTCGCACACTTTTGTGATCACAGAAGGAAATTTATCTGCCACTTCTTTGAGTACATCTTCACGTCGCCCGCATATAATTACAGTATTGTTACACTTGAGAAACCTCTCTGTGAGACCTAAACCGATGCCACTTGCACCACCTGTGATTAGAATTTTGTTGTTTGATAAGTTCATGAAACGTTTGGTTATTAATTGTAGCACAAAGCTAATCTTTAATACATCTTTTAGTTTGCAAGAATCAATCGATTGTTTACAAGAATCAAATTTGGCTTAAGAAAGCTAATAGGAACTTGTTCTAAAAAATAGTTTTTAACTTACGCGGCTTACATTTCGGGATGGAAACAACAGAAATCATTTCTCGGATATACAACTTACCTGAATCCTCAAAAGCAAAGCTGATTGCCAGGATGAGCGAAATTTCTATTTGGCCAATTGGGGCAGGAGGTTGATTATCAGTAGGATCAGGGCAGGCTCGGGGAAATAATCTAATTATTTATCATTTGTATCATCTATTCTTATTGCAGAGCCTGATATTTGCGATCAGAATTTAATAAATATGAATTGGATTATTTTAATTATTGCCGGCCTGTTTGAAGTTGGCTTCACTTCATGCTTAGGAAAAGCAAAGGAAGCAGTTGGAAGCGAAATGTATGCATGGTATGGCGGCTTTGTGCTCTCGCTGGTGATCAGCATGGTATTGTTAATGAAAGCGACGCAAACGCTACCTATGGGGACTGCCTATGCGGTTTGGACGGGGATTGGTGCTGTAGGAACGGTTCTAATAGGAATATTTATTTTTAAAGAACCTGCCACCTTTTGGAGATTGTTTTTTATCGTTACACTGGTAGGTTCTATTGTCGGATTGAAGGCCGTTGCACACTAATATGAGGTTTGGCATTTAAATCATGATGTAAAATATAATCAATTAGTATTATTGCAAGTATTTTCGGCTACACTTTTTACAATTTAGGCTAATTTTTGATTGACATATTTATTGAAATTTGTTCCAGTAAGAATGAGAGAATAACAGCGAAACCTATAAATGACGATGTTCGCTGGCCTAATAATCAAATTCTGAAATGAAGTTTACAAGTTAAATCAATAACAGATGGATCAGTTTAAAAAGGAAACAGAAAATATAGAAAATACATCAACTATGAAGGCTGTCCTCCAATATGAGTTTGGCGGGCCTGAAGTGCTACGTTACGAAGATACACCGGTTCCAGAACTTCAATCCGGCGAGGTGCGCGTTCGTGTTCATGCAGTTGGGATCAATCCGCCGGACTGGTACCTGAGGGACGGTTACAAGGCCTTACCTCCGGAATGGCAACCAAAGGTGAATTTTCCTCTAATTCTGGGGACAGATATTTCGGGTGTTATTGAAGCAGTTGCCGAAGGTGTTACATCGTTCAATATTGGGGACGAAGTGTATTCAATGGTGCGCTTTCCCGGTGGAATGATGGGTGATAGCAAGGGCTATGCGGAGTATGTTACGGTGCCAGTGGCTGAAGTTGCACTCAAGCCTGCTGGTATTGACTATTTACAGGCTGCTGGGGCACCGATGTCGCTGCTTACAGCATGGCAGTTTCTGATTGATCTGGGGCATAATGAGCCGAACGTCCTACAGCCAGATCAGCATCATCCCGTGCCGCTCAAAGGAAAGAGAGTACTCATTAATGGGGCAGGAGGGGGTGTCGGGAACTTTGCCGTGCAACTAGCAAAATGGAGAGGTGCATACGTGATAGCCGTGGCATCTGGTAAACACGAAGTATTATTAAAGGAACTTGGAGTTGATGAATTCATCGATTATACTAAGACTGCTGCAGAGGATGTGGTTATTAACCTTGATCTGGTTTTGGATTCAGTTGGCGGGGCTGCAACAGCTCGTTTCCTGCGCACATTAAAACCAGGGGGTGCTCTGTTTCCAGTATTTCCTCTCGGTTTTTCTGGTGCTGATGAGGCGGCGGAGATGGGTATCACAGTTTCCACAACACAGGTCCGCTCCAGCGGTGCACAGCTGGCAGAAATAGCACCACTGTTAGATGACGGAACAATCAGGGTAATCATAGACGGCACATTTCCACTTGCGGAAGCCAGGAAAGCTCACGAACGTGCCGCTCAGGGCAATATGCAGGGCAAGATCATCCTTACGGTAATTTAAGCGTAGCTTACTAAATAGTTCAAACATATGATTATAAAGGATTAATGTTAAATTAGCGTAATCATGAAAGTTAAACTGCAGCCAACCATATTTAAAAGTATTTCAGCGTATATGCGCGATATGGGTTTGCCTAAGCCGCTACATCCTTTAGTGGCACTAATAAAATATGATAACGATAGGATAAGCCGCGCCAATGCTGGCCGAAGCTTTCTGGTTGATTTCTATAAAGTTTCTTTCAAGGAAGATTTCAGGGGCCAGGTGAAATATGGACAAGGTTATTACGACTTTGAAGAAGGAGGCCTGGCATTTTTAGCGCCTAACCAGCTGATCACCATGTCTACAGATGAAAGCTGTTACGAGGATGGGTACAACTTATATTTTCATGCTGACCTGATCCGGAATTATCAACTGGGAAAAAACATTCACCAGTATGGTTTTTTCGCTTATGGTGTGAACGAAGCGCTCCTGGTTTCGGACAAAGAGAAAAAAGTACTTAAAGGGCTATTTGAAAACATAGCTTCTGAACTGGATAATAATACAGATTCATTTAGCCAGGATGTGTTGGTGTCACAGATCGAACTGTTGCTAAATTACAGTAATCGTTTTTACAACAGGCAGTTTCTCACCAGAAAGGCAGTTCATCATGACCTCATCAGCGAAATGGATACTTATCTGGAAGATCATTTTGCAAAACAACAGGGAGGTATACCTACCGTTCTTGAGGTGGCCAACCACCTGCATGTTTCACCACGATATCTTTCTGATATGCTGAAATCACTAACTGGACAAAGTGCACAACAACATATCCATGATAAGTTAATTGAAACAGCTAAAGAAGTATTGAGCTCAACAAGGTTGACCATCGCGGAAATCGCCTATCAGCTCGGATTTGAGCATCCACAGTCATTTAATAAACTATTTAAACGCCACACCAGTTTATCACCTAATAATTTCAGAAAATCTTTTAATTGACCTCCTACAGATTAGAGCACAGGCTAATGACCCACTATTTTATCTGTTTCTGCCGCGCCTCAACTTCCTTAAGCAATAAGGGAAATGCGGGGGTAGCCATACTGCCATGATCAAAACCCTGCAGCTGAAAAAGTCGGGTACTTTTGTGGCCGGCCAGTTTCATCATACGGAGCATATATGCGTTCTCTTCAAAACGTCCAAGTAATTCAAGTTCGGCATCACCAGTTATGAGGACTATAGGCGGTGCGTCTGGACGTACCCAAAAAAGCGGTGCAAGTTCATCGATACTGGGCTGAGTTTCTTTGATTCCGTGCTCAGCTCTTACGGTAAAATGCGTAATACATTGTCCGCTGAACGGGATCAGCTCTGCTATTTTATTTGCATCAATGTCATACTTCGCTAAGTATTTTTTATCGAGTGTGATCATCATAGCCAGATAACCGCCGGCCGAATGTCCGCTAAGATAGATCTGTTGATCACTTCCGCCGTACTGAGTGATATGATTAAATGCCCAGGCCACAGCTGCAGCGGCATCATCTATATAAGCTGGGGCTTTCGCCTTTGGCGAGAGCCGGTAACCAACGCCAATTACCGCAAAGCCCTTATTCAGTAAAGCCTGAGGTATTTCCTTTGCGCCACCAGTCAGCCCCCCACCATGAAACCACACGATAGTTGCAAAGTTTTTGACGTTTTTGGGGTAGTAAATATCAAGTAAACATTGTGAAGCCTTATAATCATCCCCGCCCGTTGCGGGAACGGCATAATAAGGAATGTTTTTTTCTGAAGTGTATTTTATTTGTGCCGTAGCTATTGAAGCACAAAAAATTAATAGCAGAGCTAGTGTTTTTCTTAACATGTCTAATGATCTATTCAAAATTACACAATTGTCTGCTATTAACGAATTCATATGTATCTCTCAATGCAAAATCACATTCCCAGTCATGTGCAACGCATACGGCTATACTGGTCTCTTTTCGAGATATGATGTTTCTGCAAATTTTAAGCCCAGTATTGCGTGGAGCCAGTACCTGCATCTTTAGTTAGAGTAGCTCATATATTGATAATATTTTACTTTTACACAAATATGTTACTTTTATATCTTATTGAATGACGTACCTTGGTTAAGTTAATCTTGTCTACGGAAGGCCGGATGACGTAAACCAAATATATCTTCTGTTTAAAAGAACCTGTTTATGAAAAAAATACACCCGACTTGCCCAATTACAACATTCATGCTTTCGATGTTTATTTGTTATTTCATCACTGCCTGCACCAAAGACAAAGAAAAGGGAACCACTACTATTTTGAACCCACCAAAGCAAATTTCTATTGCCACTGTGAAAGATTTAAGTACAGAACAGCTGGTGAAAATTAAAGACTCGGGTGTAATACGGGGAGTGGTTATCTCAGATGCCGCTCAAAAAAATATTGATAACACCAGAACGTTATTCCTGCAGGAAGGAACCGGGAAGGAAGGGATTATGGTAATGTTAAAAACGGATCATAGTTATCTTGTAAGCGATAGTCTTGAAATAAACATTTTCGGTCAGACGTTAACGCGGCAAAACGGAACTGCAACTTTACAGGATTTACCTAATGACGTGGTAAAAAAGTTAGGTGTAGGGAAAATTACCCCACGAGAAACCACTGTTAGCGAACTGCAAGCCAATAAAGCAGAGTGGGAGGGAAGCCTGATCCGTATCAGAGCATGTGAACTGATTTCTGAAAATGGCAGTTATTCAGCTACAATGAAAATCAGGGATGGGCAGTCCTCTATGTCCTCTTCTATCTTTCAGGAAGCGAAGTTTAATGGCACAGCATTACCAGGCGACGTAAGAAGTGTGGTAGGTATTGTACGGTTAAATGGAAATGAAGTGCTGTTAGCTCCCCGCAATGCATCGGAGATTTTGCCTTTAACCTATACTACGGACGATTTTACAACCTGGAAAAATACAACCTGGAGTTCAAATCTGGCAATGCAGGAATTCGCACTGCATACAGCATTTGCAAACTGGCAGGGAAATCCTAAGGATGGCGCAATCAAGCAGCTGGCAAACGCGGCAGATGTGGGCTTTACAAAAGCGGGAAAGATTTATCCGTATTTACCGAAAGACTCAATTGCTTCATCTCTAAAGCTATATCCCGGTGATAAACTGACTTTAAAAGGCTTGAAAGTTCTAAAAGTTACATTTGCGGCCAGTAGAGTTGAAGGTGAAATCAGGTTTTTAGAACAGAGTGTCGGCAATCAGGAAATTGCCTTAAGTGTGTTGCCTTTTAATGCTGGTACCGATCAAGCTAAAATCGGAGTACAGATACCTATAGAATCTACTGGCGCAATGATTCCTGGAAAACTGGTTACTCCGGCAGGTTTTGATGACTACTATCCACTGTTATCCACCACCCCCGCAATTAAAGAAACGGGCAAATTTTACACCGCTACATTTTTTATACCATCCACCGCCGAAGACCTAAAAGCAATGGGGATAACATCAGGCAAAGTACAGCAGTGGCTGGAATCACCAAAGTTTAATATTGTCAATCTTTCATCGAGAAAAACACCTGGAATTACCAGTACAAACCGGGACCGTTATATTCCAATATTACTTGATAAGGTAGAGATGGGTTTCTAATACTATAGCACCAATAATTTGTTAATTACTTCGCGGCATCCAATACTTTTTCCCTACCCCAAACGGCAATATCATTCAATATAGGAGAAAGGCTTTTGCCCAAATCGGTCAGCGCGTAATCAACGCGTGGTGGGATTTCTTTGTACTGTTTTCTACTGATCAGTCCATCCGCTTCCAGTTCCTTTAACTGTTCTGTCAGGACTTTCCTGGAAATAGTGGGCATCCGCGCTGCGATTTCCCCAAAGCGCCGGGTATGGTCAGATAGGACGTAAAGGATGATTGTTTTCCATCGTCCCCCAATTAAAGCAATCGTTGCCGTGACCGGACATGCTATATTTTTATCTTTATTCTCCATTAGTTACTTTTAGCTTACCACTATTTTCATTGTTACCAATAGGTAACAAGTTACTTTTTGAAATCTTTATTAGTTTCTTTGAGTAACAAATATAATTATTCATATTATTCGAACAAACTATGATTTTGATAACAGGCGCAACAGGCCATTTTGGAACAGCAACAATCAATTCACTGCTTGAAAAAGGAATATCCGCCAGTGATATAACTGCTTTGGTACGGGATGAGGACAAAGCAGCAGGCTTGAAAGAAAAAGGGATTCAGATTAAAATAGGGGATTATCATAATTACGATTCTTTAAAAGAAGCGTTGAAGGGTGTAGAGAAGTTGTTGTTAGTTTCTTCATCTGACCTGAACGAAAGACTTCAACAGCACAAGAATGTAATCAACGCTGCAATAGAAAACGGGGTGAAACAAATTGCTTATACCAGCATAGATATTGACAGTTTTACCGAATCTGTTATTCCTTTAGTGAGCCAGATTCATAGCGATACAGCAGATTTCCTGAAAGAAAGCGGTGTGCCTTACACCTTATTAAATGATACGCTGTACGCGGATCTGATACCTGCGTTTGCGGGAGAAAAAGTTCTTGAAACTGGAATTTTCTTCCCTGCGGGAGACGGAAAAACACCCTTTGTAGCGAGAACTGAGATGGCTGAAGCTGCAGCAGTAGTTCTGACTACTGAAGGACACGATTATCAGGAGTACGCGATCACCGCAGAAACGGCTTATTCTTTCGCCGAAATAGCAGCTATCATCACTGAAATCACTGGTAAAGATGTTCAATATCTTAGACCTGAGGCAGATGCTTACATCGCGCACCTGGTAAAAGTGGGTGTTCCCGAAGGCAACGCCAGATTTTTTGCAGGTTTCGGCGTTGCAATTGGTAAGGGCGAGTTTGATACTAACCGCAGTGATCTTGGCAGGTTGTTGGGAAGAAAGCCACTAGAGCTCAAAGAATTCCTGAAAACTATTTACGGGTAGGTATTAAAACATAGCTTCTTCTAATGTGGGAATGCTGGCGGGGGAGTGCATGGCTATAAAAGCCTTCAATGCCCTGGACTGCTGCAGGTCTTTCCTGTAAATCAATACTGTATTCATTGTACCCAATTGCTTGCTCAATGTATGGGTGGTTATCTTTCTTCCGGAATAGTATTTTGAAAGTACTTCTTCCGGAAGTAAGCTAATCCCTAGTCCCGCCTCAACGAAGTTGATAATACCCTCTATAGAATTTAGTACAATACTCTTATAATGCATAATTCCTTTAGAACTTAGCCAGGATTCGAGTCTGGCCCTGAAAATACAGCCTTCATCAAATACGACAATTTTTAAAGGTTCCTTTGCCAGCAACCCGTTCAATTTGATACCATTTGAAGCACTTAAAATAACCAGCTGTTCTTCTTTAATATTAATCTGCGCCAGACCTTTAACATCAACGGGCGCTGATACAAACGCTGCATCAAGTTTGTAATTCAATACGTCACTAATTAGTTCATTACGCATGGCAGACTTAAATTCAAGCTCAACTTCAGGGTAGCCCTCTTCAAAATGGATCAGTATCTTTGGAACCTTCAATGCCATTGTTGTTTCTATGCAACCAATTTTGAGACTTCCGTTTACTTTGAGATTGCCTTGAATGTTGTTTTTAGCCTCTTCAACAAGATGCCCTATCTGTTTACAGTATTGCATCAGTGTATGGCCGCCAGGCGTCAACTCAACTTTCCGTGATGTCCGTGAAAATAATTCTGTACCAAATTCTTCTTCAAGGCTTTTAATTCTCGCAGTCACATTAGACTGAACGGTGAACATCGCTGCTGCCGCCTTAGTAAAACTTCCGCTGGCAGCTACTGCTTCAAATATTTTTAGATCGTTTGTATTCATTATTATTGTATCATAAATAGTGATACTACATATCACTATTTATCGTTTTATATAATCAAATATCATGCTTAATTTTGATACATCAAAAAAGAAAATAAGAAATATCAATTCATATTATCTCATCAATTATGCAAAACACAGCAGTTCACTACCGCAACGTCCATGTTAAGGGTTTAAATATATTTTATCGCGAAGCTGGCCTTAAAGATGCGCCAACCATCCTCTTGCTTCATGGATATCCAACCTCGTCACACATGTTCAGGAACTTAATTCCAATACTGAGTGAGAAATATCATGTAATTGCGCCGGATCTTCCGGGATTTGGTTATTCTGATGCGCCAAATCATGATCAGTTCAGTTATACTTTTGATAACCTGGCCGATACGATGCAATCATTTATTGATCAGTTGGAAATGAATCGCTTTGCTGTTTATGTCTTTGACTACGGTGCTCCGGTTGGCTACAGACTGGCAATGGCGAATCCGGAAAAAATTACCGGCATCATCTCCCAGAATGGCAATGCTTACGAGGAAGGATTAAGCCTGGACTGGAACCCGATACAAAAATACTGGCAAGACCCGTCACTTGAAAACCGGAACTCGTTAAATGATTTTGTAAGTCAGCAGGCCACCTTGTACCAATACCATGAAGGAGTTGCAGATCCATCATTAATTGCCCCCGAAAGTTATACGCTTGACCAGCATTTTTTGGATAGACCAGGAAATATCGAAATCCAGCTTGATTTATTGAAAGACTACAGAACCAATGTAGCCTTATATCCTAAATTTCATCAATACTTCCGCGACTATCAGCCAAAATTGTTAGCGGTATGGGGAAACAGAGACCCGTTTTTCCTTCCTGCCGGCGCCGGGGCGTATAAAAAGGACCTTCCTGACGCCACGGTTAAATTTTATGAAACCGGACATTTTGCACTGGAAACCCATGTAGAGGAGATAGGGGCAGATATTATTGATTTTATGGCAAGTATTTAGGCTTTACAATAACCTGCGAAACTCGTCCGGAGGCAATCCGGTAAAGCTTTTAAAGTCCTTTATGAAATGGGCCTGGCATTGAATAAAATATAATTTATGATGTTGTGTAGTTAACTACGTATATTGCTCTATATATTTTTGCACCATGCTAATCAACATCAATACATTAAAAAATTCAGATTCGAAAGATATAATTGATATTATACTGCCTATTCAACAACTTGAGTTCGGCGTACCGATTACTTTAGCAGATCAGCCAGATCTGCTAAACATCGAAGATTGTTATATTCTTAACGGTGGAAACTTTTGGGGCGCTAGCGTTGAAGGAGAGCTTTGCGGAACTATCGCGCTTTTGCGTTTCAATGACAAGGCCGGCGCCATCAGAAAGATGTTTGTGAAAAAAGAGTTTCGGGGAAAAGAATATGGAATCGCGTCCAGATTGCTGGACGGATTGATCAAATATTGCAGTGAAAATGGTATCGCTAATCTCTACCTGGGTACTGTTGATATTCTGCATGCAGCCATTCGGTTTTATGAGAAAAAAGGATTTGTAAAGGTGGATAAAAATAAACTGCCAGTCGATTTCCCGGTTATGTCCGCTGATAATTTGTTTTATCATTTAGCCTTACCATTATAGGGGCCGCTACCACATTAGTTCACTGCTCGTTGTAAGGATAACGTCGATCAAAATGTCATATTGTGCGTTTGAAATTATAGTTAATAAACACGTTTTAAGTGCATTACATTATATATTTTTGGATATAGTTGCATTTAAAAGATAAACATGAGCAAATCAACCGAAACAAAATCCCAACCTGATGGGCAGCAATTTTTTCATGGTACAAAGGCCCAGTTGAAACCTGGCGACTTGATTAAAGCGGGTTATAGTTCAAACTACGATAAGCTAAAGAAGGCCTTATATGTCTATCTCACTGCTACAATAGAGGCTGCTATTTGGGGAGCAGAGCTTGCTTTAGGCAGTGGACCTCAAAGAATTTATATAGTTGAGCCTACCGGTAATATAGAGGATGATCCTAATTTGACAGATAAAAAATATCCGGGAAACCCAACTAAATCCTACCGAACGCGTGATCCTCTCAGGATAATTGCTGAAGTTAAGGACTGGCAAGGACACTCCGCGGAACAGCTTAAGGAAATGAGGGATAACATTGCGCGGATTAAAGAGCTTGGTATTGAGATCATCGAAGATTAAGGTGATTTGAAGTCAACTTTGGCGGATAGCCAAATTGTTTCTTAAAGGCAAAAGAGAAATGCGACAAATTTTCAAAGCCTACTTCGCGATAAAGGTCTACCGGTTTTTGTTTACTTTCCGAAAGCAGATAATGGGCAAGTTTTAGACGGCGCTCTGTGAGCCAACGCTGTGGTGTGGTGGCATAAATATGGTGAAAATCCCGTTTAAAAGTGGTGAGGCTTCTGCCTGTGAAATAGCTGAATTTTTCTAAAGTCATATTGAACATATAGTTCTGTTCCATGAATTCAGCCAGGTCTATTTTTCCAGGTTCTGAAAAATCCGCCAATGATGCATCTACGCTTTCATCGATTGATCTTAAAATAGTTAAGGCTTCCTCAATCTTTAAATCGAAAAGCTTTTCAGGAATATGTTTTTGCAAATCAAAATAAGGTGTCAATGATTCAAAGTAACTTTCCAATAGGGGGTGCTGCTCATATGACCTAAGATAAGTTGAGGCTGCAGTATTTTCTTTCGCCTGGTTGCGGGAATAATATTCTTTTAGGCGTTCGTTAGTGAATATGATCAAAATGCACTTGTAAGGCTCATTGTCTTTTGGATATTGGATCACTGTGGATAGCTGGCGCCGGGGCAAAAGTATCGTGTCCCCTGCGCCATATACCTGTGTAGTATCCGAGAGTACGATTTTAACCTCACCGGAAATAATCCTGAAAAAGTAATGCTCATGCAGCATCACCTCATTTCTTAGATACTTGTCTGTTAAACAGGAATGCACTACTTCTGCTGAAGGTTTAGCTAATGTTTTTTCCATAGTTTAAAAATATGAAATCAAGGGGAATAATCGATCAACGCTGATTATTCCCCTCATTTTAGTTTTTTACTTTTGTCAAATATTTCATTTGGAAAGCCTCGTATACTTTTTCATTAGCCTCTGCTAATTGTTGGTTTAAAGGGGCTACAAGATCGCCCATAAACATTCTGTCCACTTCAGTGCGCATTGGGCGTGTGCCCTGAGGCATTTTTATCAGGTTAATTACAGCATTAGAAACCAGGTCCGGGGTTTGTTCAGGATTGGATTCGAACACGCTTTTTACAGAGGACAATAATGCGTCTGGCAAATCTTTGATTGCGCCATAATCCAACAACCGCTCCTTATCGCTAGGCTGAAGCAAAGAACCAATAAACTGCGTGGGAAACCCACCAGGTTCAACGATGCACGATTCAATTCCAAGATTAGAAACTTCTACCTTATAGCTCTCAGCTAATGCCTCAGCAGCCCATTTGGAAGGGCTGTAAGGACCCTGGAAAGGCACTGATAGTCTTGCACTCAAACTTGATATAAGCATTAAGAGCCCATGCTGTTGTCGTTTCATATAAGGTAATACGGCCCGGGTCATACGCTGCACACCAAAAACATTCACGTCAAACACTTTTTTCCAGTCGTCAGCAGTAAATCCTTCCTGAATTCCTCCGGCTCCCAAACCTGCATTATTGATAAGGATATCTATGCTTCCCATCTCGGCTGCAGCTTTATTCACACCGTCCACCACGCTATCATCATTGGTAACATCAATTTCAACTACAAACACGCCCTTTTGTTCCAAAATTTCAGCAGCTTGTTTGTTACGGCCTTCGGTATCCCGCATCGCACCTGCAATAGTGTAACCTTCTGAAAGTAAAGCATCGATAATAATTGTTCCGAAACCACCAGCTGCGCCGGTGATCAATACATTCTTTAATTTTTTCATGCTATTTGAATCTAGTGATGGATACAAATATCGCTTACTTATAATTGCGAAACTTTGTTCAAAAGTTCTATTTTACTTTGTTTAAACGTCTTATAGGAAACAAATAGGAATGAGTTGGATTTTTGTATTTATCTCTTAATAGAATCAATTTTTGGCTTAAGTCTTGCATGTAATCATTCAATCGGATAGATAACACCAAACGGATTAATTACGGTCATCATAAATTTAAAGCAATGAGTAAAAAAATAGGTATTCTGGCAGGAAGTCTGCGCAAAGAGTCATTTTCAAAAAAAATAGGACAAGCTATAATCCCTATGGCACCTGAAGGGTTTGAGTTTACAACAGTTTCACTCGCTGATCTGCCAATGTACAATCAGGATTTTGACGATGATAACCAGGTTCCTGAGGCTTATACGGTTTTCAGAAATGAGATGAAGTCATTGGATGGCGTTATCTTTATCACACCTGAATACAACAGGTCGGTTCCTGCTGTCCTAAAAAATGCGCTTGATGTTGGTTCTCGGCCATATGGCCAAAGTGTATGGGACGGCAAGCCTGCAGCAATCATCAGTAATTCGCCAGGTAATATAGCTGGTTATGGTGCTAATCACCACTTGAGACAGAGCCTTGTCTTTTTAAATGTACCAGCTATGCAGCAGCCAGAAGTTTATATCAATAAGGCAAATGAGTTGTTTGATGATAATGGGCAGTTTAAGGATGAAAGGAGCAAGGATATGCTTCAAAAGGCTATTGATGCCTATATTATCTGGTTTAATAAAAATGCAGAATAACAGTTTTAGCGTTTAGTTTATAATAAATAAGCGGTTCAACTTTACCATACATGGTAAGTGGAACCGCTTACTTATAAAAGCTGTTGGCAGCACATTTTTTAATGTTATCTTATTTCGAGCCGGATTTTATTCTCGCCAGCTCCATTGCCTTTTTCATATCCGCTATGCCATAACCAAAAGGCAATACAGGATTACTGGCCCTATCTGCTGATTTACGGATTACTTCCAGCAAATCACTATTAGTCAATGTAGGATAGGCTTGCCATAAGCAGGCAGCTAATCCGCACATAATTGGGCTGGCATACGAGGTGCCACTTCTGTTTTCGGCTGTACCAGCAGTGTTAATTACACTTGCACCGCCACCCATAGCCATTACATCAGGTTTTATCCTGCCATCAGCTGTTATTCCCCATGATGTGAAGCTGTTTTGGGTGCCACTGCTGTTGATTGAACCTAACGTTAAAACAACTGGGGAATCTGCAGGCGCACCTACCCATTTTTGTTCGTTCCCCGCACAGTTCACAATAAAAATCCCCTTCTTGAAGGCCATATTCGCGGCCCTGCTTGCAAGAGCGGTTTTACCATCCATATCGCTGGCGGTATACCGCTTGGTGAGATATGAATAGCCGTCGCTATATGATAGCGAAGAGTTAACCAAATCTACCCCCACACTATCTGCAAATTCAATGGCACTAGTCCAGTAATCTTCTTCAATCGGGAATTCAGTGGCACTATCTTCAGTACGGAGCAGCCAGTAATTAGCTTCCGGCGCAGTGCCAACATAACTTCCCGGTTTGTTCGTGGCCATGCATGAGGTTACCCAAACTCCGTGTGTATCTATGCTATATGGATCATCATTTTCATACACGAAAGATCTGGCGCCTTTAATGTGAATGTTGCTAAAAGCTGGATTATTTTTTAACTGCAGAAACCCAGCATCAATAACAGCAATGTCCATACCTGCACCTTTGAAACCCTGCTGATGCAGTGCTTCTCCTTTTACGGTATTGATATTCAGTGCTGCTGATCCATAATCAATTGAAGTACCTAAATTCCCTAAACTTCCTGCCTGTGGGCTATCTGTATATTTAGGGGCAGCTGAACTTTCTTTCCTTTTGCCCACATAAACCAATATCACCTCTTTAACAAAGGGCAAACTTTTGTATTTATCAATCAGAAACTGGTCCCGAACGCTTACACTGACAGTATTCAGCCACTTGCTCTGGGCAACAATTGTGCCCCCAACGTCGGTTATTGCCTTAAGATATTGCTTAGATATGGGCAGGTCACTTTCGTCAATCGGGATATTTCGCTTACGGCGCCTGTCTATCGCTTTTTGAGAGAGAAAGGCTTCGGGGTTAGCTATTGAAAAATCAGATTTCCCCTTATCCGTTAATACAAGCCTGAATTTATAGTCGTTCCCATCAGTAACAATGACCTTGCATTTCGCTTCGCCCTTTCCATTCAGCAGTTTCGCAAAAACGTAGGTAATTCCAGCCCCTTTAGGCCATACAATTCCTTCAGTGGTTACTTCGGCAATCCGCGGATTTTCCACACGCCAAACTACACTATCTGAAGTGCCTTCCGGAAAGTTTTCGAGGACAACTGAAAGGCGGGTCCCCCAAAAGTCATCATTTGCCAAAATAGTACTGTCAAGGTTCATATGCAAAGAAGGAGCTGGGCCTATCGGTATTTCTGTTTTTTTACAGGCAGATAGAAAAAGAAGGAATGTGAAAAAAATTATAAAGAAGTGCCGGGCGTATAATTGCATTTTGAGCTATATTTTTTGGAACCCACTCTACCGAACAGGCTTACTGGTTATAAAATTAAAATTATTTTTCCGTTGTGGAAGGTTATTCTCGTATCTCTTTTTTAACCTGTTCAATTATGCCAAAGCAGAATTGTTACTTTTCCAGATTAAATTTTGTTTTTCCCTTATCTTTGCTGCTCAATTTAATACCCCATTCTGTGATTAATGTAAATAATATCTCCGTTTCATTTGGTGGAACTAACTTGTTTAGTGACGTGACCTTTTCGATTAACGAGAACGACAAAATAGCCCTGATGGGTAAAAATGGTGCAGGTAAGTCTACCATCTTAAAAATCATTGCCGGCGCTACAAAACCCACTTCGGGGAATGTAACAGGTCCTAAAGATGCGGTAATTGCCTACTTGCCACAACATTTGCTGACGCAAGATAACGTTACGGTTTTTGAAGAAACTTCAAAAGCTTTCCAGGAAATGCAGCATATGCAAAAGGAATTAGAGGAACTGAACGAACAATTGACTATCAGAACTGATTACGAAAGCGACGATTACATGAAGTTGATTGAGCGTGTATCTGAATTAAGTGAGCAATTCTATTCTGTAGAAGAGGTGAATTACGACGCTGAGGTAGAAAAGGTATTGAAGGGCCTGGGTTTTGAACGTAAAGATTTTCACAGGCAAACGTCTGAGTTCTCAGGTGGCTGGCGCATGCGCATCGAGCTGGCCAAGATTTTATTAAAGAAACCTGATCTGATTTTGCTTGATGAGCCTACCAACCACATGGATATTGAAAGCATTCAATGGTTAGAAGATTTTTTAATGAATTCAGCAAAGGCCGTGATGGTGATATCGCATGACCGTACTTTTGTTGACAATATTACCAACCGTACTATTGAGGTTACTATGGGCCGGATATACGATTATAAGGCCAAGTACAGCCACTACCTGCAGCTACGTGCCGACCGCCGCGTGCACCAGTTAAAAGCCTACGAAGAACAACAACGTTTTATTGCGGACAACATGGAGTTTATAGACCGTTTTAGAGGTACTTACTCAAAAACTTTGCAGGTGCAATCGCGTGTAAAAATGCTCGAAAAACTGGAAGTCATCGAGATTGATGAAGTGGATACTTCGGCTTTGCGTTTAAAATTTCCACCATCGCCACGTTCAGGTCAATACCCGGTAATTGTAGAAGAGCTGACCAAAGCTTATGGCGACCATGTGGTATTTGAAAAAGCTTCATTGGTAATTGAGCGGGGAGAAAAGGTAGCCTTTGTAGGTAAAAATGGTGAAGGTAAGTCGACCATGATTAAAGCCTTCATGAATGAAATTGAATATGAAGGTGGTTTAAAAGTTGGCCATAATGCCAAGATTGGATATTTTGCGCAAAATCAGGCGGCACTGCTGGATGAGAATTTAACCGTATTTGAGACCATTGACCAGATTCCATTGAGTGACGGCAGCATAAAAATCAAAGATCTTTTAGGTGCTTTTATGTTTAGTGGCGATGATACCACCAAGAAGGTTAAGGTACTTTCTGGTGGTGAGAAGACCCGCCTGGCAATGATTAAACTATTGCTGGAACCTGTTAATGTATTGATCCTGGATGAGCCCACCAACCATTTAGATATGAAGACCAAAGATATCATCAAAGAGGCCCTTCAGGATTTTGATGGTACCTTGATTCTGGTATCCCACGATCGTGATTTCTTAGACGGACTGGCCCAAAAGGTATTCGAATTTGGAAATAAACGCGTTCGCGAGCATTTTGAAGATATCAAGGGTTTCCTTGCCTACAAGAAAATGAATAGCTTGAAAGAGATTGAACAAAGCAAGTAGTGCCTAACATGGCAACACTATTCAACAGCTAGCTTTTACAGAAGAGCTATCCTAAACCAACAAAGCCTCTTCCAGATTTAGGAAGAGGCTTTTGGTTTTGTTTTGTCGAAAAAATTATTCTCCGCGTTTCCGCTGATTGTCTTTGTTAGATGTCTGGTCAGAACGCTGCCCGCCACCATTAGTTATTCCTTGTTGTTTTTTATCATTTTTCACATCGTGGTGTGCGCGGTCTGATGTTGGATTACCTTGTCCGTTTACTGAATGCTTTGGGTCTTGTTGATTTTTCATAACTCTAATTTTATTTATGTAATAAACCAAGTGTCATTAGATACCTTAATAACAGGTTTAGGGGATTTATGTTTCAAAAAACAATCCCGATGTGTCATAAATAGCAGAGATGAAGAGTTCTTTTTGTAATCTACAACAGAAATAAAAGCTACAGAGTTTGTGCCGTTCAAATAATATCTGATGTCTTGTCCAGTAGAATCTGTCTAATTGTTGGCCAAATATTCTCAGCTGCAATCTTGTAACCAGCGGCCAGAGGGTGCACGCCATCTATCATATTCAGCGCTCGGTTACCCGAAACACCTTTTAAAAATGAAGGTACCAGGGAAATACTATTCTGCTTACTCAGGTTCGAAAAGATGTTCCGGTACCCGTCAACGTATGAGTTGACTATCCATAGTGGGAGTTCTATACCCAACAGCAAGATGGGCACTGCTGGTGATTTTTCCCTAACACTATCAATGATAATCTGGAGGTTCTGTTGAACCTCAGCAGGGGAGTAGCCCCTTAAAAAGTCATTGGCCCCAAGTTCCAGTACGAACAGCGCCATATCAAAACTTGTATATTTTTCAATTCTTAGACGTGCAGCACGGGTTGTATCGCCACTGATTCCTGCATTAACTACATCATAGTACATTCCAGAAGTGAGGAGTCGTTCATTTATCAATGCTGGCAAAGATTCACTATGTGGTGAGCTTAAACCATATCCGGCGGTTAGACTGTCGCCGAAAAAAACAATTTTTTTCATCGGCTGCTACTTCAAACTAATAATTGACAATTTCTCCGGAGTTATTATGCCCATATTAGATTAAACTGATAGAATGAGAAATAGTTTTCTCTGCTGTAAATAAACCAGAGTATAAAATCACCTGGTTACGTTCTAATTTTAATTTTGACCGTATTTCTGAGCTAGTACAACAAGTCGGTAACAGGAAATGGGACATTTAAAACTTTAAACAGTTTGATCAGCAATTCCTCCGGGGCGTCTGGATCTCCGCCCAATGCACGGTTTATTTCCTCTTCACTATACCCAATGTATGTAGCAAAGTCCCCTGGACTCATTTGAAACATATTTATTTTCTGCTGAGCAACTTCATAGGCATAAACTGGTGGGAACTTAAGTTCGAAAGCTTCATATCTGATAATTGAGGGCAGCAAACCTAGCATTTCTTCAAATTCCCTGCTATCCGGGCTGGAATCAAAAATGGAAATTACTCTGTCCAGGATAGGTTGATACTCTGTTGTTGTTATGATAGCTTGTTGATCATCCAGCTCATCTCCCATTGGCGCAGTATCCAGGCGTTTGGAGTTGTGGTTCTCTGGTTCATCAAAATCAAATGCACGTGGGGGAGGGGGCATCAGTTTTACTTCTATTTCTACATTTACCTCAAACAAGTCCAAATCTTTTTGTTTAAGGGTGTTATGTTCTTTTAACATTAATGCCTTGAATTCCTCTTCACTGCCCACCCATATAATACAGAAGATAGATGCATCAGGATTTACCAGGTACCTGATAGCATATTCACCCAGTCCAGGCATGCATACGCCTGTACTAACGGCAGCATTGCCAGAATCTTCATTAGTTTTGGGCCGCATTTTTCCCTCCCGGTAAGGGAATTCTCTTAGCCATATTAAAAGCTTCACGCGTGCTTCCGGATGATTTTCGATGTAACTGGTTATTTTATTTTTTGCGATTAAGTTCATTATTCATCTTTTTCGGGTGAATTTCTAGCTACTAACATATATGCAATATAAAACAAATGCCAATAAGTGATATTCTGGTAGCAATTTGAAATTCACGATATGATCTGGATTATTTACACTATATATAGCGCTCCTTTTAAAATTATTTGCAATTTCATAAAAATATTTAGCAGACATATAACTTATTAGAACAGCAAAATGGAAACAACTATTAGAAAAGTAACAGGTGCTGACCTTCAACAATTACAAGGCATTGCGGAAACAACCTTTATAAAATCATTTTCAGGTTCAGTCTCTGATGATAACATGAAAAAATATCTGGAGAATAACTTGTCTCTGGATAAAATGAAAGCCGAACTTGATAATCAGGAATCTGAATTTTACTTTGCGGAAGCGGCTGATGAGGTTATTGGTTATTTGAAACTAAACTTTGGGCAGTCTCAAACAGAAGTAAAAGCAGACGACGGTGTAGAAATTGAACGGATTTATGTATCTCATAAGTTCCAGGGCAAACAAGTTGGTCAGCAGCTTTACGAAAAGGCCATGCAGGTTGCTGCGCAAAAAGGCGCCGATTACGTTTGGCTAGGCGTCTGGGAAGAAAATAGAGGCGCTATAAGGTTTTACCAGAGAAACGGGTTCGTAGAATTTGACAGGCATATTTTTAGATTTGGTGACGAGGAGCAGACGGATATCATGATGAAACACTCTTTATAAAAAATCCTTCGTATTGGCTTGATTTTAGATAGCGGACAGTTGTACATCTGACCTACCGTTAAACTGAAATCATACTACCTATGAAAAACCTTAAAAATATAGTTCTAAAGACCTTAAAATGGCTTGGGATTGTTGTCGCATCGATATTATTCCTCATGTTTATTATACCCCTGCTTTTCCCGGGGACGATCTCCGATCAGGTAAAAATATTTGCCAATAAGCGCCTGGCCGGGAAACTTGATTACAGCAGGACCCGACTCACGTTCTTCAGACATTTTCCGTCCCTGACAGTATCAGTTGATGACCTGTTGCTGCAGGGGTCTAAACCCTTCCAGCAGGATACCTTGCTCGCAGCAAAGGAAGTAGCAGCCGGAATTAATCTCAAAAACCTGATTTTTGATGGTGAAATCAAAATCAATGAAATATACGTAACAGATGCTTATGCAAACGTCTATGTAAATAGTAAAGGGCAGGCGAATTACAATGTTTATATTTCCACTCCTTCAAAAACACCAAAAGATACCAGTGCGCAGGGTACCTCTATTAAGGTAGACCTTATTAAATTCAGGAACCTGCATATTAAATACAACGACCATACCGCAAAAATTTTACTGGATGCAAAAGGACTTAACTATACAGGACAAGGTGGCTTAAGCGAAGATATTTTTGATCTGAAGACCGATCTTAATATTGATCAGTTAGATTTTAGCCTTGACAGGGTCTATTATGCCAAGCAAAAATTCCTGCATGCCGACCTGATTACTAGAATCAATACCGATGCGTTAACATTTGTATTGAGGAAAAATGAATTAAGGATCAATGACCTGCCATTGAAATTTACTGGCTCCATCAGCGTCCTAAAGGATGGATACGATCTTGATATCAACGCGGCTTCACAAAAAACTACTATCCGGGATATGATTTCTGTACTGCCACCTCAGTATCTCGATTGGGCCAAAGATACCAAACTTGCGGGTAAAAGTGATTTGTTCTTCAGTCTGAAAGGGCAGTTCAGTGAACCCAGAAAAGTGAAGCCTAGATTTACCGCCCGTTTGTTGGTTAAGGATGGTACTATTTCCAGCGAAAAGGCACCGGTGCCGATGAATAACCTGAATGTGGACCTCAACATTGATTTCCCATCCCTAGATACCGAACAATTGGGTTTAGACCTAAAAACGTTAAGCTTTGATCTGGGCCCGAAAAACAATTTCCGTGCGGTGGTAAAAACCAAAGGTTTGAGTGAAATGACTGTAAATGCAAATTTAAAAGGGGCCGTTAATCTGCAAACCCTTGACGAAGCACTGGGTTTAAAGGAACTTGAATTAAGGGGTTTAATGAATGCCGATGTGAAGTCTAATGGTGTTTTCAGCATGGAAAAAAAGCTTTTCCCAAAAACGGATGGGTATCTTAACTTAAAGGACGGCTGGGTAAAAACAACATCATATCCAAATCCAATCACGAATATCAATATGGTAGCCAACATTAAAAATACTGACGGTACCTTTAGTAGCCTTGGTGTGAAACTGTCTCCATTCAAATTTGATTTTGAGGGAAGTCCGGTATTTGTTGATGCAGATTTACAAAATTTTGAAGACCTGCTGTATAATGTACGTGCAAAAGGTGTTTTAAACATTGGTAAAATCTATCAGGTGTTTGCAAAAAAGGGATTGGATGTAAGCGGGTCAATCGCTGCCGACCTTTCGCTAAATGGCCGTCAAAGTTATGCCACTACTGGTCAGTACAGCAAACTGGATAACAAAGGCACGCTGGTAGTAAAAAATATAAAAGCGAATACGGCATATCTGCCGAAGCCTTTTTACCTTAAGGAAGGAAGCTTTGAGTTTGAGAATGAGAAAATGTGGTTCAGGAAATTTTATGCTACTTATGGAAAGTCTGATTTTTCACTGAATGGCCACCTGCTCAATACCATTAACTATTTTATTGAACGTAAAGGCACGCTCCACGGAAACTTTGCACTGAATTCCAACTATATCCTGGTTGATGAATTTATGGCGTTTAAAAGTGGGGATAATGATGATAAGTCGTTGGAAGTTGAATATGCAAAAGCTGAAAACCCAAAAAGCAGTGGTGTGGTAATTGTCCCGAAAAATCTGGACGTAGCCCTTTCTGCCAATGTAAAAAAGGTGGATTTCAAAGGCTTGCCTATCAATCAGCTTAACGGAATAGCTTCGATTAAGGATGGAAACATTTATCTGAAGAATACATCATTTGATATGGCCGGGAGCAGGATGACCATAGATGCCCGTTACAAGGACGAATCGCCATTGACGGCAAATTTTGATGTGGCCTTTAAGGTGAAAGACTTTAATGTGCAAAGGGCATACAAAGAAATCGACATGGTCCGTGAAATGGCTACCTCTGCAAAAGATGTGAGTGGAGTTGTGTCGCTGGATTATAAGCTTAAGGGTGATTTTGACGCCAACATGAACCCTATTTATCCTTCGCTAGAGGGTGGGGGTGTAGTGAATTTGCGTGATGTCGCAGTTAAGAATTTAAAGATGCTTTCGGCAGTTGGTGATAAGGTGGGGGCTGATGCTTTTAATAACCCTGATATGAAAGGCGTTAATATTGAAACACATATCAAAAACAACCTTATCCATATTGAAGAGTTTACCTTTAAAGTATCTGTACTGAGGCCTACCATTAGTGGAACCACCAGTTTTAATGGTTTACTGGATATCCTGGTTAAAGTAGGCCTGCCTCCTGCTGGTTGGATCGGTGTCCCTGTAGTGGTAACAGGAACCCACGAAAAACCGCAAATTAAAGTATTTAGCAGGACAGGCCAGGGGATTTTAAATGCGCTGTATAACCGAAAAACCAACGATGTCATCAGGGAAGAAAAACGTGATGTAAAGAAATCGGGCAAACAGCAGCGTCAAGAGAAAAGGGCCAAGGAAAAACAAGCTAAAAAGGCCGAAGAGCAAGTAGAAAAAAACGTTAAAAAGATTTAATAAGGAAAATTGATACTATTCTTGAGGGTCCACTTCAAGAATAGTATCAATTTTCCTGTTTGACAATTGTTAAATCCACTCAAAACCACCTTTGTCCCTTTTACGGATGGCTTCATCAGTACTTGGTAGAAGCGTATCCAGACCCTTGGTTAAAACTCTTTCCTGCACTTCTTCTATAAATGGGCGGAAGGTTTGATTGTAGTCTCTAAAGGCATCCTCAAAATTCCCATCAAACTTCAGAAAGGCGTCGGCCAATGCTGCTGCGCCGTCTATAGCCAATGAACCACCCATTCCAGCTGCCGGTGACGCACAATATCCGGCATCTCCTACCAGCGCAACCCTGCCTTTTGTCCAGGAAGGCATCTTTATCTGACATAGCTTATCAAAGTAGAAGTCTTTTGATCCCATCATTTCATCGAGCAGTTCTGTGGCCCTCCAGCTTTCTCCCTCAAATTGATCCAGGATAATTTTTCTTTGCTTGTCTTCGTCACGGTAGTTATATTGGATTTCTGTTGAAGTGCGGAAGCACAGTATGATATCAGTCTTATTGTTGTAGGCGTTGAGCATAATCGCCTTGTCGGGCACATTGAAAAACTGTGTGGTGTTTTCCCTGATCAGCAATTTGTCTACGATGGTGATGGAGAAGTATTGTCCAAGAAAATGTGAATATTCATCCTCGTGGCCAAACCAGATCTTTCATACAGAAGAATGAATCCCGTCACAGCCCTCCACCTTGATGGTGGTTCATTAGACTGTCTGGTTTCCTTAAAACGTAAAAATCAAAAGCCAGTTGCTTTTTACCTGATGCAATTTTCCAATTGGGAAATCTATTAATAGGTCCTACAAACGTGCGCTCATTTGGTAAAAATGCACCTGGTTTTTCCAGGACAGAGGCATCGCCCTGGACAGATTCCAAACCGACATCTGCAGGAAATGTATAGTTACTATTTTCGCCCGGCACTAAAAGTACCTGCAGTTCTTTTTCTAAGAACAATAAATTTACACATCGGATCTGGATCTCTAAATTCATCATTTTGTGTTTGGCGGCGGCGCAATTGTTCAGCACTTACCGATGCCCTGCATGATCCCTCTATTCAATACTCATTTAGGATCGCCTTTGCTTTCCAACACTTTCGCTAATACAGGTCTCGCGGCATCTGCTTCTTTTTTGCCGATGTTAACTTCAATATTATCAATCATTTCTGTCAATTGGGTAGGGGTACGCCCCACATTAAGGGAAAGGCCAAGGTGAGAGCTCAGCATTGGTTCCAGTCCACCTAAGGCGGTTATCACAGAGACAGTAAGCAATTCGCGACTGGTATAATCAAGTACATCACGTTCAAAAATATCGGCAAACAGGTGTTCTTTGAGAAATACTTCTATTTCGGGGCTAAATGCTGCATAACCCTTGCGTGGCCCGCTTTCCTTTACCCCTGAAAGTTTTTCCAGCACCGCCTTACCACGCTCATACTTACTTCGTTTATCATTAATAGCTGAGGCACTAGCGCCTGCTTTGTCCGTTATTCCTTTTGCCTTGCGTTCGTCAAGCACTCCCATAAAGGTTTGCAGGCCGCGCAGGCTTCGTGGGAAACCACTGTAAGCGTAAAGGTGGACTAACACTTCTTTGATTTCATTCACCGTCAGGCCGCTATCCAATCCTGCATTTAGCTCAGGTTTCAAATGTTCAAGGTCGCCTTTTGCAGTAAGTGCTGATATGCTTACTATTTTTTGCTGTTTGCCGCTGAGTGCGTGTACTGTTTTTTTATTTTCCTGCGCATCTGTATCAAATGCGCTTCCTGTAATTAATGCAAGGCCAATTATCAATTTTTTCATAAACATACTGTTCTCCGTGCTCATTAGCCTCAATGGCAAATGGCACAGTTCATTTATTAGATAAACAAATGTGATGATGTTTTTGCAAATGTTTAGGATACGGATTACAGTATTGTCTACCACTATTACTTATTTATAAGATATCCAGGCTATCCTTTGCAGTTACATCTAAAGTCCTGCGAGGGATCTGGTTCGGGTTTTAAGGCAGGGTTGACCGAAGGCTGACTGAAGATTGACCGAAGACTAACCGTTATGAACGGAGCATGCACAGGGCATGAATGGGGCATGAATGGGGCATGAACAGAGCCTTGGTTCGGTCAGTTACCGAAGAAAGGCTCTGTTCAGGCTCCATTCATGATCTGTTTGGGCTCTATTCACACTGGTCAGTCTCCGGTCAATCTTCTGTTAATCTCCGGTTAAAACTGGAACAGTCTCCCTTGTTACCCACCATCAGGGGCCTGTTTGCCCTCCTTTGTTTTAAGTTACCACTTTACTAAGGACTGAAAGCCAATACAGCCAGAGAAATATTTTCTCAATGTGTCTCAATGTGTCTCACAAGGTGCTGTTAATTAGTTAATTAAAATTCTGCTTATTAAATTTGTAACGCAGGTTTGAAATGCTGCCGGTAGCATACAACGTTGAATTAACAGATTAATTTACAATAAAATTTAATATTTATGGCAAGGATTATACCAAGTCTGATCGGGCCTTTCCGCGGAAGAATAGGAAATGTGGAATCCTATAAGGTGGGTGATAAAATTCTAGGTAGAAGCGCACGTTGCGCCACTAGTACATTACCTACAAAGGAAAAAAAAAGTCAGCAAATCAAGTTTGCATTAGTCAGTAAATTTTACAAAAAAGTAACTAAGGTACTCAGCATGGGTTATCGGCCCAGGGCGAAAGTTAAGGGAATTAGAGCAGCGATTGGAGATCATGTAAATACTGCGATAACTGGAACATTTCCCAACTTTGAGATTGATTATCCTGAATTGCATGTTACTAAAAGTGATAACGGCTTCCATGGTGGGTTTCAAGTTTCTTTGGAAACTCATGCGGATTCAAAAGTCACGATCAACTGGCATGCTCAGGATAAAGTGCGGGAGCAGTATCCAGGAGTAGCAGGTCCGGAGGATCTGGTTCACGTAACATTTTTTAACGAAAAAAAGCAAAGGGCCATTTATTGCTTCGAAATTGCAGAAAGAGGGGCGAAAACTGCGGTCTGTGACCTACCATATGGGTTGGAGGGTAATGTTCTACATGCCTATCTGTCTTTTGCTTCCAAGGATGGTAAATACTTCTCAGACAGCGACTATGTTGGGTCGTTTATATTAACAAGGTAAATACCTGTATCCACAAGAGGTGCTGACGAAAAATTAATTGATTGTTCAACTTAATAATAAGAAATTATGGCTGTCAAACGAAAAGGGAGCAATACCTCAACAGGTAAAGTTAATAATGTAGTGATACGAGAAGTAAATGGGCAGATAGTAACATCAGGAATTGGCCAGAGGACAAAACCGTATACAAATGGAGAATTGAAAAACCAGAACAGGATGGCTTTGGTGAATCAACTTCTCGCACCCGTTAACCAATTTATTAAAGTGGGTTTTCAGCAGATTACAGCTGGTACAACGAGTAACTATCGAAATTTCGCTATAAAGATAAATAATCCTGGTGCGCTGAACCTTGAAGGTGCTGATCAGGTGATAGATTACTCCAAAGCGATTTTCAGTATGGGAAATATGCCTGTAATAGAGGATATTGATATTCAGGTTAACGATAAAGGCCTGGAATTCAATTGGGATCCTAATTGGACACTAAGAGGAATGAAGGATTCAGACCGGGTAATGTTGTTGGCTTGTTGTCCAGAGAGGGGAACAGCCTATTTTGTACTTGACGGTGAAAAACGTAGCAGTGGAAAAGATACTTTGGAAATTTTGCATTTCAACGAAAAAGTAATTCTACATACTTATGTCGCATTTATTGCTGCGGACCGCAAAAGTGTTTCCACTAGTATTTATACTGGGCAAATACTTTATTAAATCTGTCTTCCAGCAAGGCATCCGTGATGTTGCGGATGCCTGTAAGCAACCTTAAAACCCATCAGCAGTTGCAACATCCCATATTTGAAAATTATTCGATATTGCAGAATGCTTTACTTAGCTGAACACAATGAACAGCTATTTTCACTCCGTATTTTATAAATTTATTGTGATGTTTTTATATTTGTAAAAATTTAAACCCTGATGTTTTACCTTCTGGTCATAGGCACAGCCATCTTTTTCCTTGCCCACGTGGCGTTGTTATTTGCCTCTTTTTCTCAGTCTAAACTTGTCCCAACGCGCTATTTTTACTCGCATCTCACCTTGTGGATTACGGGTATTTTCGTTTTAACGTTGGCAATACTCTACAGCGGAACAGGCCGCTCTTCTTTTCTTGATTACTTTGATAACAACACCAAAAAAGCCATGATCCTGGTATTTACTTTTGCACTTTCATTAGTTGCCCATATCATAGTTAAACAAGTGATCCTCCGTTTGCTGCGCAAAAATCCTTAAAGCATCCGGAACTAAGGCATCCCCGGCATTAACTACCTACGGCGTCTTCTATAGTAAAAGTTTAGGTGATCTATGTTACGGTAGTCCCCGATTAACTCTTCATCAGTTAGCCTGTATTTGAATTCGTTATACTGCGATAATTAATTATATCCATAGGTGTGATTCCAAATGACACGGTAACATCTTTGTGATTTTTTATACGAATGAGAATTTTTAATTCTGGTATTTGTGTAAAAATTTAATAAATTAGAGAGTGTTTGAAAGATTTGTTTAAATCCACATATTAATATATGAATCCAGGGCCTGGCTATGAAATCAAAAATTTAATATATGACAGTGCAATACTATAAGCAGAGGGACGTAATGCCTATGGTATTATCTGTATTAACCATTTCGGTATTCAACTTAACGCATGTAGCTTTTAAAGTTGCGGTAGAGAAGGAGTTTCCTGACCTGAAAGGTTTGATCGATACTGATGTGCTGGACAAAGCGGCGATGGAAATGCTGGAGACCATGGCCGAAAATGAATGGTCTACATTGATGAGCGAATGCATACACTCTGTACAGAACACCATCACGGCACTTGCATTTTATGATGAACGCGATTGGCACAAGGAATTTATCCTCACCAAACCTATAGATCTTTCTGTTGATTTCCTGGGCCGTCTTGGCTTTTATAAAACAGATGATGAATTTGATACACACTGGGAACAGATGGAGTGGTTGACAAGGTTCTGCAGTTATGTGTTTTATATGTTATGCCAGGTAATGAAATATGGGAAGATAGATTTCGGACAACTTGATGCTGGATACGACTTTGAATATCCGGAAGACTACATGAATAATTTAGCTGCTCTGGCTGAAGGCGAAAGCGAAGAGATTTTGGTGCTTAGTATTTTAGGCATTGAGATGCTGAACTATTACATCAGACTGGTTGAATTGGAAAGCAGGAGCGACCGCAGATAAATTACTCTATAGTAATCCATCCTGTTTCATTGTCTTCACTTCTAATAAAATGATATTGTTCAAAATTTCCTAGCAGCTCTACACTATTGCCGCTGACTAGGTTTTTCTTAACTGCGGCCAGGCTGTTTGGTGCATTGTAAAGCGCGAGTTGCTTTGTATTTAATTTGAGTTTACGCAGTGGCTTCAGGGTACTGATGAGGGATTTGCTCTGCACGAAACCCAGTTCTCCGTTTGGTAATTCCACGGTATACCAGTTGCTGTTAGCAGTAGCAACACTCAAAATGGTGCCTGGTAGCAAACTTTGGATTTTTGCTGAACTGTTGTCGGGCGAGTTATATAAAGAAGAACTCCCAACAGTCCTCATCATGGTATTCAAATTTTTTAAAGGGGCGTTGATAATTTTGGCTGCGGGAATTACTGTATTCACGTAGGGAAAGGGATCAACCGTGCCCTGTGATGTATATATTCCAAAATGCAGGTGTGGTGGAGTGGTTTTGGCATTGCCGGTATTACCAATCAGCCCCAGTGTATCACCCGCAAACACCACTTGTCCTTCTGTTGCAATCTGCTGGTCCAGGTGTGCATAATATAACGTGTAATCCTGGTTCTTTGGTCGCAGCCAAACCACTTTTCCTCCAAGGTTATTTTCGTTCACCCTGGTGACCGTGCCTTCGGCTGCTGCAATTGCAGGGGTTCTAAACGGCGCAAATATGTCTATGCCTTCATGTTTTCTTGCATTCGCGTCCCTGCCGTCTCCGTAAATGCTGCCGATATTCTTGCTGCCGGATGACTTCACGGGGAAGCTTAAGGAGGGACCAACAGATATTTCTAATGTGTACTGGCCGCTGCGTAACAATTCTGGTTGAAGCCTGATAAAAAGTAAACCAGATGATTTAGCTTCGAACACCAGCGGACTGTTCAACGTATCTGCTGAGGCCAGCAATTTCATTTGTTGTCCTTCTGGTTGTTCCCACACGTCTGCATAGATAGTAAATTGCTCCAACGGTTTTTTAGTAATATTGACTGTAATTTTTTGTCCTTTAACTGCCGTGAAACGATAGGAAGCGGCGGAAATTTTTTCTGCAGCAAAATAGCCGGTTTCACGATAGGGGATAGTAATTTGAAGTGGCTTTTGAATACTTTGATATCCTGAAACAATCCATGCGGAGCCCATGCTGGTTTTATCCAGGCCAGCTGTAACAAGCTTACGCTGGTACTGCTCGTGTGGCGAAACAGGTTTAAACAGGTTAACTGTACCTGATTTGCAGGAACAAAGTAAAGCGAAAGTGAGCAATGGAAGGTAGTGTAATTTAGTAAATTGATATAAGCTCATGTAGTAGTGCATTATAAGGTAGATGCAGGAACTAACAATGCAGAGGTAATGATGTTTGCAGACACTATCGATTATCTTTTAAAGTGCATTTAGCTTTATTATAGATCCACGACAGGTAAATCAATACAATTTTTAGTTTTTATGTTGATTGCTTTGTCTTTTGTCAAATTTTTGCATAATTATATCGATAATTTTTGATTTTGTAAGTTTTTAATGACTGTATGTGCATTTTATTAGTGTAATTGATTTAATAATTTTGCTATATAATCAATATTTATGTGTTGTGTTGTCTATTTTGCAATAAAAACTAATTTTTACTGAATATTTTGTGAGTTTTTATTGCTAATTCTCATAAAATATTAAATATATTTAGATTCTTAATGAAGCAATGCTACTAACGGCTGGTAATATTGATTATTATTGGGTTTTATATATTATGATGTAAGAATATGGCGAAAGTTGACGATAGAAGGTTGGTTCATTTGTTGCATAATGGATTTAATGAAGGATTTGACAGTCTATATGGCAAATATCACCAGCTGATTTACATGAATGTGTTCAAATTTGTGAAAAACAAAGAAGAATCGCAGGATATTCTTCAGGATGTGTTTGCTACATTATGGGAAAGCAGGAACAGAATCCAGCATGAACAGTCTGTTAGCGGTTGGCTCTTCGTGATTAGTTTTAATAAGTCGGTAAATTACATCAGGAAAAAATCAAGGCATTCTGCCGCAGAAGAAAAAGTGGTTTCTTTTTATCAGCTGCATCAGGAGGAACATGACGACTCTATGGAGACCCACTATCAACTCTTGCATCACACCATTAAATCACTTTCCCCGCAAAAGCAAAAAGTATTTACGCTTTGCAAACTGGAAGGGAAAAGTTATGAAGAAGCCGCAAAACAATTGAATATATCTAAACATACTGTTAAGGAATACCTGTCATTGGCTATGTTCTCCATAAAGGATGCATTTAAATATGTACGACAGGTTTCATAGTCCAAACACCGCTGCATTTTGAAAAAATGCATTATTACATTTTTAGTATAGAATGGGTATGTAAACTGTCAATCTATTAAAAATTGAATTCGACAACCTAATGTATTGCTGAAAGTGTAAAATAAATGGAGATTACTTGAGTATAATTAATAAAAATATTTAAAATATTATAAAAATTATAAAACACAATCCCCCCTTAATTTCAATTGTGTTGTATTTATAAGAAATAACGGAGCAAAGAATATAGCAGTCCTGAATATAAATTGAAATTGTTTGACGTACCTAAATTGATTTAACCTATGGAATAAAAGAAAAGGAATAAAAAAGCCATCCGGACCTGATGAATAAGACCGGATGGCAAATAAATGTAAGCATCGAATTTGTATGCTACCGGGCGTCGGAACCTGTATGGTAGCAGTACATAAAATTACTTCACACTTAAGCGACAAAATTATGAAAAAATCTCTACTTATAAATAGAGTAAAAAACTACGCCCTGAGGTTTTCAAAAGTTGGCACAATGGCCTCTGTAACTATCTGTTTGTTATCTGCAAATACCAACGCCTCCGCCGGAGAGAGGATCACCCTCAATCTTTCAGCAGCCACAAAAAATTACGAAAACGCCAGATTGAAGGCCGCCATTAAAATTTCGGGTACAGTTACAGATGAAAAGGGAGAGACACTTCCTGGTGTATCTGTAAAGGTAAAAGGAAGCAGTGCAGCTACAGTGACTGACATCAATGGTAAATTTACAATTTCGGTTCCCGGAAATGAATCTGTATTGGTTTTTGGCTACATCGGTTATTTGAGTAAAGAAGTAACGGTTGGCGGTCAAATGTCTATGAAAATTAGCCTTCAGCCTGATGCTAAAACGTTAAACGATGTTGTGGTTGTAGGTTACGGCACACAAACGAAAGCTGAGTTTACGGGCTCGGCCTCTAAGGTTTCAGGCGAATCTTTGAAAGATATGCCGGTTCAAAGTTTTGATCAGGGACTTGCAGGTAAAGCTACGGGTGTAAGCATCGCGCAACCTAATGGTGTGTTAAACAATGCGCCGGTAATCAGGATCCGGGGTATTAACTCCATTTCCCTTAGTTCTTATCCGCTGATTGTAGTGGATGGTATCCCAATCAACACGGGTAACAGTTCTGGGAATGCCCAGGTAGCGAATAACCCGCTGGGTGATATCAATCCTGCGGATATAGAATCTATCAACGTATTAAAGGATGCGGCCTCAACTGCTATTTATGGTTCAAGGGCAGCGGCAGGTGTAATCCTGATCACCACAAAATCTGGTAAAAGCGGAAAGGCCAAAGTAAACTACGAAGGCTGGACAGGGGTAACCAATGCGGTGCGCCTGCCTACATTGCTTGATGCTGAACAATTTATGATGATCAAAAATGAAGCTACGCTGAACAATAAGATCTTAACCAATAACCAGAATAACGCTGCAGTTCCTGCTGCTTCGTTTTTCCCTTCTTACAATGCTGACGGCTCTTTGGTCAACACCAAATGGTTTGATGAAGTTTACCAAACGGCAGTTTCGCAAAATCATAGTCTGAATGTTTCCGGAGGTTCTGAAACCACCAAATATTACTTCTCTACAAACTACAGTAAACAAGAGGGTATTATTAAAACAAATGAGTTTACCCGTAAATCTGCACGTTTTAATATTGACCACAAATTAACCAGTTATATTAAACTGACAGCAAATATTAACTACAATAACAGCTTAAATGCTTCTCCACAGACGGGGTCATTGGAAGGCAATGCTTTTGGTTTAACGGCTATAGGACGTTTGGCAACACTTTCTGCGCCTAACGTAGTGGTGCAGAATCCTGACGGGACTTATAACCTAAGCGCCACCAACACACTGGGCATGGGGGCAAACACAGTATCGAGTAATTTTTATAACCCGGCCGCTTTGCTGGCGTTGAACACCTATACATCTGAGAATGACAGGATCATTGGCAACTTTGCCATTGACGTAAACCTGGCTAAAGGACTTACCTACAGATTGAGTTACGGAGTTGACCGTTTGAAAATTGAAAATAAATCTTTCGAAAGTGCTTTGCATGGACCTGGTTTCGCAGCTGGTGGACAAGCAACAAATAACAGTGTACTGATCGACAACTGGAACTTGACACATACGTTAAACTATGCTGCAAAAATGGGTGAAAAAAACAACTTCACTTTACTGGCTGGTTATGATGTTCAGAAATTCAGAAACTCAATGTGGGGTGCGCAGCGCACCGGTTTGTCGGATACTTTTTATGACGGTTTTGAAGGATCGTTCCAGAACATTGTTCCGGGAACTACCAATAACTCTAAAAGTGAAAAGGCATTCGCCTCAATATTTGGAAGGGTAAGTTATGATTTCGATAAAAAATACTTCGCTACAATCAATTACCGCCGTGATGGTAACTCGGCTTTAGGGACGGGTAAGAAATATGGTAACTTTGGTGGTGTATCCGGCGGATGGGCCTTGTCTGCTGAAGATTTCTACAAAGATTCTCATCTGGCTGATATCATGAACAGCGTGAAACTGCGCGCCAGCTGGGGTAGGGTAGGTAATGGTAACTTAGCCAATAACTACGGTTCACTTTCGCTTTATACCTCAAGTTTGTACGGAACAGTTCCAACATTTGGCTTTAACCAGGGCGGTAACCCCGATCTGGGCTGGGAAACAAGTAAACAAACAAACGTTGGTGCGGATCTCGGGTTTTTTAACGACCGCGTAACGGTAGATGTTACCTATTATAGCAACAATGTGGACGGACTGATCCTGAGTGTTCCGCAATCGCCTTCAAAAGGTATACCTGGAAATGCTATCCTTCAAAATGTTGGTGCAATGTATAACCATGGTTTGGAGTTTGGTATTTCTGCATTAGTGATGAAAAAAGGTGATTTTTCGTGGAATACCAATTTTAACTATACCCATAACAAAAACCAGGTGACGGATCTGTTTGGTACGGGTTCTGAAATTGTGGGTACTACGGCAACTTCATCTGAAACTACAAACATTACCCGTGTTGGTTATTCTGTAGGTAGTTTGTATGGTGCAGTAACTGACGGGGTGAATCCTGCAAACGGACAAAGGATATTTATCAATGCAGCAGGGCAGCGGGTTCAGTACAGTCAGGCGGTTCCATCGGGCGGAAGCCGTTGGACATACCTTGATGGTACTACTGCGGCCGCGATCAGTGTGAAAGATTACCAAATCCTTGGCAATGCACTTCCTACTTTTTACGGTGGTTTTAACAACACATTTAAATACAAAAACTTTGACCTGGGCGTAAACTTTACCTACTCTGGAGGTAACTACATTCAAAATGGTACTAAAGCTACATGGCGCGATCAGCGTTTCTGGAACAACAGCACGGAAGTGTTAGACAGGTGGACTACTCCGGGACAAATCACTGATATTCCAAGGGTAGTACTGGGCGATTTGCTTTCAAATGGTTCGTCATTCCCTATCTCTGAAAACGTAGAAAAAGCTGATTTTATCCGCTTGCAAACTGCATCTCTTGGCTATAGGTTCCCGCCATCAATATTTGGTAAATCCGGAATCTCTTCCCTTAGGATCTATACGCAGGTATTTAACGCGTTCCTGATCACTAAATATTCAGGGCAGGATCCGGATATCTCTGTGAACGGAAATACAAACACAACGCCGGGCGTAGATAAAAACTCTGTGCCACAAGGCAGGACCTTCACTTTCGGCCTTAACATTGGTTTCTAGTCTGATTTAAAAATATAAAAGCTATGAAAATGCATCAGCTGGCGCAGAATTCATAACCGATAACCAAAAAATTTAATATATGAAAACTATTAACTTCAAATCATACCTGTTTAAATTGAGCTGTCTGACTGTTGGCCTGGGCCCGCTGCTTACCGCTTGTAACGAAAAAGAACTGTTAAACCCTATTCCTGAAACTTCTGTTTCGGCCGACCTTGTATTTTCAACACCAAGCAGGGTGCTGGCACAAGTGAACGGAATGTATAAGGCATTAAAGAGCGGCGACTTCCTGGGAGGACGTAACTTGATGCTGAACGATATCAGGGGAGAGGATTTCCTGAATCGTTTGAATAACATTTTTACAGGTTATGATGCCTGGAACCACACCATCAACTCGGGTTCTGCAGATGCGCTTTCATCATGGAGCGCGGGTTATGCATCTATCAATGCTGCAAACCTGGTAATTGACGGACTGGCAGCAAATACGACTGTTGTTCCTGTAGCTACTTCGGTTCAGTATGTTGCTGAGGCTAAATTTGTAAGGGCCCTGGCATATTACAGCCTGATTACCCTATACGGACAACCATACGTTAAAGATGCCGGCGCCTCCGCAGGTATTCCGCTCCGTTTGAAAGGACAAATGAGCACAGACGATAATGACATGCCAAGAAGTACTGTGGCACAAGTGTACACCCAAATACTAAAGGACCTGGACGAAGCTGAAGCCGGACTTCCATTAACCTATACCACAGCTTCTCTGAATACGACAAGGGCACACAGAAACACTGCTATTGCATTGAAAACAAGGGTATACTTAACCATGGGAATGAACGATAAGGTAATTACAGAAGCACAGAAAATAGTTCCTGCTGCTGCACCTTATGTTGCTGCAACGGGGGTAGCTAATGCTATGCAGGCAAGTATCCTGACCATCTTTTCTGCAAATTATATGACTACAGAATCTATCTTCTCTATGCCAATGGCAGCTTTGGATTACGTATCAGGCCAGAATTCAATTGGTTACAACTACAACACTAACCAGGAGTACAGTCTAAATCCTACAGGGATTTACGGCAATGCAACCTGGCCGGCAACTGATGCGAGAAAAACACTGGTGAAAACCAATACCACGGGTGCCTACCTCACTAAATATCAAAATTCCCTCTTCCTGGATTACGTGCCTATACTGAGGTACTCAGAGGTATTGCTGAATTACGCTGAGGCTGCTGCAAAAACTGGCAACCTGGCCAAGGGAACTGAACTTTTGACGGCTGTACGCAAACGTTCTGATGCCAGCTATAATTTCCCTGCGGCAGCAGTTAGTACGCAGCCTGCATTGATAAGCACCATCCTGGTAGAACGCAGGATTGAGTTTTTAGGCGAAGGTTTGCGTTCCAACGATTTGTTGAGAAACCTGCTGACCATCCCGGCAAAAGGTACGGCACCGGCAATTTCACCAAGTCAGCCAGAGTATATTTTCCCGATTCCAAATGCTGAAATTTCGGCCAATAAGGCACTATAATTAACTCAATTTCGACCCAAAAAATCCTATTTTATGAAGTTATATTGTACGATAGCACTAGGGTTAATTGCGGCAAGCAATATATCCAATGCTCAAAGTCAGCCCGCTGCAGGTATGGGCGCGGCAAAACAGACCGATTCAAAAGCCCAGGCCCCATCCATGCAAAACCTTAAAAAGTTTGAGGGGTATTTTGATTTTTATTATGATGAAAAATCTGGCAAGATATACCTGGAAGTAGATAAACTTGACCAGGAATTTTTGTATTTCAGGTCCTTGTCTAATGGTGTCGGAAACGGCGGCCCTGAACGCGGACAAGCCTCATCGGCCATCGCTAAATTTGTAAAGGCAGGCACCAAAATATTATTGGTAGAACCTGTTTATAATTACCGCGCCATCACCACTAACGTGGACGAGATTAAAGCGGTAGAAAATAACTTTGCCAAATCTGTCATTTTTGCTTTTGTGCCGGTTTCAACCACTGGGGGCAAATACCTGATTGATATAACGCCGTTTATCATACGCGACAGCCAGGGCATTACCTCAAGGCTCGGCGTATCGAGGGTAAGCGGACCGGTAGCCATTAGGCCGTCGGCACCTTCAGGCGCGAGTTATAAACTGGATGAAACCCGTTCAGTGGTGTACATGGAAAACACAAAAAACTTTCCTAAAAACACTGAATTTGAATCTATGCTCACCTTTACCGGCGGCAACCCTAACGGCGATCCGTATGGAAGGGGGGTGGATATTGCCCCCGACCCTACGGCAATTACCATCAATATGCACCAGTCTTTTATAGAACTGCCGGATAAAAATTACAAGCCACGCAAGTTTGATGCACGTTCTGCATTTGGCCAGTTTGCCTTTATGGATTTTGCCGCCCCAATGACTGAGCCCATTATGAAAAGGTTCATCCGCAGGCACCGGCTGGAGAAAAAAAATCCGGAGGCGCCGGTAAGTGAAGCCGTAAAACCTATCGTTTATTATGTAGACCGCGGTGCACCGGACATGATTAAAAAGGCCTTAATTGAAGGTGGCGCATGGTGGAACCAGGCATTTGAAGCAGCTGGATTTAAAAATGCATTTCAGATTATGGAACTTCCGGCAGGGGCCGACCCGATGGATATCCGTTACAATATGGTGAACTGGATTAACCGCTCAGGAAATCCTGCCCGTGCATTTTCTTCGGGGGCTTCATTTCTTGATCCGCGTACCGGTGAAATTATTAAAGGGGTGGTTACACTGGGCTCCGACCGTCACCGTCAGGATTACCTGATGGCGGAAGGCTTACTGCAGCCTTATGGCCCCGGAAAACCTATACCAAAAGAGATGCAGGAAATTGCCCTGCAACGTGTAAGACAGCTTTCTGCACATGAAATTGGCCACACCCTTGGCTTTAACCACAATTTTGCGGCAAGCCCGAAAGACAGGGGATCGGTTATGGATTATCCTTATCCGCGCTTCTCGCTTAAAAAGGACGGTACGGTTGACCTTTCCAATGCTTATGCCGATGGTATAGGCAGCTGGGACAAACGGGCGGTTATGTGGGGATATACAGAATTTAAAAAGGGAACAGACGAAAATGTGGCACTGGAAAAAATCATGCACGAAACGCTGGACCAGGGTTTTATTTTTATTCCTGATATCGGTGGAAATGCACATCCTACTTCGCATCAGTGGGATGATGGAGCTGACCCGATAGACCAGATGACCAACATCATGAAGGTACGTAGAAAAGTACTGGATGATTTTTCTGAGAAATCTATTTTGGACGGCGAGCCCATGTCTACCATTGAAGAAGTACTGGTGCCGGCTTATCTATTACACCGTTACCAGATTGAAGCCGTTGCCAAGTCGATCGGGGGCCTGTACTTTACCCATGCCATCAAAAATGACGGCCAGGTGGTAACCCGTATGGTTGAACCCGCGGTACAGTGGAAAGCTTTTGAATCACTGATGAGCACGATTACACCGGAAGCGCTCGCGCTGCCCGAAAAATTGATTAAAATGATACCTCCGCGTCCATCCGGATATCCCGCATCTGTGGAAACATTCAAAAGATACACGGGGCCAACGTTTGACCCTATTGCAGCAGCTGAGTCGGCCGCCAGTACAACACTTTCTTACATGTTTGATGATGAAAGGGCAAGCCGCCTGGTTGAATATAATGCACGGGACAGCAAATATCCTGGTTTTATAGAGGTGGCAGATAAGCTGATTGACCGTACCTGGAATGCCCCCATGGCCGACGGTTATAAAGGTGAATTGCAGGTGATGGTAAATAACCAGGTGCTGAAATACCTGCTGATGCTGGCTGCCAATAGCAGTACTTCTGAAGTAGTGCGCGGACAGGCCCTGTATGAAATGGAAAACCTGAAAACACTCATCAGCGCTAAACTTGCTGCTGCACCGGCAAAACAAAAAGCAAACATCCTTTTTGCATTGTCGCAATTTGAAGCCTTCAAAACCGATCCCAACAAATTCCAGCCACCAGCAGCAATTGATATGCCTCCTGGTGCACCAATTGGCATGCCCGGTATGGATTTCCTGAATGGCGGAGAGCAAAACAGCACTGGCTGGAACGCTACTTATGATAACTTATAAAATGCATTGATCAATACATATTTGACGGCTTTACTTTAATCATTATGATAAATATAAACATACAATCTTCGCTTAAAAAGGCAGTTTATTTTAGCGCTTCCTGCGCCCTGGGCTACGGGGTTTTCGCTCCCTCTGTGCTAAGCGCCCAGAGTATGGATCCTGCAAAACTGGATGCTTTGAAAACGGAATTGATGAAAGAGATAGATAAGCAGCATAAACAAACGCAGGTAATGGTAGACATGGTTTTTAGTTTTGGTGAACTGGGCTTCCAGGAATTTGAAACTTCGAAATACCTTACCGGTATTTTAGCCAAAAATGGCTTTACGGTAGAGCAGGGCATTGCTGGTATACCAACTGCCTGGATGGCAAAATGGGGGTCAGGCAAACCGGTGATTGCTATTGGAAGTGATATCGATTGTATCCCTAAGGCATCGCAGAAGCCCGGTGTTGCGTACCATGATCCTATTATTGATGGTGCACCTGGCCATGGAGAAGGCCATAACTCTGGTATGCCGCTGAATATTACAGCAATGCTGGCATTGAAGAAGATTATGGAGAAAGAGAAAATCCCGGGAACATTGGTTTTATGGCCGGGGGTGGCAGAAGAGCAGCTGGCCACAAAAGCCTACTACGTGCGTGATGGTTATTTCAAAGACGTTGATGCCTGTATTTTTACCCACGTTGGAAATAACCTCAGCACAGGGTATGGACCCATTGGTACCAGTGGAATGATTTCTGTGAAGTTTAATTTTGAAGGTGAAGCCGCACATTCTGCCGGTGCCCCATGGAAAGGCAGAAGTGCCTTGGATGCAGTGGAACTGATGGATGCGGCATGGAACTTACACCGCGAGCATATGCTGCCAAGCCAGCGTTCACATTATGTGATTTCGGATGGTGGCGACCAGCCAAATGTTGTGCCTTCAAAAGCTTCGGTATGGTATTATTTCCGTGAGCAGGACTACCCAAAGGTGATGGCGATGTATAAAGACGGGATTAAAATGGCCGAAGCCGCGGCCTCCATGACGGACACCAAAATGACTTACGAGGTATTGGGCAGTGCATGGCCGGGTTTCATGAACAAATCTATTGCGGAAGCGATGTATGAAAATATCAAACAGGTAGGCTTGCCACAATGGTCGGAAGAGGACAAACAACTTGCCCTGGCCACACAGAAAGAACTGAATCCCAACGCACCGGAAATGCAAAAAGGCCTGCCTACTGCAGTTAGTCCTTTGGGCAAAGCTGTTCCGGGCGGGGCATGGAGCGGTGGCGGATCTGATGACATCGGGGATATCTCCTGGAACGTACCCACCATAGTATTGGGTTATCCATCCAATATATCGGGACTGAAAGGGCACGACTGGGCCAGTGCCATTACGATGGCTACGCCAATTGCGCATAAAGGGGCAACAGCTGGCGCCAAAGCTGAAGCGCTGACGGTATTGGATATGCTGGTGAAACCTGAAATTTTAAAGGATGCCTGGACCTATTTCAACGAAGTACAGACAAAGGATATCAAGTATACGCCGATGATTTCAAAAACTGATAAACCGGCGATCGGATTAAACAAACGCATTATGGCAGAATTCCGGCCCGAAATGCAGAAGTATTATTACAATCCGAAAAAGTATAAATCTTATCTGGAGCAACTGGGTATCAAATATCCTACAGTCCGTACAGAAAGCACTAAATAATCATCCTTTTTTATAACAGCCCATAAATACATAGAATGGAAACGAAAGAAAAATCTTATCTCAAACAGGCTTTGATTTCCTGCGGCACAGCTGGTTTGGTTGCTCTGGCTTCTTTGACTGCTCTTCCTGTTTATGCACAGCTTGCGCCTGCAAAACTGGATGCATTGAAAACGGAACTGAGCAAAGAAATAGAGCGTCAGCAAAAGAATACACAGGTAATGGTAGATATGGTTTTCAGCTTTGGTGAACTGGGTTTCCAGGAAGTTGAAACATCAAAATACCTGACTGATATATTGAAGAAAAACGGGTTCACTATTGAACAGGGTATAGCCGGTATGCCAACAGCCTGGACGGCCAAATGGGGTTCTGGTAAACCCTTTATTGCCATTGGCAGTGATATCGATTGTATCCCTAAAGCCTCTCAGAAACCTGGCGTTGCTTACCACGACCCGATTATTGAAGGTGCACCCGGACATGGGGAAGGACATAACAGTGGCGAGCCGCTGAACATTACCGCAGTATTGGCGCTGAAGAAAATTATGGAAAGGGAAAAAATCCCCGGAACAATTATGTTATGGCCTGGTGTGGCAGAAGAACAGCTGGGCAGTAAGGCCTACTACGTACGTGATGGATACTTTAAGGATGTAGATGCCTGCATTTTTACACACGTAGGGAACAATTTGGGCACAAGTTACGGTGATGGCGGTAACAACGGAATGATATCGGTACGGTTTGATTTCCAGGGTGAATCTGCACACTCTGCAGGTGCACCATGGAAAGGTAAAAGTGCACTGGATGCGGTAGAACTGATGGATCTTGGTTGGAATTATCACCGTGAGCACATGGAAACCACTCAGCGTTCGCACTATGTAATTACTGATGGTGGCGACCAGCCCAATGTAGTACCGTCTAAATCTTCAGTTTGGTATTATTTCCGCGAAAGATCTTATCCAAAGATTATGCAGATGTATAAAGACGGGATTAAAATAGCTGAAGCGGCCGCTAAAATGACCGATACAAAAATGACGTACACTGTATTGGGCAGCGCCTGGCCGGGCCACTTTAACCAGCCCATGGCAGAGGCAATGGACGAAAACATTAAAGCAGTAGGTTTACCCACATGGACAGCTAATGACCAGGCACTTGCGCATGCGATTCAGAAAGAGCTAAATTCGCCTGAAGAAGGTTTGAGTACTACACTGGGCGGACTCGGTAAACCGGCGGTATCCCTTTCTGCTGGTGGTGGCGGTTCTGATGATATTGCCGATATTTCATGGACTGTGCCTACTATCGTATTGAGGTTCCCTTCAAATATTCCGGGTCTGCCAGGCCATAACTGGGCCAATGCAATTTCAATGGCTACACCAATTGCACACAAAGGAGTTACTGCGGGGGCAAAAGCGGAAGCAATGACGTTGCTGGACCTGTTTACAAACCCTGAGTTGCTGAAAAATGCAAAAACATATTTTACAGATGTGCAAACCAAGGAAACGAAATATATTCCGCTGGTATCAAAAACGGATAAGCCTGCGATTGAGCTCAACAAAAAAATAATGGCAGAATTTAGACCAGAGATGAAGAAATATTATTACAATCCTGCAAAGTATAAAACATACCTGGAGCAACTGGGCATCACTTATCCAACCATCAGAAAATAATATCCTCCTAAATCTCTACTATGATAGCCCTTAAATCAGTTAGTTTCAGTTACAACGACAGTAATAAACTTAGTTTTAAAGACTAGGTATCAGTGCTGCCCGGGAGACCGTAATGGTGTTCGGGCAGTACTTTCCATGCACTGCCCAGATCGAAGAGGAAACTTTTTAAATCTGACTCTTCCAAAGCAATTAGTGCGGTTTTTGGCAGCAGTCGCCCATCCAGTACGCTTACGCCGTTCGCTTCCAATGCCGCAGTCATCTTTTTCAGGTCCGGCTCGCTGTTGTCGTTATGTTTAAGGATGAAGTTCATTGTTAATCTATAACATTCCTTTACCCTCAAAGTTAGCACCAAACCCTAATCTTTTTGTATAAGTAGCTAAATATTTAACCATTTCGTCAGCCCTGGTCTGGTTTCTTTCCGTAGCCAGTAATCCTGGGTTTAGGCTCAACAAACGTGCAGCTAAACCTGTTGCGGCAGGGCAGGCCATACTGGTTCCGTCCATTACAGCATAATGGTTGCAGGGATAGGTAGAAATGATGCCTACACCCGGAGCGGTAAGGTCTGTTTCTATCCCTGTATTGGAGAAGTCGGCAATAAAATTGTTTTTGTCTTTTCCATATGGTTCAGCCATAGACGAATGCTGCACACTGCTGTCCGGAAATGTTCCCTTTCTGCCCATTGCCGAAACCGCGATTGACAGGCTGTAGGCAGCCGGAAAACTCACGTTGCCCCTGTCATCATTACCATTTGCAGCAAAACAGAGGATCCCTGCCTTGTAGGCATCCCTGATATAACTTGATAATGCTTCGTCGTCCGATGGTTCACCAAAACTCATATTGATGAGGTCGCATTGATCTTTGATCGCCTGGTCCAATGCTTTGATAATATCAAAATTGGAGGCGCCCCTTCCTTTTTGGAATACACGGTAGCTCATCAGTTCCACGCCGGCGGCCAGACCAGGAAATATTCCGTCGGCAGCAATAATTCCTGCAACATGTGTTCCATGGCCCTCGCCATTGTCGTGATAGTCGGCCTTGTTTTCACCTCTAACCAGGTTTTGTCCGCCTGCAACCCTGAGGTCTTTGTGTGGCCCAATCCCGGTATCAATAACCCCAACCCTGACTTTCCTGTTAATTGGGGGCCAATTGGGGGTAGGATAGAAGTATCTGAGCGAATCTTTATACGCAATTGCAATAGGCAACAGCGCGATAGTTACCGTACTTCCCATTTTGACGTTTGTTTGCAGGGAACCCCAATAGCTGTGTTCGGGATAGACGTAGATGCGTTCGGCTTCCACCTGGCTTAATTTTAAAACGACATGGCCAGAAGTATCTGTGATGCCTGAATTGCCCACACCCGCTTTAAAGTCAGTAAAAACAACAACAGTAGCACTTACTATTTTTTGATTGTCTGGCCCTGTAATGCTGAAAGTGACTGTTATTGACGGCTGTGCCGGTTTATGTTTAATCCTGATCTTTTCTCTTGATGCGACAGCAGGTTTATAAAACTTTTCGCGGATGATCCTGAGGCCTGGGTATGAAAACCTGAAATCAGCGAGTTCTTCTTTTTGAATGTTGATCAGTTTAGCCCCCATTTTTCCCAGAGAGTCGAGAATGGTAACGGGTATTTTTTGCTCGGGCTGCGTGGGTGCTTTGCGTGCATGTAAATTCAGGGTTGCGGTCTTTTTTCCTGAAGGGTGTAGTTCATTGAAGAACCGAGCCACCTTAGGGTTTTCATGTTCATCAATCCTGGTTTTTGAAACGGGTAACAGGATATAATTGTCAGTGGGATTTCGCTGCTTTTTCATGACGCCGGGGTTATTGGGGAAGATGCCGCAGATATATTTTTCGTTGACAGGATTAATTTAATAAAAGCAAAAATTTTGCAAGGAAACGCATATGCTTTTGTGAATTGTGACGCATAAAATCTATATTTGCTCCTATCGGTAATCAGTCTAAATACATGATCGTGATTAAAGCGAATACAGATGAGCAATTTTAAGAAGGCTGTTTTGTTTATGCACCGCTGGCTCGGGTTTATTTCCGGCCTTGTGGTATTCGTGATCAGCATTACGGGCTGCATTTATTGTTTTCAGGATGAAATACAGGACAGCATTTATAGCTATCGTAAGGTAGCCGTACAAAACAAACCCTTTCTGCAGCCTTCTGTGGTGCAGCGATTGTGTATTCAAACTTATCCCGATGGTAAGATTACCTCTATCACCTATAACGGGCCTAATCGTCCGCTGGCAATCAGGATGGCGGTTAAAAAGAAGGTTATGGCTTTGTATTTTGATCCATACTCTGGAAAACTCCTGTACAAAGAGGTTTTTAGAAGTAACTTTTTCGGCTGGATTAGAAAAGTGCATGTGAACCTATTCCTGCCGAAAGAAATTGGAAAGGCCGTAAGTTATGTGTCTGTTATCATTTTTGTGGTGATTATGATCACTGGCCTGTTGTTATGGTGGCCTAAACGAAAGTCAGACCGCAAACGGAGTTTCACGATCAAGTGGGGCGCAAAATGGAAAAGGGTAAATTACGATTTACATAATGTACTGGGTTTTTATGTTACTGCGATTGTGCTGATCACTGCCATTTCAGGATTATCTTTTAGTTTAAAATGGGTGAATAAAGGC
>Ga0247734_1000124_pt1 | contig 68844 bp, 62 predicted proteins | sample UWRJL103311B2_FD_180933 | JGI IMG/M metagenome (GOLD analysis project Ga0247734, IMG submission 180933) | Plant litter microbial communities from Arlington Agricultural Research Station in Wisconsin, United States - UWRJ-L103-311B-2 | ecosystem: Environmental > Terrestrial > Plant litter >... | reverse complement strand
GCCTATCACAAGCAGCACCTCGACAACAATATCGTGTCCGTTCACAGCAGCATACGATAGCGCTGTTCGACCATCCTTATCCTCTGAGTTGACGTTAACCTGGCCTGTTTCGAGCAGCAGAAAGACAATATTATAATGGCCGCTCTTAGCAGCATATAATAGCGGCGTCCAACCGTCCTTATCCTTTAAGTTAACGTTAACCTTGCCTGTCATAAGCAGCAGCCGGACAACAGTCTTGTGTCCGTTCGCAGCAGCGTACGATAGCGGCGTCCAACCGTCCTTATCCTTTAAGTTGATATTAACCTGGCCTGTCACAAGCAGCATCTGGACGACAGTCTCATGTCCGTTCGCAGCAGCATATAATAGCGGTGTCCAACCGTCCTTATCCTCTGAGTTAACGTTAACCTGGCCTGTCGCGAGCAGCAGCTGGACGACAGTCTCGCGTCCGTGCTTGGCAGCCAACGATAGCGGCGTCTGATCATAACTGTCTTTCGCATCAGGACTATTACTATTGAGCAAGTCTTGTATAACACCTTCCACTCCGAAGTATGCGGCTAAGTGCAGGCCAGTCATTTGTTTAGGAACTGCTTGACTATATTCTTTTTGCTCTGGCCATCGCTTAACGGCCATTAGTGCTTGACTTGACGCCTCGACCTGGGCTTGTTTCTGAAGAAATTCTATGATACTTTGACACGAAGTCAAAGTGTCCCGAGCATGATGACCCCAGTTATGTGCAGCGTAGTCGTATAGCTTGTGTAATTGTAGCCGCTGTTCAAAATCCTCGTCATTTTGGCAAATTCCACTTTCGAACTCGTTAAATGAGAGATATGTAAGGCAGGCTCTCGTGATTTCGCTCGGCATATGCGGGAACCAAAGATTCTGTGTTCGCTCAAAGTATTCTTGCGTTGTATAGTGTACCAAGCGGATAATATTACTTTCTTTATCCACTGTGACTAATCCAGCGCATACTGAGATCATGTTTTCTACTTTACATATGTTCTCTTTATCAAGTTGCGACCCTTCAAACTCTATAGCAACGGCATGCTCAAGTTCGGACGTGGCCAATGGCCTCTTTGCGCCGGTAATCCATGAGAGTACCTGCTTTGCAAGCTCTTGTTCATCTGGTAGCTGGCCTTGAATTCTCTCCATGTCAGCCTGATACGCGAAGTCGTATGCTTCGGATCCAGTTGAGAGATTTTTCAAAGCCGTATGGATAGCTTTGGGGCTTCTCTTCCCTCTCAATGAATCAAAATAAAGCTGTGCAAGGAAGAACCTAAGGGGTGTGAGCGTTAGTCGCTAAGATATTAAGGATCACGCACATCCCATCAACTGCTTTGATAATTTGAGTCCTGATTTCGTGTTGTAGACCCGGATCGCGAAGCACGTATAGAGGCAGCTGCGACATATGACTATCCAAATATCTCTGCACATCTTGATCGCTGGCTCGGATTTCTAAGGATATGCTTTTGTTAAATCGTTCAACAATTTCCGGGATACGTCTTGAAGTGGCAAAGAGATTCGTTGCAAGTTTGTTCTGGAGGTTGAAAATCTCTGAAAGGAATTTCGGGCGGCAGCCATGAGATACTTGACATTCATCAAGCGCATCGAGGACAATAAAGACTCTCGAATATAGAGCAGTCACTGCCTGGAGACATCTAGAGATTTCTTCGAGGGATAGTCGTGTCCGTTTAACCTTGTGTCGGTCATAAAGATCTTTCACAATGCCCGGTAAAGACGGCTGGCTCTTAGCTAGTTGTTTAAGCAGGCTTGCTAGCAAGTCGTCGAGCTTCTGGTCCTGACGCCGGAAGTTACAGTAGATATACGCAATACCAATACTTGGGTCTTTTTGGTACTTGGTGCAGAGAGAGTCGACTACCATTGATGCAATAATTGATTTCCCGGATCCGGGAATGCCCGGACAGAACAATGTCTGTTTGCCTGTGTTTAGCCAGCTTTGAAACTCTTCCGAGCCCAGGAGCCATTGGCCAGTTCCTGCCTGTCGTCTGTTAAAGAAATCACGTTGCTGAGCAGCATAGTCAATCGGTGTAAGCCAGTCTAGAATGAGGTTTTCGTTGAATGCGTTTAGGAACTTATTATTTGTACTAATGTGGCTCCGAAGCTCGTTGATGTCTTCCGCCTTTAACTCAAGCTTCTTCCACACTCTTCTTCTTGTCCTATTGTCACTCCCACTTTCAAACCCGAAGTCGGTGGTTTGGTCTAGTATTCGTTGTAGCTCGTCGAGAACGTTCCAATAGTCTTTATCAATGTCTTCCAACTCTCTCTTCTGGTCTTTATTAAGCTCTTGATTTGGAAAAGCAATGTTGGCATCTTGAAGGGCGATCGAGAGAGCTCTAACTCTATTTAAATATAAAAGTTAGCAGTAACCAAACTCTTGCTTAATTAACGCACTCATTTTCAACAGCCTCGAATTGTCTTGGCGCATCCACCAACGCTTTCCGGATATTGTTAACCACCTGGATTGCTGCGAGAAAATCGCCAACACTGAAGCCAAAGCTCATCGTGATGTTAAGCGTAGCTCTGTTGTATACGGGGAAGTGGGCTGTAGGAATCGGAGAACGAAACAAGGATGGTCCTTACAGATATTTCGTCTGCACGCTCAGCGCTCAGCCTTATGAGGCTAAATCCGTCTTTGCCTAGCATTGCGTGGACGGGCGGCTACTCACACTCCAGAGCGCGTATAATATAGTACAGCTCAAGAGAAAGAAAGAAAAAAGAATGGCACAGAGTGCCTGAAGCGAAAATTGGATACAAGTGAGCCAGAAAATGCCTTCGGTCTGCAATTACTTAGTCCTCAGGCAATAGTCATATACCTCCCTTAAAGCAGCTCGCTATTTATTTATTAAATGGCTTGCAAAGTGCAAAGTGGAAGCCGAAATCGAAGCCAACTGTAGTTTATTGCGTTAAAAGTATTTGAATTCTGCTGGCCATATACGACAGTAGAAAGACGAGAGCAATTCTCGAATCTGTTACAGACTTGCTGATTGGCTACAGGATGATGGGGTGGGTACAATCACGTCACCTATAAGTGGAGACGTACAATTCAGGTTGGTGGGGGGGGGAACTCCGTATTTCCGTAGGCAAAGACATATCAAAATTGAGGATACATGTTTTCAAGCGCATACACAAAGAACGCGCCCAATCGAAGATCAAATTTCTGGATACTCATTCTTTCCCTCTTCATCGCAACGCTGGCAGCTTACATTACAAAGTCTCTACCCCGCTTTGCTCTCATTTCTAACCATCTCCCCACCTCCATCTCGAGACCCTTCTTCACAACCACCACGAAAATGTCCAGTTACAGCAAGGAGCTAGAGGTCGCCCAGCTTGCTGTCCAGCGCGCAGCCATTCTTACTAAAAAGGTGTTCCACGAAAAGGCCAAAGGAACACTGTCCAAAGATGATTCGTCACCGGTTACAATTGGTGACTTCGGGGCCCAAGCTCTGATAATCGCAGCTATCAAATCGAATTTTCCAAATGATGAGGTGGTGGGAGAAGAAGAAGCAAGCTCTTTACGAGATAACGCAAAATTAAGAGACCAGATATGGGAGCTAGTGAAAGATACCACCCTTTCAGATTCGGCAGCAGAAAAAGTACTAGGAGGTCCAATTCCGAGTGTGGATGCGATGCTAGATGCCATCGATGCTGGAAATAGTGCTGGTGGAAATAAAGGGAGGATATGGGCGTTGGATCCCATTGATGGTACGAAAGGGTTTCTTCGAGGCGGTCAATATGCCGTATGTCTGGCACTAATGGTTGACGGAGATGTGAAGGTTGGTGTATTGGGCTGTCCCAACTTGCCGATAGACGACTCTGCGGCTCTCACTGCTGATTCAGGTAAGGATCAAACAGACTCCGAAGGGAATGGTGTTCTCTTCTCAGCTGTGGCCGGCCAGGGCTCGACAAGCCGGCCCCTGGGCACTGCTGGGCTAGGCAATAGCAAGGCTATTCAGATGAAGCCAGTAGACGATATTACACAGGCGACTTTCTGTGAGAGTGTGGAAGCAGGGCATTCTTCACACGGAGACCAATTTGCAATTGCATCTAAGCTTGGCGTTACCAAGCCCAGCGTTAGAATGGATTCACAAGCCAAGTACGGCTCAATTGCTCGAGGAGCCGGAGATATCTATCTACGACTACCTACAAGTGCCACATACCAGGAAAAGATCTGGGATCATGCTGCGGGAGATCTAATTGTGAGAGAAGCTGGGGGGCAAGTAACCGATTCTTTAGGAAGGAGGCTAGATTTCAGCAAAGGGAGGACACTAGCAGAAAACAAGGGTGTCGTAGCGGCGCCTGCGGTAATTCACAGCCATGTACTCGATGCTGTCAAGGAGGTTTTAAAGGCAAAGATATAGTCAGTGTTGGTATAATTCCTGACCTTAAATCATATGGGTCAATCCGATGCAATTCGAACGACCGCATCGGTCTGCATCGGAAATAAAGATATCAAACCCACCCTGTACGTAGAACTTATAATATAAGAGATCGCTACCGAATACAACGAGCACTTACGCTATACGAGCGTAACGTGCCTAGTATTCAAAGTGATCCGAAAGTGATCAGTTTAGCTATTCAGATCAGAGCGAGAAGAAAGAAGAAATACCAAGTAAGAAAGGATTTGGGACAAGTTCAACTATCTATTAATGTACTTTATTCAATTGAGCTTCGATCTACGCAACTCGTACCAAAGAAAACAAAATAGCCTCCTAGTGCCAGCTGGTCCGATGAGGGGTGACGACATTGCCAAGATTTGCTTTCATATTAAGCGAAAATAAAAGGGGCGTGGTTGGTGTTGACAACGTTAATCCATTGCCCCGACTTTCTGTTGAATATCTCCCCCTGCATGTCTACTATGCTTCGTGAGGCTACCAACCCAGTAACTAATTTTAAAATCTGATATTACAATATTGAACTAAGGTTCGCAAAGCCAAGAAGGCTTTACGAATAATCGACCTAGCACAATTCCTTGACCCGAAAGCTCGAGTACCATGATCCTTACCCATACCATCGTCTCTAAATTGTGTATCTATACAAGCAAGGAAATTAAAACACTGCATTTTACCGCCGTCAGAATTTCTCCCCGATTCCAAAATTATACATAGATATAGCAGAACGGCCCTTTGGTGGTACTCATGGCGTTCCGAATCAAATTTCCAGTACCCAGTACCCCCATCTCTAACCAATCGTCCAGAGTACCGTTCCTGCTGGGTGGGGCGTTGGAAACGGTCAGAGTAGAACTTATAGCGCTCTGGCGTTTCCTGAGATCTTGGTTTTGCCATATCCACCAGATACGATCGATCTGGGCATGATGTAAAAAGAACGCCGGGTCCCCAGGCGAGGCGAAAAAGTCTCCGCCGGGATCACCCCCAATTGTGTAATGTCCTATGCGAAGATGTCAGTGAAAGATCCCCATGTCAGATGGTAAGGATCGAGCTAACCTCCGCTGTGAACTCCAAGGAAGCCGTCAACGAAACCATTTCCTTGCATCACGGTTTGAAACCAGTAGATGTCTGGATTTTGAACTATTAAATTATACGAATCGATATCTCTGGTCCATCTACTAGACGTCCAAACACTAACATCTCGCTTCAAACATCGGGGGTTATGTGAGAGAAATGGCAGGCTGGCATTCACATCGGGTTCATCCAGACTAGGAAAGACTGGAGCTATATCAACGACATAGCTGCTGAGTATTAGCTAATTTTCAGTACGCTCATAATAGTTCATATCCTCACTTTTTGAATGGTCCGGTCTGTACACATCCCCCTCCAGTCCCGGGGGGGATGCAGCCGAATTGATTGAACGTTGCATTCGTACAGCCGTGCTTTTTGTATATTCCATTACCACTCATGCTATACGCGCTACCATCAAACATAGGCGAGTTGAGGGGATCAAACTACAAAGTTAGTAGGGCGACGGTGGCAATGCGGAGAAAGGGATATATACAGCAGACTTGCCCCAATTCTACAATTATAACGTTAGCCTTGATCTTCTTTCATAGAACATGGGGTTCCTCTCAAACGCCATGCATAATAGACCTTGGAAAATGGGCTTAAACTCACCCAGTACTACATGTGATCAGCAATTAATCAAACTATGGTATTGGCATTTTGCAACTTACTGGCTGAAACCCCTTGTAGCCGCACTCCTCACGTAGTGCTTTTTCATACGTCCAGGTAAAAAGTCGATGCCAGCTTAATATTATGTTAGTGAACTCTTTTGCCCAGTCCGATACCAGAATGGTGTCAAATTAGACGCAAATGATGAAATGCTCATGGGTTTCTTTTCTCAAGCTCCCATATAACACTTACGATAAGAAGTTTGCCTACGTCCAGTTAGTAACATTCTTCGGTAGGTAATCAATAGGCTTACGGTGGCATGAATTGAGACCGTATTATTAATGTGAACTGCCACAAAATCATCATAGCTAGGAATGATTAGTAACGATTGTCAAGATAGATTCCATAGTAGAGTTACCGGCTCTTCGCTCCAGGTGCCAGGGTTGGATTGACTGAGGCAAGCCGTGAAGGCTTCTTCATCAAACACAAGACTGCGTCAGTATAAGCTTTACGCTCTACTGGCAGCAAGGTTGTCCTGGCTATGGTCAGTACATCACGGATATCGACGACTATGACATGTCGTGCAGCTTACCATTCTCTCCGCACTGCTGTATTACCCAAGGTACAATTGGATTGAACATTACCTAGTACCTGGAAAGCCGAAAGTTTGAAAAGACTGTCAGCTGCTAGGCGGTCTGTTCTCGAAGTATCCGCGGGCACCCAGCCTTTTTTCCAGCCAAGCAGCGTTCCAGTGGCGCCCACATACCCAATAATGAGAAGTATACAGTTCAATATCATTACCCGGATTAGTGGCATCTTGCAGGTGACACAAAGGGTCAATGCAAAATAGATGGGGAATACGGCAGCGGGAGGGTGCGAGAGTAATTCGCCGTTGTGTGTGTGGCTTGCGACCTTCCTTTGATCATTAATATGAAACTGAAACCAAGAGCCTGTGAGAAAGATTCGGAGGAAGAGAGAGAGACAAACGTTCGAGTATTTGAACTGCTTTGCCAGTACCCACTCCTGGACAAACTTATGGGAAACCCACCTCGGTTACCTCGAAATAGCTGTAGCAGACATTAAAGGCATAGAAGATATTGCATCCATTGGCCCATATCAAACATGTCTCCAATAAATTGGGCTGTTCCAACGAAAGAGGTGCCCGTGTGGCGACAGCTCCAACAATAGTCATTTTAGCTTGAGAGCAGAGAAGGATAACCGAATCCGTAGACACTCCTACGAATCAGCATCTGTGATTTAACAGCTCGAGCCGGTGTTGTCTCAAAGGAAAACGTAACACAATGCAAAGGAAGCGTAGGGGTCAGGAGCAGGGCAGCTACGCTAGTTGATCTATCCTGTACTTACAATAGCCATTAAAATTGGCATCGAAGCCCCAGTAAAGCTATTTGTATTAAAAGTTGGACCCTGAAGCCTGTTACTACTGTAACTATATACACAGACGAGGTAGACATCCGTGCATGAGAGGCGTAAGGCACCTGTTCCAACATTTAGGTTGTGTCAATTAAATTTCACTTCAATAATACTTCGCAGATCGCTCTCAAAAGCATACGAGATATCCGAAGAGAAAATCAAATATTTATGAACCATGCAAGGCCCTGCTCTCCTGGACCAATAATATAGCCTCTATGACTTAGGAGACAAGTTTCATATTTGGTAACCAACGACCAACGCATCGGATAATGACATTTTCGGAACATATCCCTATCGGCTAAAAGATAACCAGTAGACTTCCCGCTGTGGCGCAAATTGGCCGCAACAAATACTATCAAAGTACAACATATGGCCTGCAGTCTGATTAAGATTGGTCCATGGGCCTAGTCACACTTCAGCTTAGATATGACCCCATGGTGCTTTTCTTTTCTTAACTTAGTAAGTAACGGAACCAGCTCCCTTCATAAAATATAGCCTTTGAGTAAGTTTTCGTGTTGAGTAATAGGAAGGTAGTAGTAGAGTACAGACATATAAACCAGGTAAAAAACTTCGGATACCTCCAGATACCCAAATAATATATAACCGTGCAAGCCGTGGTAAGTTAGTAGCGTATTCACACACAACCAACATATTTCTCAAGTTGATGATGCTATTCCCAAGTGCATTGACTGCTTGACCGAACAGCGTTATGCTGCCCCAGTCGCGGATCCCATCTGAGCACCGTCCGAGCGCGGGTGTGATTGCGGGGAAAGGGTCCATGGAGTCTCATCCTGACTTTCGCTAAACCATAACCGTAAATACTATTGTACTCCGTACAAATAAGCTTTTGTACCTATGTATAATTTTATGGATTCCAAGAGCGATCATCTACTAATCAATCCATAAAACTGGATATATCAGATACCACTTTCGTTCAGTCTGTTCGCTCTATCCGCGCTGTGTCTGGAGAGAAGCACTGCTGAAGCGGCTACTGTGATAGGATAGGTCTATTGGACAAGGGGAGATGCAAATTGCAAATACTTCTCCTCTAATGATAAGTGCCTGATAGGGATATGCAATGCATTATATAGGCGGGGATCTTATTGGCCTAGCGGCTCATCTTCTACACTCTTTCCCGTGCACGGAGGTGTGTTGGCTGTGTTGTACTGTAGGAGGGAAAAGGTGCTACAATCTGCAGAGACTGGTGTCATTGATGCCGATGTGTAACGTCAAGTACCTAATATAAAGGCATTTAGAGCAGGCGAATCATAACATTTGCCCTTACAAGCGAGGCCATTTACTGAACACTTACTCCCACAGCCCATTTTCCCCAGCTTTCCAAAACAAATCAGAGACTTAGGAACAAATAGCCTATGTCTTCTTTGCCAAAAGATCCCGAGCGGGCAGGCCATGCTTGTTACCTTCCGAGTCCAAAGTGCGTAATGGTTCTGCACAAGCCGTCAAAGATTTTCCAAGTTTGTGAAATGTCTTTTACCCCGTTAGCTATGAGAAGCTTAAGGTGACTGGCACGAGACCACGAAACAATGTGTCCTGGTAAAAGTCTGTGTCTTTCCCAGCAGCATGATCATCCTTGCGCGACACCCGTTGCGAATCTGCCGACGATCTGAGTGTAATCTCGGGCATTTAATGATGCGCTGCTTCTATATCCCCATACCGCCGACGGCCCATCCCTTCAAAAGAATACCTCTCTAAATTGAAGAATGTGCAGATTACCAAGCAATCTCGCCAGCTGGGAAATCTCATATCACAAGTCCTGAATAGCATCGCTGATAGCACATCTACTGGTAGCATATCTGGAATTGGTAGCAGGAGATACCCCAAATTTGCAGTCAATATGTTTTTGGCAAGACAGGATACGGCAGCGCCGTTTCCAATGATGTCCAATCTACCACCAGTTTCGTTGGAATCCCGTGGGAGCTTCATTATTACCATCACAGCAATTTTCACGGGATTCGCGTGTACGGCGGTGCTTGCCAGATTATATGTTAGAGCATACATGCTGAAGAAAGTTGGGATCGATGACTACATTTTGATAGTGTCGATGGCTTGCACAGCAGCGGTGCTGGCATTCACGATCAAGGAAGTGAGGTTAGGAGTTGGTGAACACTGGGGAAATCCTCATCAACTTTTCAACTTACAGGAGATTTTCCATTGGTCATACTTCCATGCTTGGATTATTGTTCTTGGAAATTCTAGTGTCAAGTTGTCAGTAGGATTTTTTCTATTGAGACTCGTCCAAGGCCGGTGGTATAAAGTATGTATGCGCCAATCTGCTAGTTCAGGATTCGAATTAACCACAACAGCGGTTCATCATTGCTTGGATTGTGTTCTTGTTCATATTTACAGCAGCATGTCTTGGAACATTGATATTTCAGTGCCTTCCGGTAAACGGTGCTTGGAATATGGCGGTGAAGCTGAACCCAAAAACTAAGTGTTACTCGACAAATACATACAGAAGTATTGGCCTCATGAATGGTGGTAAGTCGACCCTATCTCTAGACACTCTCTTACTGATAAGTGTGTAGCTATAAATATGTTTACAGACTTTGTGTTCGCAAGTCTCCCAATCCCAATCATCCTACCATTGCAGATCAACACTCGTACCAAGATATCTCTAGTGTGTATCTTGAGTCTGGGATACTTGTAAGAGCATCTACGTCTTCACTTTGCAAAGCTAATAAAATAAAGTGCATGCGCTGCCGCAATAGTCAAAGAAGTCCTCCTCGTTTCTTATTTTACCACAGTTGATATCCTCTTGTAGGTCTTCCCTGGGGTTTTCTATACTTAATGTACAGTCCTTCTAACTAAAACGCAGCGAGAATTCCTTTCAAATATGGAACGTGTATGTTTGATTCTCCCTCGACGGTACAGCACGAATACTAATACCTCATTTAGGATTGAAATAAATACTGGTATATTAGCAGCATGCCTACCTGCCCTACGCCCAATATTCGCATTCCTCATCGACACTGCAAAGTTGCGATCATCAGTCAGAAGAACGGGAGGGAGTCGTCGTACCGGACACTACTACGTCCATGAAGACGATGACGTGAAGCTGAGCTCACTTCCATCTCGATCTACCATAAGTAAATATGGAGGAGCCTACGGAGTCAGTGTGGTAGGAGGAATAAGGCCAAGTGATGACAAAGAATTCGAACGCATATTGCGCAGACAAGGAAGTTCCGTGAGCAGCGGTCCGATGTCGAGACTTGAAGCAAGCATTCGAGAGAATGACAGTGGAAGCGAGGATAATATACTACCGCAGAGGCAACTTTCTGCTCATTTGAAGGATATGGTACGACAAGTCCACGAACGAGAACGGAATAGGGGAATTGTGAGAACTACTGAGGTGAGAATATCACGGTAATCTTTTTTTTTTTTTTGAAAAAGGACGCCGGAACACGCAATATAGAACATGGACGGCAATAATGCCCTATGGACAAAATGCATCTCAAACGTTATGAAGGGGTTTAAATTTATGTCTTTAATTTTTGCGGCAGGTCGCAGGCAGAAAATTCATTCCTTTTTAATGTGTAAAATACCATTCTAATTCAATACAATGATAACCAGTCAGCGACACGAGCTAGTTACACTTGCAGTTATGTGGGCCAATGTAAGCAATAACATTAATCGGTGAAGTTCATTATCTATAATTCTCTTGCGCCTAGCATAGTATGGGTATATTCCGTCTAAATAACGCCTGATGCCAAAAGACAATATAAAGTGTATGAATTATAAATATTGTCAACCATCAATAACTCATTCAGAATCATAGTCTACCAGTGCAGATGGAGCCGGAGTTGTTGCTACAGCTTCCTGAACTGCCCTCTTCCTTTTTACACCAATTAGAACTGGCTTCTGGGCTGGTTTTGGTGAATGCAACAGAAAAGGATCAATGCTTGCTCTAGTATTACCCCGAATGTCTGCAACGACATCTGCTACCCTTTTTTTGGCTAGTTCATCTGCTATTTGCCTCTTTGACCTTATGCCCTTACTATTCTTTGCACTTGGAGGTTCGGGATTAGAAAATAGAGGCTTGGACACCGCATCTGCTAGAGCTTTGGCAGCATCTGGCTCCCCAAAATCAATCAATTTTGCTCTTCTCTCATCATCGTAGCTCGCCGGTAAAATCTCAAGTCCAAGGCTCATCTTTTCCTGCAGCGCAGCTGTTGTAACAGCATCCCTTTCTCTCCCATGTCTTCCTTCCCTAAACGTTTTTCGTAACCGCTGATTCTGTGTATACGGATCCTCCCACTGCTTTTCAGAAAGATATTCAAGCTCCGCCAGTCTCTTCTTGCTGTATTCAAGCCTCTGCTTATCCTCCACCTTACCCTCAAGTGCAGCAAAGGCATTGTCTCGCAATATTTCCCTCTCCTCTGTTGTCAAGATCTTGACATCCCCCTCCTCAAGCTTATCCTCTCCGGTATCTCGCTTCCTAGCACCTTCAGTTACCACGTATGCTGTGTTTTTTGGATCGGTTCGAATCTCAATCCAACCTCCACAAGCTGCATGTTTCATTCGAAAGCTGTATATGGGCGAAGAGTAGTAGTTTCCCACCTTTTTCTTTTCAGCGTTAAAGCGCACCCCTTGACCTATAATTGTAGGCTTCGGGCAGTGTGTACACCATATAGGGTATGGCATTTCGAAACGAACTGTCAAAATACCTTGTGAGATTTTGTTGGCACGAGCACCTAACGCATGCTTCCCATGAAGCTGGTTCCCACTCATAACGCCCTCTTGGTCTGGAGGGACGTAACGTCCCATATTGAAGCCCTGCATCTTGAGTTTGGCTGTGTGAGACTGCGCTGGATTCTAACCATCAAGGAATGTGATGTCGCACTATTAAGAAGTGAAGCTAAGTAGCGTGCCAAGAGACGAGGCTACACGTGATGTGTTAAGGCAATTCATATAGCGATTTATGGCGACAGCACACTTTCACATACCAACCTACTCAACCAGATAATCTCATCCCTTTTCCGTTTGGCCGTTATTAGATCGGTAGCCCAGTTCCGACCTACCCCCGCCATTTACTTTTGAAGCCCTAAAAGGAGGCAACGCCTTGATTACTCCCCGATAATGAGCGCCGAAATCGCCGCGTACCAAGAGTCTGTGAATGAATTTAAGTTGCAGGTAACTTCTCTTCTTTCTCTGCCTGTACGTGCGTTTTGCTCACTACTTTGAAGTTAGAGACAGTCCAGTTGGGGTTGCAAGCAGATCCAGAGAATGCAGAGCTTCAGGAATTAAAGACGGAACTCGAAGAAGCAATTTCCCTCACTGAATTTGAGATCGCGCAACTAAAGCCGTCTTCAGTACCAGCAGCTGCCCCAAAGAAAGTGTCAGAGCCTCCGGTAAAGGAGAAGTGGTCGAGAGAGAACCATCCAGCGTTTAAAAAGGCTGCAGATACGCCGGTTGAAGAAGCAGATACTCAAATAACTTTTGCAGTCAACGACACAGTTTTAGCAAAATGGCACTCCGGCGACAAGGGATTCTATCCAGCACGAATCACCTCCATCACCGGTTCCTCTACAGCACCTGTCTATATTGTCAAGTTCAAGAGCTATGACTCTACCGAAACCCTTCGCTCCAAAGACATCAAACCAATTGTAAACTCAAACAAGCGCAAAGCTGATGGAACACCAGTCATTGCTTCTATTCCCAAACCCCTAATTAATGCAAATGTTATATCTGCGGCGGCAGATATCAACCCCGAACTTGCGAACCAGACAAAGCGTGAGCCAAGCAAGGTCAGTGATGGTCCTGTCAGGCCTGCGAAGGTCCCCAAGAAGATCAAGGCAAACAAAGAACTGGAAGCTGGCAAAAACAAGTGGCAGGACTTTGCAACGAAAGGAAAATTTGGAAAGGCGGCGAAGAAAGAGAGCATGTTCCGCACACCAGAAGGTGTTCATGGTAGAGGTAAGAACAACACTCTGTGGTATGGAAAATACTAATAATCACTAGTTGGTTTTACTGGCTCCGGTCAGACGATGCGAAAGGACGAGAAGCGTAGTCGTCATATCTACCAAACGAATGGTGACGATGAAGGTTACTAGCCAGGACCGAGTTTGAGCGTTGGTTTGGGAAGGGTATACTCTGCAAGTATCAGGCGCTGAGCATGGAGTTTTCTTTTTTGAAGGTGCCCTCTTTTATTGATTTGTAACAGAGGCTAACATGAGCTTATCATTCAAACTAGAATCTTGGATCTGTACATAGGAACGAATGAAATCCTTGGTCGTGGTCTGAATTCATTAGTGGGAGTTTTGCTGAGTATGTTCTTTGACAGATTTTCGCCATATGAGCCTACATTACGACACTCCAGACTTTACAGGTGTTTACACACTTATTTATTGTAAGTTGAAAAGTACGTTACCGGAAAAGGTATGTAAGGCTTTTGTCAAAGCTCAGACTTGCCAAATTTCAAAGCGTCTTACCTTACGGTCGACCGTGCTCCGTCACATTTTAATATGGCTTGATATTAACATTTATACATATCACCTGTAGCTTCCTACTTGTCAAGGTTCCCCAGACAGCCCCACTTTCTTTCCAACTTTATGAGCTACTGCCATGAAAGCTTTTGCCCTGTCACTGTCTGGTTCCGCGACCACAGTTGGTTTTCCCCTGTCCGCATCCTCACAGATGCTCGCATGTAACGGGATATCTCCAAGAAAGTCTATACCATATTCGTTGCACACATGCGTTACTCCAGAATGTGGCCCAAAGATGTGTGTACTATTTTGGCAATGCGGGCATGTGAAGAGGGACATATTCTGTACCATTCCAAGAATTGGTATGTTCATCTTTTTGAACATACTGATACCCTTAACTGCGTCTTTGAGAGCAATGTCTTGTGGCGTAGATATTACTACAGCACCTAAAGTTGTTAGCGTAATAGCCTCAAGAGGACCATAATTACTCACCGTCGAGTTCTATCTGTTGTGTAATAGTCAATTGGGTGTCTCCAGTTCCCGGTGGTAGATCCAAGACCAGAACATCCAGTCCACCCCAATCTACCTCATGTAGCAACTGTTGTAACGCTTTCATCACCATTAAGCCCCGCCATACAACGGGCGCCGCATCGCCAACAAGATATCCCATAGACATAGACTTGACGCCATAATTCGACAATGGTATAAGTTGGTTGTCTATCGGTTGTCAGACTCGTCTTCTTATCCAGAAGGAATGTACGGACTTGAAGATAGTCGTGGCTCTCCTGAGAGATTTAATAACGTCGGTATAGAGGGACCAAATATATCAGTGTCGAGAATCCCACTTCGAAGTCCACTGCGGGCGAAAGCTAGGGCAAGATTGACTATAGTTGGTTAGCAAAGTTGGCCGAATCCGAACCAATTTACGAACCTGCAATTGTAGATTTCCCGACACCTCCCTTCGCAGATGACACTGCAATGACTTTCTTTACATCTTGAATTTTTCGCCTTTCAGGAAGTCCTCGCTGCATTCGAGGGATAGTTCCTGTTCGTGGTAGTCCCTATTGCGAATGTTAATGATCTGCTTTCATGAATTGAGTGCATGTACATAGCGGCACTTACCAGCGGGTTCTCATGCTGTAAGCATCGTACAGTCGAAAAGAGCCTAGTCTTCATATTTTTGAGAACAGGAGTGAGTGTTGAGTCGAATTACTTGTATTAACAACTATAGGAGCTCCAAGCTCAATTGTGAAGCGGCCGCTAGCGTGCATATTTATGGGGCAGTAAGTGGGGTATCAAAATAATTTCTCAAGAGAACCTTCTCAGTATCAACGCTTTTCTGTTAAAGGCCAAATTGCAAGATGGGGATATCAAAGAGAGCTCAGCAATTCGCCGATCTAAACGACCCAAAGCTAAAAGGTACTGCTTCGAAACCTAAACATGCGTTAAAAAATTGTTCTAACTCATGTTAGATTTTGATCCAGAGGAAGATGGTCCTGCACAAAATACCGATAATGAGAGCGGGTCGGGCAGTAGTGACGACGACGACTTAGCAGGCACAGAGCATTATGTTGAGGTCGGGTAAGTACTTGTTAACCTGTATCAGTGGAAGTCGAAGTTAACAAATAAACAGCAAAAGCAAGCTTCGAAAGCGGGATGAAGTTTCACTAGGACCTCAGTATGACGGATCAAGGATAAGCCGAGAGGCATTACTAGATGAGGAGTTGGAGGATGGATCTAATTCAGACAGAGAGGACTCTAATTCAGAGTCAATGTCAGCAGAGAACGACGAGGAGAAGGATGTTGAATTTGCAAATATTGACGACTCTGATATGGAAATGGACGCGGACGATGCTGAGATTGATAGCGATATTGCTCTTGGAGAGAGCGATGCAGAGAAGTTTAAGGACTTTGCTTTCAGGGGAAGCTCGAAGCCTGCGAAGCCGAAAGGCAACAATACGAGACCAACTGCAGCTGATTTCATGTCGGCGAGCGACGAAGAAGACAAAATGGATGATGAAGATGATGTGGAGAGCATGGTAACCGACGAAGATGTGCTAGATATTGAAGAACAGCATGTCGGGGATTCTGCCGAAGAAGACAGTGAAGACGATAGTGAAAACGATAGTGAAGATCAGAGTGATGACGGAAGAGAGGATGAAGATGAAGAAGACGAAGACGAAGGAAATGACGAGAAAGCAAGGCGCGCTGAACTCCGAAAAATCATGAACGAAGAAGAAAAATCGGTGATAGCGACCATTTCGCAAGCCGCGAAAGCCGACGCAGACAAAGGTGCAGCTGTTAAACTACAGAGGAAAACGTTTGACGCATTGTTGGGCACTCGAATGGTTATACAAAAGGGTCTTATCGCAGTAAACACCATCTCTGGTACGGAGGATAAAAATGAAGAAGAACTTACTGAGGAGGCATACCAAGGTGCCGAAGACGCCGCAATTAAACTTTGGAATATATTGGATGGGATGCGGCAAACCCTCGTTAAGGAGACGAGTGGTACTAAGATAGGCCAGAAAAGAAAACGTGGTCTTGATAGCACGGCGCCATCTTCTAAAATGTGGGAGAGAATGCAGGCTCTTGAAGTTGCTTCGATTGATCTCCGTCAAATAACTTTGGAAAAGTGGTGGGGGAAAGCTAAAGGAGCCACAGCTCCGCTCACAGGAAAGCTCAACAACAATATAACGCCTATGAGCCTTACCTCTGTCATCCAAGACCAGCTCGCAAAATCTGAACCCCTAGAGAGGACCAAGCGTCCACGGTCTTGTGCACCGGTCCTAGAAAAGCTCAAGGTGCTGTCCGATTCTAATATTTATGATGACACGACCCTCTATAAAACTCTGCTCAATCAGCTTGTTGATCAAAGGAAAACAGATTCTGGACTTCTTATTGGTGGTGCCAACGCACCTGCCCAATGGGCTGTAAAGGAAGCAAAAATGAGAAAGACGGTTGATACCAAAGCCAGCAAGGGAAGAAAATTAAGATTTACTGTCCACGAGAAATTACAAAACTTCATGGCACCTGAAGAAAGAGGAAGCTGGGAACCGCAAGCTATTGATCGGTTTTTCGGAACACTGTTAGGCCAGAAAATGACCTTGCAGGAAGAGGATGCGGATGATGAAGGTGAAACCAACGAAGCCTCATCCGAGGAGCAAAGATTGAGGCTGTTTTAATAGTAGTCTTCCCAGTCAGAAGAGATTGAAAATGATAGTCTACTTGTCGAATATCTCGGTTTTTGGCCAGGCCACTGACTCACAAAGTTTGAGATAATTATATTCTTTTGGAAATGCCAACATTGAAATCAACTGTGCTTATAGATGAACCTGGTGATTTGAAGCTATGACGGTTTCTCATTATATACTTCTAGGAAATGACTCCGCCGCCAGTTAACCTCGGCTACGGCTACTAAAACACGAGCGTATTAAACATGATAATATGTGAATCACTAAATCACTGGTACATTCACTGGTATCCTGAATGCTTGTCCTACAACTTCGAACTGCATTCGCAACTCTTGTAAATGAGGTCTCCTCGATCAGATCCTGGCTTTCTTTTCCCCTCTGAGGACTCTCTGGGTTAAGGGTAAAGTTCTTTGTACACAGACAAAAAGATTTGAACCAACTCAAAAGGTAGCATCAAAACCCCGTTTACAGCAAGTAGCAAGACGAACAACGAGTAAGAAGCAATTGACCCTTGAACGACCAAAGATAAACCAGTCTATCTCCAGCTTTAATTCCGATATCTCTCTTGAACGGCCAGTATATTCAAGAGATGCAGCACAACAGTTATCCTTAAAATAAGAGAACTAGTTTAATGTTTCACATTGCAATTTTTCCTGTTATCAGAATAGTGAAATTGAAGATTGTGCTACACCTAACGCGAGCCAATTAAGGATTGAAAAGCAAAGACTTTACCTTGTTCTTGAGAGAAGTCACGCGTGAAATCTTATGCCTGAGTGTAGCTTCCACCACACAATCATTGCATTCATCATGGTTGCAAGTATCGCAGGACGGAGCTGGAGAATTTGTTCTTGTGATTTGCCCACACTGGCAGCATGTCATTAGCACTGGCATTGTCTTTTTGGCTTGATGACTCTTCTGTCAAGTGGTGACAATCCCTTAAACGGAATAAGATCAAGCGACAACTCTTACACTTGCACTAATGTTATGCGAAGTAGGATGTGTTGTTCGTAAAACAATCACATTGTCCATCGTCTATTGAACAATGGAATAGTGGAACAATGAGAGAACGATAGTAGTCGCACACACAATGCTGCCGCACTAACCTTATCTTTGTTCGGAAGAGTAACGACTGAATTTAACCCAGCATACATGGTAAAATGATAAATTGGGAGGGCAAGATCGGGACTGGAAGATATTTAGTACTACAGCGACCTTAATTCATCTACGACAGTATCAGCACCATCGAGGTAGCGGTAAACTGTAGTAACCTAGATTTAAAAAAAGTTAGAGCTAAACCACGGTCAGATTAGATGTTGCATATATGAGCAGCAGATCTCCAGAAAATGAGATGATTATCTATGTCGGAAGAACAGCATTGAGTTCACTTAGATCTTGAATGGAGGCAGGCGACTGTGTCGGATCTGCGCTCAAAGAATCTTTCATAAGTAATGCTATGTACCGAATAAAACTCAGAGGATGACAACTGATGGCACATTATGGTAAGTTTAGGTTTATTTTTGTTGAAATGGCCTCAACTCACTAGTATAAATTCATCTGCTAACTCGTTGCTACGTGTTGATGACTAATGGTAAATCACCAATTCTCAATAGACTCCATTCTAATGCTGCCAAACAATTGTAATTATCTCCTAATTTTTGAATGTAAAATTAGGTTTGATACAATAATTAGATTACAGCTTAAACTACAGAGTTACATGGTCTTAGATCTTGAAATAAATTCCAAGAATCTTAGGGTCAAAAGTTGGCGTGAAGGGGTTTATTGAAGTAGCCAGTTTCCTAGAATAGGAGGCTCATGCTCAAAATCAAACCGATTAACAATATAGCATAATCAGTGAGAAACATCTTGAATTCCGGTTGAAGGTACACCACATAAACTGAATACACCTCATTTGTATATATTACTTTTACTCTGGCTGATGTGAGGATGCGTAGTCATGGCGTCCGATTTTCAGACCGACTCATTATCTCCAAGAAATGTTGGTTTGGCTTTTCCCTGTTTCGTGTAGCCTCTAAATACAGCGGCTAGTCGTAACTTTGCTTTTTATTAGGCAATTAATTGATGAGGGGCTATCACATTACTACGTGAATGTAAAGGACCCTATAACTAAGTTTGTTGTTCGTTCTGTCACGAGACAAATATCACGTTAGACATTAAGGGGTTTGTTGACCTTCATTGTTTTGATGCAATGGGCAAATTTGCCAGATGGTGAGCGATTAATTACACATTGGTAAACGCCAATTCTGGTGGTTAAGGTGAGCATCCATCGAAAGGTAAGGTGGAAATTGAGGTATAGCCTGGATGAGTGGCGAAGGGAGTTGTCCGTTCAGGTCACCCTTATGGTTGGTTAGTCTCTTGCTTCCCTTAATAAGTAACAACTACATGTGGTAATTGGCGTTTCGCAAAGCCACTCACCTCAAACCTCACCACTGTCAGTTTTCGGAATCCAGTAGCCTGCCAGGCAGTGGCACAATGAACCAGGCCGACCAACGCAACGATACAACAAGGTCAAACACGACCGCCAACGCAATTTCGATAATGTTGTAACTATTTAGCGGGAAGTTGAAAAGGTCGCAAACGGGCGGCTATGAGTGTTTCTACCTCGATCCTTCATTTATGAAATGACATGCGATTTTACTGTTTGCTAGGTCACTGGGCTGTTGGCCAGCTTATTCTAATGCAAAACTGGATCATACCGATCTTCTTGCCCTGGCTGGTAATTCTCGGATGAGAGGGCAAGCTTACCGGCGGTGGTCAGAATCGTGACTGGTCTCGAGAGTACCATTAGAGTGATATTATATCAAGAGCTTTGGTTTTATTAATCCAGCTAAATGAGAGTATGAAGAGTTGGGAGTCGGTTGGTCTTGGGGAAGGCTTTGTTTTGGATATCCATGGAACTTGATACAACCAGAGCTACGGAGGTAGTTTGTACAGTACAGGTCCAGTAAAAATCGCATTCCGCGATGAACTCTGAACCTCCCTTCTAATCCTTTGTTCCACCGGCGATAGACAAATAAAGCTGCCGCTCTCAATCGGCAGACCTTCGATTACCAGCCTCCCAGATTTTCTACTTATCAAGTTGGCTGGGCTGGTTCCAATCTATTATTACTGCAGCCTCTCCACTGTTGGCACATGGGATCAAGCTTGCCAAGTTTCGATGTAAGCCATAATTCCCTGGCTCTGTTGGACTGTAGTTCATGCGTTGTGCAGATCCTAGGCTGGCAATTCTCTGGTTTGGAGGTCTGAGACCGTCGGTTGCGTGACGCCTCCTTGGCAAATCGACTGCGGGAGAGGCACAGCAGCTACTGTACGTTTTCAATCTTTTTCCGGGACGGGGATGAGAGCCGCAATATTTTCGGCGTGCTTATTAATAATTATCTCTTGGAGGGGTGGTTGTGTTTGTTTAAGCCCCTAATTTCGCATATTGAGGGGTTGGAGGATTCCGTGGCTCATCAGGTTTAGCCTGGAGTCCATGCTCTACGAAGGATGATCAAGGTTTGATCTTCTCCTAGAGCTTGTACTGCCATGATGGGGAGGTCTTATATTTGATAGCTTCCTCAGAATGTAGTGTTTGCTAAGTTGGTGATTCGTTTCTATGAACTTCATGTTGTAGCAATGCGATTTCTCCAGCTTCTCCTAGCTTTCGTTGCTGTGCCGCTTTCCGCGGTTGCACAAGGGATGGTTTTTGATTCTCCAGGTATGTAAAAGCTCCGGTGCAAGATATTCAAGCCGTGGGATTCGAGTTCAGTTGCTCTAATCGGAAGTCTGAGCCCAATGTAGAGGCATGTTTAGAAGTAGTGAACTGGAAGACTGCTACTACTTTGTTGCAACAGATGAACTGACTTTTTCTACCAGCTTTGAATGAGATAGTGAATGGAGGTAGCACATACGTAGTGAATTTCCATACCTCGCCAGACGACCCATATCTCAGCCAGCTGGACAATTTTGAACTCTTGTTACTCTCTGGCAAATATAGTTCCTCGGTAAATACTACCTCTTTGTTAACTAAGTCCTATTGCTTATAAGATATTCTAGGCAAACGTTTACTCTTGGAATCTAAAGAATATCAATCCCGCAACGACCCAGAGCAGCATTGTTATTCCCCCCTCGGTCGCACCTAACGGGGAGCATGCCTATTTTATGGGTATCCGTGGCTCGGTGAAATCAAACTCTAGTATATCAGCGACATACTTTTCAAACTATTTCACGTTGGCAAATATGACTGGAAAGGGAGATGTAACAGCCGCAAAATCAAAGAACACAGACCCATCAGCTCCATCTGATAAATTCCCAGTATGGGCTTTCATCGTCATTCTTGGCACCGCAATTATATCGCTGTCACTGTCCTGGGGCTGCCTGTGTTATAGAAAGAAGAAAAAACAACAAAGGACGGCCAGGGGCGGCGACTGCGAAGAAGCGGGGGCAGAGAAGTGGTATGGTTCACCGAACTTGGACCCAAAGAACGGACGACTCATCAAGTCCGGTCATGAGAGAAGTGCATCATCTCCCGCACTCCCACAACTTCCTGTATTAACGGGCGGTCCTCGACGTCCAGCCCGGCCCCGAAGCACTACCATATCGGGGAACTTTCTGTATGAACTCGATGCTTCGGAACTTCAGAGACCACCCAATGTGTGGAGGGATAGCTGGCATGCTATGATGGGTCTCGTCGTTGGAGGAAGGCCTGAGGTTAGAACATCGAGAATTGACAGGGAGTTTCCGATATTACCTAAGGTACCTATTCCAAAGGGAGCTACTATCGAGAGGAGGAACGAAATACGCTGGAAACCTAGTTATCCTGGTACATGATAAAATCAAAATATTTTAAAACAAACAAACACATGTAGTCTTGATCACGTAGGACCCATGGGAAATTTATGCTACTAGTCCATTCCATTTGCAGTCTATCCTTGATACTCTATGGTCGTCATTCACGATTTTACTTGAGTCGTGTCTATCTAAAGATTTTGCATAAAGTCTTCAATGGTAGGTGTCTAATCAGTCCCATCTCACAAATCTCATTATTTGTTCAGATCATTGAAACTCCTGTGAATCTTAATACACTCATATCTCTGTTAATAGAGGACGCGATTTTATGAAAGTATCTGAAAATATTTTGAAGAGTGACTCCATTATTTTGTTACGAGGGCTGCTCCGATCGCCGCTCAGCATAACTATACCCTAGCATTCCTCTATTGTCACAGCCAAATTTTCACTCTGACATCTTACGCGTTAACCTGTATCATAGCGCACATTCAAGTTCATCTAGGCTCGTACTTATCAGTTCTTAGAACACATTCCTATCTTGATATTGCTTCCTTTGGACTTTGTCCCTTTGTATACCTTCTTCTCCTCGACGCTCTCGGACCACTGAACGTGGTTCGTGTAGTCCTCATTCGTGTACTGAATGAAGCCGCTCGATGCCATTGAGCTCTTGCACCACCCCCATGGCGGTGCAAATTTGACAGAAGTATTTCCTGGAGGTTGATCGGATGACTTCTCATCATTGCCAAGTTCGGAGAAGGCTTGGTCCAAGGATGGGTGGAAATCCTGAGGTGTTTGGCAGAGAAGTTGATCAGTAGAATTGATGTTAGAACAAACCGATACGGTAGCAGAAGCCAACAAATTTGTGTGTGGCTTTTGGTAGTGCTGAATGTCATCAAAGCCTTTGAGTGCCCAAAGTGGCGTCAATTCCTTTCGATAAGTCAAAAATTCAGCATCGTATGCGGCACGTCTCCTACGAGCTAATCAGCACTTAATCACAGCAAGTTTGTAGGCATAAATGGGAATGTAACAAACCCCGGATCTGTGAAAACCTTCATCGCCTCCTTCATGGCATTACAGACTTCGATAATGTCCCGGCGGTTGCTCATTTGATAGAGCTGCTTGAGGGCGTAGTATTGCTTCTGGTAAGGGTCAGCCTAAGATAACTTTCAGAACTCCCAATTGTATATTTACATAAATATAATCCAGCTTAGCGTGAGGTGCGTCTCGAATATCGAGCAGACGGTAGAGATCTTCGAATGCCATGGCGGTTCTGAGTTTTCTTGCTGTGTTGGTTGTTGGAGAGGAATGGTTACATGGAGTGTAAAGGATCGCAGCATGAGATAAAGAGAGAAACGCGTAGTTTAGGACAATTGAAGGAACTTTAACATAGACGCGTACCAAAGTAAACGTCATCAGATTACCTTCTTATATCGTGTCGAGATACTTACCGAAGGATGATGTGATATCCTCAAATATGCGAGCCTCGATAAGCTGGAGTTTGCATTTAGAAAGGAGGTGTGATATAATAACATACAGAAATTGGTTTATTGCTTTGCTTTAACTAAAATTGTTCTTTGAGTGTTTCTTTGGGTTCAGCATACCTAAGGGACTTATCATAACAAAACTTAGAAAAGGGGTAGGGGCTCGGGTAACAAGCGAGTCCCAACCCTGACTCAACAGTAAAAAGAATTTAAGTCTAGTTTTCAACCTGCCAGTATATGAAGCTGTACAACAATCTCAGAATATATGGTTTGATCAGGCCAAAGTAGAAATCTCCACATTCTTAAATCAGGAGGTCTCGTACCATGTGTCTGTTCAAGCTTAGACGTTAACCGTGCATGTAACCCCTACTGTTTGCTTGTCTTGGTCATTTCGAGGCGATGAGTCAGCCTCCATGTGATATAGATAAGGCAGGAGAAGCGAAGAGCAGTTCCTTCTCCTATTGGGGCCATATACGGGGTAATAAGGTAGTACTAAACAAGGCTGTATGTGTACGATTTCTCTCATTCCCAGGTACAAGACTCAAATTTAGACTTTAGTGACAGTCCTAGCTAGACCAAGGCCGTCGTCCTGTTGGGCAGAAGTAGCATATCACAAAGCAATATGCATTAGAAAAGTATTGTTAGGATTATCTGGTTTGAAAGGCTTCCACTTCCATAGGGCTCTAAATCAATACCATATAAAAGCTGAGAGGTCATGCTGGTGAAATGGATCCTGGTACTAGACGCGCCATTAATCCTTCCACCACATTCCTCAACCAAGCCAATAGTAAGAGACCGACATCTAGACTATGGAAATTTCCCAATCATTAGGACGCCATTCTTAGTAGGAAACGCTACTTATTTTATATTTCTTTGAACCTCACTTTGTCATTCATGCTTAACCTGAGACTTCCGAGGACTCTGGGCCGGCTGGCGCTCATCTTCCATATCCTCATCCTCATCCTCATCCTCATCCTCATCCTCATCCTCATCCTCATCTTCATCATCACGGGCAGCTTGCTCCAGGTGTCGCCTGACTTTCCGACGCATCAGTTCATCATCAGCTAGGTCAGCTCGCGTTAACATCTAAGTGTTATTAGTCCATGTATATTCATAAAACACTATATTTACTTACCTTATCACAACCCACTTGTGGACACTGTACCTGCTTTGGACCTCCCCGTCCACCAAAAACCGTACCGCCATCAATGAGCTCAAGAATTGCCTGTTTCTCATATGTGTGCTTACAGACTTTGCTTGTACAGGGCTGCTCAAATACGCGCATCGTCAATGGACATTTGTATTCGAGTTTTGAACCTGCAATGATAACCTCATCATCGTCATCATCATCGTTCATTTCATTGTCATCATTGTCAGCATTATTGATCCGTGTGCCAGAACCATAGAATATAACAGGCTCGTTCCCATGAAACCAGGTGGTTGCTTTAGGTAATTGGACTGTATCACCATATAGAGAGTCATGTACCAGAGTTTTGAAGGTATTATATGAGGAATTGTTATCTGCGTATCTGCAGTTGCTAATTAGAATTCTGTCAATATCCACAGGTAGGATAACTTACCTTTTGACCATGGGTTTCGATCGGTACGCTTCCGCGTAGTCTGCCCTGGCTTTGTCTAGTAGTTCGACAGCACTTGTTACATCCAGTGCTTCTTCTACTTCATCTTCTATAGCATCTACCTGCGGAGGAGGTACAGCAGCAATGTTATCAATAACTTCTGCGATCATATGGCTATGCATTGAAAGCTCGTCCCCATAGTCAATCACTTCGCGCAATGCCTTTTCCGACTTTTGTGTCAATTCTTTCGACTTTTTCACCATTACTGAAGCTGAAAGCTCGTCATCCTTTTCTGCATCAGTTTTCTCCTCATCCGCCACCCCCTCTGCAACTCGCTTTGCCACCCACTTCTCATTTGCCTGCTTTCGTTTATTTGCTTTGTCGTTCAACTGAGCGACAGCTTCAGGGATCGTCTTCTGTGAAAAATCCAGATGTTGACGATACTTTCGCAAGTCGTCTTCAGCATCACGCAGCTTATTAAGTTCTATTCTGGCTCTGGCGGATAATGCACAGCTTGGTGGCTCGTAGGGTGGAAGTTCCACGCCGGCAGCCTCATCTTCCCGGTGTCGACGCTGAACTGGAGTTGAAGCAGAAGAGGCATCATTCTGCCGCGAGCGACCATGAACGAGTCTTCTTGACATCTTGACCACCGTGTGGCTTGATGCGAATATCGATCGTGGAGCCGAAGTTGCCAAAAAGAGGGAAACGCGCCGCGTCGCGTTGAAGATGCATTCTCACGTGATAAATATGGCCTGGGTTAGTTAACACAAGCTTCAAGAAGCCCACTTAGCGTCGATCTAATCTCTCGGCATCCAGGCCTTCCGTGCTCACAGTACTGTACAGTATCGTTGTACGCTATCGGCGCCACTCCCTAACGATGAATAAACAGTCTGTTCCACCCGGCAAAATGGATTTATATTTCCAACATACGAGCCAGCAAGTATATGGCCAAGCGCATAACACTCTAAAGAACTCTGTTTGGTATATATCAGTTCTTGATCGAAGGACACCTCTGAAACTCGTTTGAGACACTCAAGAGGCGGAAGCATTGATCATCGGAATCACAAGACGAATCATCCTTTTTGGGATATCAAAGTACAGTAGCTTATTTGAAGGAGAACATTCCTTTGTTGGGATTGTATATGCAACGCAGCCTCCAGACGGTTGTGACGTTAGACAGCACATTCCCCACTGGTTTATTGAGACCGACGGTGGATAAAAAACAACACCGATTGGCGTGGTTGAAGAACTATCATCAATCTCTCATGATGCTTTGCAGAAATCGGACAGAGGGCTTTGTAGGCACTCTTAAATCCCGATTATCACACAAAACTAACTCAACAGGGCCCAAAATCATCCCTCTCCTCACCTCTCCCAACAACATGCTTCATCGACACAGTGCTCATTCCGCTTCCAATTTACATCGCCCTCCTTCTGCTACCGATACTCTTCTTCCTCTCTATTCAACATCGTAAACAAAACTACAACCCCTCCACCGCTCACCTACGGGTTAAGAAACCTCGGAATTGTCTTTTTACAGCCGTCTCCGTAATTTACTATATCCTCATCATTGCGAATATATTGATGGAAGTTCTTGAAATAGTACGCCTCGAGCTACTCAAGAACTATGGCATCGCATTGATACCCTTGGTCTTCATTGGCTTGGTACTCGCTTTCGCTCTACACTGGACTGAGGGTGCCGGGGGCCGTATCCGTGGCTGGCAGGCTATTAATGGGGTTCTCTGGGTGGGTGGTATTGTGGTAAACTCAATTAAGGTTGTAGGACTGGTAAAGGAGGGCATTGACGGGCGAAAGGGAACGAAATATCCAATAGTGGACCAGGTCACTGACATTGCAGTCATGGCTGGCGTTTACGTCATACTGGCTATTCTGGAGATGTTATTGGGGTTTTGGAGAGCGTTGAGGAGAGCAAGTAGTCGGGAAAGCGTGGCGAGTATTACGAGTCCTGTCTTGGAAAGTACATGGACTTCAAAGTGAGATTCAATGGAGGAGAAGTCATGAATTATAGGATGACTGAAATTATACCCCGACGTAAATTCATTGAATTTCTTATGCTTACCTTTATGTGTGGTTTGATCGAAAATCACATGAGTCAAAACTTGGCACCGGCTATGATGTATACGAAATACTCGAATAATTAGATTTCACCCAAATTCTTTTTTCGCTTCTATTTTGATTTCACTGTATTGTGCTCAGACAATAATATCCAGCTTTGCTAAAGTTTCAGCCTAGTTGAGTTGGTTGATGTGATTAGAAAAGCTCTATCACTCTACTGAAATTGTATTGTCAGGTAATTCCACAAGTTCGCTTCCTTATTTGCTTGTATCATGATGAAAACTACCAATTCTGTATTCTTCTTGACAATAGATGTAGAAGATATCTTAGGTTCCGGACTATGATTCTCACCAGGGCAGACAAAAAAACCCGTTTAGATCGAGCCGTATTGTCAAGGGTTACGGCCTCCATATTCAGCTGCAGATGCTTGTCTACCCTTGTTTTCTCTCCGGAGAAATAATGGAGTACTATGAGATTATATTGGACATCTTTTTACAAGCGTGATATGGCCTCGGCTGATTCAATGGAAGCTATCAGTCTGAGACTAGCAACATTCTCATTAAAAAGAAGGGGGTAATTTTCTTTTCAGCTCAAGGATAACGTATACTTGTTCAACCATTCTATTCTCATAATCTACCATGATCATTTTTCCCTACCCTGCAATTCGGGGTAGAAGAGTATTGATACTCATAAAATTTACAAAATCTCTATCGACATACTCGGCGTCTTAGTATTTAGTGTGTTATACACTCCAACCCCAGCTCATTGATCTGACTCAAGCAAATAGTCGATCAACAAATTTGTTCTCTCAAAGGCCAAGATATGTTGGGATAGGAAGGCTTTTTGCTTCATCCTCAGATCTTGCATTATGCACTTGGTGTAGTGCATACTATGTTGCCACTATCCTATCCAGTTGCCGAAAAAGTAAGTTTGAGAATTTCATAACATGCATTAGTGGTAGTAGAAGTTGCCTCGAGATTGCGTCAACCATCTTCTTAAATGACACCCTGAATTGGATTTAGTGCGGGTATTTTGGATCAACAGATATGATGTAAGTGAAAAAATCTCGTGGGGATGGATATGTAGAAAAATAGCTCGCCAAGCTGTGGTGAGCCTTTCGTAAAACATAAGGTTAATCTCTACACTTAATAGGGGGGTCTGAGTTGAATCATCTTGGAATTTGAATCAACACCTAAAATCAACCCTTTTGAATAACTCCAGTCCTGACTTGCATATACAGTTTCCTCGAAATGTGCCAAGAACGCTGGCTCGGCTGGGTACCCGTATGTAATAGGGGCTCGCTAATCCTTCACCTTGGCAACAAACGTCCAGAAAATAAACGACACCACTACAGAAGAATAATCAACCTTTAACAAATGAACAGCAGATTACAATAACGACATTTTCGGAGTAATCTTTATACGCCATCTTTATACGCCATCTTTCGTAAAAGATGAGTTTGTATCGCTCCTCGACCGGAGGCTACACCCCAGTGTGGGGCCCCCCAACGTCAACGCTAAAGTACATTCTCCATACGGTTGGCACCTTGCTTCCAGCTAACTTATGGGCTCAGTTTTTGTGAAGAGGTAATATAAGCCCTACCTGATTCCTGTGTCTGGTATAAAAGTTGTAGGGTATTTCACGAGGTCAAAGCGGGATTTATAGATTTAGATTAGGATGACCAAAGGTAAGAACCAGTGTTAACGAACTGGATAGGATTATGAGTATACGCCCTATATCGCGGAATTGTTCAACACATTCACCAACATCACGTACAGCAAGTCTCCCCACCCACCATCAAAAGTTGATTCACTAACAAGCCTTGTAGTTGGTCTTGGCATAAAAGGTATTCTTAACAGTAGGAAACTCAGGGAGAAGGGCATTGGACCAAAGCTACCCTACATTGCCCTCATTAATCTGGGATTTGCATCAAGTCTCTTTCACTCCAGCTTGAAATATTCGACGCAAATGTGTGATGAATTCTCTATGCTGATTGCCACATTTATCGTCTTTTACCGTTTGCTATCGTTCTCGCAAACACGGTTTTCTCCAAACTTCTTACTGTACAGCCTTTTGACGCTCATGGCAACTGTTATGGTAGCACAGTTTACTACTGGGGAGAGCACGGTGCAACAGATTGTGTTTACCGGGATGGTTTACTGGCTCTGGAATACGTGCTTTAAGCTGATTAGTAAGTTGGAGAGGGATGATGATTTGAAATCGAAGATGAGATGGATGGCTGTGAGCGGTATTGGTAAGCTACCCAACACCCAAACTCAGCATTTATATCTACTAACCGTTGACACCGAAGCTTTCTTCATATCTGGGCATGCATGTTGGGTCACAGATTTCTATGCTTGTGAGAGCTTACGCGGGCTAAGAAAGAAGGTAGGAATGCCTTGGGCCAGTTTGCTTGAGCTTCATGGCTAGTATGTACTCCAAATATGAATATTATTGGTTTACTCGGCTTACTGATATTAGCTGGCATATATTCACCGGAGTTGGTGTTTACATTTTTATGGTATTGGTGGAATGTCTGCTCTATGCATCATCGAGGTCTAATAAGGAGATTGGAAAGCCAAGCATATCAAGTGCAGGAATCTGGCCATTTACGGTATACTTGGAAGAGCCTTCGAGACGTGATACGAGGAAGAAAGAGGCATGAGGAAAATCCGTATAAAACGAACACATCGACTCAAGATTATGTTGTGCTGACACTTCTGTATTATGACTCTTCTTGTTTCTTCCATAGATTGCTTTCTAATTGCAAAGTCCTCAGATTCTAGTGTCTGGCCTAAGGTAGTTTGGGTGATTCTAGAGATGCAGCAATGGACTCATGCCATCCGTGTTGCCCATAGCATATATAACCAGATGCTCCTAGACAAGGAGCTGAATCATACGTCATCTCCCATTTTTAGGGTTATCAGACCTGATCCCCCACATATTGACCTCATTCTGTGGCTCGGAGAGTATCGGTAATCGCGAGTGCATTGCTGATTTCCACGACTTGGATTGATAGTCTTTTGAAGGTCAATCTACTGGACCTCCAAACCCTCTTGATGTTTTGAGCAAACTTATAATGGTCAGCGGTAAGTTTGCGATTTGTTAATTGATGCAGTTTCTCTACCATCACACAAATCAAATCGTTAACACTCCTTTTCGGCTCTTAATAAACCATCTCTTTAGGTAAAAAGCTTAACCAACTTCTCCTTAACAGACCTATAGCTGGCCCTCGCAAATTCAGTAAACCTAATCGGGGGTTGTGCTTCAGCCTCAGTCTGATATTTGATCCAACGAGCTAATTCCTCTTCTACGAACTCATCGAATTCGAAATATGCCATGGTTTCGGTGAGATAGCTGTTTTTGAGCTCGATTTCCTTGCGTTTAATTTTAGTGTTGTGAATAGAGATAGTAGAGGTAGAGATGCTGGAAGTTTTTGACATAATGACTCTAGCGGAAACTGTTCCCCGAGTTGGAAGTATTTTTGATCTGTGGGTTCGCCGTGGAAAGATGTGTTTTCTCGTCAATTCTCAGGACAAGAATATATTACAGTATTGGGTGTATCATGAAGATATGGAAAGATTTAAGAGCCGTGTTGTTTCATTCATGTATGAAGCGTATTTGGGAGTGTTCCAGTTTTCAAGGGCGATACTTGTTTTCGAGTTGGGAGCAGGCCATTATTATATATTTCAAGAACAGTTCAGAAATAAATGCCTCTTGGCTACTTAAGTCATCGTGTCTTACCTCACTCAGCTACTAGTTATCCATTTCAATGTTGACTGGAGGTGGCTCGACCGGACGAACATAGTCTAGATCGCTATACCAAGAGAAGTCCAATAAGAAACATCCGCCTGAGTTAAGATGCTATTTACTTAGCATTTTGGCTTATAAATCTCATCTGATACCTACCAATATGCCTTATACATTTTATTTCCTTTTTAAAAAGCTAACTGGCCCTTAGTATAATTTGCAGCTTGCCTCCCGTAGGCAAAGTCTATGTCCAGTCTAACACAGCTTCCTTCCCACAGTTTCCCACCAACCCCTAAATAAACAAATGATTTTTTATTCGCATGAGTCACAGTTGGCTACAAAGTATGAAGAAAAGTTGACTTTCGAGTAAAAGGAGAATAGAGAAGGCCATGTCATGATTTTGTTTAGAAAATTGTTTGATTCTTGGAATCCCCATAGTTACCCACCTCCTTGCCAAGGAGCTCATAGAGGTAGAGTCCACACTAATCTCGCACGACTCGAATCCAAGTCCAAGAGTCCCTGTGAACTTTTTGTAGAGATGGCATTCATGATGACCATCCACTATAATTAGAACATTGATATAAGACTCATGTACTATGCAAAATTCGGCTTAAGAAAATCACGGGACATAATTACGAGCAGAAAGGAATCTACCCAAAGTGATGCACCTAACGCATAAATACTCTCACTTGCAACTCCATAACAGGATAGGTGTAAGCGTGTCTGTTGACTTGGTACAGTACAGTTGTGTATCATTGAGCCCCATTTATGTATATACAATTGGCATCTGGAATTACTTCTTTGGCTCTTCTTTCTTCTCTTCTGGCTTTGGTGTTGGCAATTTGAAAGTGTCGGGTTTGAAATCCACACCAGTTCCAACTTGCTAGATCTATGTTAGCCATTCAAGAAAGTAAAGGCGGCAATAAGGTGTTCTTACCTCCCAAGCTGCGGTTCCTCCTTCAAAGTTTCGGAATGCTTGGGTTAGCTCTAGTGGCTCAACCACAATGCGCTTCTTCTCCTCATCATACCGAATTTCCGTATATCCTGTCAATGGAAAATCTTTTCGCAAAGGGTGTCCGTCGAAGCCATAATCCGTCATAATCCGTCGAAGATCAGGATGTCCAACGAAAAAGACGCCAAACAAATCATACACCTCCCTTTCGTACCAGTTTGCACCATCATACAGGCTTGTAATACTGGGGACTGGTGCGGTCTCGTCCGCGTAGGTCTTGACTCGGATTCGAGAGTTATGGCGCACACTCAACATGTTATAAACAACCTCAAATCGCTGGTCCTTGCTAGGGAAGTCCACAGCTGTGATATCAGTGACTTGTGTAAACTCGGCAGCGGTATTGTCTAAAATAATTTAGTTCTAAAAGTCTAGATGACAATATATAGGTTCTTACACTTCAAGAATGTGAATACCGGGATGACACCGGCTGGAGATATATATATGACCAGCTCGTCCTTCCACACTGAGAATTGCTGGATATACTTTGGCAAGCAGCCCATAAGCCACGATCCATACCTATGCATGTCATCTGCTTTCGCTGAGTATTTGTCGGCGGGATTAACGGGAGGAGCTCGAAGACCTCCTGGAGCATCAGGGCCTCTTTGAGCGTGGCGCATGTTTGGGGTATCTGGAGAGACAACAACTTGATGATGCATGGTGGTGGTGAATGTCCGGGCATTGGCTTCGCTGCGACGAGAGAGGGCAGTCCTGCTGGATCGGATGGCAGAAGCCAGAGCACGGTGGTTCTGTACCCTCATTGCCATAGTCGGGGGCAAGGTGTGGTGGTGTCAATTGAAGAGTGAAGTTCAGTGTGGAGTGCCTCTTTCATGGTGAGCTCTGAGTATCAATCAGGTACAGTACTTTAGGTGTTGCCAAGATCAATTAGGTAAGTCAGTCTTATTCGATTTTGATTGGCTGTGTATCGAATACTCCACTTGACATCTCCTAACGCCGAAACTAGTTCTGATCAGGCTCTAGCCAAACTAGAAACTCCTTGACTGTGAGCGGCTTCTCTTAATTTCAATCCATTATATCTTCAAACTTCACCCAACCCAACCTCATCGCGTATTATCTCGCATTTCCTCTCTGAACTCATTCTCATACATATGCGATCTAGTAGCGGCTTTTAAATCAAAATCTCCGCTCTGAATCACGCGCCAGCAGGACCCTTCGGGCACCTTCACGCATTTTGCCTCAACACTCCCCGTCTTCGCTCTACGTCGTCTACGTACCCCACCACTCTTCAGAAACATACAATATGGCACCTCAAGATAGTTTCATTGATGAAGATGATGACTGCTGGTATGTAGTCTTAATATCACGACACCCTTCTGTCCACGTCTCCCCCCTTCCTGTCCTTAGCTGACCACATCTTAGTCCTCTCTGTGTTGAAGAGTTTGACCTCTCCGACAAGGGATTTCGGCCATGTCCCTGTGGATATCAGGTAAGAGCATTGCTTCTTTTAGAGTTCTTGAAAAACAGCTGCTGATTCGTTTACCACAGATCTGCCAGTTCTGCTTCAACAATATCAAGACGAATATGAACAATCTATGCCCTGCATGTCGCCGACCATATGATGAGAAGACAATAGAGTGGAAAGTTGTAACACAAGAGGAGTATGGTTTCCCCTCCTCCTTGCTTACACGGTGTCTAATGTAGTTCTAGGTTAAAGCAGCATCAAGCCAATATACAAAAGAATGCCAAGAAGAAAGCTGATCAACGCCAGAGAGAACTTCAAAAACGAGAAGTTGAAAGTATGAACAGGAAACATCTTTCGGGCCTTCGAGTTGTACAAAAGAACCTTGTATATGTTGTTGGATTGTCACCGAGTATTCGTGACGATGAGATTTTAGCCACTCTACGCGGACCTCAGTACTTTGGGCAATATGGACAGATCCTCAAAATAGTAGTGAGCAAAGCGAAATCTGGCGAACCTGGCCAAAGTAGCAACTCCCTAGGCATATATGTCACATTTGCCAAGAAGGAAGATGCTCAAAAATGCATCAACGCCGTCAACGGCTCACAAAATGGAGACCGAGTATTACGAGCTCAGCTAGGTACGACCAAGTACTGCTCGGCATTCCTAAGGAATGAAGTATGCACAAACAAATCATGTATGTTTCTTCATGAGTCTAGCGATACAGACGATAGTTACTCGCGACAAGACATGTCTTCATTCAACAGCGTGGTCACACAGGCTCCTCTTCCAGGCGGTTCGTCAGCAGGTCAAGCTTCTCGACAGGCTGCACGTGCACAAGCTCCCATACAGCATGCCCAACCTGTAGCAGCAGCCGCGCAGCCGATGGCCAGAGATCCAAGCAAGGATGAATCTGATAGTGGGGATGGCTCGGCTCTGCCTTCTTCCGCCAGCTGGGCCAAGCAACGCAGTCGGAGGGGCAGTCTCGCAACTAGTGGTGCAGCATCAAGCCCAGCAATCTCTCAATCCATGCCAGTTATGAATGAGAATCAAACAGAACTTCCTGAGCCAACACAAGAATACCAAGAGCCAGAACACACAATAGATGTGACTATAGCTTCCGATGTAGTCTCTGCCACTGGATCGAAGCCTGAGCGCGACCCAGTTCTTATGAACTTACTCAAGTCAATCAACTGTGCTGACACATCCTTCTCGTTACGCAGTCCAGCAGGAGATGGGAGTGACTTAGCATCGTTTCCTCCTCTCTTTGATGAGCATGGAGGGGAGAAACGAAGAGCTATGCGCGAGCAACAACAGCAAGAAGAAGACAAGCTTCAGTTGGAGCAGGAGCAAGACTCGCAGTTAGACCAACGATCGATGGGAGAACCGGTTGAAGAAGATGAGCCTGAAAGCGGTAGTTTACAACTTGGTGGCGAGCCAGAAGATAGCAATATTGGGCGGGAGAACAACCTTCCACAGTTCCAGCGACGCCCCAGCAGCCAGCTCCCTATCCAACGGACACCTAATGGTGGAGCTTTCGGACCAAGCATTTCACAGACGTTCCCCCAAATAAATGGTCGCACGTTGACCCCATTACAACAACAGCAACTCCTACTTATGAAATCTAGCCAGCAACCTGGTTTTATGGATCACTTCCCTCCTGGAATGGGCAACTCTCTTGGTCAGGCTTCTGGATCATTTCAACCACAGGGCCATACTAGACAGCCTTCAAGATATGCTTCTGTGATGGAGAGTTCATCAGCAGCTATCAAAGGTGCAGCGAATCCTAAATTCTTGGCACAGCAGTCTTCAATGATGCCTCAACAACCCAATCAATACTATGGATCGTCCGTTGCTGGGCCACCCCCAGGCTTGAAATCAAGTGGCACGCCTCCCATTTTTGGTCAAGGTCATGGTTTTGGCGGCTCACTCTTTGGAGCAAAAGAGAATGGTGCCGATTTAGGTCGGGATATGGCCCGAGGTCGTGGTGTAGCTGGAGCTAGCCAACTTCATGATGCAGGCAAGCGTGAGTACAATTTCCCTAGTTTTCTTCAACAGTACCCATCTGCCTCCTCCACTCCAGCTCCTGCTTCAGGCCTCCTGGCATCGCTCTATGGTCCTCAGACTGGAGCATTCCACGACTACGGTCAAAAGCAGAAGAAGAAGGGAAAGAAGCACAGACATGCTAACACTTCCTCCTCTGGGGGGAGTGGCCTAGTCAATGATCTTGTAGACCCGAGTATCTTGCAAGCGAGAATGCAGCAGTACCAGCAACAGAGCAATGCCGGAGTCGGACAGGGACTGTTTGGTGGACAGGCTCAAGGTGGGTACAGCCAAAACATGATGCATGGTGGCGGATTCAACCGATGGTAGCATGACAGAGGTTCGGGCGTTATAATTGGTTGTGTGTAGATATTGTTTTTATTGGTTTGGGTTGGCTGTATTGCACAAAATCGCGAGGGAACTGCATAATGCACGGACAACCCCTTGTTTTAGCGAGCATGGTAGAGCTCCAAGATGGATGCTTCGGATGCACTGGCGTCATTTGCGATTTGGAACGAATGAGCGGTTCTCATGGCATCTTTGTTTTCCTTTTTTTTCAAGGCATCGCAGGTTTGGCTGGCATAGCATCAAGGTCGCGTCATGAGATCCATCATCGTCCTCGAGAAGCCCCTTTTCATGTACGTTATAATATTCCCGACTCCAAGCTTAACAAATGGCTGGTCAAAATAACATTCTTACACATTTTCTGTACTACCAGTAGCGACTCCTTTTCTCAAAAGACGATGATGGATTTTGTGATGTGACAGTTTCCTTTTGGGCCACCTCGCCCTACTCTATTCCATTCAAGCCTCAATTTCATTATCCCTTTCGTACCTTCAGCCAAGCATTCGGTGTATATGAATGCAGAATAACTAACGATTCTGTTACATCTAGACGACTCAGATCTAACGATCGACGATGCTCCCTTTTCGGTTGACGAGCTAGTTTCCGATGAAGATCCAACTCTGCGCATTGCTGACCCTTTCGTTTTTGCTTCTCGATCTTCCACGCCAGCCGTACCCCCTGGATTTGGACCTCCTGGGTTTGGACCGCCTGGTTTGAGCCTGCCTGGAATTGGACTTCCTCAAGCACACCTAGAACATCTCGCCCGCGAGGAGCCATTACCGAAAACATTGTCACGGATCGCACCAAACGCTCCCGTTTTCATTCCAGGTGCTCCTACACCACTTACCAACATCTCCGTACCTCTAACGCCCACAAAAGCTCCGCGAACTCCCAAGGTTTCTAAATCCTCACAAGCAAAGCAGGATGTGAAGACTCTCGCATCCGATAGCGGATTGTCTAAAACCATAGCGTCTCAGTCCTCTGCTCAAGTTAGCCTCAAAGCCGAGGAATTTCCAGCCTTGGAATCTGGTAAAGGGAAAGAAGCACTAGCCACAGCTGTTACACCTAAATCAGCCACCCCTGCAAAGAAGTCCAACGCTGTAAAAATCTTAGACACTAGCAATGCCGTTAAGAAAGGACCAAACCCGACTCTTGCACCTTCTTTATTCCCTGCATTACCACCTAGCACACCGTTGGTGTCGGTAGCCCAGGGTCCTACGCCACGGCCAAATGTTATCACTGCAAAGGCCTCAAAAGCGTTACCTACTACTAAAGCTGAGACTCCCACAAGTAGCATGACCCCATCGTCTGCAGTCTCTACATATCCTTTGAATTCCCAATCATCTCGCCAACCAAGTATTGCGTCAATTGCAAAGCTTGAACGTTCGGGAAGCCCTACTAGTGAAATCATATCTGACAATGCTTCGACCACGTCGGTCTCCATCTCCCGAGCAAACTCTCCACCACCGTCCAAGGTTGGCTCTGCCCCTGTCAGACTAACTACGAAGAGTATGCAGAAAAAGCAGCGTCAGCAGCAGAAGGAGAAGGCAACGCAGCTTGAACTTGATGCCGCGGCGGCCGCGGCGGCTGCAACCAAGATTGAGCAAGAGCCAGAAATTGCTCCTATTATGGGGCGGAAGAAGAAGCAAAAGAAAGAGAAGGTCACGCGCAATACGGCAGGGGGATCTACCCCAGTTGTCAGCAGACCAACGTCTCCTGGACCTGTGTCTATAGGCAGTAAATTTGAGTTCGCGACTAAGGGAGAGCATACAGTAGTTCCAGAAACGACGATTCAGCCAGAAAAGGAGCCAGTTCAGAGTCCGGCCAAATCTTCAGACTTGAAAGCTAAGGGCAAAAATAATAAGCCTCAGCGAGCAGCTAGCCCAGAGCCAGTGTCAGCCGTGACAGAGCCAGAAGATCCACCTGAGCGACTAAGTCCGACACCCAGCTCAACATTAAGGGAGCTGATGAGTGCGGGTGAAATTGCGGACATAAACAGCACTCTCTTTAGACCTATCAATCTTGGGGCCCGCCACCAGGATGCCCAAGCTGATCAACTCAAACCAAATCCGAAGTTGGTCATAACCGAACAAGACCAGGCAGATCTAGTGGCTGGAAAACCAGTGCGAAAAATTATCGACGGGCAGCGTATTTTGATGACGCCAAACGGCAATTGTTTACGAAATCTTAGCTTTGAAGAAGAGCAAAGATATCTTCAGCTCCAAGTCGGATTGGCACACGAAGCTGGCCCTACATCATTTGTCTCTGGAAAGGTCAACTCAAAGAACAGATTTACATTAATAGGGGGCCGGGCTGTTCCTAGCGGGCTACCTTCATTTCTTGTGGAGCCATTCGTTCCGATCATTGATCCAGTTAGCAAAATTCAGCATGAGGAAGCACTAAGCTATATCAATCAATATGTGTTGCCATCAATCTCGGCGAATCCGCAGCTTGAGAAGGCATTGAATGCGAATGCCTTGGATGCCGAAGTTATGCGCTCAGGTAACTCTCTTTTATGGGGAACATCTGCAGGCCAGCATTCTGACGAGGGCAAAGGCCCCTTTGGTGAAGAGAATATCCTGGAAAACATGTTGTCAGTTAACCACAATGACCGTAGCCAGCCGCTGAGCAATGTTTCAATGCTTAGTACTAGCGAGGCAGAGCACCAGTTGCAGTTCCTCAGAAAGGAAACAGAAGGGTTCGAGAAGAGGGTGTTTGCATTGATGAAAAAGAATAAACGGTTACTGTCTGGCCATTGACTACTCGTGTTGATCTCAGTGGTAGGGGTCATTCAGCTGTGGAGGAGAGTTGTCGTAATGGTTGTCCTACGAGCGGTGGTTCGTTTTGTGGCGTTTGTATTTCTATGGGGATGTTGGCAAGTTCGAGACCTCGCTGTATGGGCTGGATGGTCAGCGAGGCGCCTATTATAATGGACCTTGACAAGATATGGAATGTGTGGAAATAGCCAAGCAGTGTGGCTTTGTAGGGATATGGGGTCAGGATCTGACAGATTGTAGAGCTTGTACATCTACGCCGGTGCTTCTGCATCTTTGCAAATAATGACTTAGTATGTAATAACTAAACTGATAATCATCTTTAGCTATATTGCGTTAGGTGCCCGCGGTGTTCATTATGCACACTTTTGCCAGTCGCCACTTAAGTCTAGTTTATTTGATCTCGAATATTACTAGAAGGAATGTAATGTCTCCATTCAGCATTCAGCACATAAAAATAGGTTCCAAGCCTTGGTGCATTTCACCTGCTCAATTCGTGATAGGTCACGTGGATCATTTACTGTTTCTTGTGCCTCATACCTCAGGCCCAAAACAAATAAACTTTAGAGATTATAACCTCAAACCTCACCTCTGATATCCTAAAGCGGCTCAAACCACCTATAGCCTCTCCCAATGGCTAAAAAAGGTATATATCATCCCCGTAGCCCCGATGCTTCCACCTGCAACCATATCCTCTAGCACTTTCCTATGAAGACCATCAGCTAACAAACCCAAAAGCCAAATCCCGCACGATAGCCGTGCGACTCGTGTCCATGGCATTGACTGGCTATTACAAAACCCTTATTCGACCAAGAACACATCGTCCGTTAAGCATGCTGAAATATGATCCTGTTGGTACGTAACCTTTCTGTTCAGAATAAGGGGTGGCAGATGGAAATCAGAGGTTGGAGCGATTAGGGCAGTCGTGAAAGGCAGAGACCTGGGAGCTAGAGGAACTATTGAGATTGAGTGCTAATGTGTAAGATTCTAGTGCGGAAACAGGTCTTGTTTTTGGAGCAGAAGCGTGGAGGAAGAGGATAAAGTGGACAAACCACAACCGCGCGTTTGAAAAGGGCGGCGATACATACACAGCTCAGACAGCAAGGGACAAAAAAGGAGAGGCCAAGTGTATAAGTACGACATTATTGTACGCGATAGCATATATTGGCGTTTGGAGAGTTGGATCATCTAGTAACGAAAATGTGTATTGCAAGCAAATCGTCTTTTGTCTAGATACAGTGTGAGAACAGTAAAGTTCGTGAATGGTGACACCAAAGAAACATAATAATACAACCCCACCAAAATACAATAGCATCCTTCCTCCACAACCCTGCAACGAGCTAAATTCAATCATATTGAAATAAGTCCAACATATTTTTTAATCAGTGTATCGAGGTAAAAATAGGACCTGAATGGCAAAGTTGCCTCCATTAGCGCGTGAGAGTTAATCCAGAGGCTGAAGGAAAGGTTGCCCTTTTCAATCGAAGCATGATTGGGAAAATGAGCGTATGAACATTCGATGTCTGGAAAATGCGACAGGCTAGAAGTGATACTTTAGCAGATATTCTTGCGAGTCTGGAACCTCTGTCCTCGAAATAGCAGAGAAATTGGTCGACTGTCTTGGTGCTTTTGCGGACTTCGACAAAGCTATGAGGTCTTTGAGGTCATTCGATGCCTTTCTCTTCATTATATTCCGCTGGGGAGCTGACATCAATGGCGATTTCCGGTTTTCACTGTGAAGATTTTCTTCAAGAGCAGAGGTTTGTTGCTTACGAGACGAATTGTCATTGCCTGGATTCTTGGATGCTGGGTTGGTACCAGACACAAGACCCTTAACATTTGAAATGCCCGAAAACCTCTGCATTGACCCTGATAGGTTTCTATTCAATCCACGAGCTATTGGTTTATGTTGCAGAACTTGAATACCAGAAGTGGTCTCTGGTATCTTAGAGACCTTGATAGTGTTAGCGTTTTGTGCGAGATTAACGCTTATGCTCGCAGTATGGTTGGTATTCTTCATGGCGCTCTTTAAAGGCTTTGGGGGAAGCACTTTGGAATTAATCGAGTCCATTTTTGGTGAGCTCTCCGATATCTTCGAGCCCGTATGTGGCTGTGAAGCGAACACGCTCTTTACCGTATGTCGGCTTTGCTTCGTGATATTGACAATCTCCGATTCATCAATGTCATCTAACGTTTCTGAAATGGTGTATTTGGGTGGAGCACGCTTTCTGCACGAAATTTTACGGGTTCCCTGTGGTACAGGAGGTGTTCGTTGTACAGTATCAATGCTGTTATTTCTAGATAGAATAGACTTAGTGGACTTATTTTGCTGGTATATGGCTTGGCCTTCCACGATAGCGGAGGCGTCCACGTCACTGAGTGGACTAGACGTTGATGTGTGCTCAATTTGTGGAATCTGTGAAAAAGGAATTGTTTGACATGAGGAATTGTCTGGACTAGTAATTGTGCCGGATCTTTGTTGAGAAAAAGTAACTAGTTGACCAGCAGGACTTTTGGATCTCGTAGAAGCTGTATGTCTTCGTTGCAGCGCCGGGATCATTTGGTTCACAGGAGTGTCCACTCTGGAAATTGTCTCGCGTCTTCTTTGAGTCATGTGGGTTGTAGTTGACTCAATATAACTCGAGGATTCAACGCGAGTGGAAAGTCTATTACTATTTTCGAATTGCTGTGTTGGATTACTCGACCTCCGATTCGCAAGCTTAAGTGACCTAGGTGTGCCTCCAATTAACGAACGATTGCCGCCCGATCCTAGGTTACTTTGCAAGAAGTTGGGTGTCTCGACAAATCTCTGGCTTGGAGGTGCACATTTCATACTGGTAAGAGAAGTGGTAGTATTTCCCTGCTGATGGTCATTCTGGTGTTCTGAAAGAGCTATCACGGTTCCGGCAGCTGTGTATGATCGATCGAGAGCAGCCTGTATGGCTTCGTCGGGAGTAGGATATACTGGAGGAGCCTTTTGGGATGCGTTCATCGGAACATCAAAAGCCCAATTCTCTACTGATTCGCTGGCATTCAAGATTCCCTGCCTTCGAAGATGACGCGAAACAGAATCTGCCAAAGTATCATATTTCTGTTGCAACTGTAGACTCTGACTGTTCAAAGATTTTTTTTCTTCCTCAAGTCTGGAATTGTCGTTCACGAGAGCATCCCTTGCTAAGATCAATTTATTATATTCTTCCTTCAAGCTTGATTTCTCTGCCCTCAAAATCTCTTTCTCCATTTCCGAAGCATGTGCTTGCTGGAGCCTACTTTCAATTTCTGAGTAGCTGTGCAAAGCTGTGTCAAGTTTCTTAGAAAACTCTGTACGTACATTCTCAAGGTCTGTCTGGATGTTGATGGCATCACTTCGAACGGACTGTATTTCTTGGCGTCTAGTCAATTCAAAGTCTACTTGAGTTTTCCTTAGAAGCTCAAGCTCTTCAATCTTTGCAGCTTGGTGGTTAAGCTGATCATTGTATACTGAGACTCTGTTGTTTAGTTCTTCAGTGGTGGGTCGTTGATATAGCTGTTCAATTTGTGCTGCTTGGTCGGTGAGTTTTTCTTGGTATCCCGAAATCTCGAATTGAAGTTTTTCGATACTATTTGCGAGGGCAAGATTTTCATCCTCACTATTTCGAAGTCTCTCTATAGCTTCTTTCTCCTGTACCACAGCCTCTTTGCGTGACTGTTCTAAATTTTTAATCACAGATTCATGACGCATCTGTACCTCTTTCCTTGCAAGATCTGCAGCTTTTCCAACTTCCTGTTTTGCCCTCAGCATATCTGCCCTAGATGTCTCAAACAGTTTCCTTTGCTCATTGGCTGCGCTTTTGAGGGATTCCTGGGCATTGCTTAAATTTCCCTCCAGGTTGCGGATCCGATCTTGTGACTGGATTGAAGATTCCTTGAGAGCTCGTACCTCATCTTTGAAGCGAATCAGGTCCTGCTTGACGGCGGCGGCCTCACCCCGTAGATTGACATTAGTGACCTCCAACAAATCAATTTTTGTTCTAAATACAGAATCATCATGGGATTGGGCTAGTATTGCTGTCAACGAATCATATTTAGCCGTCAATTGACTACGACAGCTTGTGAGCTCCTGTTTTAATTCTTCAATCTGAGTTGCCAGTTTTTGACATTCTACTTCCTTGACCTTGAGGTTAACGGCCACAATAGCGTTTTCCTCCCGTATGCTTGTCAATTGGGTTTTGAGAGCTCCTTGGTCATCTCGGTCTAAACCAAGTTGATTGATGCTCTCTTTGAGATTTTCAAAGATCTTGGTGGTAGTATCTGATTGGACAATCCAATCAATGTTAGAACTTTGCAGCTTGTTTTCAACCCTAGGTTGACAAAGGTTAGATCACATCAACAAACAAATAAGATTCCACTCACCTAGTGTACGAGTCTTCAATCAGCTTCCCTAAAGCTAGAGGAAGTTCTTGATTTGCTGCCTTCCAGGTATTGAGAAGTGTAGACATGTCTTCAAGTCTCCATATTCTTAGCCATTCGAACTTTTTGTCTTTTATGAAAGCTTACCTTTCGCGTGTTAAGTTTCCAGATTCCAGAAGTTTCTGGATGATACCTCCATTCTTTGCGAGCTCCACGAGGATCATTGCTGGAGTATCGCTTTTAATGAGCGCTACAAGCTCTTTGTGCATTTCTTTTTGCCCAGTTAGTTGCTTATGAAGGTTTTTCGTATTGTGACGCTCTCGACCAAGATCAAGTAGCCTCTCATCGAGATCTTTTTGAAGCCATAAAATCTTTTGGGTCACTGAAGTGTTCAGTACTGGTACTCCTAACGTTTTTGTGTTTACTTACGGCCTTTGACCTGCATTTCCAGCTCCTGGTTATTGCGTAATGTATCTTCTTTGAGCTTCTTGAATTTAGCGCCAATTTGGAGCGTATGAAGAACGTTATCCATAGCGCCTTTAGCTGCCTTGATCGATGTTTCGGACTCAATCTTTGCCTGTTCCATATCATCCTTCAGGCGTTTGGTGTCATTTCTGATCTTGTCTCCTGAGTTGATCAAGACTTTCTGGGCTGTGACAACTTCGTTGATATGAGTGTGGTACTTTTTAGAAAGTCCCTTGAACTTGTTAATTTTTTGCATAAGTTCTTGATTTTGGTCTTCAAGGAGTTTTACTCTGCCCAAGGATTGGGCTCCCGATGTGCTGAGGCTTGAAATTTCGGCTTTCTGGGATTCAACGAGCTTTTTCTGCTTTTCATAAGCATTCAGTTGCTCCTGAAAAGCCAGCCCAGACTGGAGAAACTTTTGATAATCTGTTAAGATACCAAAATTAGACTGGCTATTTCCCCTTTGCAACACAGATGTGTTAGATTTCATTCCACGGCCTTCAGAACTAATCACAGTCTTTGCTTTGGTGATCTTAGCATTGTTATCGAAATGCAGGTGGCTTCTATCACTGATTTTTTCTGATAGATAATCCTCTCGAGTGGATGAACGGTGGCTCCTGGGTACAACCGAAGCCTTCGGTTCAAGGATATTAGGATAATGACCGGAACAAATATTTTGACCTGTTTCGATATTTGAACCGTCGACAGAAGCTGAGATACGCAAAGCTGTTCTAGGTTCAATCATAGTTGGATGTCGATGGCCTTTATCTTGTTCTTGAATCAAGAGCTGATTTGTTGAAGTAAGGCCAGTTGCTAAATCTTCCATGGATCGACCTCCATCAGGTCCATGTACTATATTCGTATGTTGTAACTCTATATCATCTGTAGGGGCTGATGACTCAAGCTGTTCATATTGTTTCCCAAAATTCGTCGAATGGAGCAAAGGACTCATATGATATGACTTTTGAACTACCTGTGATCCATTTGGAATGGAGGCGATTTGCTTAGATGTTCTCCCAGTACTCGAGGTAATATTATCCATTTTCTTACTGTGATTAGTTGTATCTTGTTTGAGCGGCTCCATTGTAGTATTGTCATCTTCTAAAACTGAAGTTATGGATCTTGTCTGTATATCAGTGGCGGCGTAGCCTGCCTTACTAGACTTTTGATTCTGTGTTGTCAACTCATGTTCCCCTCGAGATCTTTTCAAAAAGCTTCGCCGTATTCTTAAACTTGGTGCAACATCGGGAAATGGTAGTATGTTATTAGCTCGCTTCTTGGCGCTATTACTTTCATTAGCAACATTAGCGATATAAACTAAATTTGTAACTTACCCAAATCCTGATTTGGAAGCATGTATTTCTCGAACGGGTTCCGCGACTGCCTTGGATGGTTTATAAGAGAAACCTTCATCTAGTGTTTGAATCTGTGGTTTCATAGCTTGTACGTATCCTACTATAGGGGGAGGCTGCCCAGTAATCTCAGGTGTTGATTTTGGGTCGTCATTTGATACTGGAACAAGTAGCAATTTCTGCTCCGGAGACAGGATATCAGGCACACTAGGCATTGTTGGGTCATTCTGCAGTCCTGGTCCATGATCCGAAAGCTTTGTCGACGTATAAGTATCGCCGAGGTCTTGTTGAGAAGATTGAAACAATACCGCCATGGCCTGAGAAGTAGAGGAGTGATTGAAGGAACAGTGTTGTAATTCTGGGGATATGGAATACCCTCTACCCTCCTGATCCATGCTGATTTTTGTTGCCAGGCATTTCCCTTTTCGATTTGATGTTTCCTTTGCTTGAGATTGAACGAGGATCGTAAGGCTGGGCTCGTTTGAATAAGTTGGCTGCTCAACCTCTTCTTTCTGATACCTATGGAGAGTTTTCTTCGGATTATCATGTACTGAAAGATTGTTAGTATAATAGCTAGAAAGGCATATTGTACTCACTAATTAAATCGTTTTCTCCACCACGGCAAATGTCTGCAACGTAAGGCAGAGTCTTGTTTACAACACTAATAGAACGGCCGAATAGAGGAGGCTTGGATGCCTGGGCGAATGCGAAGTCTTCACCAATACCATCTAGAGACTCTTTTGTACGACTCAGAGAGCAAGAAAATTCAGGCGATAGTGAGTCTGTGCTTGTTGGGAAGCCATTAGGTGCAACTGAGTTTCTCAAGCTTGGAGATGTTGAAACGGAGTGCGGGCTGTTTTCTTCGTCTTTGTTTAGAACCTGAGTAGTGGAATCTATTGTCGTATACCGGGTTTCAGTAATCACTGATGGGAAGCTGTCGGGCTCCGGCTCTTGAGCTAGTTCAATTGACTGAAATTGAGTCTCTTCTACCCTGAAAGTATTACTATCTTGGGCTTCCACGTCTAAAGAACAATCATGGATATGATCTGCTGATTGTCTAGCATGAATAGCACAGTGGTTATGGTTAATATCACCGTCCCATACTTTGGACTGGTCAGATACAGAGGGCAAATAGTCCTGGTATTCATCAGATAGGCGGTGGTCAGGCTCGACGATCTGACTGTCTTCTTCTGGGTCGGGTTTCATGGTGTTCGCGACCACGCAGCAGCTTATAAACAATCAAAGTTGAATTAAAGTCATATAAAAATGATGAATAAAGGTTTTGCAGTCTCGGATACACGAAGAAGGCTTGCTAGAGATCTCGACTGCGAGCAGAGAGTAGTACCTTTCACAATGACCTTTTGAGAGTAGTTTCACTCGCTATATAGTGTAAATGGTCGTAATAGGTTGGTGAAAGTGTCAAAGATGCAGGAGGAAAGAGGATTTCATAGCTTTAAGTGAATTAACTGGCGATGTGATTAGTTGTAGTTCTAGGAAGGCAGACGAAGTGCCCTGAGGTCGCCAGTTTGGTCCCTTCCAAAAATGGATTTCACCTCATACATCATGACATAACTTGAATGTATCGTATATCCCTAATAAATAGGTTCACAGAATATATTTATACATATTGAGTAACTAGGCCGTTAAACCGCTCCTCGTGCTAGCTTTCTTGATTCATGAACGTATTTGCTTATGATCACGTGTATCAATACTACTTCCAGTTCCCCTATGTTTGAGGGTTATAGCCGAGCAATCTTTGAAGTGGTTGGAAGCTCTCAGGGCATCTTAGTTTGACATACCCCGATCAAAAATACGCCGTCACTAAAAGCAAACTTACGTTTGGCTACACGTGTAGTGAAATAAAGCCCGTCATTTTTTTTACTGAACGTATAACTTCAAATTCTGTGTTGGGTATTTGAAAAGTCTATTATACGAAAGCGACGACGAGTTTGGTACATAAGGTAGTAAGCTTCTGATCCCTCCCTAGTATTTCCTTTATTTCCAGAGCTCTCTATCTGGACATCATTGGGAGACATGCTACGAAGTATAATGTAGAAGTATTCTTGGAAATATATGCTGATTTTCCAATTCCAAACTCAAATTGTAGGACGGAAGATTGATGTAATCTCTCATGTGATTGAGTAAGAGCTCAATTCCACGGCTTTCTTAGACCATCGGCCTCTCTTGTTTGACATTGGTATATCCTTGGACTAATTATGGCACCGTCAAAATTCACAATTGGAACACTGCAGCATAAGAGAACCCTAGAAAAACATTGTTTGCAGGGGGTTCTGAATAAAACTCAATGTGTGAAATCTGCACAAATATATACACCACTCAAAAGAGTGATGTGCAGTGGCAAGAGTGTCTAAAAGTGTAGCACATAAATAATATCAATCTCCTATCAGAGTACAGATATGTTTAAATCATCTAAGCATAGTTGGAGGGTGTTGACTTTGTGCCCACTAGACTACTGGATCACAACTTACTTGGTACTTGGCATTTGTTGGTTGTGATCCTAAAGGGCCCCTTTAATAATTAATGAACAAACCGTATACAAGACCATATCTCATGGCTGAGGGCCTTCTCATCTTTGTACTGTATCTCCCATACAGATTGCCAATGGTCTGGTGTCGACAGTAGCCCATGAAGCGGATTGTAGGAATATATCCAAGGCAAACAATAATACCTGCAACTTCCAAGTAAGCTACATAGTTTTATCTGCCATCATCTACCATCTAACTATAGTGGCTGCGTCAATTTGTATGGTCATACCTTTTACGACGTTGACAAAAATGAAAATGAAAATGAAAGAAATCGAAAATCTAGACAATAATAACTCATACCACATCAACACAATGCTGCTCCACAAGCAACGGTCAAACACAACAGCATTACGGTACATGATGTCCCTGTGCTGGGAGCTCAGAATGCACTTCAGCCTTTCTATTTTCTAGTGTCACTAACACAATTAGATTAGCTGCCCCCCCTGCTCTGCCCCTGGCCACATTACAACAAAAAAGCGAGTTCAGCATTCATAATTACCCTCAACACCATTGATGTATAGATTTCCAGTGCGGTGGCGCAGACCTCACATCCAATCCCGGTATTCCAGGTGTCTGGTCAAGTCTGCTTAGCTGGCATGACCTGCATTAAAAGTGCTTGTGAAGTAGCCACCTGCTTGGTAGGAGTTACGGCAGCACATCCATGTGGTAGATACAGCCATTGCCTGAGTTCGAGCGGAGGACTCAAGATATGAGCTAATGCCAGTAGCAGTTACGGTAATCTGTCGTGTGGTGTGTCGGCAAAGTCTCAACAGGAATCAATTTGCGATACAAACTGCTGCAGGACTGGTAGTGTTTGTGGCAATCCCACAAGTGTATTAAGGAGGCTAAGTCTTTTGAAGGCATCGAGACTGTTGATTTGTTTTGGATTTCATTGCGGCCAATTCAGCCAGCAACAGAGTATCAACCAAAATACAAACATATATCGACCGAGAGAAAACCATATTTCGGATTTATCTATCCTCCTACTAATTTAGAGCCAGCGGATATCCCTGCTATGAAAAACTTGTCTGAATCAAATTTTCAAGCACTCGCTGGTATCTTAATGCATCGCGGATGATTATAAGGCAGAGATTGCACCTCTTTCGAAGCTGAATTTAGTCTCTTTTGCAGTCAAGAAAGCATCCTACCACAAGGCAAGCAAGGGCCAGTCGCGCTGAACAACCAGGAAATTAGAGAGGGCCGACGTATATTCGTCGCCGATGTTATTTGGGGAAGTCAAACGCATCTTCGTGCACAAGACTGGACCAGGTTTCCTGTACCGCAGATCTTCAAGAACAGCACGGTCCTGGTTGATTCTTGGACGATGCCTGTGTATAATACTATGGCAATGCAATGCAGTATGGCTGGCTCTTGATGTGTTGCTTGCAGCGGAACGCATCGCAGCCGAATGCAAGCACTATAGAAGTCATCTCATATGGAACAACCAGATGTCGTTGGTGTCGTTAATCGCCTCGCCTAACAAAACTCGAGATGGCGTCCTGTGATTGGGCCCTTGTTTGCCCGGTTCTCATCCCAGAAATAGCCTGCGTAGACGCCGGCACTTCACGCAGGGGTCGATTCACCAATGACTCCAGATTCATCACCTCGACCTGCAGAAGCCATCCCGCTGTCTTGTCTGTTTCATGGTCGCCAAGTAGCACGACCCGGACAGATATTCTTACTACAGATCCCGCAGACCCAATAATAGGCCAGTCTGCAACCGCTGACTCTCTTCATAAATGTAGGGCATTTCCACTTCTGGTAGACTTGGAGAAGGAGGTACCGCAATCACATCGCTATCACATTTATCCCCTACCTTGTGGCTTTCCAGTCGCCAGCCAGATCACGTCTATCGTTGTGTTTCACGTGCAGTTTGGCGCCGGGCTGGTGTCACTGGTTTCTTCCTTAAAGTCAATCCCATGGTCATTATGAACTCTTTGTTGCTTTTCAGCTTGTTGCTGAACTTATTTTATTTCACTACAAACGTTGCTGCTCAGGAATTTACAAGTTCTGCTTCGCTCCCTGCACCGACCACTTTTGTTTATATCACGCCCGAGATGTCTGCAAGTTCGGTCTCTTCATTTTTCAACGCTCTAGCTACGGCTACGCCTCAGCAACCGGGAGACGGCCCGGTGGCTGGTGATGTTGGTTCCACTGCTGGAGTAGGAGATTCGGATGCAGGAGCCGCTGGTAACGAATCTGGCTCTATCACAATATCTACAACCGGTATCATTGCAATTGTTGTCTGTGTATCCGTAGTAGCTCTTTTTGGGAGTATGTTGAGGTGTAATCTGATATGATAAAAGCGCTGACAATAAACAGTTGGTTCGTCGATACTGTGGTACGTCGCTAAAAAGCGGTCATGGGAGGTTCGCAAAACCATTCGAAGGTCGGCGAGAAAGGTCGCCACAGCTCTCACACCCCGCCGGTCAACATTTCCCAAGGATGTCCAGAATAGAAGATCGAAAAGGGGCTTGACTAAGATAGATGAAGTACCTCCAACCCCAAGGTTGAGGGAGGATTTCGGTGATATTGAGAAAGGAAGCAGGCATGGCAACTCGACAAAGATATCATCATTTGAATTATCAGAGCCGCCCAAAAAGTCGAAGTGGGCGCAGAAGAAATGACCCCTGCTGTGCAGTTGATATAGCAATTCTTTCATGGGACGTTTTAGATATACCCTTAGTTTGATTCATGGTCATATTTCTATCGGCAGGATATTGGGGTTGGTTGGAGTTATAGGTGGTAATATAAACATTCAAAGCTTCCTAAACACATTGTTCGAAGCGCTTCGTCGACCATCATCCCTTCTTATTTTCTTGACTGGTTCAGGCTTTGCCATTTCCTTCTTCCCAGATGTCGGTACAAATATTGATTGCCTCTCCCCAACAACATCGGCGCGATTCTTAGCAACGCGTCCAACCCCTTGAACTCGAGCACCCAGAGCTTTGTCCTGCCGTTGATGACCAGATTTTTTATATGAAGATGAAGAAATGCGCATCTCAGGTTTTGGTTCTGGTCTAGGCTTCGAGATTTGCTCCTCATCATCGCTATCGCTTCCATTGTCATCACTATTTGCAGCTTTCGGTGCTGCAGTCTCACCAACTTTAGTACTGGGGTTGATTGCTTGGAACTCCCTGCTCTTCTCGTCTATCGCAAATTCTTCGTCCTCAAAGAGCTTGGTGAAACGATCATCGCCCAAGACTCCCTTATCCTCATCCACCTTCTCTCTTCTTTCTTGTTTCTTGAGCATCTTATCAACCAAATTCTGGTTGACCTTGACCTTCTTGCCTCCTCTAATCCTACTGGCTCTCTCTTTCTCCACTTTCTCTTTGATCCTCTTAGCTCGTTCATCCTCGAAGATGTATGGATTGGAGATCAAACGAGCTTCTTCATAAAGTTTCGTAGCAACAAAGTATCCATGCATGTAAGGACGCAAAAGACTTGTGGTACCAACCAAATGACCCATATTGAGTTGTTTCAACTCGGGAAGTGTGAGGAATTTATAGTTGTCGTAGGTCTCAGTTGGCGCTTCTTCGGCCATCTCCTCAACCATGTTGTCCAAGAAAGAGCACCACCTAGGCGCGGGGCCAAGTTGCGGGATGAAGAAAGCATGTTGCTGTTTGCCTTCGTTTGCTGTTAAAAGCATGCCGCTATTTTTACACCATGCAACAGAGTTGAGATCTACTGCGGGCTCAACTGAAGTCCATGCTTTCCCGTCACTTTCGTCCCATAATTTGATGATTCGTTTATCTGCAGATAATATTTTCTTCTCCTGCGATGATGTTGTCATGTGCATTAGAGTCTTGATCGGGTAGCCGTAGCCTTGATCCTTCCGGAGAATTGGTACTGGTCGTCGAAGATCGAATATCTGGACTATTCCCTCTGAAGATCCAGTAACTAGCGAAAGTCCCGATCTGTCGAAATCAAGAGCTGTTATCTCTCCTTCTTGGCCTGCTAAAATTCCCACCCTTGCCTTGGATCTTGGATCCCAGAACTCTACAGTCCCTATCGATGTTCCAAACGCCAATAGATTATGACTTTCTTCTGCGATAGCAGCTGTGTTCACGCTTCCAGCGTTGATTCCACCTTGTAACCCCCCACCCCCAACTAAATCATCAACTCCAACATCGACCTGGTATGGTTTCATAAATCTTCCTATTTCAAGATTTAGACGGTAAACCTCGCCACTTCCGTCGGCATTAATTCCAGCAGCAGGAACAAGAGCCTCAGCAGAGCGTCTATCATATATCAAATCTCTCCCATAACGTGGTAGGCGTGTCTGATAATGGCAACCTCCTGGGGTATGGAATTCAAGCCTGCGGTCCGTTTGCAAATGTAATGACTTGGAATAGTCCGACGACAAAAGTATGAAGGAGTGGTTAAGGCTTGTTGTATGGCGCGAGAAAGAAAGCGAGAGATTGTGAAGACTATGCGTGTGAATCTGCGGTTTGTATGTTCCGGTACTCATAGCCCATTCCCCATCATCGCTAACTCGAACACAATTGCTAGCTTCCTCGAATTCGAAGTCCTGCAGGAGCTCAACCCGGTTTGCATACTCTGGATCATTCTTCAAACTGCGCTTCCGTTTCCTTGCGAGCCAGTCCGGTAGTGGGCGTGCTGTAGATGCACCAGATATTGTATATACTGGCACATCGTGGGGATTGGTGAGCTGCATGATGAGACTTCTCTATGAGCTGTCTCAATTTCTGGGCCTCCAGGAATCTCTGTATGAAATGGAGGAACTTTTTTTATTTTCTTATCGAGAAATCCCCACCTCCGAGCCGGGGTAATAAGCTAGTATCTAATGTAGTCTAGCGCGTGAATGGTATGCATAAGTCTACACGCTAAACTAGAATAAGGGCTCCCTGTGTTCCTTAACGAGGTATCGGGAAACTAGAAGTTGGAAGCTCAAACAAGCGGTTTGCGACCGTCAACACAATTCACTGGGTTCAGTCGCATAGCTTTTCTTGCAGATCGCTACTATCATATCCCTTGCTCTAATATCTCTGGCATTACTGGCCGTAAACCTTTTGTGTTGAGATGGATCCAAGCGAAGCCTGCCCTCGCTACCCAATACAAGTCAATAATACGGCAATAACAACCATCCAGAACCAACTCCTCGACGGTTGGCGGTGACACAAGTGCGAGTGCTTTTAGAAGAGAGGGGCGCAAGGCCCTCGCTGGTGGCTATCAATGACAGAGCAGTCACTGCGATATGGAGCCTGGCGAATATTCAACGAATATACTATCATCTGTGCGTATCACCGGACTTCTTTTGATACCCCTTACTGACTTCATTCCCCAGAGTAATTATGGAACTATTCATTACGAATATTTTGAGCTCCAATCTGCCTTACCCGGATTAGGACGAAGACAACTCCAAAAAATAGAAGCTGGGTGGCGCCACGGTGGTGTTCTAGCTCATTGTGATACTGTTAGGGACGGCATATGGAAGTTTAAGAGCGTAGCAGAGAATGGACTAGACAGTCAAAAGGATGGATCCGGTGCCGTACACAGCTCTGTTGACGTTGAGGAATACGGGCTTAAGCTGTCGCTAAGGGAAAAGGGCATATACGAACCAGCCAGTCTGATACGAGGCAAGGTGGCTTCTTCTAATAACTACAGTGCTTCGAGTATTAGTTCGTCGCCTTCATCATCCCTTGATTCCACAATACGGAACTCCCAAAGTCTTAACTCAAGAGCCGTGCAAGGCAACTCGGGTCAAGCTATAATACATGAGCCGCCAATACCATCCCCAGGAATCAAGTCAGCGAGCATAATCAATTGGCCTTCGCCGAAAGATATCCATGAATGCTTTATATCAGCCGTTTTGGGCTCTATTGTATTCTTTCTCTGCCGCGACCATGGATTTCTACCACTAAATTCTCGAACTTTGATTTTGGCAGATCCTCAAGCTTCTGGCATAGCTACTAGTAACATGGCTTTGGAGACTGATTCTCTCACACTCGCTACGCTAGATATAAGTTTGACTTCTTTGGGTACACTGGTTATCAAAGGACATTGTGACATTGCACCAGGGTTACAGAACATTTTGAGCTCGTTGAATACGAAAGATGCACCTTCTATACATGTGCCAGGCACTGCATTATGGTTGGCTCCTGGGGGGAATGCGGCAAAATACTACGGAAGTCAAAACGATAAGGATTTGTCGGGGAATCTGCTTGTTGCTCCCTTTCATGCAAACTCCTCGGACCATCGGCAGCACGGTCTTAACGAGGCTACAATTCAGTCATGGAAATCCAAATGCTTGGAATGGTTGTCTGCGAAAGGCCTAAACTCTGCTGTGCTTGAAGAAGGCGGGTGGGTTTTCGTTCAAGTCTTAAGTGGTAGTGCATTGAATTTCAGCTCGGATTATCCCGCGCAACCAATATTAGAAGATTTAGCTGTTGTGCCATGGCCAGCTTTATTATGTTTTCAAACAGCCAGTAATGGAATTCGCGAATTACAACCTCTGACACTGAGTCTTGGTAGCCGCGACCCCCTATCATTCGCGGAAGAATGGCTTGCTAGTAAGGATGATAGAATAAGCCAAATTAGTAAACGACAGAAGGATAGACAAGCAGCGGAGATCAGGTCTAAAGAGCAAGCAGACCTAGATGCCCGGCCCATCCAGTCTGTGACATATTCACCAGCAGCCCTGAGAAGAGGTAGTAACGCGGGAGCTATGTACCCAACACCCCCTGATGCTGTTCATCATCCTGTTGGAGCTACCCCATCATTTGACGGCAACGTGTCAACACCTGGAAATCCTGTGGCCTTGTTCGCCCACGATACTGACCATCTTCCACAAACATCACATGCTGGACTTGGTAGTACAGATGCCGATGTTTGGCCATCATCTGGTTCGAAAAAAGACCAAACACACACAAGCATGAATTTCAATGATAACGATAATGATAACGACGATAATCTTTTTGGAGACGATGTCGTAGGCGACCTTTTCGGTGACATCACTGACGCCGACTTCAACTTTTTCGATGAGCCAGATGATGTTCCCTTTGAAGAACATAACAATTCTACTTCAAATGCTGCTGTAGATCTATCAAAGAATCATGACATAATAGATGCGATGATTGTAGACCCACCAGCAACGCAGCCACACAATTCTGCTCAACCTGACAATAGAATATCGGATTTCACTGATCAAAATGACAGTGTTGTGACAGCTGATATTATTAAGCATGAGGCTCAAGAGAGAGATACCAAACAAGAAACTAAAGAACCAATACCCAAAGAGATCGTCAAGCCCATTAAAGAGCCGCCCAGACCTAATATAAGCTCGCCTTTCAGTATGGAATATGTGTATAAGACCATTGTTCAAGACTCACCGCTGGGCAAACAGTCATCCGGCCTCCGGCGAGACAGTGTTTTCAACAAGGTTAACTTTGAAAGTTCCCTGCTGTCCGTTAATGAGAAGTACAGCGCTCATGGCCGCTTCAAATTCATCGAAAACAAATCAAGCATTCCACAGAAGGAGTCTAGTATCATACCCACGACAGAGTACCTTGGTCGTAAAAGGAAACTGACAGATGGGGATCAAGAATCTCGCAGACTGTCTCGCATTCTACAGGGAGGCTTCCAGAGAAAGCAAGCGTATGACAATAGTGGAGACCATGTAGAAGCAGCGGATTTCAGCCCTAGTAGCTCAATATCTGACCCAGACGATTTGAGCCAAACTTCTGACACTACACTTCTAATCCTGAATCCAGGTGTCAAAAGGAAACGGGTGGGGAGTGATAGTGGTGACGACATGGCATCGTCATTTAATGCCTTAGCTGTGGAATACGCACAGTCTGTTAGCACTCCTATGTCCACCCAAATGCCATTACTTGAAGCAGATCCCGCCGATTGGTCACTGGCGTCTTACTTTGTCACGCCCGAACCTGATATTCACTCCAATACCTTGTCAGATCTTGAGTGTATCGCATCAGCACAAATCCTCGCAGACCAGGCTGTATCAGGTGTTATTAAGTTACCTATTTCAGATGGGATACCAGCAAATGATTCTCAGTCCAATTCGCATAAGACTTCCTGTACAAGAGAGTTGATGTTTCGACTGACAAAAGCTACGAAGACCTGCTTAAAGGAAGTTCTATCGTGCACCATGCGCACATTTCTGGATATACAAGGCATACCTGTTGTAAACCAAGGTCTTCGACTGCCTCCACGGCCAACACCACACCCGCGTGGTCACCAAGCTATAGATGGTTTGCGCCTGCTGAGTCCATTTCCTATCCCCTCTCCCCAGCTTGAGGTGCGCAGATCAGACTCAAAACTTACAGTGCTTCCGTCTGCGATCAACTTTTGGGACAATTTGGGCCTCAGCCCTTCCGAAGGGAACAAGGACGTTTCTGCGGTTTGTATCTATCCGAGTTTCGATGGAGTGGCAGAGAACGCAAATATTTTCCTCGATCAAATGCATAGCATATACGAATCATCAAGACTGGGTAGTCACGAGAAAATCGTTACGAAGGATCTTCCCAGCGGTCTCATACCATTTACTGTTGACCCGGCTCCACAAATAAATAAAGCCCACCAGTTATCAACTTTGAAAGAGACCATGGGACGCTTGAGTAGAATACTGTCCACTTTGCCCATGGAAGAGAAGAATTTTGTCATCTATTTTGTGTATCCCGTGGACAATAGTGCGATTCTGGTTCACATTTGCACAGCATTTCAACATCTTTTCAACCTGTATAGGAAATTACTGTCAGATAGAAAGGTCAGCATTGCCAACGACTTGGTATTGCAGCTGATACCCTTGAGCTTCATTGCGTCCCCGACATCACTTACAGTACCCTCACCTTCGGAATATATTCGACTGGCGATGGAGGTGTATGACCGTTGCATTGGCTTCACTACATATTCATCTACATCAGCGATTCTTTTAGAGCAGCCTTTGCCACGAAATATTGATTTCAAACTCAGCCCAAATCCATCGGCCTCCGTGTTCCAAGAGAATTCCTGCCTCCATATCGCATATGCTCAAAGTATTGACGATCGTTGGATTACTGCAGCGTGGACGGACAATCGAGGCGCCCAGCAAATGACAGCATCATATTGCCTTGGTCGGAAGAACGAACTTTTATCGATGTCCTTTTCAGATATTGCTAATGAGATATGGGAAACGACTTTGGACATCATGTCAAGGAAGAAAATACACTGGCGTATCATGATCTCAAGAGTAGGGGTGATGGCGCCTTCCGAAATCGAGTTCTGGACTGGACTTGCTTCTACCGAATCAGATGCGCGGGTCAACTTGACACTGATTACTGTACAAACGGATCCTTCTTTGAGACTCTTACCACCACATATCACGCTATCGCCAAATGCCAACGCACCACAATCTGTCATAACACCCGTGTCAACCCCACAAGCATCGCAGACTTCGATATTGTCCCCAGAGCCTGCATCCACGCCAGCCCGTGAGCATACTAGCACCACGGCTACAACAGGCGATCCAGTGGAACCAGATGCTGATGCTCGTCTTCTTGATTTTACCGACCAATGTTGGGGAGCAGTTCTCTCCCATAGACTGAACAATTCAAATTCGTTGCTAGAACTCAATACCGCATTGATAAGTGGGTACCTTATGAAAAGAAGCGGCGCAAACCTGGATGATCCTCCAGTGGTTATAGAGGTGAATATTGTTCATTGCGAAGTGGTTGGGAACCCTCGGACTTTTCATGAGGGTCTCTTAAGAGAGATATTGGTATACTACCGCGGGTTGGGAACTCTAGCCAGGGCTCGTGGTGTCGTGGATAGGACGAATGATGTCAGGCCATGGCACATCGCTGCTGCCGAAAAAGCAGTGAAGGCATTATATGCTTTAATGTAGAAGATATGCGTGATTAGACACTGAATTCCAAGCTCGTAGCCCCTAATCAATAGCATATTATCTAGAGTTATACATTCAACATCAAATACCTGACTGGATACCTGCTCTGAACAGTATCGCTTTCATGGGCGGCTGTCATTTTTCAGCGTGTACAAAACAGCCTCGTAATCACAAAATCTCCACCAACGGACCGACTCTCTTCTTTGACGCTAAGGAAGTAGGTATAATACAATCTTGTTGTCTTGGTCCAGATGCCGGGTCTTCTAATGACCGAATTTGGAGCCTATATAAATATGGATAAAACATATACTCTCCATCAGACGATGCGACCATTACTCAATTCTGCTCTGCAACTTCCACGTGTGTATCGGCATACGGGGAATTCCACTCTGGATGTTCTGGCACATGTTCTCATATTAAGGATCTAGAGATACCAACATCCTGCTCCTCCTTTAGTTTGCCATGCATTTACCAGATTGTAGAACTATCCACCCAAAGAATTATCAGCGGGCTGCAGAAACAAATTAAGGCAAGAAGCGCGAAAAGTGAAAAGAAAGCCCGAGAATTATGAGAGGATCCCAGTGTTATGATGGATTGGAAATGAGGTGATCCTACGACAAGAAAAAGACAGGAAGCCCTAAAATAATAGCAGAGCTCGAAGAGAAGTTTGAGAGGTTAAAGTCGGCTTATCCCCAGCAGCATTGGCCAGAGAAAGGGGCCAAGCCATCTGATCAGAACGGAGACTAGGCGGCTGAGTTCATTAGACAGTAGCTTGCTTCCTCGTTTGGGCGAAGTGTATTCTATACGAGTGGTGGGTACTTGGGGCTGGCTCCGACGTTTGCATGCGAAGGAGACAAGGTGATTCTGGTCCTTGATACTAGTGTTGCGTATGTCGTTACACATATTGATACCGATTTGAAAAGACAGGTGTGAGAGATAAGGGAAACGTTAAAACAGAATGAGACTACAAGTAAACGAAGACCTAGATTGCTAAAGGAGCTGAAGGCTATAGAGGTATATGATGGATAGCAGGATGCCTAGATCTTTTTTGGGGAAGCGTATGTTGAGGGGATCATAGATGGGGATACTGTGGATAAACGGCCATCTTATAGAATTTACTTGGTGTAATAGGACGTATGCTGGCTGAGCTTACCTTCGAATTAACAATCTACCTGGTTCGGTCAGCATCATGTCACGCTAGAGCAAATCTTAGGTTGATTACGTTTATAACTAGTTTATCAATGAGATAAACAAGTAATAAATACCATGTTTTTCTGCATGCAAGTTTCTCTCTGCAACCGCTCTTCGGAGAGAAATAGGTGTAAACATACTGCCTATTTAGACCTAGTAAGCACAACTCGCCTATGCGTGGCAACAGGGGTAAGTACGACGTACTGTGGGGCCTTTTTTGGAGGGGTAGATTTTACGTTTTCCTCCAGAAGCTACCCCACGTGTGCGCTTCTCTTTACTTGACTTCAGTACTATACCGAGTTGAAATCAAACGAAAAAGCGCCCTTCTCTGAACATCCATAACCGTATAACTTTCTCCCGCCTCGAAAATACGTTTAACTACTGAGCAATATGGCGGACCTTCCCACCCATTTCGATGGTATTTCAACGCTTCCTCTTCCAAAATTCCTAAGCCAGATTTCTAAACTAGACTTCTAATAATTTCCCAGGAACTGTTCACATTGCATTCATTGGAGGCACCGGTCTACAAACGCTTGATGGCTATGTTCCCATTGCAACTATCAATCCTGAGACACCCTGGGGTTTTCCATCTGCACCCATAGCCATCCTTAAGCACAACGATGTCCCCATTGCTTTCCTCTCCCGTCACGGAACTCACCACGAATATGCCCCTCATGAGGTTCCAAACCGAGCCAATATTGCTGCACTAAGAAGCATCGGTGTGCGCACAATCATTGCTTTCAGTGCTGTGGGGAGTTTACAAGAAGAGGTCAAACCGAGAGATTTTGTGGTTCCTGATCAGGTTATTGATCGCACAAAGGGTACCCAACCTGCTAGTCAGGAGAGTCATGGATTGATGAGCTGACGAGTAGATAGGAGTTCGACCTTTTACTTTTTTCGAAAAGGGCGTGGTTGGCCATGTCGGCTTTGCCGATCCATTTGATGAAAAGATTGCAAAGGTACGATGCATATCTATATATATAAAATGAGGATAGTATTTGATTTTGCTTCCAGGTTGTACGAGAATGCGGCCATGCTTTAGCAGGTGATGGAGTGACAATGCACGATAAGGGAACGATAGTCTGCATGGGTAAGTAACTAAGATGTCATACTTGATATATCTAACACCATTACAGAGGGGCCTCAATTCTCTTCCCGAGCTGAATCGAATATGTATCGATCTTGGGGCGGCACCGTGATCAACATGTCTGCTCTCCCAGAAGCCAAGCTCGCGCGAGAAGCCGAACTGGTCTACCAAATGATCTGCATGGCCACCGACTACGACTGCTGGCGCTCCAGCGAGGATGTTAACGTTGCAATGGTTATGGCGCATATGGCGGCCAACTCTGGAAACGCAAAGCTGCTCGTCGCGGCTGTCTTAGACAAACTGAGCAATTTGGAGCACAAAGAGTTGATCCAGGGAAAGCATTGCGAAGGTCAGAGTGCTGGGATGTTGAAATTTATGACCAAGAAAGAAGGCAGAGGGGCGGAAGGTGCTAAAAATATCGAGTATTTATTTCCTGGGATCTGGGACGAGTGAAGAGTTGGATTGGAATGTTCTGACTAGCGGATATGGATATGAAGAGATGAGAGGAATATGATAATCATCGAAGCTAGACTTCCTTAGCATCAGCTGTTTGGCTAGTGCAGCAGAGCTCTTTTGCTGAAGGTAGATTTCTATAGTGAGAAGCATTAGATTAGAACGGCAATGTAAGAATCATTACATTGGCAACTATCTCGTGCCAAAATGCGGGACCTGTGTATTGTTTACTAGATTCGCTCACTTGCCCATCCTATTCTCTTGAAAGGGTTTTGGGTTGAGAAGAAAGCTCCAAAAATCATACCTATTCGTCTATATCGAAATCAAAAAGTAGAGGCACTCTATGTATGTATATTGTATATGCTATGACCCCCTTCTATTGGCGTGTCTCTTTCCCGTCCGCTTTGTTTTCGATATTGGAGAGATGGCAGACCCCTGAATTTCTGCCCGAGCGAGGGGGAAGTGTGGAGTTGGATTTTAGACTTGGGACGATTTAATTGGTCTGCGCCAAGACATCTCTAAATTTATTGTCACCCAGCACCAGCTCTCTGGTCGATCACCCGGCGCTCTTGAAATGCTGAACTGAAGACCTGATCTCAAAGCTATAGGGCAGTCATAATTGCTTCGCATTACATCTCCAACTTCCGTCACCCACCTAACCACTACAAACTCATCTGCGAAGCACCTGCTGTAAGTATCAACACGAAGCTATTTGTCAGAGCTATCGCGAAGCGCGTGTCGTTCGCGCTCCAATTGAGTTTGAGCGGTGTGCTGACCAAAACCATCAGAAAACGAATAGAATTGAACTAGTCTTAGAGTGGTGTCACTGCTAGCTTATCACTTGTCGGGTTGGACAATTATACCTGTGAGTTATCAATGCCGTGGGTGGTTGTTCGGCCAAATGCAACTTTAAGCTTGAGAGCTGAAGAGCTCCATTGTGTGCACATCCAGACATAAACTTCCACCAGCAGTCGTAGCAGACTGGTATTCCAAGTCAGCAAGGCGTAAAAGCCTGCGGATCGCACCGAAATCCCCAACAAAGCTTCTTCTACAAAGCGCTAACCACAGATTCAAGCACTCAAATCACCTCCTGGATATTATCCTTAAATAAAACTTCACCGCCATCATTCACACCCAGGTTGATTCTTTGCGAAAATACAATATGGCAGAAATTGAACCTACGGAAGTTCTTCAGGCCGAAGAGGCCCCGAAAGATATATTATCTGGAGACGATGCTGCTGTAGAAACCGAGGCCGAGGCAGAAAAGGAGTCAGATAAGGAGGTTGCCAATGGAGTGAAAAAAGAGTCTTTGAAGGAGAATGTTCCGCCAAAGCGACCAGGAGCTGCTGTACCAGCCAGACGTTTGTACCCAGCCCAATTTCTACAGGCAATACTAACCTTTGCTAATAGGTCCAGCCGGCTCATCCACCACCTCCACGACGAGGCCAACAGCGTCTTCAACATCTGCAAGAGCAACTGGCGGGTTGAGCAAGCCCCCAACTCGTGCCATTGCTGGATCAACTGTTCGAAAACCAGCGAGCAGTGCAACTGGTCCTACTACCTCATCCAGTGCATCACACAGATCAACATCCTCCATCGGAGGATCAGGGGATGACAAGAAGAAGCCTCTTGCAACTGCCGCAAGGCGAACCTCTCTGGCGTCTGCCGGATCCCATACATCCACTAAGCCCGAGTCTCTGGCAGAGAAAAGAGGAGCCACTACAACATCAAGCGCAACGACACGAAGACCTGCGGCATCAATCAGTGAGTTGTTACTCTAACATATTATTTTAGAGTTTATGTTTGAAGTACCGCTAACTTTAGGAACCTTTAGGCTCCTCAAGCCCAAAACCAGTTGTCAAGTCTGCTATATCTAGCTCTGCCTCGAGGACCGCTGGAGCTACTAGCTCTACAACCTCTCGAACAGTCCCTATTTCTAAGCCATCCGCTGCTGGAGCAGTAGCAGACGCCAAGAAAAGACTGTCCACCGTGAGTGGATCACCATCAACTGCTCGAACCACGACAAGACCAACAACATCCCCAAAGGAACTCGATGAGTTGAAGACAAAGCTCGAGCAGAGTGAAAATAAAGTTGTGGAACTCGAGAAAGAGATAGAGGCATCCCAAAGTAAACTCATCGAGCTTGAGAACCAGGCCAGAGAAGTGGAACAACGAGCGAATGACACAGAAGAACAAATCCAGGCCAAGGATGCTAATATCGCTGAAAATAAGAGTGTTCTTGAGGGCCTACAAGCGCAACTCGGTGCCGCTGAGGATGCACTGAAAGCTGCTCAAGAAGCCTCTGTGAAGGATATTGAACAAGCACAGCAAGTAGCAACTGAGGAAGGTGAGGTTAAAACAGCCGAGGCTCTAAATGTTCTCGAGACAGAGCACAAGTCTATTCTAGATGCTGTTAACATACAACTTTCAAAGGCCAAGAACTCCAGTGAAATAGCTGAATCTGCAGTTGCAGAAAAAGAGGCCCAAATCACTGCTCTAAAGGCTGAGGTTGATAAAGAAAAAGCGTACGCGATAGATTTGAAGACTGAATATGAATCAAAACTGGCAGCCCAAGCTGAAGAGATCCAGTCGTCGCACCAAGCTGCTATCGACAGTCTTCGAAAGGAGCTTTCTGAGGAGAATGAGGCCAAGTTAGCTGCGTTAAAGGCTGTTCATGCAGAAGAGGTTGTTAGAGGCAGCTCTGAAACAAGCTCGACCTACGAGCAAAAGCTGGCGGACCTTACCGAAAAGCATGATGTAGCTATTGCTGCACTCCAATCTCAGCTTGAAGAAGCTATTGCTACCCGTGTAGCCTTGGAATCTTCGCACAAACAGAAGCTTGAGGATCTCCATGCGGAATCTGCCGCAGCTAACTCCAAATTAATTAAGGAAATCTCTGAGCTACATACCCAGACGAAGACAGTAGAGAAACAATTACTTGCTGCTCAGGAACAAGTAGCAAATATGTCCAAGGATATCGCAGATCTCGAGACGAAAGGTGCGGAAAGCGAGGAAGCCATTAAAACTGCACAGCATGCGTTAGCCGAATCCACGCAAGAAGTTTCCTCGCTCCAGAAAATCTTGGACACCTTTAACGCAGATGCATCTAGCAAGGATAAGGAATACACAGAAGTCAAAGAGAATCTCGCAAACATAACCAAAACATTGGAAAATAAGACGGAAGAAATTCGTCGATTACAGGAGCAACATATGAAGGAAGTAGGAAAACACCAAAAGGAGCTTCAAACTGTCTCGGAAGACTATGAGAAGGAGATCGAAGCTCTACAAGGTAACACCGGAATTAAAGAGGAGTTTGAGGCACTTCAAATCAAACATGACGAATTGGCCAAATCCAGTGCTTCGAATAACGAGGAGCTAGAAAAGTTTAAACAGCTACACGCGGCTGCGATCGTCGATCTAGACAACAAAGAAAATACCCACCAAAAAGACGTGGAGGATCTCAAGACATCACATGCCAAGCTGCTTGATGAAGTCCATGATAAAGCAACTACTGCTGGTCACACCGCCCATGCTGCAGAATTGGAACAACTGCAGGCTAATCATGCCGAAAAAATCGCAGCACTACAGAAAGATCACGAGACAAGTCAAGCCAGAGCAGTGGCAGAGGCAAAAGAAATAAAGGCTGCTGAAACTGCACTACAAGGAGAGCTTTCGGAAGCAAAAAGCACTTTGGCGAAGGTATTAGAAGAGCTCGACTCCCTCAAGGAGAGTTTAGCTCAAGAAAAGATGGATCGTGCTACAGCCGAGGCTGATTTAGATGCTGTTAAGAACAAGAAGCCTGATACCTCAGAAGCAGATTCTCTTCGCAAGGAGTTGCAAGCATTGAAAGACCAACACCAAGCATCGCTTATGACTGCGCAACAGGAATCAGCAAAGGCTACAGAAGAACACCTAGCTACGAAAGCTTCTCTAGAAAAAGCTGTCGCGAACCTAAATAAGCAAAAGGTGGAAGCGGAAGCAGAAGCTTCGACTGCACACAATGACTACAAAGACCTTCATGACTCAATGTCTCAGATTGTTCAAGAGAAGACTAAGGAAACGAATGAGTTCAAAGAGAAAGCCGCCAAACTTGAGCAGCATATTGACAGTGTGAAGAAAGTTGCCGACGGATTACAAGATGAAGCTACTGAGCTCCAAAAGCGCACGAATGACCTAGAGGCTCGACTACGGGAAGCAGAGGCACAGGTGAGTCTACATGATGTTTGAGTACTACGTAGCTACTAAGCAAGAATTTCAAGATCAAGGTCAAAGATGCGGAACTAGTGGAGGCTAAGGTATGTTGGCCTTGAGACATCTCCACAGTGAAATACAATACTAACTTCGAGAACAGACAAAGGCCAATGCGCCAAAGACACCTACAAAGCCTCAGGCAGGATTGCGTGCTAGCAAATTCGCAGAACAACTTGACTCACCCGAGTCCAATTCGGAAGCAGTTGAAGGTGAGCAAGACAGTTCATCAGCTGCTCTGGCATCGGTCCGCCAACCTTCTCCTTTCTCTTAACCCTATTATTTCCTATTGTCGACCGTTGGTAGCAGTTATTTGTACTAACAACCGATTTATAGTTAGCGAAAGCTAGTGAAACAGTAAAGCAATTGGACAAATTAAACGACGAATCGAAGAAGAGCAATCAAAGGTCAGTTCGTTAACGGCCGCGAGGCGTGCATCACTAACTTCTCACAAGATTTTTGGAAACCATCCGCGACGTCACCCCTGAGGCCACTGTCTAATACCGATTTTTCTTAAATTAATTATGTTTCGTCGCACCCTTGGCTTGTCCAGCCACGGAGATGCGAAAGCTTAATGGAGAGCATTACATAACAACATTTTAATTCGTGGTTTCTTACATTGTTTCATTGGAACATCCATCAAGTTGCTATTATGCTAGCATACGATACCCTCTACCTCTATACCCAGTCAGTTTTATTCACCGGGAAACCGTTTCTTGTTTTGATTTATTGGAGGATATTGCTTTATGGCGGAAGGACGAACTGGAATCGTCAGTTAAGCAATTGGAGGTCTTTAGTATGAGAATATGATTTTTTTTTTCAATCCGTGCTTTTACTGTCCCAATTCTTTACTCTCAACATTGTTATTCTTGTGGGACTTCTCTTAGCCAGCCTCGAGTTCTCGTGGCGAATCAGTGACCATAAATTACATATTTCGAGTACGACCCCTGATATGAAGAAATCCAAAGAGATATAAGTATAATTTTTGGGTATATAAAGAAGAAATTAAATATAGTCGTGAAAAGTTAAACACATGAAGTCATATGAAAGCAGGAAGCCCATGCTTCGGCTTCCCATCCACTCTATTCTTCATCCCAAGCATCTGTCTCAACATCCTCTTTCTCAACCTCGGTAACCCAACGCCTGGGACACAATTCAATTCCATCCTCTCTTCCTCCGATATAGATGGACCTGTACGGCGTCTGGGGGCCAAAGAAGCACCCTCTACGCGAATAGGCCAGTTAGGATTCTCGGTTGTTGGACGGCGCATGACAGGGGAGCCCAACAATTTCCGTACGGTAGTCGCTGATGGTTGCCCAATGGGCTTCATTGCCCATATATGATCACATTCGTCGTCGGCACTCCTTCTTACTGGCACCGGTTTCCGCTGGATGCTCCTGCGTTCCGCTGATTTCCTGTCTGGAGACTGTCCCCCGGGCTCCGCACCAACGTTAAAGCCGGGGAATTTGGTTGGCTGGAATGGCCCCGTATACAGCCCCAAGCGCGGTAATGGATCAGGTGTTTCGGGAGGTGTGGCTAACCCGCTTCCTTTGGGGAGTTTGAATGTTTTGTAGCGTGTGGCTGTAGGAGTGACGGTTGCGTACCCAAAATCATCGTTATAGGGCGTTTTAGTTGGGAGAGGAGGGAGGGTGTTGAGAAGAGTGGATAGACGGTTATTGGATGGGACCCGAGTTATAGTTGTCTGTGTTTGGGGTTGGAGACATGGAGAGGGAGTACGTGGGAAGGTAGCGCTGGGGAGGAAATCGGGTGTGGAGGGTAGGCGATGGGGGGTTTGAGCTATCAGAGAGGATTCGCTCGGACAAGGAGATATATTTTGGGGTGGTGTCTGGGGCGGTGTGGTGATGTGTAGATATGCTGAGTTGGGCTTATCTGGGAGCTCTTTTCTTGTGTTTACTGAAAATGATTTCTTTACCGGTGAAGGGGCTAAATCTGCTAACCTCTCCGGTAGGTTAATTGTGAAAGTAGGCTCTGGCTTCTTCTCAAATTGGAATACTTTGGGTGGAACTTTATATGCAGAGTTGCCAAAGCCAAAGCCTGAAGTTGTTCTGGCGAGTGTTGGGCTATCTTCTATCACAGAGGATACAGAGTGCCTAGGTTCAGGTAGCTGAGCGATGAAGGAATGGTTGAACGATGGGAGCTGGCCTTTGATAGAGGCACTACAATTGAAGTCATCTGAATTAGGCTCGTTCTTAACTTTGGTGGGTGAAAGTTGAAAGTTGAAAGTCTGTGATGGAACTCTGGGCTTGATTGCGGGTGTTGCCTTTGATGTTGCTGCTCTTTTCGGAGTTCTTGTTGATGGTGTAGTCGCTGCGCGAGAACGACCAGATCGTGGCGCATTTTTGCTAGGAGGCAATGGCCCAGGATGTTGAATTGGTAAACACCAAGTCTCTCGTTGATTTTCTGTATCCGTTTCGGCCGCTGTTTCAGTGTTGGAAGGCCGCTTTGTGATATTAGGTGAGGGGTTCAGTGGTTGCTCTCGCACTGGCGTCTCCTTAAGATAGGTTGGTGGAAAGATTGAGTAGTTCCCCTTCGAGGTGATAGAACTCCTGTGGGAGGACCGCCGAGAAGTAAAGGGATCCTCTACCTTAGGTTCTGTCTTGATTGGGACTTCTAGTTTAGCTGAAACAGTGGTTCCAAACGTAGTTTCTGCCAAATCCTGCCTCTCGGGAGTTCTTAGTCGAATGGTCATTGATGACTACTTAGTTTTAGTGAACGCTTTCGGACTGTTTTGAAAAGAGCATACCTTTCTCTTTTGAACTTGCTTGCCAGTGATATTCTCAACAGTCTTCTGCATACTGTTCAACTCTCTCATGGAGTTCATGACAGCCTTCCTTGCCCCTTCCAGCTTCAATGATCTTTCATATTCCTCAATCTTCGCCTCCCATTTAACACACAGTTCATCCACCTGACAAAGATCTGGCCTCGTTTCTTCATTGTTGTGTTCCTTGCATAACATCACCAACGCCAGATCCTCAATATTCTGCAGCGATGCAGCTTGCCCTCTGTTCATTACATCCAAGATGCTTTCTGCCTGGGCACAGTTGGTGACGGTCAACGGGTTAGAACACCTCCTTGGCCCATCCCTTCCAGCCTTCGTAGTACCAACACAAGTTCCTCGAGCTGGCTGCGCATCGAGAACCTTGCGGAAATCATAATTAGTTGTAGACATGATTTACAGCAATCACACGTACTGAGATGCGAAAAAGAGAACGATAGCATTAAGGGGCCATGATCGGGGTAATATGCAGGTTCTATATCAGGAGCCCCAGTTCCAACCTCCACAACGACCGTAAAGTTACTGTACATCTCTGTGCCTCTGTGCCCCAGCAATGTTCATGGGCACCACCCCCAGCGCCAGCCTTCTAGACGATAGATGTGAAGTGTGAGAGTCGTGGGGTCGAGAAACTTCGGTAAGCACAGCCCCTAAGGTTACCTGTTCGCTGTGCTAAATCAGGTACATCTTTCGATTTCCCTTAACCCTTTCCAGCATATCTCGCAACGTGGTTACACTGAGTTAGCCCCACACCAGGCGCAGTACTCCGGTTATCATCCAAGCAGATCAAAGAGTCGAGCACCAACGCTCCTTTCGGATAATTGTCGCGGGGCACTTCGTGGAGGCACAGTCGTTGGTATCGAGGTTCATGCAGCCGCGAGGCGTTTGCGAACGCGCTTAAGTACGGATTACGACGAAGAGACCGACCGGCATCTAGGTGCAGGGAAGCTGACAGCTGCTCGATAAGGACCAAGGTAGACGATGCTACGGTTGTAATATAGGAGCTGACTGGGAAAGCCTGAATGAATGGCTTGATTACCGACGTCCATTGTGCACCACGTGGGACAAGGTGTGATGGCGTAAGATGCGGGTGTTTGCAGACCGGTTACAATGTAGTTGGAACTCGAGAAGTTGGTTGTGGGCTTGACATTACCTGAAGCTGATTTGAAGGATTGAGTATCCGTTCCAGACACCTGCGAGTTTGGATCGTTAACGGTGAGAGATTCGAATCATGTGTCGGTTTGCAATCGCGAGTGTTGGAGGTTGGCATCACACTTCTGCGCCGCATACTCGTTGATCAACTTGAAACAAGCGACGAGAGGAACATCATGTTGTGTGCCTACGTTGTAGGTATGTACAGTAATAAATGTGTGAAGAAAGTGGCAACTAGAAATCTAGAACACGAGTATAGGTTGGTTGGCTAGTCACCGTTGAAGCGTTGTGTTGAATAAGTATCGACGGCGAGCAATCAGAAACCCAGTTACCCGCAAGGATCCGGCACAAACGTATCACTTGAGTTGCAACACCTCTTGTTGCATTTGGTCCTGATATTTTTGTAGAAACTCAAAGAATTGTAGGCAGCAAACAACAAGTATCATTTCAAGCCGAGTAGGTTTTAACAGAGGAGGTTGGTTGTGGTGGCGACATGGGTTGCCTTCTGGTTCGCTCCCAACCATTGCAACCGATTTTGCCAATAACACACCAATGAACCCCTCTGGCCCCTCCAATGTTCCTTTCGATTTTGTGTATTACCACACTGAGAATCATGTCATATTCTGTAACCGGATTATCATCTCCTTGAGACAATTCTCTGTCTATGCTCGAGGGCGGCTTGAAGGAATACGTATTTTCCCGTTTCGTAAAATTTGGCTTGTTATTAGCCCAACTCAGTACGTAGATGTCAGGTATGGTACACAAAGACACATTGGATGAGGTGAGATGCACTGGCCTATCAAACTTCAAAACCGAGCCATGTAGGCAATTGCTCTTAACTAATCAGCAGAGCTTACACACCCTTTAACCAAGGTTTCGGGTAAGTCATGGTGTCTT
>Ga0247734_1000123_pt1 | contig 69390 bp, 47 predicted proteins | sample UWRJL103311B2_FD_180933 | JGI IMG/M metagenome (GOLD analysis project Ga0247734, IMG submission 180933) | Plant litter microbial communities from Arlington Agricultural Research Station in Wisconsin, United States - UWRJ-L103-311B-2 | ecosystem: Environmental > Terrestrial > Plant litter >... | reverse complement strand
TCAGCAACCGTCTGGATATCGGAAATTTCTACCTGTTCTGCATGGTAAACTATTATGGCAATTTTGTAGTGCGTACTCCAGTTCCAAGCCCCTTAGCAGTTCGCCCGATAGAAGGATCAGGGGATTACTGGAAAATTGCAGGAGATGAAGCAACAGCTAGCCTGCCTTCGGCTGCATACATCAATACTAATGGTACAACCTACCTGGCCAATTCAGACCGGTTTGTAATGAACGGCGATTACCTGACACTGGGCGATGTTACTGTATCCTATAACTTTAAGGATTTTGAAACCATGAAAAAAGCGGGTTTCAGCAACTTTGAATTAAAGCTGCAGGCATCTAACCTATACACTGTTGGTTTTAACCGTGATAACTACAGCCTCGCTACCGGAAGCTACCTTAAAAAGTACATCACTCCTACTTATACCCTCGGCCTGTTTACCAATTTTTAATTGACCCAAAAAATAAAGATCATGAAGAAACAATACATAACGACTTACCTATTATTACTTTGTATACTGCTCAGTGCCTGCAACAAATTCCTGGATGTGGCTCCAAAAGGCAAAACCACCCTCAATACGGTAAATGACTTTGACCTGTGGCTGGGCAGCCAGACCCTGAGCGAGATCAGTGGCATTCCCCAGATCTGCTGGATGACAGACCATGCGCAGAAGATCCCATGGCGCCCGGAGATCATAGCCGAAGCTGAACGTGCTTACACCTGGTCAGAGCAACTTACAGATGCTGATGCGCCGCCAAAAATGCTCTCTGGTGCCTATAACCATATTTATTACTTTAATACCGTTCTTGAAAACATTGATGCAGTAACTGGGGATGCTCAACGAAAACAACAGCTGAAAGCAGAGGCTTTGTTAGGTCGTGCCAACGAATATTTTTACCTGATCAACCTGTATGGCAAACCTTACGATGCTGCTACAGCTGCTACAGATCTCGCTGTTCCATTTGTAGTTTCTTCAGATATCAATACTGCTACGCCACCAAGAGCGACTGTGCAAGAGCTTTACAATCATATGATTGAAGATCTAAATACCGCAATTATCAATTTACCTGCTACCAATGCAGGTAACCGTTTCCGTGGCTCAGTTCATGCCGCATACAGTGTTCTTGCTCGTATTTACCTGTACCAGCGCAATTATGCTGACGCTGCCCGCTATGCAGAAATGTCTCTTCAGCGTCCCGGAGGAGCTGCGGTAACCGATTACAATGGGGTGCTTAAAAATGTATTTCCACGTACAACAAAATTGAATGAAATGATCTATGCCCGTGGCAGTGATCCAACTTCAGGAAGCATCATCAGTATCGCAGATTCTGCCTTTATAAAATCTTATCCGTCTACAGACCTTAGACTGGCCCTTACGTTTTACAATGGTCTTGCCTCCGCTTTCAATTACAATACGGTAAACCCAAGTGCCGGAGTCCGTTTTTCAGCTACCGCCAATGGATATTATGACGTCGAGGTAGGTACAACAGTAGCAGAAATGAAACTGATCATTGCGGAAAATGCCGCACGTACAAATGACCTTACAGTCGCGCTGCGTCAGCTAAATGAGATCCGTATCAACCGGTTTGCCCCGGCTAATTACCGCGCCCTGGCTTCAGGAAATCAAAATGAAGTTTTCCAATGGGTGATCAGAGAAAGACGTTTTGAGATGCCTATGAACGGCATGCGATGGTTTGATATGCGCAGGCTTGATTCAGAAGGACTAATGCCGGCAGTTGTAAGGATTGACCAATCCAAAAATGTAATTGCAACACTGGCACCGAAAAGTCCACGCTACACGCTACAGATTCCTTTGAATGGAATAGTATTCAATCCTGGAATGCCCAACAACCCGTAATATTTAAAGACATGAAAAGAATCATATTGACAGCAATTTGCTATTCTATTATCTTAACAGCATTTTCGCAGGATAAATATACCCTCAAAGGGAAATTAACGGAAGTATCGCCGAACAGCAAAATTTACCTCGGCTACTATCAGGACGGCCTTTATAAAACTGATTCTATTCTTTCGAAAAATGGAGCTTTCAGCTTTGCAGGAAAGATAGATCTTCCAATCAAGGCTACCCTCCAAATCAGAACTCCGCGCCCTGCTAAGAGTGCGGATATAAAACAACAGCCGGTAACTGACGATCAGCAGGTTTTCTATTTGGAAAAAGGATCGATTAATGTAGAGGGTAAAAATGTTAGGAGTGCAACCATTAAAGGTGGCAAAACCCAGGCCGACTATCAAAGCCTGACTACAAAACTTGAACCACTAACCATCCAAAGTAAGGAAATTGCACGGCAGTCGATGATCTTTTGGCGCAATAAAGATTCGCTTGGCCGCGCATCACTAAAAGGTCCCTCAAAGAAAGTCAATGCAGATATGCAACGCATCGAAACAGATTTCATAAAAGATCATCCAGACTCATTTGTCAGCTTCGATATGATAAAGTCGAAAGCCAATTATATACCTGTCGCTCAACTAGACAGCATGTTTACTGGTTTAAGTACATCTATCAGAAACTCCGCAGCAGGCAAAGAACTGGCAGACCGGATTGTGATCGGTAGAAAAACAGCAATCGGAAATCCAGCCATCAATTTTACCCAGCAAACAAAGGATCAGCAGTCTTTCACCCTCTCTTCTTTAAAGGGAAAGTATGTGCTGATCGATTTCTGGGCCAGCTGGTGCGGGCCCTGCCGGGCAGAAAACCCTACGCTAAAAAAGGTATACAGCGAGTACAAGGATCAAAACTTCGAGATCGTAGGAGTTTCGCTTGATGAGAAAAAAGACCGCTGGCTGGACGCAATTGAGAAGGATGGCCTTCCATGGATCCATGTCAGTGATCTAAAAGGCTGGCATAATCAGATCGCTTTAACATATAGTATACGTGCCATTCCGCGCAACTTCCTGCTTGATCCTAACGGCATCATCATCGCTAAAAACCTCAGGGGAGAAGACGTAGAAAAAAAACTGAAGGAGATACTCGGCAAAATAAAAAATTAAGGACTTCTGGTTCATCTGATCATTTAACATGACAAAATTTATTCATATAATTCTGATCGCCATAGTCTTTAGTTGCACTGCAATAAAAACTATGGCGCAGAAACCTGCGGATTCAACATCTGCAAAAAAACCTGTGGCATACCAAAAGGTAATTACCGATAAAGCGAAGAGCCAGCCCGGTATGTTTACCGTACATCAGCTCGAAGACAGTTATTACCTGGAAATTCCCGACAGTCTGCTCACAGGGATATCCTGATGGTTAACTTTGCTAAAAGATAAGCCGGGCAATTTTGCCTGGCTTATTTTATACAGGCCTTAGAAGCATCATCAATTTAATGCCAAAAAACTTTTCTCACCAAATATATCTCTTACCTTATTTCAGATAAAAAGTTTGACTAAAAGCACCGTCAACGGCTGTATCCCATACTTCAACCCGCATCCATTTTCTGCCTTTTAGGTTTGGGTGCAGCTGAAATTGTTTAGTTCCATAAGCTTTAGTATCACTAAGGTCAATTTTCTGGCGGTATACCTTTTTGCCATCACCGGATATTATTTCAATGAAATTTAGAGGAAAGGTCCAGCTAAGCTTTAGCTCCACATCGCATTTGCCGTCCGCACCAAGTTGTATCGTTTCACCAGATAATTTTCCATTCACCTTCAATTCAGGTATCAGCACCTCTCCCGTTGTGCTAAAGAATTTGCCATGCTGCATATCGTCCACCAGCGATTGCCAACCTTCAGCATACTTGGGCAGCTGGTCTAGCATCATGTAATTTACATTCATATGCGCGTACATCTCATTCTGGGCGGTAATAGTAAACAGATCGGCCTCCGCAATTACGGTCTTATTTCCTCCCCAGTTATTCATGTCATCCATTAGATCAAGTACACGTTTACCCAGGCGGGGTTGTGAGAGGTCGGCCGGCATAGCTTTCCAGGCTGCTCCCATAAACCGGTCTGATTTAAAAAAATCTTCCTGTTTATAAATATCCGGTGCATTCACAGAACCTTTCGTACGGGCATGTGCCGTCCAGGCAAGTCCCTGCTCCTCTTCCAGTAACTTCAGCATGTCATTTTTGTCGCCAATATGGTACACCTTTCCCAGTCCAGGCTGATGTTCAACAAAAGGCTGATGGCCATTGCGAGACATTACCCAATACACAGGTTTAGGAAAAATCTGCAGCCAGTGGCCACCAAAAAATTCATTGGGTTCTTCTCCCGGCAACAACAAAAAGTCGGGTCCCGATAAACGTTTACATTGTTCAAACAGGGTTTTTAACTCCAGTAAGCGCAAAGAATCAGGCCCTTTAGGATGAGCAGTATAGTGAAACTCGCCCAGGTGCACAATATCCACCCCCATACGCTTAAAAACATCTACAAACTCCGGTTTTTCTGGCACAGGCTGTTTAGCCAATACTACCTTCATAATAAACTCATTATGAAAATGGCTCGACATCGTTTTAAAACCCGGTATGGGTACATAGCAGTCGCCATGCGTAAATTTCTTCACCTCATTTAAGGCCTGCTTATTACCGCCACTATTGATCAGGCAAAAAAAGTTCAGCCGTTGCTGCGAACCCGGTGGCGCATTAAACCACGGAACATACCGATGATCTCCCTCCAGCTCCTGCCGGATACCTATCCCATAACCACCAATGGTATTCCGATAATTTGTTCCATGCCAGATGAATTTGAGGTTAAAGGCTTCATCAAGCGGGTAAAAATATTGGTGTGGCGCAGGAAAAATGGCCAGGCTCCCGCCCTCACCTTGCACCGCGATGCTACGGTATTTAACGGCCAGATTGTTGGCAGTCGCAGTATAATCTACAGAGGCAGATTGTAATTGCTCTTCGGTATCAATCCAGTTTAAGTTTTTCCACTGTTGCGTTTTGTTTACCAGTCCCGCATCGTACACAATAGCCGTAGCATCAGCTTCGGTGGACATTACTGCTGCAATATTAAATAAGGGGCTTCCATTGTAAAAAGTTACTTCCAGTACCCCGGTAAAATGATCCGCAGTAAGCTTCCCAATCTTTACCACCGTGCGGCTACCAACAGTTTCAACCGCAATAGTATTCTTTTTCAGTACAACCGGGACCTCTTTAAAAGGTTTTAGCGGAACTTTATCAAAAAATATATTCCATCCGTTCTGCGATAGCAGGTCACGCTTTCCTATACTCAGCAAAAATACAGGATCAAGTCCTTCAGACACGGTAATGGGTTTTGTTTTTGTACCCAATGAAATTTGTTTAAATAAAGGGCTTGAGGAAGACAGATCAAATTGCACTTTTCCAAACTGGGTTTTACCTGTGGGCCAGGTAATTTCTACCAGTTGGTTATGTTGCGTTATACTAGCCTCGCCATTTTTGTTGAACAGCCTGGCGTTCAGTTTCAGCTGCGCCTGTGCCTGTAGCATTACTGTCGCCAGTATGGCCAATAGCAATAGAGATCTCAAATTCATATTTGGTTATTTACTATTCCTAACTTACAATTTTTAGCTAAGAATAAAAAGTTTTCGCCATAGGGTTGAAGCCGTTACAGGAAATGAGGGAGATCATAGTGTAATGATGAGGCACATCATCATATAAAATATTAAATTGGTGCGCTATTTTATTAACTACCTATAATTTACTAAACCCATGAAATTTATTATACCAGCTATAATCTATATTCTATTGCCATGCGCTGCCCGGTGCCATCAGCAAGATAGCTTGCTGTCCGTCTTAAAGATGGAGATTCTCAGAAAAAAGGTATATGATACAAAGAAAGAACAAAAGATAACAGGGTTAAGAAATCAACTTCGACGTACATCTTCCACTGATCCGGAAAGACAATACCTGCTCTGTGACCGGCTTTACTGGGAGTACAAAGACTATCTTTTTGATTCGGCACATGTTTACACCAGGAGGCTCATCAGGATTGCCACCCATCTTAAACAGGTTCCAAGAAAATATGAAAGTCAAATTAAGCTGGGCTTTATCCAGGTTTCTTGCGGCATGTTCAAAGAAGCATTTGACGGTATCGACCAGTTGGATGTGGGACTTATGCCCAACCAGGTAAAGTTCCTTTACTACCAGTTGAAAACCCGGGCTTTCACACGCCTGAGCATGTACAATACCAATAAATTTTATTCCCCTGTACACCAGTCAGAATCTATGGTTGCACTGATCTGTGCGATCCAGCTTTCACCCCCTCATTCCTTTGAAAGGTTATCATTAACAGCGGTTTTGTACAACAACATGAACAAAGACAAAGAAGCTGCAGCTTGCTACAGAAAACTGCTTAACAACGCATCACTCACAGCGCACCAAAAAGCGATTGCCTCCCATAATCTGAGTAATCTTACCGAAGGGCCGGAAAAAAGAAACTTAATTACCAGATCTGCGATCTATGATATCAGGACTTCAACTAAAGAAACTCTCGCCATATTCAGACTGGCAGAACTTCTGTTTAAGGAAGGAAATATTGAGGACACCGAATTTTTGCTTAAAGAAGCCTCCGAACAAGCATCTTTTTACGGCAATAAATTGCACAATGATGAAATCCTGACGGCTATGAAGGCATTGGAAGCAGAAAAACTGATTCGTTTAGAAAGCAGCAAAAACCGTACGCTGACAGCCTTAATATGCATTTTAGCTTCTGCAATTACCGCTACTGGAATCATCTTTTTTGTAGTTTACAGGAAGCTGCAGGATGTCAGGCGCAGAGAGTCATATGTAAATGAGCAAAACCGTCAGCTGGACTGCTTAAACAAAAAGCTTTCCGAAGATGCGATTATCAAAGAAGAATACATAGGCTACTTTTTTCAGGTAGTATCGGGATATATTCAGAAGCTGGAAAAGATCAAACGGTCCTCAGAGAAGATGATCAAACTTGAAAGCTATAAGGAACTCGCACAAATTGCAAAAAGCATAGATATAAGAAAAGAGCGCACAGCACTGTTTAATACTTTCGATAATATCTTCCTTAAACTTTTCCCAAACTTTATCGGTTCATTTAATTCCCTGCTTAAGCCAGAAGATCAGATTATCCCCAAGAAAACTGAAGTCCTCAACACCAGTCTCAGGATTTTTGCGCTGATTAGGCTGGGCATAAAGGATAGCCAAACCATCGCAAATATTTTGGAACACACCATAAGTACAATCTATACCTACAAGTTCCGGGTTAAATCCAAAGCGATAGTTCAGGGAGATGAATTCGATAAAAAGATTATGGAAATCAAATTTAACGACCAGGAAAAAGACGCGGTCGATTGATAACAATATTCTGTCATTTTTACAGAAAATCACAGTGCTATATTGGTTAAACATCAGTTAACAACCCTTGAAAAGTTTCGATTTTTCAAGGGTTTTTTATTTATAATACACTATAATACAATTACTTAATAAATTATCTATTTCGATTTTTTACGCTCCTCAAGTCAGTTAGGGTAATCTGAGCTGAACTATTGTCAACTTTGTGAAAGAGGGTATTTCGTTCACAAAAACCCGCTACCATCCGTTAATTCTAACCAATAAAACTTCAATATGAACATGAGCTATCCATGACCTTAAAACATGCTTTCCGATAGCAGCTGTCAGAAAGTAAACCGATTTAGTAATCGGCTACAAAAATTAAATCTTCCTAATTCTTTAATGATCTAACCAATCAAGTATGAAAATTATTTTACCCAAATTTACAGGCTTATTAGTTATAGTGATGCTCAGTGCCCCCGCCGTGGTACTGGGAACCAGCGGGCCAGAGTGGCCGGCCTACAACAACCTGAATATTGTTGAAATAGCCAGCTTTCAAACTATTATCACCGGTAAGGTGGTAGATGATAAGGGTATACCTCTTCCTGGGGTAACCGTAAAGAATACCACATCGGGGAAAACAGTACTGACAGATTCCGATGGTACGTACCGCATCGAAGCGGAGGCAGGCCATACGCTTACCTTCACTTTTATCGGCTTTGTTTCACAGTCTCAGAGTGCAGGGGCAGCAAACCGCACCATCCGGCTGATTTCCTCCAGCAACAATTTAAGCGAGGTTACCGTAGTGAGCATTGGTTATGGAACCAGAAACTAAAAGAAGTATCATCTGCAACTGCCCACGTAGGGCCGGATGAATTCAGAAGTACGGGTGCACGCAACCCTTTGGATCTGATCCAGGGCAAAGTAGCCGGTCTGCAAATCACACGAAGCGGATCCAATCCTAACAGCGGTGTAGGCGTCCAGTTACGTGGTGCAGTAAGTGTAACAGGAAGTACCAGCCCCCTCTACGTTATCGATGGTATTCCGGGAGGAAACCTCGACCTCCTTCAACAGGATGATATCGAATCAATTGACGTGCTTAAAGACGGATCTGGTGCGGCAATATATGGTTCTACGGCCAATGCCGGAGTAATCATCGTGACGACCAAAAAAGGCAAAAAAGGACCTCCGCAGTTCAACTATTCGTCTTATATCAGAAAAGAAGTGCTGAACCAGCGCCTGGATTTTCTTACAGCAGACGAGTTCCGCGCAAAAATTGCTTCGGGTGATATCAAACAACAGGATTTCGGTAGTTCTACTGATTTTTATTCCGGACTGATCAACAAAAACAATTTCTCCCAAAACCATAGCCTTTCACTGGCCGGTGGTGGTGATAAAACAACTTACAGGGCAAGCATAAATTATCGTAATCTTGACGGAATAGCCGAGCAGAATGGCCGTAAAGACTATACTGTACGGTTAAGTATTGGACAAACCGGTCTAAATGACCGCTTAAAAATGGCCATTAACCTCGCCACAAATTTAAACAATGCAAATCTTTTAGGTGGCGAAGGCTTTGAAAGTGAACTCACCAAGAACCCCACACTTTCCAACTTTAACCCTGACGGTACTTATCGTTTCGATCTGACGAGCAGAAATGAGCTTGCCCGTTTAAACCAGGAAACAAATTACCGCAAACAGCAAACCAGCTCTGCGGATGTAAAGGCCGACTTTACCATCATCGACGGGCTTACCCTCTCTGCTTTCGGTTCGGCGTTAAGGGATAACCGTGTTGACGGTCAGTATATCCTTAAAGCCGGCGAAAACTCAGTAGAAAACACAAGCTTCCCAAATGGCGGCTATGCCGCCCGAGGTACTTTCTTATCGCAGGATTATGCATTTGAGCCCACCATCCAGTACAACAAAACTTTTGCGGAAAAGCATAACTTTACACTACTTGGAGGTTATAGCTACAGATACCATATTGAAGAAGGTTTCAGTGCTTCTAACAGGGGCTTCATCAACGACTTGTTCCGCGAAGATAACCTTGCCCAGGGATCGGCCCTGGCAGTAGGTAAAGCGACCATCGCTAGTAACAAAAACGATAACACACTGGTTGCCCTTTTCGGAAGGTTAAATTATTCATTTAACAGCAAATACATTGCAAGTGTGATCTTGCGCAGAGAAGGGTCGTCAAGGTTTGGTAACAATAATAAATTTGGGTATTTCCCCGCAGCATCGGTTGCCTGGTTATTGTCTGAAGAACAATTTGTCAGGGACCTCACTTTTATCAACAGCTTAAAACTGAGGGTTGGATACGGTGAAACAGGTAACAGTGGCTTTGCGAATAATGCATCACGCGTCACACTGGGCGGCGGTGGCCGTTACATTTATCCGGATGGCCAATATCTTGAAACTTATGGACCAAGCCGAAACCCCAATCCTAACCTTAGATTTGAACGCAAACGTGAAACGAACATTGGGATAGATTTTACATTGTTTAGCAACAAACTTTCCGGTTCGGTAGACTTGTTCCGTCGTAAAGTGAAGGACCTGCTGGATACCTATACTTCTCCACAGCCTCCCTTTGTACAAAGTACCCTCTATACCAACGTTGGACAGATTTCTTCAAAAGGTATAGAAATCGCACTGGCTTATGCAGCAATGAAACATAATGATTTCAGCTGGGATATTACCGCAACGGCCAGTACACTGAAGAATATGCTGGACTCATATTCAAATGACGAGTACAAAGTACTCTATAAAACATTTGGACCAATTGGAGGTGCAGGCGCTCTGGGTGATGCTTATACTACATACGAGGGGGGTAAACTTGGCGAATTCTGGGGCAAACGCTTTGCTGGTTTTACCTCAGACGGCAAATGGTTATTCTACAATCGCAATGGCGAGGCTGTATTAAATGCGCAGATCAATAACTCCAAAGACCGTAACCTGACAGACCTTGCCCCTATTGGTAATGCTATTCCTAAGTATTACGCATCACTGGGTAACAACTTAAGATATAAAAATCTAAGCCTGAAGGTATTCCTGAGAGGCAAGTTTGATTATAATATCCTCAATACCACAGCACTTTCATATGCCAATAAAACATGGAGCGGTAACCTGCTGCAAAGCACATTCAGCAAATACAGCCAGATCAACGATACTTACATGTATTCAGATTATTATATTGAAAGCGGGTCGTTCGTGAAACTGGATGAGGTAACAGTAGGCTACGATTTCGGGATCAAAAACAAGTACATCAACAACCTTTCTGTTTATGTAACCGCTCAAAACCTTGCAACAATCACCGGCTATAGCGGCAGCGATCCTGATTATATTGAGGACACTGGTATAGGAAATGACAACAACGGGCGGGTACTCGGTATTGACAGCCGCAGCGCTTACCCAAGCACCAGATCATTTGTATTCGGCGTAAATATTGGATTTTAATTTAAGGAGAAATGAAAAAGAGATATATCACCTATATAGGACTTTTCGTCTTAATGGTTACTTCAGCCTGTAAAAAGCAGCTTGATGAAAATGCGTACGATTTGTTGATTGCAGATAATTTTTACAACAATAAAACTGAGGTTTTGTCGGCTGTTTTAAGGCCATATACACATGCCAATGCCTGGGTAACTCCATCCGGACAGGATGGCTGGTGGCGACCCGCAGAACTATCTGCAGATCAACTAGCCTGGCCAACTAAGGGGCGCCATGGTGAAGATGGTGGAAAATGGAAACGGTTACACTACCATACATGGACTGTTGACGAGGGTGGACTGAACAATGCCTGGCGTTTAATGTACACCGGTGTAGGGTTCTGCAATGATCCGATCGAGAACATTGAAAAAAGAAGCCTAACTGAGATGGGCCTCACCCAGACAGAGAAAGACTCCTTCCTGGCAGAACTGAAATTGCTTCGCGCATTTCATTATCTGAAACTGATGGACCTTTTTGGAAATATCCCTGTAGTTACCCAGGTAGGTATTCCTGTCCGTCCAGAAACAATGGCGCGAAAAGATGTCTTTAATTTTATTGAAAAAGAAATTAAAGAGAATATAGACAAAGCACCAAAGCTCTCCAGCGTTCAGCTGGGACGTATGTCGCAGGCCAGTGGCTACGCAATGTTAACCGAACTCTATCTTAATGCTGAAATATGGACCGGTACTGCCCGCTGGGATGACTGTATTGCTGCTGCCGATCAAGTAATTAATGGTGCCGGCGGAGCACAAAACGGAACGATGGCATTGGATCCGAATATCACAGATCAGTACAAGACGACTAACGACTTGTCTAAAGAAGTGATCTTCTCCATTGCCTATAACTTTTCCATTGCCAACTTTGAACCATCATGGCCTGGAGAATTCTACCACTTTAAGCAACAGGAAATCTATGGTGGCGGCCGCGGTGGTAATGATGGTATTGTAGTGGTTCCGGGTAATTACACCAAATACGAGACAAATGATCTGCGCAGGTCAAACTGGCTGAGCATTGGTCCACAGGTTAAGTTCGCCGATGGAAAAACACCTGTTTTAGCTTCTGAAGAATACAACGGACTGCAATTAACCTTCGTCGATAATATTCAGAAAAATAAAACCAACTCGACCGTTTCCAGCATGAGCGAAGGTGAAGAAAACAGCGGCGTTCGCTTCAACAAATATAAACTTGGTAACCAGGTTGCCGGCCCGGGCGGGGTTCCTGCCATCGACCTAAACTATAACAATACTGACTGGAATGTGTACCGTTTAACCTGGATCTATTTTGCAAAAGCAGAAGCGCTGATGCGCAAAAACGGTGGCACCGCAAATGCGGATGCGCTGCAGCTGATTAATGCTTCCAAACAACGTGCTTACGCAGCCGGCACTTACGTACCATACACGGCAGCCACGCTTACGCTTGACGAGTTGCTCACAGAACGTGGTCGCGAATTCATTTTTGAAGGGTTCAGAAGAGATGATATGATCCGGTTTGGTAAGTTTACTACTGGTACATGGTGGGATCATACGCCAACCGCAGCTACCAGAGCACTTTACCCAATTCCGCAGCAGCAGAGAGATTTAAATGTTAATTTGCAGCAGAATCCGGGCTATTAAATAAGATTGTAGGAGACGTACAGTAATGGCGTCTCCTTTTTAACTTTAGCACACACATTATATGAACAAGAGAAAACTATCTATTCTGGCCTGTATCAGCCTGTCTTTCGCAGCCTCGCAGATACACGCCCAGGAAGTCATCAGAAAAGGAAAGTACACGCTTACCTACCAGAGTAACGACAAGAACTTTGACCCTAAACTAAAAGAAAAGTTAATCGCCACCTTTTTCGAAGTCTACCCAAAACTTGCTAACCAATACAATCCTAAAACACTTAATGAAGTAAAGTTCTTTATAGATACAGCCTATAAAGGTGTGGCCGCTACCTCTAATGGTGTGATCGTATTTAGTCCGGCCTACATGGGCAAACATCCTGGCGACATAGATGTGGTCACCCACGAGGGGATGCATATTGTTCAGGATTACGGAAGAAGCGTTGGCCCGGGATGGCTTACCGAAGGGATTGCAGACTATGTCAGATATAAATTCGGCATAGATAACCCTGGCGCTGGTTGGTCCCTGCCTTCATTAAAGTCAGAGCATACTTATAAAAACAGTTACCGAATCACTGCCAGGTTTTTTGTCTGGATGGAAAGCAAGGTTAAACCAGGCATTGTCAAAACTATTGATCAGCAACTGCGTGACCATACCTACACTGCAGAAAGCTGGAAAAAACTTACCGGCAAAAATCTGGACGAGCTTTGGTCGTCATATGTTCAGCATCCATCAATTAGTTAAGCGGTTTCAGATCATGCTGCGCAATAGTCGCCTTGCCATTTTTGTTGAATAACCTGGTGATCAGTTTCAGCTGTGCCCGTGCATGAGGAGTTGTTGATTACTCTTCTAATTTACAGTTTTAGCTAAAAATAAAGACCTTAAATTCCACTTCTGCCTATTTGTGCCAATGAAGAACTTTACAATACTTGATCGCCTATTGATGAACTTTAGGGCTTCAAATATGTTATAATTGTAATTATTTAGGACAGTGCTTTCAAGCGATGGTCCTTCGGACTGCAAAAAGAGAAGGTATGCAGAAAGGCTGGTTGAAAGGCAAATCAGAAGGCATAATCGAAGGCAAACTCGAAGGCATATTCCTCGTTGCTAGTAATTTGATAAAGCAAGGATTGTCTTTAGATACAATCAAAGCTGCAACGAATTTGTCTGACCAGGAGCTGGAAAAACTCTGATAATACTGTAATTATACCATCTTTATTTACAATGCGGACAATCATTCCAACAGCCTATACATAATATGGATATGAAATCACTTTTGGAACAAACCATTTAGGCAACTCTCAAATCCTTTAAAGGCAGTGCGCTAATTTATAGTGTTTGAAAATCTGACTACAACAACTACCAATTCAGCTACTTTTTCCAGACCCACAATCAAGAAGTTTGTACTAGAAATTTATTCAGTTTTAGAACCAATTCAAAACGATTATGCAAAAGAGAAAATTAGGAAATAGCGGCTTAGAAGTTTCCGCATTAGGCTTTGGCTGTATGGGTTTAAACTTTTTGGATGGCAAAGGTCTTGATAAAAAAGATGCCATAACACTACTACACAACGCAGTTGAAAGGGGTATCACATTTTTTGATACCGCAGAAGCCTACGGACCGTACACCAATGAAGAACTTGTTGGCGAAGGATTAAAGCCTTATAGAAACGACGTAATTATAGCCACAAAATTCGGTTGTAAAAATGCCAGACCAACAACAGGTTTAGACAGCAGGCCAGAAACTATCAGAGCTGTAGTAGAAGCTTCTTTAAAAAGATTAAGAACGGATTACATTGATTTGCTTTATCAACACAGAGTTGACCCAAATGTTCCAATAGAAGATGTTGCAGGTACAGTAAAGGATCTGATACAAGAGGGTAAAGTAAAATATTTTGGTTTGTCCGAAGCAAGTGCAAAAACTATTCGCAAGGCACATTCGATTCAACCTGTAACGGCATTACAAAGTGAATACTCTTTATTTTGGCGTGAACCCGAAAACGAGATCATACCCACATTAGAGGAGTTAGGAATTGGTTTCGTCCCGTTCAGCCCTTTGGGTAAAGGCTTCCTCACGGGTACAATAAATACTAAATTAGCGGATATCGACCGCAGAAATGTGATTCCTCGTTTCAGCGAAGAGAACATTAAGGCTAATCTGGTTTTAGTGGACGCACTTTCTGAAATAGCTAAGCAAAAAAACGTTACGAGCGGGCAATTGGCATTGGCTTGGATCTTAGCTCAAAAGCCCTGGATTGCGCCAATACCAGGAACTACAAAATTGCATCGTTTAGAGGAAAACATTGGCAGTACAAATATTGTGTTAACTGCCGATGAACTTGCAAAGATCAACACCACAGTAAATGGGATTACACTTGTTGGCGACCGCTATCCGGAAGTTTTAGAAAAACAAATCGATAGATAATAAAGTATAACAAAGTGTCAGCAACAATGATTTTGTGTGCAGGACGATGAGTTTGCACACAAAACTTATACAGCGGTCGAAAAAATATCTCCGTGAAAACAAATGACTACATTTGGTAACCAACAAAATGCAGCAACAACCTAACATCCATCAAATTAAAAGTATATCTCAACTTGTGCGGGTATTGGGACTTCCTGCGCCATTGCACCCGCTGATTGCATTGGTTGATTACAATAAAGTTTCGATTGAAATGTTTCCAAAAGGACAAAGAACAAGTTTAGATTTTTACAAAGTTTCCTTTAAGCCCACATTCGTAGGACAAATAAAATATGGACAAGGATATTACGATTTTGAAGAAGGCGGATTAGCGTTTCTGAAACCAAAACAAATCGTTTTGCCACCAGAAGATATAGAAAGCTATGAAGGTATTGCTTTGTATTTCCATCCAGACTTTATCCGAAATTATCCATTAGGAAATACAATAAATCAATATGGCTTTTTCTCTTATGATGTTTCAGAAGCCCTATTTTTATCTGCAAAAGAAAAAGAAATCATAGCCAATTTATTAGCCTCTATAGCCTGTGAATTAGCCAATAATATTGACAGTTTTAGCCAGGATGTTTTGGTATCGCAAATAGAAACGTTATTGAATTACAGCAATCGTTTTTACAACCGGCAATTTATTACGAGGAAAGCAATCAATCACGACATCATCACTTCTTTGGACAAACTTTTAAATAAGTATTTTGAAGAAGAAAATAGTCTAAAGAACGGTTTACCAACTGTGAAATATATCAGCACAGCATTAAAGCTATCGCAGCGCTACTTGAGTGATATGTTGAGTTCATTGACAGGACTAAACACACAACAGTACATTCAGAATACGATCATAGAAAAAGCAAAAGAAAAATTATCGAGTACGAATCTATCCGTTTCGGAAATTGCTTATAAACTGGGCTTTGAACATCCACAGTCGTTCAGCAAACTTTTCAAGACAAAGACAAACGTTTCGCCTTTGGAGTTCAGACAGTCGTTTAATTAAATGACGACAATTTTCATAATTTACCTATTGAAACCCGCTAACCGTTAGCGGGTTTCCCATAAGCAGCCGATTTTAGAACAGTTATGTCAGTATTTTGTGTTCGGGGTACTTTATTTTTTATTATCTCCTGACCTAATTTCGTTATTGATTAACCGAAGTAAAGAATCAGCGTTAGTGGCGTCCTGAAATAGCTGCCATATCATGATTCCACCGGTACGTTCAAGTGCCAGGCGGGTTTTCATTTTGATTGTAGATACACCATTATAAAAAATTGTCCCCCCATCAGCTGTAGGTAATTCATCATTTTCCTGGGCATTTGCATTTTTTTCAATGATCTTCTTATAGGTCTGGCTTCCTGCACCTGTTAACCCGAAACTATAACCATAAAACGGCACACCCAGGTTAAGTCGTCCGCCGTCTATTTTACGCTCAATCTCCCAATAGTCCAGATCAGATACAGCCATAACATATGGTGCGTGCTGGCCAGGGGTTTGAGGTCGCCACGGGCCGGTCTTATCGTAAGACATGATGTTGATAAAATCAAACTGTGCCAATGCAACCTCGCTGAGGTGATTTCCATATTCCGTTGCGACCGCAGCAGTTAATAATTTGCCTGGTTTAATCGCCAAAGCAAGTTCTTTCACAAACCCTTCGTAGTCATTAGTAATCAACTCTCCTTCAATATCCACATCTACACCATCCAGTTGATTATCTTTCATGAATTTCGATATGTTTGCGATAAATAGAGTTCGTCTGCCTGGTGAAACCAAAGTCCGGTAATATGCTGGTGCCCTTCCGCCTGCAATAGCCATTAACACTTTGACACCATGTTTATGCGCTTTTGTTACCACGGTTTTTAAACCGGCAACATCTTTAAAAACACCTGCAGAGTCTGGGTTAATAAATGCTATATTCAGATGAGTAATCCGCTTAAAGTCAATGCTGGCACCCAATTTATCAAGGTTACCCATCACGTATCCTACCACCCTGAATTTTTCAGCAGTGTTTTGCGCACCAGCTTCAAGATAAATCAGGATAGAAACGATGAATACCACTAATAGTTTAAATTTCATATCTAAGTCTTTATTTACCAATTCAGATTTTGTGTAAGCAGGGGGTTCACTCCTAATTCGTAGGCCGGAACCGGCAAAAGCAGATGCCTTGGTTCTGTAAGATTATTGCCGGCCGTAGCAGCATATTTCAATACTGCCGGCGCGCCTGCGGTAATCTCTGCCGCTACTGATTTCATCGTAGAACCAAGGATTCCCCAGCGGATCAGATCCGGTTTTCTTAAACCTTCATAACACAATTCCCTGGATCTTTCCGCTTTAATGTAATCTGCAAAGGCTGTCTGACCAAGGCCAGCAGGTACATCCCCCGCAGTTACATTTGTTGCTCCGGCAACCAGTTTCCCGTAAGCCCTTCTTCTTACCTGATTAATGGCGTTGTAAGCTGCAGCTGTCGGTCCGTTAACCTGGTTTTCTGCTTCAGCATACATCAAAAGTACATCAGCGTATCTTAATAAAGGAAAGTTTTCTGGAGAATCATTCGTTGATTTTGGAGTAACCAGTTCATATTCCCTTCTCCATTTTCCGCAGTAGCGTTCGTAAATCTGGGTAGCGCTCCAGTTCTGCCTTACAGTGCCCTGTGTTACAAATCGCCAGGGAGCAATCGCCCAGTCCCTTCTCAAATCTGTACTGGCATAGGAATTAAACAGTCGTGCAGTAGTTTGTATAAAGCCATAAACATAACCCACTGTATTTGCTGTAGTCCATGAATTGGCTACACCTGTGTTAATTCCCACACGCCCACCTTCACGGTAGATACCAGCGGTATTTCCCCAAAACTCTACCTCCCAGATACTTTCCTTGATATCATAAAGATCCTGTGAGTAATTGATAAATACCTGCTGAAAAGATGGGTTTAGGCTATGCTCTCCGCTATTGATTATTTTAAGGGTCCAGGCCTGTGCTTCTTTGTACTTCGTTACATCTTTGATTGGATTTCCGGCCATATATAAACAAACCCTGGCCAGTACACCGTCAATGGCCGATCTGTTGATACGACCTCCAAAGCCTACCTTAGTAGCTGTTTCAACCATTCCTTCGGCTGCAGTCATTTCAGAAATAATGGTATTATACACGTCTACAGCAGGCGATCTGGCAATGCTGGTATTGCCTGCGGATGCGGTTGCCGTCATTATCAGCGGAACGTCGCCCCAGTTGCTCACCAAAAGAAAATAATAATAGGCCCTCAAAAATTTAGCCTGGCCCAGGATGACTGTCCTCTTGTTTTCGTCCATCACCGGCTTATTGATATTCTCGATCAGCACATTCGCCCTGTTAATGCCTGAATACAGCAATTGCCAGAGGGTAGTTACATAGGCATCGGAGGTGGAATGGTTATATATCTGAGGGCCATTAAAAGTAGTTACGGCATAAAAGCCTTCATCTGCCTCCGTGCCCATTCTGCTGATCAGGGCATCACCGTATACTCCCCGCTGGCCCAGGATATCATATATCCCATTTAGCGCATAGTTCAGTTGCACTTCGGTGTCGTAATAATTAACCGGCGATAAAAAATCTGTAGGGGTAGTTTCCAGGAACTTTTTACAGGAACTCACGCAAAACGTCAGTGAAACTATTAATAAATAAAATATCTTTTTCATATATACTGTCGTTGAGAATTAAAATGAAACTTTAAGATCTAGGCTAATTGTTCTGGCACGCGGATAGGCAGAGTAATCGAAGCCCGGCGTCAATGCCGTATTCTGTACTGATACTTCCGGATCCATGCCGCTGTATTTCGTCCATGTAATAAGGTTCTGCGCAGAAACAGAAAAGGACGCCGCCGAAATCTTCATCACCTTGAGGAATGATGCCGGCAAGCGGTAACCCAAGGAAACAGTTTTCAGGCGAAGAAATGATCCGTCTTCAACATCATTGGAAGAATAAACACCTTTTGGGCCAGCACCTCCAATACGCGCCAGGGTAGTACTTTGGTTAGCAGGTGTCCAGCGCTCGGTATAGCTAGCATACTGGTTCAGGTTCCGGTATCCCAAGGCGTTTCCTTCAAAAATAATCCTGTTGGCGTTGAAAACATCATTGCCATAAGACCATTGGAAGAAAACGTTGAGATCGAAGTTTTTATAGGTAAAGTTATTGCTAAATCCTCCGGTATGCTTAGGGATAGGATTACCTATTACAGTTCTGTCATTCGCGTCAACCAATCCGTCACCATTCAGGTCCTTATATTTGATATCACCCGGCTTGATCGAGCTTCGGGTTGCCCCGTTGGTGGTTACATCGCTCTTTAGCGTATACACTCCATTAGAATTGTTGAAGTCGTCGTATTGATATACACCGTCCCATTGATAACCATAAAAGCTGGCTGCAGGTCCGCCTACCGTTGCAATATATAAAGGATTGGTAGAAAATGCTGTTTCCCAAACAATTGGCGTTTGAAGATTATCCTGATTATCATTCAGGGCCAACAATTTATTTCTGTTAAAGCTGATGTTAAAGTTGGAATTCCAGCTGAACTTCGCGGTTTTAATGTTGACCGTGTTGAGTGTCAGCTCCAGTCCTTTATTTTGGATCTTGCCTATGTTACGGTAAGCTGTAGCGTAACCTGTAGAATAAGGCACGTTGGCATTTAACAACAGATCGTGCGTTGTTTTTTGATAAACATCGGCAATAATTGAGATCCTGTTACTGAAGAGGCTCAGGTCATATCCAAAATCCAGTTGAGTTGTGGTTTCCCATTTGAGTTCGCTGTTTGGCAAAGTAACCGGGATCACACCTTTCCCAGGTGTAGCATTGTTAAACGAGTATGAATTGAGTGCTGGCAGGTTTAAAGATGCCAGGTAAGCAAAATCGGTCACCCTGTTGTTTCCGGTAAGACCATAACTTACGCGAAGTTTGGATTGAGAAACGAACCTGAGCGATTTCATAAATGGTTCATCAGTCATCTTCCAGGCAAAAGCCCCTGAAGGGAAATAGCCCCACTTGTGGCCGTCAGAAAATTTAGAAGAACCGTCCGCCCTGATCGTACCTGTGAGCAGGTATCTGTTTTTGAAAGCATAATTTACCCTGCTTAAAAACGAGGCCAGTGAACTTTGTGATATGGCTGAAATAACTGTTGAAGGTGTGCCTTCATCCAAACCGCTCAGTCCGAGCGATTCATTTGGGACATTTACCGCCTGCGAACCGTAGTTATTAATATTTCTGCCCTGAGCTGTAAATCCCCCCAAAACTTCTAATCTATGTTCACCATATGTTTTTTTCCAGGTCAGCGTATTTTCATTGAGCCAGTTGTTGGTTTCCTGAAAGAGCACAGAACCGTATGAACCGTTTACGTTGTTTGGCAGCAAAGGAGTACCCTGTACAGTTTGTGAATTAAAAAACTGGTCGGTGCGCAGCATCTGATTAGAAATCCCCCCGGTAATGCGCAGCGTGAGGTCGTTGCTAATCTGGTAATTTGCATACGCATTGGCTATTAAACTTCTGGTTGTTCTCTGCATTAATTCGTTCTGCGTGGAAATAACCGGGTTAACCCTAAAGTCATTGTTTCCATCGATATCCGGGTCTATGAGCGATCCGCTGAGGTCACCGCCAACGTTAATCGGACGGTATCCCCAAACACTGTACAGCAAATAGCTTGATGCTGAGCCGCTGGCTCCCACCTCCGACGCCACACGGCCGAATGTCCTGATGTAACTATAGTTAGTGTTGATCCCTACTTTAATTTTTTTACTTAGCGTTTGATCCAGTGCAAACCTGCCCTGGTAACGCTTAAAACCCGAATTGACGATGATCCCATCCTGGTCATATACCGATCCAGAAACCGCATATTTTGTTTGGTCCGATCCACCTGAGAGCGACAAAGTATGCATCTGCATTGGCGCAGTTCTAAAGATCTGATCCTGCCAGTCATATCCAACCTCAGATTTGTATGAATCTAAAGTGCGGCCGGTTAAGTATTGCGATTTGGTAGTTGTAGAATCCAGTTCAAATTGAAGTTTTACAAACTCAAATGGACTCATCATTTCCATTTTATTATTTACTTGCTGGATGCCAACAGAAGCGTTGTAGGCAACTACAGCCTTACCTTGTTTTCCCTTTTTTGTTTCGATAATAATTACCCCGTTAGCGCCACGCGCTCCGTAAATAGCAGTCGCAGAAGCATCCTTTAATACCTCGATAGATGCAATGTCATTTGGGTTGATCGCAGAATTGTTGGGATTTTCAATAGGGAAGCCGTCGATCACATACAGCGGAGAATTATCCTGCGTAAGTGAATTGGCCCCTCTGATAACGATCTCAACTGCCGCACCAGGTTGTCCCTGTGTCGAAGCTACTTTAACACCGGCCATCCTGCCAGCCAGGGCATCTTCAAAAGATACCACCGGAGCTTTATTGATATCGGCCATGTTCACCTGAGCTACCGCACCGGTTAAATCTGCTTTTTTGACTGTACCATATCCCACAACTACCACTTCATCCAATGGATTCTGGCTGGGTTCTAAATAAACGTGCATTTCCGATTTGTCGGTAACAGCCACTTCTTTGGTCGCGTAGCCAATGTAAGCAAATATCAGTACGGGGTTTGGTGTACTAATGTTCATCGAAAAGCGGCCCTTAATATCAGTTATCACCGCATTGGTCGCCCCTTTTAGTTTAACTGTTACACCAATCATAGGCAGATTGTCACGATCGGTAACAATACCTTTAATGGTCATTTGATTACCTTGGGAAATATTAGGTTTAATCCTGTCGATGAGCATTGGTTGTCTCACCGATACCACTACCAGTTTATCCTCAATAGAATATTCAAGGGGCTGAGTGGCAAATATTCTGTCCAAAACCGTTTTAAGATCGTCGTTGTGTACATCTAGCGTAACAACACTCGCGTTTTCCAGGGCTTTGCCTGTATAGGCGAAATCATAACCCGTTTGAGTTCTGATCTGCTGAAATACCGTGGTCAGCGGCACTTTGTGAACTGAAAGTGAAATCTTCTGGGCAAGCGTTGCTGCACTCACATGCATCATCCCCAGGATTATCAATAAAGTCGTGAATTTCATGACTAATAAGATTTTAGTTGCATAGCATAGCCCTGCAGATCGGTTGTAAAAATCGTACATTTGAAAGGTTTGGATTTTGTCTGCACCGGAAGTTGTCGAGACCGGTCGGTACAGGCGGTTGATAAATTCATTCGGGTCATCCGGCAGATTTCCGGATGACTTTTTTTGATATAGTGGTTAGTTGTATTGCTCTATCTCGATACCACAACCCTCCTTCCTTCAATTTTAAAATGCACACCCTTAGTTTTTTCAAGCGCCTTTAAGATTCCACTGATCGGCCGCCCTCTGCTAAGCGTTGCATAAAATACTTCATTCGTCACCGGACCTTCCCAAACAACCTCCAGATCATACCAACGTGCCAGTGAGCGCATAACCACTTCAATTCGTTCGCCCTGAAAATCAAAATCATCATTTCTCCAGGCAAGGTAGCGGGCTATATTCACCTTGCTTACCTTGCTGCCGTCAGTTTGCTCACCTGCATTCAGTTTAAACTGGTTAATCTGGACGCTGCCTTCAGCCACAGTGGTCACAGTATGTCCCTCATCCGTATACGCATTGACGTTAAAACTGGTACCTATATCTTCTATAGTCTGTGTGCTGGTCTGTACTTTGAATGGCTTGCGGGCGTTATGTTTAACGTTGAAGTAACCTTCACCAGTCAATTTAACAACGCGTTCCCTGCCAGTAAAGGAAACCGGAAAACTCAGGCTTGACTGTGCATTTAGCCAAACTTCAGTGCCGTCAGATAGAACGAGAGGATAAGGCAACCGCTCTCCCCTAGCTGTGGTAAGTGTATTATAAAGGTATTTTCCCTCCGCCTGCTGATGAATATAGGACAGGCCTGAAGCATTTGCAGTAATTGAGGTACCGCCTTGCATGGCCAATGGTCCCTGGAGCCCGGTAGCAAGCACTATTATTTGTCCGTTGGCTAAAGTTAAAGTTGCCCGGCTCTGGCCTGGTGCAATATCATTACGATATGCCACTGCACCCTGATCGGATTTTGTTATTTTTTTTTGCAAGATGAAATAGGCTCCTGAAGAGAGTACGAGCAGAATAGATGCCGCGGCGGTAATTTTGTAATACAGGGGACTAACCGTTGTTTTCTCTCTTCTTTTTATCTCTGCACTAATATCAATAAATAAATGATTTTTGATTGCATCGCGTTCGCCAAGTTCAGCCGTATCCCAAGTACTTGTCTCATTAAAGGTTGCAAACCATATATTATACTGCTCAACGTCTGCGTGTGAAGCAGTACCATCAGAAATTCTTTTTGCGAGCTGTTCAAATTCTTGTTTGTTCATCTGCTGGAGGCGCTTTTGCTACGCCATATTAACAGATACCTCATAATGGGCTCTACCCCCAAAGGCATTGCAAATAAATTTATGGCAATTTGAAAAACACTTAAATCAGGAAACTCCAGAACGACAATTTACCAAGTGCCAGCCTTAGCTTGCGCAGGTTAATGGTCATCTGATTTTCAACAGTTTTTTCAGAAATATCCAGCGTGGCTGCAATTTCTTTATTGGTAAGCAATTCTTCGCGGCTGAGCCGGTAAATCTCCCGCGCTTTATCTGGAAGTGATTGGGTAAAAGCAATGATAATTTGTTGCAACTCGCGAACTTCATAACTTTGATCAGTGCTAAAAACAGGTTGATAGGCGGCTACCGTACGGTCATAAAAAGCGGCTTTCACTTTATTGTGCCGCACTAATTTAGCAACCTGGTATTTAACTGCAGCACGTAAATAAGATGGCAAAGCATAGATAGAATGTTGTCCGCGGTTTGTCCATAACCACACAAAAATCTCCTGTACAACATCATGTGCGACCTCCTGGTCTCTAAGAAGATTGTAAGCAGTTTGATAAAGAGTCTGCCAATACCTTTCATAGATTTCCTTGAATGCGCCATGATCATCATGTCGTAAGTGTTCGGTTAAGTCTGCATCTGTCAGCGTATCATAAAAAATCATCAGGAGCGTCTTAAATTGAATATGTGATAATATTTGTTTTTTCTGCCAGCACCAGGGGCAAAAACAATTATCTTTTCTAAGATAACCTAACAGAAAGCGTGTCGATAGTAACATCGTGTACGTAACCGAAGATATAAATTAATATATTAGAATCATAATGATACAATTAAAATTTAATTATGCGCCAACGAATTAGTCATTGCTTCCCTAAAAAGATCCGAACGTCCGATGATCCAGGTCCATAATGGAATAATCTGGTGAGAGGCAGCAATTATTTCATCATTAGTCATATTTCGATAAGGTGGCTGGTTATACCATTACTTACGGATAAGGCAGACACGGAGGAGTGAAAAACTTGTGAAAAAAAATCAGACATTTGGCGACCCTGATAAGTTTTTTATCAACAACTGATTCAGGTTAATATCAGAGCATATGGGAAAAGAAAATTTTAAATCTGCAGTAGTGAGTTTTGACTGTGCAGTGAGACTTCGTGCAATAGATGATACAATGGATATCCTGAGTGGAAAATGGAAAATATCCATATTAGCCCGCCTGCAATATACCGAGATGCGGTACTCAGAATTATTAAGAGATTTGAATGGTATCTCTGGTAAAATGCTGAGCAGGGAGTTGCAAGAACTGGAAATCAACGGTTTAGTAATTAGAAAAGTAACTGGGACTAAGCCTATCGCCGTAAGTTATGAAATTACAGAATATGGGATGTCTTTTAAAGTTTTGATGGATTGTATGGCAGATTGGGGTGTGCAGCATCGACACCGCATTATTACAGACAAAATATAGCAGCAAAAAATCTTCAAATTGTAATGGATTTTAAGATTTTTTTAGTTGATAGATGTTACTTTGCAGCTTGAATAAGTTCCACCAGCATTCGCTCGCTGTCATATAAAAAAGCAAAACGGTCGCCCGAACCATTTGGTACATTGGTCGGCGGTACTGCAATCTCAACCCCTTTTGATGCCAATGCCGCAATAACAGTATCGACATTATCTACCGCAAACGCAAAGTGATTTATACCCTCAGCTTTAAGTACAGTCCCAACCTCTTGCCTTTCTTTTAAAATTGGGCTGGCACCTTCAACCTCGTACAATTCAAGCCTGGCATTTCCCAGCACTAACATGGTTACCTTCGCCCCTGGCAATTCAAAATCATATTGATGTTCAAATCCCAGATACTGCTGATACCATGCAATACTTGATGCCAGGTCCCGTACCACAACCGCTACGTGATGAAGTTGCAGCGGTTCACCTGACCCACCTAATAAACTTTCTGATTTAAAGTCTTTCATTGTTTATGTTAATTTAAATGCCTGCTAACCCGCAAAATTAATTTTCAACGACAAAGTTATTGATATAACACCATAAAAATCAGAGTAACATACAGGTAACCAAGTGACAACAGACGACTAAAACAAGAGTTTACGGGAAAACTTCGCCGAAAGCTTGATAATGTGGCTCCTGCTACACTTACCTTACAGCTCAGAGAGCTTGAACGCGACGGCATTATTTGCCGCACCTCATTTGCAGGGCCGCCACCGAGGGTAGAATACTTACTAACACATTAGGCCAGAGTTTGCTGCTGTAACTGAGGTTTTAAAAGTATGGATAATCAATGTTGCCTGGCCAGGCCCAAACTTTAATCGGCTTTCCTCAGCCTTTAATTCGTGAATAAATGCTGCTGGTTTGCAGTCATTATCAGTTCCGCAACATTTTTCACATTGAATTTTTGAATAAGATTTTTTCGATGTGTATCAATTGTAAGCGGGCTTAAAAAAAGTTCCTCTCCAATTTTCTGGCTAGTTTTGCCTTCTGCTAACAGAAAAAGTATCTGCCTTTCCCGTTTTGTTAGACGTGGAATACCCTCTAACTGGCCTTTAGTGGGACGACTAATGATTTCCTTTACCTCCTTACTGTAACAAATCTCTCCCTTCACCGCTTCGGTAATGCAATGCCTCAATTCGTCAATAGAACTATTCTTGAGTAAATATCCGCTCGCCCCGTTTTGAATAGTCTGTAAAATAATACTCCTTTCCGCAAGGTTGCTGAGGATGAGAACTATTGTTGAATTGCTTGCCATCTTTATCATTTTACATAGATCCATACCACTGATATCAGGAAGACTGATGTCAAGTAAAACAAGGTCAACCTGATTTCTTTTGATATACGAAATGATATCTCCCCCACTTGAAAAACCACCTACCAGTTCAATATCCGGCTCCGGCTGAAGCAAGTTTTTTAATCCTTCTACAACAATTGGATGGTCATCTACAATGGCCGTAAGTAGCTTATTTCTTGTCATATATGTATGTTAACAGGTAAATATCAAATTAAAAAACAACAATCTGTAAAATTCAGCAACAAGTGTTAAAAAATACCCGGAAACCAGTAGAAAAAAACCGACTGATGTTGGTATTTCTTTTCCGGGACCGGCAGGATAGCTTTGAAAGCATAAATATCTGCTATGGAAAACTCAAAATACAGTTTAATAACTAAAACTTTCAAAAAATCAATATCTCTTAGTTTGGCATTGACCATCCTATTTCTCCTGGGATGTGCTAAAAAAGAATCAGGAAAAGGGGCTGAACAATCAGATGACTATTATTTCAAAGCCACTCTTGGCGGCAGGAAAATAGTATACCGCGCAGCAAATTTTCAGGGTGGTGGTAATGATGACAGATGGGAACACATAGTAGTAGGCGGATTTGAAGGACCATGGAACCCTGGTGATCGTATCGGCCCTGACGGATTAAATTTTGAGATCTGGAGGCTGGGCGGTAACATAGGACCGGGCCAATACAGTACACCTGCAGAAAAAAACATGACAGCCAAATACACTATACAAACAGAAGGCGGAACAATCATCTACAACACATACTGGGCTGATGACATATTTAACCTCAAAATCGATGCTATTAGCAAATAGGGGATCAGGGGTTCATTTTCCGGAACAGTTAGAAACGAAGAGGGAAAGGCTGTAAGTATAACAGAAGGATCATTCAATCTGCCTTATGAAGATCTTATTAATCCGTAACAATTAACAAATAAACAGTAAACTAAAAAACACAACTATGAAAAAAGTGATCATCACCGGTGCAGCAGCAATACTTTTCGGCATCAGTACATCAAACGCGCAAGGCATTTTAGACAAAATTGACAGGACTACAAATAATGTAGACCGGGCTGGCCACACCGCTGACAGGACAAAAAATACTGGAGACAAAATAATGGGGCTGTTCCGCAAGAAAAAAGGCGGGGATGATACGGCTGAAACCAAAACAATGATAAGGATTTCCAGTGCTACACTTGCCGAACTTAAAAGTATCAATGAAAAGGTAGAGAATAGCAAAGGTGTAACCGGTACAAAGTTGAAGTTTAACAACTCAACAAGTTCAATTATGGTTCTGCATTCTGGCTCAACTGATGACTTGTTGAAAACACTTCAAAAAGCAGCTCCATCGGTATTTGCCGAAAAGAACATTGACGGACTGGACGATGGGGAAATATCTCTGAAGATAAAATAATAACGGACATAGAGTGATTCAGATCATCATGATGCCTTCCTGCTGATCTGAATCACTCAATTTTGTTTAGTATAGGAGTTGATATTACCCAAATAAGTCCACAACAAAAAAAGAGGCCCGTTGCCAGGCCCCCCTATTAATAATAAAACTTTTTAAGGCCGGGATGTTTACCGGAAAGAACCCTCCAGCATTATTGAAACAGATATAAAATCGTACCACTAATGTATGAAGTACCAGAGAATGACTCTGTTTTCACAACCTTGTCATCAACTAAAATCTCTGATTTTGCTGTTCCGGAGGCAGATTTGCTAAAGCTTATTGCTGCGTTATCCAGATTTTTTACTGTTCTTTTCAATTTAAGGGAATACGGCAGGGTGACGTTGTCTACGCTTGTACGACCACCTGTTTCGTTTACATACAGGACGTCTGCTGTGCCAAGCCCGGTGGTTGAAGTAATCCTGTATTCAATACTGACTTCTTTAGGATAAGTATTGCCTGTTTCCGGCTGGTCATCATTGTCCTTTGAGCAGGATGTAACCAACACTAACATGGCCATACATGACGTAACGCTGAATTTGAAAAGCTTTCTTCTTGATAAATAATTCATAGATTTTTAAGATTAGTAATGGCTACAAAAATATTCTGTAAGCGCGCTAAACGCAATACCACTTTATCCGGTACTTTTTCTACTGGTTTTTAGGTATTTTATATAAATTCATGTTTTTATACCTTAGCGGAATAGTTTTGCATATCGAGCAGTCGTCTGCACATTTATTTAACGGGAAAATTAATTACTGTAATGTAATCTAAATGAGCAAAAAATATTTAACAGCGCTGTCTGTCTTAGTCCTTAGTGTGTTATGGTGCAAAGCGCAGCTACCGCTAAATCAAAAAGCATATGTAGACAGCTTGACTACCAGTTTAAAACAAAATACATCTGATAGCACAAAAGCAAGAATAAACTTCCTTTTATCACATTACTACGTAAATAACCATGATGACAAACGGGCAGGATTCTATTTGGACAGAGGAAGAAAAATTGGAAAAAATTATCCCTATGTCCAGGCAATCTCGTATTTTTTTGAATCTGATTTATTTTTAGACAACGATACGGTTAAAAGCAGACAGACAGCCCTAAAAGGAAACAAACTCCTTTCCTACTACAACACTAAAGAGGCTTACCTTTTTCGGGCGAAAATGTGGTATAATACCGCCATCCTGGCTCAAAAAAATGACAATATAAATTCAGTTGTCGATATTATCCTTAATAAGGTAATTCCCCTGGTTAAAAAGGGCGGGGATACATTAATGCTGGCAAAATATTACTCTCAGGCCGCGGTAGTTTTTATGAACAGTAATCAATATCATAAAGCAGAAATTTATTACAATTTGGCCATTCAAACGGCGGAGCATATTCCCAGCAAATCAACAATCCTGGTCAGCACCTACATCTTTGCGGCATCAAATTACATCTATTTAATGAAGCTGACCGAGGCAAAATTGATGTTGGATAAATCAAAGGCTATTCTAAAGCTTTATCCTGAATCCAGCAAATGGCCGGATTATTATTATTCAGAAGGAAATTATTTTGAGCAAGCCCATCAATATGAGTCGGCATTAAACAGCTATAACAGAGGTATATCAATAGGACATGCCTTCAAACAAAACTATTTGGTACAGACGCTTTTACTACAAAAATATTCTGCTTTAACTAAATTGCATAATTACAGGAGTGCTACACACCTATTGGACAGTTTGTCAAATGAAAAAGAGTTTATGGCCATTGCGAATAACAGAAAATCTATATACAAAGAACTGGCCAAAAACAACCTCCGCCTTGGAAATGTAAAAAAGGCTTATCACTGGCTGGAACTTCATGGCCAATTAAGTGATAGCCTTAACGAAAGCAGGCTAAATACCGAGATTAATAATCTGGAAGTTAAATTCAGGAACGCAGAAAATAAAAAGCGAATCTCTGACCTGACTGCCGTAAATGATAAAGTAAAATTTGAGGCTAAAAACACTCATCTGGTAAATCTGCTGCTAGCTTCCATTAGCTTGCTTCTTACATTTACGGTGGTGGCCGGTTATTTATTTTATCGAAATGATAAGAAATCAAAAGAACTTAACTATCAGCAAGAGTTGAAAAATATTCATCAGAACCATCAGATCAAATTAACGCGGGCAATGCTGCAAGGCCAGGATGAAGAACGCAAAAGGGTGGCACGGGATCTGCACGATGGACTGGGCGGCATGCTTTCACTGGTGAAAATCAACCTTTCAGGGTTTGCGGGAAAAGCCACCTTAACTCCTGGCAACGACCTTGATGCTGTTATTAACCTACTTGACGAGTCTATTACTGAACTACGAAGTATAGCAAGAAATATGATGCCAGCGTCATTACTTAAACTGGGGCTGGAAGTGTCATTAAAAGATCTTTGTGAATCAATGATGTCAGAAAAATTAAACATTGATTTTCAATGTCTGGCTGTGACAGACAGTATACCAATTGATGAACAAATGACAATATACCGTATCATTCAGGAATTATTGAATAATGTTGTAAAGCATGCTGACGCAAAAAATGTATTATTGCAATGCAGTCAAAACCAGGAAAATTTTATGATAACCATTGAGGATGATGGTAAAGGGTTTAATCCTGATAGCCTACATAAAAAAAATGGATTAGGGATCAATAATATAAAAACAAGGGTAGCTTATTTAAATGGCAATATAGAAATTCAGTCGTCAGATCATACTAGCGGAACAATTATTCATATAGAAATAAATGTTACTACTAATTCACATCATATTTTAACACCCGCACAATTGTGAAAAGATTATGAGCAGAGATCGATATCTGTACAAATTTGTCTTTGTTTTAGCGAAACGCCTGTCTGCATTAACCAAAATTAATTAAAAATTACCTGAATTCAAGTGGCAAAAGTGTTTTTACCTATCCAGACTGCCGGGCGCATCAGGAACAATTATACAGAACTATGCGCTTGTCATTCGTATTTAAGAGTTTCGACAGGATTTTTATTAGCGGCTACAAACGAATGCCACGCCACAGTTAAAAAAGCGATAAGCAAAATACCAATACCGGAAAAAATGAATACTGCAGGCTGAATTCCTATATGATAATCAAAATTGTCTAACCAGTGGCTCATTATGAGGTATGAGGGAATCACAGCAATCACAATTGCAATCAATACAGTCTTTAAAAAATCAATTGAAAGCAGTAGGATCATGTTAACCGTCCCTGCTCCAAAGACTTTGCGAATCCCGATTTCTTTTGTTCGAAGTTCGGAACTGAAACCAGAAAGGGCGAATAAACCGAGACAAGAAAGAAAGATAGAAAGCCCACCAAATAAATTCGAGATCGAAGCCATCGCTTGTTCATCCTGGTACTTACTTTCCACAAGTTTATCTACAAAGGTAATGTCTACCGGGAAATCTGGATTAATATCTTTAGTGACCGAAGCAATACTTTTAATGTTGGCATTTAAGTCATTTTTGTTGTTTAACTTCATGGTGATAAAGTCGCTGTTATCTGCATTATATACAACAATCATTGGCTTGCTATGTAAAGCAGGGTCTCCCCATACTATATCTTTAAACACCCCAATCACCTGTTTTGACTCGCCATTCAGCCTGATTCTTCTGCCGATAGGATTTATTAGGCTCATTGTCTTCACCGCCGTCTCATTTATCAGAAGACCATTTTGATCAGAAGACCGGTCTTTCGAAAAATCATTACCAGAGATCATCTTTATCCCTGTTGTTTTCACAAAACCATATGTCGTATAAATCTGATCAAAGGCGATGCTTTTGTCGGTTTCGCTCATACCTTCCCATTCCGGTCTGACAGATTTGTTATTTTCCAGTGCAACGCTTCCCGAAGATTGGCATATAGATTTTATTGCTCCGGATGCTAAAAGACGATCTTTGAGCAGATCAAATTTAAAGTAGAGATTCCCTTCGTGAGGCATTTGAACTAAGTGAGAAACATCGTAACCCAAAGGTTTATTCTTTAGAAAATGTAGTTGCTGATAAATAATAATTGTAGCTACAATAACCATTAGTGAAAATCCAAACTGTATCACAACCAGAGTTTTCCGGATAGACAATGCGAAAGTTCCCTGTGGTGCCCGCCCCTTTAAACTTTTGATCGTATCCATCGACGCCAGGACAAAGGCAGCGTAACCTCCGGCGAGTAAGGTCGTTACTGCAATAAGAACAAGAAAGAAAATCCAGTGCGAAACGTCTAGATAATCAATTGTTAGCTTCGTATCTAACATAGCATTGAACCAGGGTAAGCTCAATTCTACAATCAGCAAGCATAAACAAACACTTATAATCGTCAATAGCAGAAACTCAAACAAGAATTGAATCTTTAGATCCATCTGGGTTGCACCTAACGTTTTTTTAACTCCTATTTCCTTTGCACGCTTTTGCGATCGGGCAGTAGATAAGTTCATGAAATTGATACAGGCGATGCATAATATCCCCAGGGAAAGTGAGATGAAGATTTGAAGCTGACTAATTCTACCTCCTGACGGCTTCCCATTCAGAAATTCCCCATGTAAGTAAAGTTCTGTGAGTGGATAAATAAAAATTGAATAATTTAATTTGGTTTCGCCCGCATGGTTAGCGATGGTGCTGCCAATCTTCTTATTAACATCCTTTATTTTTGCGGGTTCTCTAAGCGTCAGCAACGTGTAGAAAAATTTGTTTTCCCAGTTTGGTGACATCACCCAGTTATTCAGGGTTTCATATTCCTTCCAGGAGATCAGGCAACCGAAATTATACGTTATATTTTTCGGTAAATCTTTAATCACACCGGCCACCTTTAGATCAACCTGATTTTCATACTTCACTACCTGGTTAATGACATCAATGCTTCCAAACAATTTTTTAGCTACACTTTCGGTCAAAACTATATTACCGGGCATTAATGCCGTCCGGGCATTTCCACTGAGGAATTCATATTTTATGACTTCAAATATATTAGCATCAGCGGCCCTTCCATTTATCTTGTAACTATTATTCCTTGCTTTAAGCAGTCTGGGAACTTCTTTTGTGATGCGAGCGATTGCATGAATATCAGGAACTTCCTGCTGAAGTACCGAAGAAAGTACATTTGGAGTTTCTTTACTTGTACTAACAATACTATGGTCTTCTCCCGTGATATTAACCATCACTTGATAGACATTATCGGAATTCACGAACTGCCTGTCATGTTTTTTTTCATAACTGATATACAAATACAGCAATACAGTAGCGGCTAAACCAACGCCCATTCCAGCAATGTTTATGAAGGACGATATTCTATGCCGCAATATGTTTCTTAGTGCAATTTTAAACTGATATCTGAACATGGGATTTATACATTAAGACTCCATTAAAAAAAGCTAAAAGTGTACCAATTGGGCGAAGTTATATTTGAACATCATTCAACCAGCTTTTGAACTGCAGGCTGAATTAAATATGTCCAATATCGGACAATTATGGTTCGATAGTGAACATGTTTATTAAAGTTAATGTTACATTCATAAGAAAACATGAAAAGACTAATTGTAATCATTGCAAGAGGATTAATATATCAATCCGCATACTACTGATTAACTAACTCTAATTATTCTTCCCGTTTGTTAGGATCCAGCCATCTTTCGTCCTGGTATAATGCGCTGTTTGTTGCTTGGTATGGCTTGAAATACTGTCTAGCATAACACCAAATGGTGTTATGTTTTTATATTCTGTATTATATACCACCAGTACGGTGCTGTCCAGATAATCCTTAATAATTTCTTTGACTTCCTTAATATCCTCTGTTGCAATCTTTACTTTTTGTATATAGGTGCCGGGAACGGTTTTTAATAAATAAGGCTTTGCTTTTGGTGTAAAAAAAATAAGTGAATTTTCTTTTTTAAAAGCATGGCTTTTTGATACAACAATTAGTCCGGCGCTATCCAATTCCTTATAAGTTATACTTCTCGCAAGATCAGTATCGTTAGTGATAATATCGTAATCAACTATATGAGGATAGCTTTTATCTCTTTTTATAAGTTTCATTGCATCTCGCTTTGACAATTCTTCTGGTCTGCAGCCACAAATCAGGCAAGTGACCACTAAAATAGTTGATAGAATTTTCATTCGTACATTTTCCATATTAATCACGATATTTCAATAAAATTTGCTTGTATTCATAATACTCTATGAGGATATATTCTGCCCAGCAATTGTGCCATTTTTTTTTTACGTAATAGTATAATATTTTTTCAACTTTAATATTTCGAAATGATTTACCACTCAACTTTCCTCAGAATTTTTGGCATTAAGATTATATTACTATTCTCTGTTGTTGCATCGTTTATACTTAACGGTTGCACTAACACAGCAACTAAAATTGCTGACTTGCAAACAGCAAAACCAGCAGAAACTACATTGAAAGTTCATGATCATCGAAGTCCGGCATCGGTAATCAAAACTAGTGATTCATTGCTCTATCAAAGCCCTACCTTTACATCGTATGTTGATAATACCAAAAGGGGAGCTGGCGTTGTTTCTTTTATCCTGAATGTGCAAGACAGATTGGATATTTGGAATATGGATGAGACTAAATTCGGAGAGATTGTTCTGAATGAAGATCTGACATACTTCACGCTCAATATGCCCAAAAAAATCATTGCCAGAAAATTAATTCCTGAATTTGATTTTGCCGCTTTTGACTTTGACGCCGAAAAACCGGACACGAATAACGAATATGTAATTATTTACGTTAATAAGGAAAAAAGAAAGGTTAAAAAATCTGATCTTAAATTTACCTTCAGCCCTGGGCACTAATTTTATCAAATAAACATTAAGAATTACCAGTTGAAAAAGTTCAATGGCATTTCTTAATGTTTAGTAGAACATGAAAAACAAGTTTACTGATTCAACAGGATCTCAATTTCAACTGCCAACTTCTTTTGTAGAATTTCCCCTTCAAATCCGACCGTCCGGAACTGCATTAAACCAGCTTTATCGATCACAGCAATGGTTGGAATAAGTGCAAAGCCAACCTTTTCACCAATACCTTTATCCTTATTGAAATAAACAGGAAATGTGTATTGCGGATTTTGCGATTTCCACCTGCGGGCGTCATCAATAGTATTGTTAGAACCATTGTTTACCACCATGAACATCACGTCCGGATTATTGCGGTACTTTTCATAAACTTTTTGGAAGTATGGCATCTCCTGCATACATGGCACACACCAGGTAGCCCAGAAATCCAGGATCACAATCTTCCCGCTCATCATGTCCGGCGTTACTGGTCTTCCATCCATATCTACCAAACCGGAGAGCTCCGGTCCGGGTTTGCGCATCAGCTGAGTTTTCATCTTGGCACTAAGCTGTTCGATCTCCAGTTTCTCCAGTTCCATGACCTTCTGATCAAATTGTTCCAGTGAAGGGTTAAATTTTAAGAAATTTACTTTCGCAGATTTCAGTACAACAGTGTCTGTAGGATTTTTCAGGAGTAAAAGCCAAAGTGCATCAAATGCCAGCTGAGGGGAACCTGTTGCGGCAAATATCTCTGCAGAGTTCATCAGACCTTCCCGCCCGGATGATATTTCCTGTGCCTCCTTTGCCAGTTCCAACGACCTTTTGCGGTTTCCCTGCTCAAGGTAATTCAGTCCCTGTAGTGAAATTAATGCAGACTTAGCTTCGGCGACAGCTTGTTTCCTCACAGAATCGGGCACAAATGAGGGTATATATCCGAACTCCGGAAAATAGCGGATAATCCCTACCGGCCAATCCTGTACCATTGACAGAGAACGTCCGGCATACCCAATTGCCGCAGCTGGAGCAATTTTGTTCTTCGTTAAGGTAACTGCAATTTCTTTCAGTGATTGCGGCAGGTAGGGATTTTTCTTTGTTACCAGCCTGGCAGCATGATATAAAGCTTTTACAGAATCTTTAGCTGCTGCATAATGTTCAAAAAGCATGTTGTGCACAGTTCCGGAGCCTTCTTCTCCGGGCTGGTCATTCTTTAGGAGAGCTTCCAGTTTCGCAGTTCTGGCGGGGCTGTCCTTTTCCCTGCCAATGATTGTAGTCCGCAGGTCTTTAGAGATATCTGCTTCAGGAAAACGCGTCATGATTACCCGGCGGACAGAATCCAGCCTGCTCTTTTCCCCTATCATCAGATAACCCATGGTTACTTTGTTCACATTACCTGGTAGTGTTGGGTTTTCCTCCAGTTTGGCAGCGATAACTTTTCTGGCCTGCTTCCTGTACATTAGCTTTTCCGCAGGAGTTTTTGCTATTGCCATTCTGGTTACCAGCATTGCTACTTTAGCTTCGTAATTATCCGGATTATTTTTTAATTCTTCCTTTAGCAGATTTAGCTTTCTCTGTTGCAAATCCTGCGATTTTGGCGATTGCACAGATAAACTGTATGATTCATGAAGCAAACTGCTTTTAACCCGCCTTGTTCCGTCGTAAACGGGGATAGTGTATTGTTTATCTGCTGCGGGTTGCTGGACCAGATCTCCACTTTGAAGATAGAATGTCGCAAAAGTTGCAAAGCGCCCTGCCGTAAAAGTGGCTGTCCAAATTGCGCCTTCTTTCTGTAAAGGCATTTTAAAGGGCAGATCATAAAAAGTAGAATAGCTAAAAATAACTGTCACTGCCTGAGCATTGGCAGTGATCTTTGCATCAGTTGCTGCGGGGTCATAGGTGATTGTTACCTTATCTCCCCTGTGTGGCATTGCAGGTTTTATAGTTACTGCCTGCCCCCTTGCCTGCAATAAAGCAAGCATCGGGAGCATCAGTACAAAACACATTTTTTTTATCGGGAGCATGATTTTCTTTTTTAGTTATAACCTGGATTCTGGACCATATTTGGATTGGTACGTATGGCTTCGGATGGGATCGGGAACAGGATCGCGGTAGATTTCCACCCTGTTTTAGTTTGGCTAAGCACATCGTCGGCCCTTGTTTTGCCGGCTGTTCCGCTGATACTCTTCCAGCGTTTCAGGTCAAACCAGCGATGCCCCCACTCTGCAAAAAGCTCCACGCGCCTCTCCTGCTCCACTTGTGCCATAGCAGCTGCCAGACTGGGAGCAATAACCAGAGGTGCTAATCCTGCCCTGCTGCGGATAATATCCAGATCTGCTTTAGTGCCAGCGAAATTGTTCTGCTGTGCACGCGCTTCAGCCCTGATAAGATAGGCTTCGGCAAATCTTAATACCATGGAATATTCAGTAGCGGCGGCTCCGGCTACTCCTACGCGCACCTTATATTTGAAAGGATAGTAGTAGGTTACCGGTGGTGTTGCAGTAGTTGTATAACTTCCCACCCAGTTGGTAAAGCGTTTATCACCGGCCTCAAAACCAGACTCAAGACCGAGCGTTCCTCTGGTCAATCTGTAAAATGGAGCGGCTGTCGGGACGATCGTATTTCCCTCCCAGGTATTCCTGCCATTGGCAGTATTTACCACCTGAAGCTGCCAAACTGTTTCGGCGCTATTTTTCAGAAAGGTTTTCGTCATGTTCGCTGCGTTGTTCACATCCGGGTTATTCAGAAGGCTATATCCTGCGGCGCCGATCACTTCGGTTGCTTCCTGTTCTGCCAAAACATTGTTTCCGCTATAAAGGTATGCCCTGGCCAATAAGAGTGACGCGGCGGTTTTATTGGGCCGGGTACGCTCCGCCCCACCAGGATATGCTGCAACAAGCAGTTTTTTCGCTTCCAGCAGATCTGTAATAACAGCAGCATACACATCTTTACTCGCTGTTCTGGGTAAATTGGTATTTGTGAGCACATCCGTATTCAGGATCAGAGGTACATCGCCAAAAAAGTTGACCAGATAAAAGTGGCAGAAAGCCCTCAAAAACCTGGCTTCACCGATCAATTGGTTTTTTACGGCTGGTGTAAGTGTTCCGGATGCCGTAGCTCCTTCAATTACCGCATTTGCGCGGTAGATAAATCCGTAGGGCTGCGACCACATTATTCCAACATAACTGTTCCCGGGACTTACTGCATTATTTTTGAATTCATCAAAATTCGCTAACGTAGAGGAATAAGTAAACTCATCGGCGCTCATCGCGCACATAAAAGTGGTAATTACATTGGCAAACTGATAATTAAAAGCGTTCATATCACTGTAAATACCTACCATGGCGGCAGTTGCCGTAGCATCATTTACAAAAATGCTGGAGTTCACCAGCTGATCCTTTGGGTTTTCAACCTGGACATATTTCTTGCAGGAGGTGACACCCGTTAGCACTGCAATAAAAAGTATATAATATAATGTTTTCATCTCTTTTATTTATTGGTTGTTCGAGCTTCCTGTTAGGATTCAATTCTTCTTAAAAGATCGCTTCGTTGGGTTTAAAAAATTAGCAGATGCAGCCTTGTGACAATTAAAAGGAAACCTGAAGACCAGCAGTATAAATACTAAGCGGTGGCAGGGCATAAGCCTTTGTTTCGGGATCAAAACCTTTGTATGGAGTGATAGTGAGCAGATTTTGTCCCTGCAGATACAAAGTCACATTATTGAGTTTCCAATTTTTGAGCATACTGGCGAAATTGTACTTGATTGATACGTTTTTTAGACGGATAAACGAAGCATCTACCCAGTTGGCGCTTGATAATCTATACTGATTCTGGTAAGCATTGTATATTGCTTTGCCTGCGGTAGTGCTTGCTCCGGGAATATTTGCCTCATCAACAGGCTGCTGCCAGCGGTCTAAAGCACTCAGGTCTTTGTTTTTCATGACCCCATTGGAGTATGACTGATAACCGTAATTAAGGCCGGGTCCCTCCTGCTTCACAAATTGAAAGAGGAAGTCAAAACTGAAATTATTATAGGTAAAGCTGTTACTCAAGCCCCCATAAAACTTTGGTGTTGTATTGCCAATCACTACCATATCTGCCGGATCAGTAATTACTCCATCACCGTTTACGTCCCTGAACAGAGGCACCCCGGTTTGTTTATCAATTCCCAGGTAATCGTATCCCTTTACTATATTCAGTGGCTGGCCGATCACATAAGTTGTTGCATTGGAAGAGTTTTCCAGGTCGGGATATTCCAGCAGTTTTGTTTTGGCAATTGACAGATTTGCTGAGGTACTCCAGGTAAAGTCCTTTCTGCGAATGTTTACAGAGCTCAGTTCAAATTCAAAACCTTTGTTTTGCACTACTGCGGGCAAGTTGGCGGTGTACTGTTCGAATCCTGACTGTGAGGAAAGTGTATACCCGATCAGCTGATTGCCTGAACGGTTGCGGTAGAAATTAGCGGTAACCAACAATCTGTCCCCCAGAAATCCCAGGTCCAGCCCTGCTTCGAGCTTTTTGTTTACTTCCCAGCTGTAGTCCGGATTAGGAAAACGGCTCGGGGCCAACCCCGGAACACCAGCATACGGAAAGCTTGTGGCCGACCAGCTATCAAGGTACTGATAGTTGCCGATCTGGTCGTTCCCAACAGTTCCGTAACTGGCCCTTAACTTACCAAAGGTTAGGAAGCTGAGCTTGTTTTTTATAAAAGATTCATTGCTGAAGAGCCATGCTGCACCAACCGCACCAAAATTTCCAAACTGCTTATCAGGACCAAAACGTGAAGACCCATCTCTTCTGAAGGTCCCGTTCAGGATATATTTTTCATCCCAGTTATAAGTAAGTCTGCCAAATACCGACGTGTACCTGTATTTTGTGTAGTTGTAACTACGCGCAGTAATCTGTGTAGCGGCCTGAATATTCTGTAGCTGCTCGTCACTTGCATATCCGCTGCCCACTATCGACTGTCCTTCGGTCACACTGTTTTGCCATGTCCCACCTGCCAGCGCAGATAGATTACCTTTACCCAGCTTAAGCGTGTAGTCCAGCTGTGGTTCTACGATGTATGAGTTTAAAGTGTTATTGCCATAATTGGCCGTACTTCCTGAGTATGTTGCCGGGGCAAAAGATAACTTCGGAAACGTTTGGGTCTGCTTAAAATCCATTTTATTGATACCTGCGCTCACTTTTGCGTTCAGGCCCGGGATAATCTGGTAACTTAAAGCGGTATTGATGAAGAGGTTATTGGTTTTGCTCAGGCTGGTCCTTTCCAGATAAGCCAGTGGGTTTTGCTCGTTGTTTAACCAGTAATAATTACCTGCTGCATCATAGATTGGATAATTTGGTGCCAGATTAAAAAAACCTGTCAGATCGGTTGGCAGCGTATTGTTCTCATCTGCGGTATATTTTACAGAGCTGGTTACTTTAAATTTATCGTCCAGGGATTTATGGTTTAGGGAGAAATTGACTGCGCCCCTTTTGTAACCCAGATCGCCGGGCAGGACTGTCTTTTCATCACGTACTGTACCACTGATGATAAAGTTCGTCTGTTCAGAACCTCCACGTAAACTCAGCTCTGCTTGTGTAAGGGGCGCTGATTTGCCAAGTAGTTTTTCCTGCCAGTTCTGATTCAGGTTCTGGTCCCATAGCAGCAAATCCGGTGCGTTTGTCTCTGTAGGTGTAACCCCGTCATTTTTAAATGCTTCACCGCGCAGGGCGAGATACTGTGATGTATTCAGCATATCCACCTTTTTGTTTACTGACGAGATGCCCCGGTAAATGTTGGCTGTCACCTCAGGTTTTCCGGCACGTCCTTTTTTAGTTGTAATAAGGATAACTCCGTTTGCGCCGCGTGATCCGTAGATAGCTGTTGCATCGGCATCTTTCAGGATATCTATTTGTTCTATGTCTGAGGGATTGAGGCTGCTTAGCGGGCTCTGGCTCCCATTAGCACCAGTAAACTGGCTCAGGCTCTCAGAGATGAAGGGAATGCCGTCTACAATATATAATGGATCGTTTCCTGAGGAGATGGAATTCTGCCCACGCAGACGCACGCTGTATCCCGAGCCCGGATAGCCGGTCACTGCAGAAATGTCAAGACCGGCTACCCTCCCCTGCAAAGCCGCAAGAGGATCTGTAACAGGTTGATTTGCTATCTCCTTTGCTGAGATCGAGGTTACAGACCCCGTATTGTTTCTCTTTGTAGTTGTGCCATAGCCAATCACTACTACCGCATCCAGCGTTCCCACTTCAGCATTCAGAATTACATCTACAGCTTCTGCGTCTACTACCTTACGTTCGGTGCTCACGTACCCGATATAGCTAAAAACAAGCACATCTGTCCTGCTGGCCTGAATCCTGAACGTTCCTGTACCGTCAGTCATTACCGCTACAGATCCGCCTTTAACCTTCACTGAAACTCCCGGCAGCGGACCGCCCTTTTCGTCCTTCACCGTACCAGTAATAGTTTGTTGCAAAACGGACTCAGCATTAATAACCGTATTTTTTGTGATAATAATGCTATTATCTACCTGTTTATATTGTAAGTCTGTCCCTGCGAGCAGCGCATCGAGAGTTTGCTGCACCGTTCGGGTTTCTGGAGAAAGTGATGGGGAGAGAATGCCTGCAAGGATTCCCTTGCGGTAAGCAAACCTGAACTCGGTTTCACGCTCTATGCATGCAAATGCCTGTTCCAAAGTGCCGGGAGAAAATCCTGCGGAGATCCTCACCTCCTTTACAGACTGGGCGGATACGGTACTGGCATTGATGCTGTTTACCGAGAAGAGCACGATTATACAGATGATCGCATTTACCTTCATAAAAAAGCTCGAATTTTTGACAAAAAAGTGGTGGCATGCCAGAATACTCTGGCTTGCATTAAGCGTAGAATTGTAATACATTGCAATGGTTTTAGGTTGTACGGGATATAATTTAAAACTGTTGTAAGCTCCGGTTGCCGCCGGAGTTTACTTTGTTCCTGATGGGCTGTATCACGTAGGGGATTTGCGGTTCGGCATGGTCGGTTTGCGGTTAAAGTGTTTAGGTTTGTTAATTGGGGTGTTTATTGGTGAATTGATTTAATTGTTACATCCGGGGCCATCTATGTACAGCGTATTACCTTTAAGATCGTAGCTGGCGTTGGTAATATCGGCCAGTACAGTAATAACCTGGCTCAGCTGATTTCTATTGAGGAATGCAGCGGTAAAGCGGCACTCCTTTACTTTGTCACTTTTAAATATTACTTTGATCCTGTAGCGGCTGGCAATCATATCTGCGGCCTGTTGCAGCGAAACATCATCCATAATCAGGTCTTGTGCTTTCCAGGCGATTACATCTTCGGCATTTACCACATGTTTTTGTGCAATTGCGTTGCCTAAATTCCATGTCATTTGCTGATTTGGTATTAGCACCGCCAGAGTTTTAGAGTCATCCTGTACCATTACCTTTCCCCTTGTAACTGTCACGGTTATTGTTTTGGCGGATGGATAGGCAGATATATTAAAGGCTGTGCCTAACACCGTAGTTTTAAGATTTGCAGTGTGAATTACAAATGGATGTTTTACATCACGTTTTACATCAAAATAGGCTTCGCCGCTTAGCGTCACCTCCCTGTTTGTTTTTCCGTTAAAGGTTTCCGGATAGTCCAGTTTACTGTCAACGTTAAGCTGCACAGAAGTGCCGTCTGGTAATTTAATCCATTTTCGAAGCCCGGGATGGGCCGCAGGCTTCAGCTTTGCCGTGTTTGGTAAAACTTTGTTTTCCCTGTCAACAGGTTTGTTTAAAAAGAATGCGGCACCCAGCAACAGCAATACGGCTGCCGCGTATGCCATCCAGCGATAAGGCAATCGGTTTTCCTTCGATAAAATTTTGCTATTGATCCGCTTGTATAAAAGCGCCGTATCCAGTCCAGGAAAATCGCTTTCATCAGTATTTTCAGTAGCACTGTCTGTTGGCTCAGCCTCCCGCATAGCTGCTTCCCATTCTTCTTCATGGCCCCCGGCATTGATCATAGAGATTACCTGCTCGGCCTCTTCGCGGGTAGCGCGGTTCTTAATGTAATGCAAAAAAAGCTGTTTGATGTGCTGTTTCAATATTTTCTCTTTCTTGCATTACACGCAAGAAAGGCCCTACATATACCCGGAAAATAAAAAAAATCAGAATTTTATGAAAAACATAAAGAAGAGCGCCCCGTTCCTTATGAGATATCCCTTGATAAACCTGAGTGCTTTCACCATCTGGCTGTTGATAGTACCATCTGTAATACCAAGTTTCTCGGCTGCCTGCTTGTAGGAATAGCCATCCTGGTGACACATTTCGTAAATCTTTCTGCGCTGTGGTGGGAGTTGTGAAATGGCAGCATGCATCAATGCAGCGGTTTGCCTGCGTTCAGTATATGCCATTCCATCTTCAGATTTATCAATCGCGTAGGCTGCAATCTCATCGGTAATCCAATGTTCATTGGCAGCACTGCGCAGCACATTCAGGGATACGTTTCTCGTAATGGTAAACAGATATGCCTGTAGCGAATGCTCAGGTTTCAGCTGTGCAGCAGTTTCCCATAATTTTATAAAAACATCTTGAGTAATATCCTGTGCAAGATTTGGGGATTTTATAATACTCAGCGAATAGGCATAAATTTTTTTTACATGCAGATTGTACAGACTTAAGAAAGCAGACCTGCTGCCTTCCCTCAACTCTAATACCAAATCCTGTTCCTGACCCCTTAGCATGCGCATATACTACAAAAATAGTAGAATTATCGAAGATTTACATTGACAAAGATCAGGCAGGCATTGAACACTCATAAAAAATCCACCACACATACCCTTCTGGCAAAATCCGCTCCGTCACCAAAGAATGCAAATAGACACTGAAGTTATTGTTTTTCACTTAGGGCTGTCTCTAAAACAGCTCTATTTTGTTCGCCCCAGCTTTCCAAGCTGATTATCAAAGGCAATAGACTAAATCCCAAAGCTGTTAACTGATATTCAACTTTAGGAATTTTAGTATCGAAAGAGATTTTATCTACGAAACCATCTTTCACCAATTCATCCAATTGCCTGGTCATTACCCGCCGATCTGCAGCAATTTTCTTCTGCAACGCGCCTGGCCTTTTTACCCCGTCTGAAATGTAATAGATCAGCATCAGTTTCCACTTTCCATTCAAAAGTTCCTTAAATACGTGCAGGCCACAATCTGTCCTAATAGGAATTTTCTTTTTGTACATCGCTTAGTCAATCAATTGTCAAAGCAAATAAGCACAAATTTGTGCGTACTTGCGGCATTGTATGTAATGAAATAAGTTTGTCTCAAATTATAAATAAAGACAATGATAAAATTTACATTTTTAGTAAACAAACTACCACACCTGAGCTCTGAAGAATTTGTGGATTATCACAAAAATCACCACGCTCCTTTATTTTGTTCTATCCCTGAAGTAGAGCTCTACGTTAGAAAGTATGTAGTTAATCACCCTATAGTAGCTGAAGGTTTTCCTAAGCCTTTATACGATGCGGTAGTAGAAATCTCGTTTGACTCGTTTGAGGATTTCAACAGCTTCTTCACATCAGAAAATTATCTAACAAAGGTCCATCCCGATGAGCCTACATTTTTTGATACCGCAAACTATGTTGCAATGGCAACCAACGAAACTATCATCAAAGCTGGTGCATAATATCATCAGCCATGGTGTGTTGCAGCATACCTACTTACCTTAAGATCAATAAAAAAAGCATCGGCAACTGAATTGCCGAATGCTTTAATTTCACATATTTTTATCATTAGATGCTTTAAAATCAAACTGTATAGTCAATTTGACTCATGTGCGCTTCGCCCATACGGTCGCCAAAGACAGGATACTTTGAAAGACAAGTTTCTATTTCCTGAACATCTCCCTTAGTCAGGTGAATGTTTTGTGCCCCCAAGATTTTCCAATAAATGCGTTTGGCTACGGGTGCCGGGAATAGGAACAATGTTTGGACTTTTTGCCATTAACCAAGCCAGGGAAAGAATACTTTGAACATGTAGACATGGGCAAAATTCTTTTATAGCGCTTTGCGCACGCCCAGGCTGATAGAACACATGACAAGGAAAGATAAGATGGTCGTAAATTTCATTATTATAATTCTTCTTTCATTGCGTTTTTAATAGCCTTATTACCCAATGCCTCTGGTAAAAATGACAGCAAATAAGTTTGGATCGCATGCGGCCAATAGGGCATTACACTTTTTCTGCCACATCCAACAATAGACAACACCCGCTTGGCATATACCTCACTTGTAGGCCTTAAGAAACTGACTGGCTTTCTATTCGAACCGGTATGTACGCTACCAGTTATCAACGATAGGCTTTCTACATTATCCAGTTCAACTGAAAGTGAATTTGAAAAGGCGTTATTATACGCTTTTGTGCCTGCATACACTGCTAAATATGGAGGCGGATATAAACCAGCATAAGATGACACGTTTAGAATTAATGCAGGATTAGAAATATAAGGCATTAAAGCGTTGGTAAGATGGGTTGGAAATAATACATTTAAATTTATGGTAGTCTCAATTTCCAACTTGGAGAGCCATCTAAATTCTTTTATTGGCCCCATTCCCACATTATTAACCAGCACTGTTATAGGCAGTGAACAAATTGCTGAGACGTTCAATTCATTATCCATGCTACCATCATGGGCAATGGTAACAACTTCTAAGGATTCATTGATACCAAATATCTCATGTTTCACTGCATTTAGTTTGTCTGCGTTCCTGCCGTGGATGATAAGATTGAATCCTTTTTTAGCCAATTCAACAGCGATTGCTTTTCCAATCCCATCCGAAGCACCAGTAACCATTGCATAGGCATCACTATGTAAATATTTGCCCAATCCTGAAGGACGCAGATAAATCCCAATAAATGAAGAAAGGCGGTATACAAGATAAACTATTTGTATGGCACCAAGGGTGTATAAAAATTTGAAAAAAAAGGACGATTCCATATGATTTGTTTGATGAAACAAAGCAACTGGAATATCTAAGTAAAGAAAAGGGATAGATTAGTGTAGGTCTAGGACAATTCACGGGAATTTTGCCTAAATACCACTGGCGATACTCCTGCAATTTTAGTAAAGACGCGTGTAAAATAACTGTAATCTTCGTATCCCAGCTGAATAGCAATTTCTTTTACAGAAGAATCTGTATGAAAAAGAATTCGTTTTGCTTCCAGTACAATTTCCTGATTAATCCAATAACTTGCCGGAAATCCAGTAGTCTTTTTAACAGCTTCATTTAAATAAGATGGGGTGATATTTAAAACCCCGGCGTAGCTTGCCGGGGTTTTCATTATTCTGTAGGATTGTAAAAGAAGACTTTTAAATAACTTAGTGATACTTATTGTCCGCGAAAGTTTTGTACTCTCCGGGACGACGAGTTTTTTAAACTCATTAACGATTATTCCTATACATGCATCCACTAATGAACGGTTAATCTCTTCCATAGATACTCCAGCATCTGGCTCAACGTACATTTTATTTAATAATTGCATTATTTGCGTCAGGATTTGGGATTTATCACTTTCCAAATAAACCAGCTGGTTAACCCGAACCTGTTCTTCAAAAAAATGGCGGAAGGAGTCTCTAACCATATTGGGATCAACTGCGAAAAACCATGCATCCACATTATCAGCAAGGATACCCTGATGTGCCTGACCAGGCATGATATTGAGTACCGCACAACCGTCAATTTCTACAGTGTCAAAGTCCAGCATAATGCGGCTTCTGCCCTTTTGTTGAAAAATAAAGATATAATGATCGTCACGATGAACGGCCTTAAAAATTAAATCAGCATTTTCAAACGCTGTATAATTGCTGATATCCCAACCTTTCTGAGTAATTAAATTAAGCGAAAATATGGGTAACGTCTTTGGCATAAATGATTGAGGTAATAAATTCAATGGGATTAACAAGGCACTTTTTTAATATTCTGCGCAATTAATCAAATTATCGTATCGTGTAGCATGATACAAACTTTTAAAAAATCAGTTCATAGGTTTTTCCAGCCTGAGTTGGGAACTTACTGATATATAAAGTCTGTTGTGCCAGTTTTTGTGTTGAACTTTCCGTTTTTGCATTCTTCACTTTGAGTGGCTGAAGGGTACTAAGCACACAGGCATTTCCAGATCCCGAAGTAATCAGTCCGCGAACGGCCTTTCCATTTTTCCAGAAAAGTTCTATTTTAAAATTACCACGTGCAATCAAACCTTTTACATGCCCTTCCGCCCATGCAGTAGGCAGAGCGGGCAATAGTTGGATTGTTTTCAAATGACTTTGAACCAGCATTTCGGCCATCCCTGCAGTCGCACCAAAATTTCCATCAATCTGGAACGGAGGGTGTGTATCAAAAAGATTATTTAATGTAGATGTTTTTAGCAGTTCCTGAAATACCTTGTATGCATGATTCCCATCGAGTAACCTTGCCCAGAAATTAATTTTCCATGCTTTGCTCCAGCCGGTCCCTTCATCGCCCCTAACTTCAAGCGTTTTACGGCTGGCATTCGCAAAAGCCATGTCAAGCAGCGGTGAAATTTCCCTGCCCGGGTGTAAACCAAACAGGTGTGATACGTGCCGGTGCTGGGGGTCTTTATCTTCCCAGTCGCCATACCATTCTACCAGATTGCCTTTCTTACCAATTTTTAAGGGCGATAGCAACGCACGTTTCTCTTTGAGCAGCCGGGTAAAATCAATATCGTTATTAAGCAGTTCCCCCGCTTCAATCAGGTTAGTGAAAAGGTCCCAAATAATCTCCATATCCATTGCCGAAGCGATGGTAACGGTACCACTTTTACCATTGGGGTGAATGTAAACATTTTCGGGAGATGTGGACGGGGCCGTCACCAACCTGCCATCCTTTAACACCAGCCAGTCCAGGCAAAACTCTGCCGCGCCTTTCATTAATGGATAGGCAGTTTGCTTCAGAAACTTTTTGTCCTGCGTAAATCGATAATGTTCATACAGGTGTTGCGCCAACCATGGGCTTCCAAGTGCCCAACTGGCATATTTAGGATCGCCCTGCACCGGGTTGGTTTGCCCCCATATATCCGAGTTGTGGTGCACCACCCAGCCTTTCATATGGTAAAAATTTTGTGCCGTGGCTGTTCCGTTTACCGACCAGCGTTTGATCTGCTCTATCAGCGGTTGGGTAAGTTCTGACAGGTTGGTTTGCTCGGCCAGCCAGTAATTCATTTCCACGTTGATATTTGTGGTATAGTTACTTCTCCAGGAAGGTCTTATTTCTTTGTTCCATATTCCCTGCAGGTTTGCAGGTATCCCTCCTGGGCGCGAAGAGGAAATAAGCAGGTAGCGCCCAAACTGGAAATAAAGTTCTTCCAATGCCGGATCTGATGCGCCAGACTGGTACGCTTTTAATCTTTCGTCTATTGCTTTAGCAGGTGCAGCTTTTGGACTGAAGGAAACTGAAACGCGGTTAAAAAACTGCTGATAGTCTTTCACATGTGCCAGTTGTAACTGCGAATAGTTTTTCTTTAATGCTGCATCAAGATATGCCGATGCCAGTTTATTTTCATCTTTGCCATCGCTGTCCGGGAAACGGTCGTAACCGTTATAGCTGGTTGCAGCAGATACGTAAAGCAGCACTTCAGTGGCACTGGTTACAGTTAGCAGACTATCTGTGTGGCCAATTTGTCCGTCCTGCGAAACTGCTTTTACCCTAAACTGGAAACGCATGCCGTCATGATGAAGGCTGTCACTGTAAACAAATGGCTTAGGTGCCCGCCTGGTATCATTGGTGATCCTTGCCTTACCTTTTAATATGAATTGATTATCTGCAGTGAACAGCGTTGCAAATTTGAGTTCGTGCCCCAACGCTACTGAAAAGTTTAAGCTTTTGGGTTTGCTGGCACGCAACCGTATAATAATCACCTGGTCAGGGGCAGAAGCAAATACTTCCCTTGAGTAATTTACGCCATCGACAGTAAACCTGGTAGTGGTAATTGCTGTTGAGATATCCAGATCACGGTAATAATTGCTTATGTCAGTTTTAAACTGCTGTTTGATTTTAATATCCCCCAGCGGCTGGTACATTTCTGTATCTGGCCCCTGCATTTTCCCCAATAATTTTGTGGCCTGTGCAATACTATCGTTGAACAATGCCGTCCTTACCTGCTGCAGATAATCAAAAGCATGAGGATTGGGGTTAGCATCAACCGGGCCGCCAGTCCATAATGTTTGCTCGTTCAGCTGGATGAGTTCTTCATCAGGCCTGCCGAAGACCATAGCCCCCAACCTGCCATTTCCTAGTGGCAGTGCTTCGTTCCAGTCTTTGGCCGGCTGCTTATACCACAATATCAAATTCTTCTTTTGTGCACTTACCTCTTGCATGAAAAGTAAAAAAAAGACGATATATCCAATGCTTCTCATATCTACAGATTGTATCCGATAATAATACGGAATTATTTTTTTCTTATGCGGGTTTATTCAGAATGAAATGCCTCTGCTGCAGGGCTGGAACTAGAAAGCTTAAAATCCTTGTTTCTGATAAATTAAGCATGTTTTTCAAAAGAAAAACCCCTCTTTACTTGCGGAAAAAGGGGCTGTACACCGTGCCAGAGTCGAGCCAAGGGCTTCCCATAGCCCAGCTGGCATAATTAGGATCTCCCTGTACCAGGCTGGTTTGTACCCAGATATCAGAATTGTGGTGCACTATGTCCATTTGCAGCAGATTCTATCCATAAAGAATCTGCTTTAGTGTGTAGCAGTCCTGAGAAAAGAAGCAGGATAATTAATGTGATATGTTGGTTTCATGCTTAAGCTGAGGATTACAGATCCTTAATTGGTAACCGGGCAATATAAATACTCCCTTTTTTAGCAAATTTGTTTGTTTGATTACCCCCTATGATAACTTCCTGCAAAGCCTGAACGTTTTCTTTCTTGACTCATCTTTGAACATTAAAGATTTGTTCAAGGCGTCTTCCACAACGTAATCCATGTTTCTTACTGGCTCCTGTGCATGTAAGCGGCTGGCAGTCAAAAAAAAAAACACAACTAACAGCAAGTATCCTTTAAAATATGCCATCACCTGAAACTTGCTCTTAAAATGTTGCGTTAAAAGCTATCCCTGCTGCTTTTTGCTGATAGGTTGGCACCATTGAATAATTCAGCTTCTGTTTTCCTATTATCAGTTTCTTCAAATGCGGGTATATCAGATAGGCAATTTTTGAAGAAGCAATACCAAACCCCGCCCCTGCAACTACATCGCTAACCCAATGTTTATTGTTGTATAAGCGCAACACCCCTGTAGCCGTAGCTACGGTGTAACCCGCATAACCAATCCAAGGGGAAACATCACGATATTCCTGATTTAAAAACTCTGCTGCTGCAAAAGCATTGGCTGTATGTCCTGAAGGAAAAGAATAATTGTTAGACCCATCCGGACGATTGCGGTCTGCCAAATGTTTCACTGTTGTGGTAGAAACCCCCATGATGCCAACTGACATGATATATAAAGCCGTTTGGTCAACTATACCATGTTTCCCTTTTAAACCTGCCAGGTTCAAACCATAAACAGCCGCCATAGGTGCATACTGTAAATAATTATCCAAATGATGGGCAAATAATGGATGGTCTTCCTGCAGTTCTGCTTTGGTAGTATAGTCCAAATTCCTGATCGCATTGTTGCCCAGCGAGACCAGCCCGTAAGAGATTAATACCGCAGGCACAATAAACGACTTTATAGCGGGCGGGTTTTGCCCCCGCATTTTCATGACTGAAACAGGTCTTGTTGAGATGGAATCTGATGTGGCGGATGGTTGTACCTGTGCAGAGACAAATGTCGGTAACCAGGCTGCAAGAAGAAGCGTAAAGGCTTTAATGGATTTCATTTTATGATGTTTACAGGTAGGATTTACTATTTAGTGTAAAGGAACAACTGAAAACTGAAGGAAATCTGTAGTAATTTGCCGACTGAACCTTTTTCTCATTATAAGGTGGAAGGCATATCAGGCTCCTGTTTTTCTTCATTTTTATGATCAAACTTCAGGTTTCCAAACCTATAACTGAAAGTTATACCGAACGAAAAATACGGCACACGTCATAAAGTGTATTGTCTGTTTCCTGATTGTGAGATTGCGCTACTTAGTTTATATATTACATTGGCGGTAAAATCAAAACAAACAAGTATAAGTACACGATGATAAATTTCATTGAGATATGTTTTACTTCGCTGCAAATCAACAACACAACTCTGTAGTGATCCTGGAATAAACTATTTATTGTTTTCATTGGTGCATTCCGCCACTTTTGAACAGGTCATAAGCCGTCTGATAATTCGCAATAGCTTTATTTACGGTAGTGGCAGACAATTTTGCTGGGCGCTGCTCATTCTTATTTTTATCGTAAATAAAAGTTTCTATCCGCTGCTGAGGCCCTAAAATCACCAGACTATCCTGGCTCAGGTAAGCCAACTTTTGATAGGTACCAAAAGTTGCCCTTGGCCGATATTGTACATCCAACACATTTTTGCCATAGAGGTTGCTTTGATAAGCCCATCCCAGCAAACTAAATAAGGTAGGGTAAAGATCAATTTGTGAGCACATTTGGGTAATCTGCTGTGGGCCTTGTTTAGGAAGGTTCAGGATGACGCAGGGGATATGATACTTACTGATATCTATTTCATTTTTACCGGCGCTTGAAGCACAATGGTCTGCTACGATAATCACAACCGTATTTTTATACCAGGGCTTTAATTTAAGGTGTTCAATAAATTTACCAATGGCATAATCAGTATACCTTACAGCCCCGTCCCGGCCACTGCCAGAAGCTTCCTGTATTTCTCCCGATGGGTAGGTAAATGGCCGATGGTTGGAGGTGGTCATTACAAAATCGTAAAAAGGTTTTTCTGTTTTATACTGAAGATCAGAACCACGTAACACCGCATCAAACAGATCTTCATCACTTATTCCCCAGGCATTTTCAAAATGCACCTGCTGATCGGTAATAATAGTCCTTTTTGTGCGGTAGCTATCACCCATTTTAAGGTTGCGACCCCTGTCGATTATGTCAAAACCATTACCGCCAAAATATTCGTTCATGTTATCAAAATATCCGTCACCACCATAATAAAAGGTACGGTGGTAACCCTGTTGCTCAAAAATATGACCTACGGTGTTAAGGTTTTCATTACCCTGTCGCCTGACAATACTACTGCCAGGAGTTGGCGGTGCCGATAAAGTTAAGGCCTCCATCCCCCTCACCGTTCTAGTGCCTGTGGCATACATATTGGTAAAAAGCACACCCTTATCTGACAGCGAATCAAGCACAGGCATCAATCCTTGTGTATTGCCAAAGTGTCTCATAAAATCTGCACTCAGGCTTTCCACTGTGATCATAATCACGTTTGGTTTGTATACCGGTCCCGGATTCTTAACTTCCCTTTTGATGGAATGGCTAGCTTTCAAAAACCGGCTATTGTTTTCCTTCAATTCGTCCCTGATGAGCCTATATGCGGTGTCTTTATCCAGCAGCGCGTGAAAATCGTTGTAGTTGAGTTCATTGTTTTTAAAGGCCGCAAAAAAAGAGAAGATGCCTGCTTTAGAAAGTTCATTCTGGTACCGGTTTGTACTATTTTCCGCAATTGAATTGCTCAATAATAGGGGAAATAAAACCGTGAGGAATAGTAAGCAACCGGAGATTGCCAGCCTTTTACGGAATGGCATCCTATCCTCAAAAGCGCACTGAAAGACTTTCCTTCTAGAGAATATCCAGATGACCAATAAAACCATAGCGATTACCCCGACAAGTAATAAAGGTAAAGGGTATGATTCATTGATATTATTGATCACCTCATAGGTGTAGATCAGATAATCTACAGCGATAAAATTGAAACGGCTTTCAAATTCCTGCCAAAAGGTTAGCTCTGCAAAAAAAGAGAAAAAGGAAATCAACAGCAAAAGGAACAACCAGGTATAGGTAATCATTTTATGCCCTTTGCGCTTGCTCCATTTTGAAGGCAATACCAAAAGGTAGAGGTTAAAAAGGCAAACCATAAAGAGCGCCACCGCACAATCGTAGCAAAAACCCAGGCCGTAAAGCTCCAGAATGGAAATAAAGCCAAATTGTGTTTTAGGTAAAGAAAGTAGCAATAAACCTGATCGTACTAAAAAGGAACAAAAAACAAACGTTGCAAAAAAAGAAAACAGTACACCGTACCTACCTTTAAAGATCATTTTAATGGGATTAAATTGATTAAAGGCGAAAGGTATCAGGCAATTCTGTACAAATTCTGTACTAGGCAGCTTAGGGTAATAACCGGGATAGGTATTTAAATGCTAAACAAGGTAATTTACTGGAAGGCTACTTCTTAGGCTTTCCATGTAAAAACGAAATGGTGCTGCTGAGCGCTGAAATGGTAGCTAATATCCAGATCAGATTGTTCACAGATCTGTTTAACAATGGAAAGACCTAAGCCATTATGTTTACTGTATTGCTCCTCTTTATAAAAGCGGCCAAATAGTTTAGTATTATCCAACCCGTTGGATTTTGCCGTATTGGCTATTTCCAATTTTCCCGGCAGCAAGAACACATTGATTTCCCCACCCCTAATGTTGTGCCGGCCAGCATTGCTCAAAAGATTGTCCAATAAGATATCAATCAATTCAGGACTAGCATGGATTGTTGCTGCAGACAATGACGCTGTTATCGTGATATTGTTCGACTGCCAAAATTCATGGAATTGATGCAATTTTTCTTCTAATCTCTCTTTGAGGTCAATCGTTTCCAAAGCCGTAAACTGCTGGTTTTCAATTTTGGTCAATAAAAGTAATGATTGGTTCAATTTAGATAATCTGCTTACCGCAGCATATGCGCTTTTTAAGGCATCGGTTTGGCCTTCAGAAAGGCCCTCATCCTGTATCACCAAATCCAGTTTAGAGCGGATAATAGCCAGCGGGGTCTGGGTTTCATGCGAGGCATTCTCTGTAAACTCTTTTAAAATCCGGTAATCATCCTTAGCGCTGTTAATGGCCTGAGCCAAGCTCTGGTTCATCAGTGTAAACTCGTCAATATTAGTAACAGGCAATATAGGCGTCGCTTTTCCCAATTTAAAACCTTTCATTTCCTTCATTGCAGTATAAAAGGGTTGCCACAACCTTCTTAATAAGAGATAATTTAATATGACCGAAACAATAATAATTACCAAAAGGATGCCTAGTGTGGTGTAGGCAATCGTCCTGATCAGTAACTTGGTGCCCTCCAAAGGTTTGGCAACAGAAATTTCATATAGTTTGTCGCCCACTTGCTGTGTAAAAACAATTTGTCTAAAGGTTTCTGTCTTCTTATCATCAGTATTATAGAGATCTACCTGACTTATCTTTTTGTGTTTTTTATGTTGGGTAGTATGATAGGTGATCAGTACTTCCTCAAAGTTTTTAAACACAGGGAGCGAATCATTTTTAATTACATATACCTCTATGTGTTCTTTATATTTTCCTAAAGCCTCGTCAACTTCATCTACAAGTACTTTACTGATCAACAAATAGTAAGTCACACCTGCTACCAGAAACAAGATACTCATTACTAACAGATTGATCCGGTTATATTTGGTGAATAATTTCATATTAACCCTTCATTAGGAATAATAAATTTATAGCCCATGCCATAAATTGCCTTAATGTAGTCAGGACAACCGGCATTCATCATTTTTTTACGCAGATTTTTGATATGTGAGTAGATAAAATCATAACTATCGGCCATATCTATATCATCTCCCCAGAGATGTTCTACTATAGCTTCTTTGGTAACCACCCTGTTCCTGTTACTCAACAGGTACAACAGGAGTTCATATTCTTTACGGGTAAGCACAATTGCAGCTTCTTTAAACTTCAGTGATTTGTCCTGAAGATCCAGTACCAGCTCTCCTACCTTTATCAGGTTATGTCCACCAAAGGATTTACGCCGGATGATTGCAGAAACACGTGCCGCTAATTCTGGCAAATGAAACGGCTTAGCCAGGTAATCGTCTGCACCGGTGTTTAACCCTGTAATTTTGTCATCAAGAGAATTTCTGGCACTCACAATCAGTACACCATCTGCCTTGTCCATCTTTTTCAGTTCTTTCAATAAGTCCAGCCCGTTCCCATTGGGCAGGGTAATATCAAGGATAATGCAGGAATATTCATTAATACTGATCTTTTCCAGCGCCGTATCATAATCATAGGCTGCCTCACAAAAAAATTGTTCTGTGCTCAGGTATTTGCTGATACTAACTGAAAGTTCTTTTTCGTCTTCTATTATTAAGATCTTCATTGTATGTTTGGTTTACAGACCTTCATTAAAAATCAAGATCCTGTAACACAAATAAAGGTATACAAACTGGATTAATTCTGAAGTTCGTTTAAGAGGAACCCTATTAATTGTGGGTTCAAGAGCGTTATAACAGTTGATGTATAAGCAATATACGTTTTACGAGGAAGTCAATAAATGTAGAATCTTTCCAGAATTGGCTGGTAAGTTTGCCTTCGAGAATAGTGAATTGCATTGAGGCAATTCGTAAAGTATATTGGCTGGTCAGTTGAGTATGTATGAAAAGCTCCTGAGATTATCCGGGACTAACTTTCTGATTCAGGTATTCTCTCGGAGACAAACCATATTTATCCCTGAAACATGTACTGAAATATTTTGCAGTGCTGAACCCAACGATGTACGCAATCTCCGAAATGGTTTTTTCTCCTTCGTCCAAAAAATGAATCGCGCTTTTTAGACGCATATCCCTCACAAACTCCACCGGTGCCTGATTGGTAAGGCTTCTGAATTTTCGGTAAAATGTAGACCTGCCCATCCCCAGCGTGACAGCAACTGCATCAATATTAAATTCACTGTTCTCCATCTGCTGTTCAACAATTTCAATCACTTTTTCCAGGAAAGCTTTGTCTTTTTCAGTGATGACCCCGACTGTCCCTTCCTGGACAACCGGGCTTTTTCTTTCCACTAACAAGCCAAAAAGCTGCCTGCGCCGGTTGATTAGCCCGGCGATGGCAGTAAGGAGAAATTCGTTATTGAACGGCTTGGTAATATAATAATCTGCTCCGTATCTAAGTCCCTCTATTTGATGTTCAATAGCATGTTTTGCCGATAATAAGACCACAGGAATATGACTGGTAGTGGTCTGGTTTTTGAGCTTGTCAAGCATTTCAATACCGTTCATTTCCGGCATCATCACATCGCTTAGTATAAGGTCAGGAACAAGCATTTCGGCCAATTCCCAGCCTTCTTTACCATTGGCGGCAACCTCTACACGATAAATACTGCTGAGCTGCGAGGCGAGAAAATTCCTGAGCTCCACATTATCTTCAACCAGGAGTACAACCTCGTCTCCGGCATGCACTTGATTGTTTAAAACCTCAACCTGATCGGCAGCATGCAACATCACTTCCAGATTATTCTGCTCAAATTCCGGAGTGCGGAAATATGCTTCATGAGCAGCGCAAATAATCTCTTTACCAAGTGGCAATTGTATGGTCACGGTAAGGCCCCCATCTCCATTTGAAGATGCATAAATTTTACCCTGATGCAGTGTGATTAACTCCCTTGAAAGTGCGAGCCCTATTCCGGTTCCCCTCACTTGTGTATGGTTGTTGTCCGAAACCTGATAATAAAGACCAAAAATATCTTCCAACTGGCTGTCCTGTACACCATGCCCCTGATCATGGACCTCAACCGTTACCAAATCGGAGTTGGGATTTGAAGACACTACCACTGTTATCCTTTTATCATTTGGACTGAATTTGAACGCATTAGACAATAAATTGAAGATAACAATGTCAATCTTTTCCAGGTCGGCTTTAACCATTAACTTTTCAAATTCAGAAACAACCTCCAGGGTAATGTTTTTCAAGGTAGAAAGCTCCCTGAAATACTCAGCTATATTCTTCAGAAAGCCTATCAGCTCAAATTCCGAAATCTTCAGTTTTGATTGTCCGCTTTCCAGTTTTTTCAGGTCCAAAAGCTGGTTAATAAAACGAACCATCCTGTTTGCATTTTTACGCACGATCTCCACCTGTGCCTTTCCTCTTATACTTAAATTCTCCGTGTCGCCAATGACTTCTATCGGATTTAGAATAAGCGTGAGCGGTGTACGGAGTTCGTGCGAAATATGTGTAAAGAAATTCGATTTCAAATCAGCCAGCTTGCGTTCGACAGCTATCCTGTTCCGTAACCGCAGCATGGTGAGGACAGTACGTCGTACTACCTCAACTACGGCAATCAGCAGCACCGCATAAAATAGGTATGCCCACCAGGTTTTCCATAATGGAGGAAGTATGGTAACGGCCAGGCTCTTGTAGGGTATATTAAGATATTCATTTTTGTTCGTGCTCCTCACTTCAAACAGGTACTCACCCGGGGGAAGATTAGTGTAGGTTGCGCGCTGCAGGCTACTGCTGTTCCATGACTCCTCAAATCCCCTGAGCCTGTATTCAAAATTGTTTCCTGGTCCAGATCTGGGATCAAGTACGGTATAGTCGATGCTGATGATGTTCTGGTCGTGCCGTAATTTCAGCTGTTTTGCGTAATTGATGTCGGAGTGCAAAAGACCTTCATCTGCAGCCACTTGTTTTTTATTGTTAATATACAGACTTGTGAGTACCAGATTTGCGCCGACCGGGCGTTTACCTGAACCTTGTGGCTTAAATGAAATGTAACCGGCAGATGTACCCACAAGCAAGGTACCATCCGGAAGTTTTTGTACGGCTGCTTCTGAAAATGTAGCAGAGGGCAAGCCATCATATGAATCATAATTCCGGATCTGTTCTGTTGAACTGTTGAAACGTACCATTCCATTTTGCGTTGCAGCCCATAAATTTCCGCGGGCATCCTCTGCAATGCTTAGTACATAGTCGCTGGGCAATCCCATTGTAGTTGTGTAGTTGCGGAAGGTCATCTTCTGAAATGGGTCTTTAAACAAGGCTTGTCCTAAACCACCACCAGACGTGGCAATCCACATCGTATTCCGGCTGTCCCGTAATATATATTGAATATCATTGCTGCCCAGGCTTTTTCCATTACCTGGGATTTTACGGTAAACTGCAAAAGTTTTAGCCGAATTACTGATTTCAGCTGATCGCCTTACTACTAACCCGTTAGTGGTTGCCAGCCAAACATTACCGGCTCCGTCAAGCGACATATTTCTTATTCTATTGAAGCCTTCCGCTGGGTATCCCACCAGGCCGTGTTCTTTGTTCAGAAAAATGAATTTTCCATTCTTTCGTTCTAAAATATTCAGTCCCTCGTCAAAAGTACCTATCCAGATCCTTCCCTGCGGGTCTTCCAGCAATGCATAAATTTCATTGCTGTTCAGGTTATCCTTTCCTTTGTTCCCCTTCCGGAAATGGGTAAGTATATATCGGTTTTGCAGTGAATCTGTTGGTTTGGCGAGATAAAGCCCATCTGATTTGGTGCCCATCCAAACGTTGCCTTTTGCATCTCCAATTATGGCGTATACCTGACCAAGGCCATTCTTGGGCATATTTGTGAATGCTACAGCCACCTTTTTTCCATCTTTTTGTACGTACAGCTTCCCACTTTTAACACCTATCCATACCCTCCCCTTTTTGTCCGTATACAAGCCACGGACCTCGTTGTCTGACCGGCTGGCTGGCAGGGGATTTAGTTCGTGAAGGACAAATTGATCATCCAGAAATATTGCTTTGCTTAGGCCACGGTCAACGGTACTGAACCACAAAACACCTGCAGGGTCGTAATAAACAGATGTAACTGTACTTGCAAAACGCCCGCGTGTGGAGCCGGGAGTATGATAAAAGTCTTTAATTGTAGTCCCATCGAAATATCCAAATCCGCCAGCCTTCATATTTACCCATACACGCCCATCCCGGTCCTCATATACTTTAAAGTTATTTCCTTTATAAGTGGGGTCGCCCGAGGCCTGGTGGGTGAATTTCCTGAATTGTCTATCCTGCACAGTGTATCGGATTACTCCGTAGTTCTCTGGTTCAATCCAGATGTTTCCAGACCGGTCTTCATAAAGGGACAATAACTTTTCTTTTTCCGGATATTTATTCACAGAGCTGATGCGGTTACCGTTATCCATATGGACAACCTCTCCTGCTGATGTTAGGGCATAGAGGGTGCCGTCCCGTTTAGCAACGATAATAGCTGTTATTGCGGCATCAGTGACCCGCACCCGCCGGGCAGTTTCCAGGCTTTTGTTATAGCATACTATTTCCCCAGACGCAGTTCCAAAATAGAGGCTGCCTGAATTTTCTGCAACCGACGTGAAATTGCTGGTCAGAAAGTTGCTCCCATTCAAATCAACAAGTTTGTATTGGCCATTGGCTTCGGTTTTGAAGCAGGAAATACCGCTGGTAGTCGCCAGCCATAAGTTACCTTTTAAATCTTCGTGAAGAACATTAATGGTGTCAGATGGAATAGCAAATCCCAGGGTAGACAAACGATTGAAATGTATGGCCGATGTTTGCTGGTTGGGTTTTGGAATGATAACCAGGCCCTCCGCTGCAGTCTTTAAAGCAATGCGTCCATTATTAAGCACCCTAATGTTTTCAAACATCATTTTTTTTGCCCCAGGCAGTGCATTCAATTTAAGTGGATGGAATTTTTCAGTCCTCTTGTCGAATCTATACACCTGATTATCGTAAGCCTTTAACCAGAGGTTTTTAGCATGGTCTTCGACGATCTGTGTAATTCGGTCGCTGCTGAGCTCTAACCTGTCGCCCGGGGTAGATTTGAATGATTTAAAAGTCTGTCCGTCAAAGCGGTTGATCCCGTTCCAGGTTCCCACCCACACAAATCCTTCACTGTCTTTCATGATGCAGGTGACCGCATCATGGGATAGTCCAGCTCCTGTAGAATAGTATTCAAACTTGCAACGGAATTGGGCATTGAGTTGAACAGTGCAAAATAAAGCTGCGACGAAAAGAAGGAAAGAGATATATTTTACAGACAGATTCATACTTGGCTACCTTGGCTGCACGGAATTGCGCTGGACAATGTAAAAGTAATTATTATATCCAAAAAAATTTGATAAGGCAAGATCTTCCTGATCTGTAGTGTGAAACAGCATGCCCCTTTGGGGCATGCTGAGCGGAATAGATTATCCCAGTGCGTTAATTTGCATAGAATTCATATGTTTTACCGGCAGTCATGTTAACATTTGTTAAATTACCCGGCGATACAAGGCCACCGGTTAGCGTTGCTTTAGGGGAAATCAATGGTTTTTTAATAGCCGGGGGTGTGAAAAATGAATTCGTGTCTGCAGACTTTCCTGCAAGCACAGCCAGGTTGTCTTTTGATGACAGGACCTCTCTGCTTCTGAAGGTGCAGGAACCTGCTATTTTGCAAACTACCTTTAGGTAGTTTAGCTTTCCATTTTTCCAACTCATATCGATTACATAACCGCCCCTGGCAATCAGGCCCTTTACCGTTCCGTTTTTCCATTGATCTGGCAGGGCAGGCAAAAGGTTAATGGCGCCATCATGCGATTGGAGGAGCATTTCAGCAATGCCAGAAGTACATCCAAAATTGCCATCAATCTGGAATGGCGGATGTGCATCAAAGAGATTGGGGTAAGTGCCCCCATTCTGCCCCTTTGTATCGGCAGGCGCAGGATTGAGCTGATCCGTAATGAGCTTTAATGCCCTGTTCCCGTCCAGGAGACGCGCCCAAAGGTTTACCTTCCAGCCCATAGACCATCCGGTAGATTTATCCCCACGGTTGATCAGCACATTTTTTGCCGCCTCAAACAACTCCGGATCTCTGTAAGGAGAAATCTGTGCCCCGGGAAACAGCCCATAAAGATGGGATACATGGCGGTGCCTGTCCTGCTTTTTATCAAGGTCATCAAGCCATTCCTGTAACTGGCCGTACTGACCAATCTGCATGGGCGGAAGACGTTTCAGCAGGGTAGAAACGGTATCTGAAAAAAGAGGATCTATACCCAGCATTTTTGCACTGCTGATGACATTGTTAAACACATCAAACACCAGTTGATTATCCATCGTGGTGCCGGCACTTATGCCAACATTGCTCAAATATGTATTTTCCGGCGACATAGAGGGTGCCACCACAAGCCATTTGTGGGCAGGCTCTTCTTGCAAAGCATCTACATAATATAAAGCAGCCCCCTTGAGTACAGGATATACGGAAGAGAGGAATTTTTTATCACCTGTAAAAAGAAAATGCTGCCAGAGGTGTTGGCTCAACCACGCACCGCCCATTGGCCAAACACCATAAAATCCACCGTCTACAGTACCTGTAATGCGCCAAAGATCTGTATTATGGTGCATGTTCCATCCACGCGCATGGTACATGTCAGCCGCGCTTTTTTTCCCGGTTTCCGAGAGCTCTTTGATCATTTGAAACAATGGCTGGTGCATTTCAGGCAGGTTGGTAACTTCAGCAGGCCAATAATTCATCTCAGTGTTGATATTTACAGTGTACTTGCTGTCCCATGGCGGACTAAGTTTGTCGTTCCATTTCCCCTGAAGATTGGCAGCCTGCCCGCCTGGTTGTGAACTTGCAATCAAAAGGTATCTCCCAAATTGAAAATAGAGTGACACCAGGGCAGGATCATCTCCTTTAGAAAATTCAGCAATCCGGACATCTGTAGGCTTGTTTATTGCCTGCGTTTTTCCAAGATCAAGTGATACCCGGTTGAAATACTTTTGATAAAGTGCGACATGGCCTGTTTTTATAGCATTGTAACCCTTTGTTAATGCTGGTTTTAAAAGCCCTGCGGCCTTCGCGACAGGATCTCCGCTAATGTCATCGTATCTTTTATAGTTGGTGCCAATCGAGATATAAAGGGTTATGGAGTTTGCATTTCGTACACTGAGCGTAGTATCGGAACTGATCAACTTACCGCCTTCAGGCTGCACCTTTACTTGGGTATCATACTTGATCCTTCCAATTTTGTTATCAACAGATCCTGTTGTTGCGCTCAAGGCAATCATCCCGTTTGCAGTCCTCACCCTATAACCCTGATGTGGGGTTTTCAGCGAAAGGTTCACTGTTATACTTGCTGGTTTATTGGCCGTTAAACGTACCATAATTATTTTATCTGGTATTGAAGCAATGTATTCCCGCTTATAACTTATTCCATTAGCCGTGTAGGAAACCGTTGCAATTGATGTTGCCAGATCCAGGTCACGCCTGTAATTGCCTGCGGTGGCGGCGTTGGGAAAATCCATGTAGAGGCTTCCTGCAGTCTGGTAGGGCATACCGTAATTGTTATCAATGGCAACCTTTCTTGGAAAGGTTTGATTAGAAAGGTCCTGCGCCTGCTGGTATTTTTTTTCGAACAGCAACTTGCGGATTTCCTGAATGGGCTGGTATACATTTGGTATCAGGTTATTGCCTGGTTCCCCTGCCCAAATGGTCTCCTCATTCAGCTGAATGCGGTCAGTAGTAGTTCCTCCGAACACCATGCCCGCCAGAGGGCCATTTCCAATAGGCAATGCCTCATTCCAGTTTGCTGCGGGCTTGTCATACCACAATTCCAATGGCTTTGGTAATGGTTGCGCCTGAATTTGCTGGCAAAAAAATAATATGCGAAAACAATAGATCAGTGTCTTTCTAAACATTCGTTGGTTGGATTTTATTAAGTTTTATAGTATTTCTGGATTGCCGGAGGTATCATGTAACACTGGTTATTGATATCCCGGATTCTGCTTAAATTCAGTATTGTTGGTCACCGCGTCTACCTGGCTGCGCGGAATTGGCCGTACTGTATGAAAGTCCTGAATGTTGGGGCCCACATTTGGGTTATTGGCCATCACCCGTTCAATCAGTTTTCCCGTACGTTTCAGGTCGAACCAGCGCAGCTGTTCGCCTGCAAATTCCCTTGCCCTTTCATCCAGTATCAGATCAAGGCTGACCTGAGCAGCGGTAAGCTGCATCTCTGCGATCTTTCCAGGTTTTGCCGCCCTGGTCCGTATTACATTAAGATAGGTTGCGGACTGCTGACTATTTCCAAGACCAAATTCTGCTTCTGCAGCAATGAGGTAAAGTTCCGCAAAGCGGATCACAAATGCATCCCGGGCACTTTGTGCCTCATTCGCGCTGGTTCTGGTAGGATCATCAAACTTATTGAGCGACACATAATGCAGCTGGTCTTTCACTGTTCCGTTGGTATTGTAAACTGAATTACGGTCATAAATTTTATACCGTTTGCCTACAGGGGCGTAAACCGCTTTGGTCGCGAATATTGCAGTGTCACCAATAGCCATCCCGGCAGGCCTTGATGTACCGTTTGCGAACCAAACTGTTTTGTAAGAACCCTCATACCGGGAATCGTTAGCCGAATAGAGGTCCAAAAGAAACCGTGTAGGCATGTACCTGTTAAACGGCCTTCCATTAGCAATATCGCGGATAATTCCGGGTTGATCATCATATTTCATGGTATACAGCAGATGGGCATTATTACTCCCCCTACTGTGTCCCAATGGATTAAGAATTGGATCGGCAAGGTCATTCAATGACAGGTTGATAGAGTAGTTGACTGCATATACAACTTCCTTATTTTTCAGGTTAGCCATTTTCCATAAATCTGCATAATTTGGCAGCAATACAAATCCATATCCTCCATTGATCACTGCTAAAGCCATATCCCTGGCCTGGGTATATTTCTTTTGTGACAGGTACATCCTGGCGAGGAAAGCCTGCGCGGCAGGTTTTGTGACCCTTCCATAATCTGCTGTGGTGGCAGGAAGTTTGTCGACCGCAAAAAGCAAATCCTCAATAATCTGGTTGTTGAAGGTCTCCACAGGCGTTTTGTTTGCTGTGGTAATCACCCCCTGGGCTTCGGTCAGTGAAAAGTGTACGCCTCCCCATGTCTCTACAATATGCCAGTAATAAAATGCACGGAGGAATCTGAGCTCCGCTTCCCTGACTGGCCTGACGGTAATGGAAAGACCAGCCTCTCCTATGCGGTTAATTCCGGCGTTACACTGGTTAATAGCGGCATAAAGCTGTTGCCATTCAGTGGTGATGGCCCCGTTGTTTCCCTGCAGGTTTAAGTACTGTGTGAGATCCGTGGTCCCATCTCCGGCACCACTCATCCAGAGGTCGGTACCCATTTCAGACATGCTCATCCCTTCTTCTTTTCCGTACCACCATCTCTGGTAAGAGTATGCGGCGTTGACGAGTGTCTCGAAGCCTTCGGGAGTGGTAAATACGCTTTCAGCGGTAATCCCCGATGGGTTATTTTCTTCCAGTGATTTTTTGCAGGACAGTGATAAGGTGATCAGGCACAAAAAAGCCATTCCCCTATAAATATATTTTCTCATGATTGCTGAATTGAAGGTTAAAAGGTTGCGTTTAAACCAAAAGTGTACAGTTTGGTCATTGGGGAATTTTCGGACCCGCCACGTTCCGGGTCGTATTCCTTCAATTTGTCTGACCTGGTATAGGTAAATGGATTCCTTGCAGTACTATAAAGGCGTATAGATTTCACAAAGCTTTTTTTAAGGATTGCCGTCGGCACGTTATAGCCCAATGTAATATTCCTTAATCTCACATAAGAACCATCCACGTAGCCGATACTGGTTGAGTATAAAGTTGAAGTGAATGCAATGTTCTTATTGGGGCGTGGATATTCGTTGCTCGGATTTTCAGGGGTCCAGTAATTAATCGCTGTAGTACTGTTTCCCACTGCCTGCGTGTCATAACGCCTTAAAAAGTCAGGATAAATTGTTTGTCCTATTCTTGCGAAGATGAAAATGTTGAGGTCCCACGATTTATAGCTGAATGTATTCTCTAAACCACCACTCCATTTGGGCCTGTTGGTACCTACAATTTTACGGTCGTTTGTGGCATCAATTTTACCATCTCCGTTGAGATCGGCAACATGTATGTCGCCAGGTTTTTGCCCGTAGGCCAGAGCTTCAGCTTCCTGCCCCAGTTGCCAGATCCCTATTTTCTGGTAATCATAGAATGCCTGAACGGGCGAGCCGACAAACCAGGAATTGAGCACATCAGATTGTGCACCGCCTGCCAGTTCCTCAATTTTTTCAATGTTTCTGCTGAACGTCAGATTGGTGCCCCATTTGAAATTGCCTTGCTCGATGTTTCTAGACGACAGCAGGATCTCGATTCCTTTGTTACGGGTTTTAGCAATGTTCTGTGTAACGCTGATTACACCATCGGAAGGCGGCAAACTCCTGTTGAGCAGCAGATCATAAGTCCTGGAATCGTAATAATCAAATGACGCTGAAATCCTGTTCTTGAACAATCCCAGCTCCAGGCCGAAGTCGCTGGTTTTTGTTTTTTCCCAGGTGAGGTCAACATTACCAATTTTAGGAGAGTAAGCATATGCAGGAACCGCATTATCATCATATCCAAAAGCAATTCTGGAAAGGCTGCTTTGGGTAGAATAAGCATTGATATTGTCACTGCCTGCGATACCGTAACTAAATTTAAGTTTAAGGTCGCTGATGGTCTTGTTATTTTTTAGAAATGTCTCATCGCTAACCCTCCAGGCTAATGCCGCCGATGGGAAAAATGCCCAGCGGTTTACCTGTGCAAGTTTTGATGAACCGTCAGTCCGCCCGGTAGCCGTGAGCAGGTATTTACCTTTATAGGAATAGTTCAAGCGCCCTGCAAAGGAAACGAGGTTACTCATGGTGAATCCGGTAGTAACCGCCTGGTTTTGCGTATTTCCAAGCGCATAGAACAACTGCGACCTCAGCAGCTGGTTTTCTCCCGATGCAGCGATATTATCCGACCTGTTAAACAGCAAACTGTTAATCCCTGTTAGTGTAAAGGAATGGTCTTTAATTTCCTTATTGTATGTAATAAAGTTCTCAATATTGATCAGGTGACTGGTCAACGCAGAATAAGTTGCTTTTGGCACTGAACCATTGCGGTCGATCGAATACCTGTCTGAAAACGTGCCTGTTCTTTCATTGTTAAATGTAGCGCCCAGATTTGACCTGATGGTCATCCCTTTTACCGGCCGGAGTTCTGCATAGGCTGATAATAGTGTTCTGTTGACCACCGATGCACTTGAATACACATCCGGCTGTTCGTCTGCAAGCGGGTTTACAGAGGTGCCCGCAAGTGGGTAGGTAATCAGGTTACCCTGATCATCGAAGGCGTTTCCCAGCGGTGATATCTTATTGGCCTGGTTAAGCGGGTCCCTGCGGTTATCGATCTCATAATGGGTAAACTGTGCCTGCATTCCTGTGGTGAGAAACTTTCCAAAGTTCTGGTCGAGATTGAGCCTGGCGGAATACCGGTTAGACCGGTCTTGTTTAAGCAGTCCCTTTTCATCCAGGTAATCCAATGAAAAATAGGCCTTGGTATTTTCTGTACCTGCCCTTATCCCTAATTGATAGTTCTGCTGGCTGCCATTATGCATCAATAGGTCCTGATAGTTGGTAAATTCCCCATTTTGAATTGCTGCATATTCAGCAGAGTTGAAAATCTTTACGTCGTCTGCAGGACTCGCCCAGTTACCCGTTGTCCGGTGAGCTTCCCTGCGCAGGTTAACAAACTGGTTGCCGTCCAGGATGCTGGGATACCGTGCCACATTAGAGACTCCATAGTAAGAGTTCAAGGAAATGACCGCCTGCCCTGTAACACCTTTTTTGGTGGTGACCAGAATAACGCCATTTGCACCCCGTGACCCATAAATAGCAGTGGAGGATGCGTCCTTTAATACTTCCATAGAAGCAATATCATTGGCATTGATATCCTGCAAACTTGAATACTGTACCCCATCAACGATAATCAGGGGGCCATTTCCTGCTGATATTGACCTGGTTCCGCGGATGTTGATATTCACACCAGATGATGCCGCACCGCTACTCCTTGTGATATCAACTCCGGGGACCTTTCCCTGAATAGATTCCAGGGGATTGGCGGTAGGTACTTTTGCAATATCTTCACCTTTGACTGATACGACTGAGCCAGTGAGGTCCCGCTTTTTCACTGTTCCATAACCAACTACCACCACATCGTCGAGGGTAGTTTCATTAGCGGTAATGGTAATTTTTAATTCTGCGTTTGCCCCGACTGCGATTTCGCGCTTGGCATAACCTACATAATTAATTACTAAAATAGAATTATTGTTGGGGACGTTGACAGAAAAATTTCCTTTGTTATCGGTACTGGTGCCAATGCTTGTCCCTTTTACCAGCACACTAACACCAATTAGTGTTTCGCCGGTTTTTGCATCTGAAATTTGCCCTTTAATAGTTCGGTTCTGTGCTGAAGCTACAAAAGCGAGCAGGAGACAAAATCCCAGGGATAAGTAGAATCTGATCATAATATTTGGTTAGGTATCAGGCCCAAAATTATGTCCAGCAAGGGCCAAACAGGGTGAAATTTTGTTCAAATACATCCAAAAAATGGTCTTTTAGCCGTTATCTTACGGAAATTACGATTTGCATATTAGCACACCATAATCGGCGCCTCGAAGTATGATACAACCTCATACCTGCATAATAAAAATGGAATACTTTACCAAAGTCATTGATCCCCCATTGATGGGTTAATATCCTTGTTTCCTACCAGGGTATCGCACAAGATACTTTGAGCCGTATTAATCGACAGTCTCTACAGATGACTGTCATTGATCTCGGTCATAATCTCCGCAAATAATTTGGTTGATTTTATGCGGTCGTCAATGTCATAGGTAGTGGACACCATGATGAGCTCGTTTACTTTGGTTTCCTCTAAAAACGACTGAACCTGCTGTTTTACAGTTTCTTTACTGCCCACAAAGGAGTACTTAAGCATTTGCTGCACAGCGGGGTGCTGGAGTACTTCTTTTAAATCGTCGGTCATGTCTGTTGGTGGTTGCAAAGCTTCTGATTTGCCGGTCAATACGCCTACAAACATCCTGATTAATGTGGTAAATTGTTTCTCTGCCTCTTCATCGGTATCGGCAATGAAAACATTCACACCCGCCATCGTGTAGGGTTGATCCAGGAATTCGGACGGCGTAAATTCCGTCCGGTAAATTTCCAGGGCGTTCATTAAATAGGTGGAGGCAAAGTGGCTGGCAAACGCGTAAGGCAATCCTTCTTTAGCGGCCAAATGCGCACTGTCTGTACTTGATCCCAATATGTAAAGCGGCACTTCGGTGCCTTCTGCAATGGCAGCCCTCACCTTGGAATCTTTATTTGCTACTGAAAAGTAATTCTGAATTTTGGCAATTTCCTGGGGGAACAACTGCGACGCCTGCATGAAATCTGACCGGATAGCCTGGGCTGTTAGTGTATCAGTACCGGGGGCCCTGCCCAAACCTAAGTCAATTCGTCCAGGATATAAGTGTCCCAGGGTGCCAAACTGCTCTGCTACTACTAAAGGAGAGTGATTGGGTAACATGATACCACCCGATCCTACCCTGATACGAGTTGTGTTTTCTGCCACATAACCAATGAGTATTGATGGGGCGTTACTGCCTACATAAGCTGAGTTATGATGTTCTGCAAACCAGTATCGTGTATAATGCAAGGCTTCCGCTTCCCTGGCTAAAGCCAGGGAATTGTTCAGGGTCTGTTTGATTGTGCTGCCCTGAGGTACGAGTGCAAGTTCTAATATCGAATAAGCAACAGTTTGTGTTTTCATTGATACAAACTTACAGTAAATCAGTTTACTTAGTGACCTGTTTTACCAGACGAAAGTAATCTTTGGGTCTGCGCTGAATCATAAAAAAACTTGCACTTAGTTAATATAGCGGACAATACAGGTATGCAATTATTTCAGTTTCAAAGTTTTTTCAGCCAGTTTTAACCCTGCAGCTTTAACCTTAATTTTTACAGTTCCGGGCGACTGCGAGGAACGCAGTATAGCCACGGCAACAATGCTAATCCTCATCACCGGTATTCACCATTTTAGCCAGTACAAAAAACGTTTTCCGGATAACAATAGCTGAGCCCGGTTTCAGATCATGCACCGGTGTAATCTCCGTGTACCCAACATCAGACACCCCTTTGGCCACAGCAATCCGCTCAAAAACCGTTTCTTTTGCTTCCTGCGTTTTTATCCTGAAAATATAATCCTGGCCAGCATTGCTTACAATAGCCTCGCTTGGCACTGCTGGCAAAACTGCATTACCTATGCTAATAATTGCCGTAATGTTCATTCCTTCAATCAGGCCTGCCTTATTCCCCATTACTATAGCATGTACAGGAATAGTTTTACTCTGATTGGCAAAAGCGGTCCCGATGGAATAAATTTTGGCATCATACTCCTTTCCAGCGCTGTTGGTAAGGGTAAAATGGATCAACTGCCCTGCTTTCACCTTTGGGAGGTCTTTTTCATACACAAACAGGTCCAGGTGCAATTGAGAGTTATTGACGATCTGTGCAATCGGCGTTGAGGCGTCTACATTGGTGCCAATCTGTGCAGATACTTCACTGATAGTACCGCTTATTGGGGCCAGAACTTGTATACTGGTAACGATCTCACCACGACTGGCCGATCCTGGCGAAATACCGTAGGCAGTCAACTGTATTTGCTGCGATTTCTGGGAGGCAGTTAACACTGCGAGCTCGGCCTCTGCTTTTTGCAGGTTCTTTAATGGTGCAGCATTACCGGCCACCAGTTCTTTCTGCCGTTGGTACTCCTGCCTGGCAAGATTTAACTGGGCCCGGGTAGTTTGCAGCTCCTGCTGCAGTTGCGCGATCTGAGGGTTGAGTATAGTTGCAATTACCTGTCCTTTTTTAACATAATTTCCGGGTTGCACGGTGAGCGTGCGGATTATACCACTCGAAACTGATGTTACCAATGCTTTGTTCTGATTAGGTACAGACAGCAAACCATTAGCCTTTATCGCTGTAGCGAGGTTCTTCATTTCGATTGTACCAAATTCGATCCCGGCAGTTTTGATCTGTCCGGCAGTAAGGCTTACCTCGTTAGCAACAGGAGCGGCTGTTTCTTCTGCTTCGGCATCCTCTTGTGGTGCCGCTTGTTTACATGAAATAGCTGAACTTGTCATGGTGATGATCACTAAATATTGAAGAGGCTTAAATATGGATTTCATGGAATAACTTATTTGGTAGTAGTGTAATAATTCAGTTGAATAGCAGACTGGTTAAATTCATTCAATACATCAAGATAATTGCGTTTAATATCTATAGCCTGCGCAAGGTATTGCGAAAGTTCGGCAAAGCCGATCTCACCAGAGCGGTATGCCAGGTTTGCGGCGC
>Ga0247734_1000122_pt1 | contig 69486 bp, 60 predicted proteins | sample UWRJL103311B2_FD_180933 | JGI IMG/M metagenome (GOLD analysis project Ga0247734, IMG submission 180933) | Plant litter microbial communities from Arlington Agricultural Research Station in Wisconsin, United States - UWRJ-L103-311B-2 | ecosystem: Environmental > Terrestrial > Plant litter >... | reverse complement strand
ATTAATGCCTTTATCCAGCAACAGTGCTTTTGCTGTATTTACCATTACACTATAAGAGTGGTAAATTGCGTCTGACCAGGCACCTGCTTCAAATGCTTCGCCAGCCCATTGCAGTTTTTCTTCACCTTCCAGTAACAGCGTAGCTACAAGATCGATAACCACACCGGCACACTCACCAACACCAATCGCTGTTTCAAATGTTTCTTCATGTCCCCAATCAACGTATTCGTCGTCTCTCAATGTAGAAAGATCAGCAATTGGCTTCAGCAACTGGTAGAAATAGTCTTTTCCTTTTGCATCATAATACTGGTGAAAACTTTCATCTTCAGCAGAATTCGCATTAAAATCATCAAGTACCGCACGCAGTACTGCAGGGGCACGTTTTGTTGGCGTTTTAATCACACGCTCCGCTACGCGGCCTTCGCCATTTCCAACCGTTCCGCCACCCAGCATAACCTGTACAGCCGGAACAACTTTACCATTGGCTTTTACAGAACTTCCATGAAAACCAATATGTGCGAGTCCATGCTGACCACAGGAATTCATACAGCCACTGATCTTTATTTTAATGTCCTTATCATAAATAAGGTCGGGATATTCATCATAGATTACATTTTCCAGTACAACGGCTAGCGACATACTATTGGAAATACCCAAATTACACGTATCAGTGCCAGGGCAGGTAGTTACATCAGCAATACTATCGAAGCCGGGAACCGCAAAATTCAGTTCATTAAGGCTGTTGAAAAGTGGAACCAGCGACTCTTTTCGTACAAACTTCAACAGTAGCCCCTGGTTTTGCGTAATACGTATCTCATCCGCGGCATATGGTCTTATTGCCTCTACGAACAATCTCGCTTTGTCAGTTTTGATGTCACCTACCGGTATTTTAATATACACACCATAAAAACCGCTTTGCTTTTGCTCAAATACATTCGTATCAAGCCATTGCTGGTAGTGTACGGCATTCGAAGGCTCTTCATTATGCTCAGCCGGGGCAGGAAATGCCGGTAACGGCACTGTTCCTGTATCTATTTTAAATACTTTGGATTTATTGGCGGTTACCTCTTCAGCGATCAGTTGTTTTACTTCTTCTAATCCAAGCTTCTGCACAAGGTATTTCATCCTGGCTTTGTTCCTGTTGGTTCTTTCCCCATGACGATCAAACACACGCAACACGGATTCAGTATAGGGAATAATTAGGTCTTCATGCAAAAATTCATGTGCAACACTGGCTAAAAATGGCTGCGCTCCTAAGCCTCCTGCAAACATGACTTTAAAACCGCGTTCACCCGCTTCATTGATTTTCGGAATAAAACCAAGATCATGGATATAGCTGAAAGCTGTGTCTTTTTCAGTGGATGAAAATGATATTTTAATCTTCCTGCCCATTTCCTGGCAGATAGGGTTACGCAGAAAGTATTTAAATACTGCCTGTGCATATGGCGATACATCAAATGGTTCATCAGGATTAATTCCAGAATCAGGAGAAGATGTTACATTCCTTACAGTATTTCCGCAGGCTTCACGTAAAGTAATATCATCACGTTCCAGCTCGGCCCACAATTGCGGGGTACGATCAAGGCTGACATAATGGATCTGGATATCCTGTCTGGTAGTAAGGTGCAGGTTACCACTGCCGTATTCATCAGAAACATCCGCAATACGCAGCAATTGCTGAAAAGTTACTTTACCAAAAGGAAGTTTAATACGAACCATCTGAACACCAGGCTGACGCTGACCATAAACGCCGCGGGCCAGTCTCAGACTCCTGAACTTCTCATCGTGAATTGTTCCCTCACGAAAGGCACGGATCTTTTTCTCAAGATCTATGATATCTTTTTCAACTATCGGATTTTCAAACTCCGTTCTAAAACTCTGCATTTCAATAAATCTTGGTTAGGAATTGTTTTGCAAAGAGCGGGAAAACCCTCTCTATGATTCAAATATATACATTCTATATAGAAATGGTAGTTATTAAGCCAAAAAAATGACATCTGCCTCATAGAAAATACGTTTAGACATCATTTAAAGGCTTATTTATAATGAATCTTATCAAGATTCGAGACATTAAAAAACCCGGACATCCACCCGGGTTTTCATATCAACTAAACCTTAACAAGGAATACTAACCAAATACCCTTTGGTAGCAAAAGTAGATTTTCAATGTTAACGTCAAATTATCCATATGTCACAAAATCCTACTCAAATAGCATTTAAATACAGTTTTTGATTAAATAATCGGAAATATTAAATTTGAAATATTTTTATAAAAAAAGGCGAATTGTCACTTTTTTTACACTTTCTTGCCTAAGAAAACACGGTTTTTGATATCAATTTCGAAGGTTTTCAGGTGAATGCAATTCTTAAATTATCTATCGAAATCAGATTGCACTATATAACTCCCAAATCCAGAGGCATAATATTTTAATAATGGTGTTGAACCCTCCCAAATTGGAATACCCAGATCAGTATCAATATCTTTAACGAACAGATATCCTAACTCCAACTTATCACTATTAATGTAATAACGACCATCGGCATATCTTATGTCAATTTTACTATAATCAATCATCTTATTTTAATTTAGCCTGTTTTGATCGGTAATAATCAATAATCTTTTCCTGTAAAACCGCCCGCTTTTCCATAATTTTTTGGATTTGAATATCAGCAGCATTCAGTCCATCCTTTGGATTTAGTACCTTAATATTTTTGTACCAGCCACGTTCAAATAAATCTATACTGTAACGAAGTACAAATTCTTCTGGCGTGAACCATTCTTTCGAAGCTGTATCGAATAACCAAAAATCAACTCTTTGCGCCTGCTGTACAAGATTATCCCTAGATGTGACATTCACGTCATACAGTGGTTTCATGATAGTTCTTTTTTCCGCTTCCATATGCTTCAACAATTATTTATACAAAGTACAGAACTTTGTAAATCAAAACCAAAATTATTTACTAATATTTTTAGTATAATGTAGTGTTGAAAATATTGATTATTATTGGGAATGATTAATACTCTCGCAATTTCTATTCAAACAACAACAACAATACTGGATACAGTAAAGATTTCATCGGCATCATCATTAGATCTTATAAGTAAAGTAGATGCATTTTACAACAATGCTTGGACTAAGTTAATTTGGATTATTGGAATCTTCTTTACGGTTATAGCAGTAGTTACACCAGTAATAACTCTTTTAATTCAAAAACGAGAATTAAAACTTGGCGAAGAAAAACTTAAAAAAGATATAAAAGACAGTGAAAAACGATTAAAAGCTTATATTAAAACAGAATATGATAATGCCATCATCGAACTGTCGTCCAAAAACAATGAAAATTTAACTGCTTTAGAAACAAAACTGAGTAAGAAAGTAGGTGCTAGAACAAACTATCTTCAAGGACTAATGGAACTGCAACAAAAGGATTATATCAGATCGTTTTACCTTTTCTACTTATCAACATCAAGTTATTTAGAACTTAGCGATGACTTTCATTCCAAAATAACATTAGACGCGTTAATAAATAATATTGATACAGTGGTAAAGAGCGATATTGTCTACCTAATGGAATTTAAACAGACGACCTTTCAGGATGAACTTAAAAGGTTTGCAAGTCTTACTACTAATTACGATTTATTAAACAAAATTTTAGAGCTGCAAAAGGTCTTCAGTGATATGCCAGATGAAGATATTGCGCAAGAAGACGAGTTACCTCAGTAATAGGTACGCCCCCACTGCTACTCCCAATCCAATCGATATTTTAATCCCTGTACGTTTTTTTGGCTGGATCTGGAAACTGGTTAAACCAGAATTTACGGTATAGGGATTTTTGTTTACTACGTCTACAACCAGTGTTTTAGGCTTTAAGAAGCCATTGGATTGGTAACGGGTAACGATGTCAAAATCATTTTTCACTGTCAATCCAAGCTTTAAACTATCATTTACCAGTGATACATCAGCAGTATAATATGGATTTGTAACGCTAGATTCCGTATGGCGAATGCCATGATTTATATATACGGTATCAACTTTTACAACGGTGTCAATGCGGGTTACTGTCTTTAATTCAGTGTAAGATTGAATATTTTTGACATTCTTGATGGTGGCATAAACCGTTGGATTGCTCCTTTTGACAGCTTCCAACATAGCAGGTCTGGTGCCTATGTAAACCGTTTTGATCGCACCATTCTTTCCTTGTTTGGTTTTATATAACGTAACTGTATCGGTTAAAGCGATGATCTGAGATCTGCTATATTCAATTTTATCGTGTTGGATGAACACCGTATAAAGCAGTGCAATCACAGCAGCGATAGCTATAAATATCCATAATTTTTTAAGTTTCATTAGTTTTCTCCTCAGTATTTTCTGATTTCTCAGCGGGAATTTTTGGTATAATTTTGTCTTGGATCAATGCAATGAGCTGCTTCCACACTTGGATATTTGTGATAATTTCTATATTTTCAACGATGGATTTGAACTCCCTCAGGGAGATTAGAGCAGCCCATAAATACATCACTGGAACCAGATCCTTAGTTATATGATGTTGAATCACATAACTGACAATTGTTCCCAACATATAGATAAAGGCTTTTTCAATGCTTCTGTTTATCTCTTTGGAAGTGATTGGAATCAACTGTTTCTTAGATTTCCAGATTCCTAAAACTAGGTCAATCATCACCAGAAACACTAGTGTAGCACAAAATTCATAGGTTGGTAACAGGTAAACGGTAAATAACCAAACGAAAAACAAGGTTATATTTGAGGTTATCAATTCAAAAATAACCTTGTAATTGAAATTCATTTTATAGTTATGTATTAGACTTTTCATTCATTATATTATTTGGTACAGTAAAGTTTGAACTCTCTTTTTCTGCGGGGAAGTAGTATTGGTTTTCCTCCAGCATTACACCATACCAATAACCATTTCTCAATTTCTCCAATTGGAGATTTAGCATTTATTTTTTTAACAAGCGTTGACTTTGTAAAAGCAGTAACCCCAATGTTGAAACAAAGTGATACCAATGCATTGAACTGATTCTGTGTTAAAACCACCTTTATAGCACCGTTAACCCCTTCTTCATATAATTTTATGATTTGGTCAAAGATTTCATCACACTGTTTTTGGGTAATTTTTTCACCCATTTTAATTTTCTTCCCAGTCCCAGGGTAATAAGTAAAACCAACTCCTATAGTTGGTATCCCAACTTGATCCAAGTAGGCACTGAGGACAACCCCTTCTTCTTTGTAGATAAAGTCACGTCCTGTTTTATCGATTTTCATTAATTCACTATTGGCAACCTAGAGATAGGATTCCATCTCACGGTGTAATTAGCCCTGTAGTTGATTACCCTTTGACTTACATCTGTTGGATCATCTACATCGCTTAATAATTCAAAAAGTTCGATCTCACTGATATCGCTTTTTAAATTCATCTTTGCCGTATAAGGCACATATTTGTTGTGCAAACCAACGATTGTATAAACCTTACCAAAGTCAAAATCACCCAATGCTGAACAGCTAAATTGCTTGTAATTGATTCTATGTTGATTTAGAATTGATTGTGAAGCCAATCCTAATAGTGGTCTGGATTCGGTTCTACCTTCTCTATACCAGTTTACAGTTGGAAGATTGTTGATCAATAGCTGATTTACATAGTTTGCATTGGCAAACTCCCCTATTGATGGTGTGAGATCAGTATACATTTCCTTGTTTACCTTTTGAGCAACAGTACTGTAACGTTGACCGTCAATATCAGCAGATTCAACATCGCTCAAAGTTGGAGTAAACTCTCTGATTCTGTAACCGTCTAAATAAGGAGTATTGTTTCTATCAGGAACAACGCTGTCATAACTTGGTAATAGAGCAAATTCAAGGCTGGAAACATAATTGGGAATGTCCATATCCTTGATTTCGGTCACGAACCATTCACCCTGATCGAATCCAGAGGCAAGCATATTTCTTTCGATTTTGCAGAATGTTGCATAGTCCTTCCATTCACCTGTCCAATGTAATTCACCATTATCAAGGTTTGATTTGCATTCCAGCCAACGAGCACCAGCAGCATATATGGCCTTAACCATCACCCGAACGTTTCCAAATGATGCAATTTTGATAGACAATTTTCTGTCTTTAGTGCTGATACCTGAAAAATTCACCCGTTGTGCAGTAAGTTTATTGGTAGTATAATTTATATCAGCATCATTTTGAACCTTCTGCATAACGTGAATTGCATCTCCAGAATTTGGATAATTCACTTTCTCTATTGAAAAATTTCCGCTCTTAACCCAGTTGAAGGGCATATTATTGACGTTATTCCAATTGCGGAAATAGGCGTTAACTACCATACTGTTAATGGAGATAATATCACTGTCAATCTGAACTTTGGAATAAGGAGCTATACGCGTCCAATTTGCATTGGCATCCGTTAGGACTAAACCTGTGTTTCTACCAATACCTTTTGCAACATATTCAGTTACTACTGATTTTACGGGAGTAAGAACTCCATCATAATTTAGGTCGTAGATTCTTCTAAGGAGGTTATCATTCAGCTTGTATGGTATTCTTTCAATATAATATGACCCGTTTCTATAATAGATGTAGCAATTGAAGATTTCAAGAACATATTTTAAGACAACATCACAGGTAAGTGCCGATAGATCATCCTTGATAAACAGATACGGGTTGACTGTAGTACTGTTAAGTGCTTCATTCTTACTATCCGTTCTTACAATTCTAGACTCATATAAGTCAACAGAAGTAATCACCTGAGTAGCATTTTTCAATTTAGCCAGACATTTCTGCACTACGTCTATCAGTGTCATTGAAGTAAGAAAGAATGAAGTATCATCACTTTGGAAATCGTAGTGTTTTAAATTCCCAAGTCCATCAGTTGCTCTGATTGATATCTTATATGGAGCAGTTTGAAAAGGCTCTGTATAATTTTCTTGGACAACATAACCAGTCCAAATCATTATATCATCACGCCATACCTGTATCTGGTACTCCTGAGCATCAGCATCCATTATTTCCGCAAATTGCTGATCATACTCACTGAAAAATTCAAGTACACATTCAGAGCCTCGAATAATATCAAATTTTGATTCATCTCCAACGTAATTGATTTTTACAGGTTCCCCGCTCATCCGTAGATCAACCTGAGCACTGTCATAATCTTTTTTTAGAATATTTACATTGATTTTCCTATTCTGCATGCTGTAGAATTGGCATTTATATTTTATTCCGTATGCCATTAGTAGGTTCTTCCATTTCTTCTGTCAACATTTTTTAAAATGCCAACTAATTTTGTTCCCTCAATTTCAAAGGATACAAATCCGTTATTACCCGAATTTTGAGGTAACATCTGTTTCAATTTTGATAGTGGTGCAATGACCTCAGGGTTATTTTTTGCATTTGAATATTCACCTGTCATTGATAAAGTTGGTCCATAAACGATCCCACCATTGGCAAATGCAGTTGGTTTTTTATCATTTTTACCCTTTTCGCCACTACCTAATAGCCCTGCAAAGGCACCAGATGCTAGTTTTAAAGCGATCCCAGCAGCGATAGCTAGACCACCAGCGATTATACCACCTCCAGGAATCAGTGTTGCTAAATCCAGTTTACCCTTCAATACTGCTGCTGTCCCGTATTCGATTAATAAATCACCAAATTTCCCTAAGAATCCTGAGAATGATTTCAAGATTGAAGCACCAAAGGCTGCCATAACACTTTCCCCAGCACCAAATGCTTCCCCTATTGAAGAAAATGCATCTGATATACTAGAACCTAAACCACCTTCAATAAGACTGTTGAAATCATTATTGAACTTTTGAGTCTGTTTCATCAACTGTTGTTGAGCCAACGTTACATTTTTAAATGCATCAGTAGGACGTGTTTGATCGACCTTAACATCTACTGATTTACCATCTTTGATGTATGCCTGACCTTTCGAATTGAATTGATTTCCTGTTGATCCAGCCAGTGATGGAGTATCTGAAATTGTTGGAAGTTGTAAATTCCTAAGCTGTTCAGTCTTCAGATTTTTGATAGCACTACCAAGCGGATCTACACCATTTTTGATAAGTGCCTCAATTGCTTTTTGGTATTCATCAATTTTCTTAGATGCTTTTTCATCGAATGACGTTTGGAAACCAGCGTCAATTTGTTTCAGGCCAATAGCTAATTCGTTAAAGACACCTGCTACCTGTTTTTCACCAGCAGTTTGTTTAGTAACAGTTTTACCTTTTGGTTTGGTAATTACAGTTTCATCTTCAACTACCGTTTCCTTTTTCAGCGATTGAATAGCTTTAGTTGCTTTATCAGCGCCAAATTTTATTGAATTGAATAGAGTGTCATAACTCTTAGTTGTAGCTGTGAGGCTATTACCAAGTGTTTCCATCCCTATTAGTTTGAAAAATCCTGCTAATAAACTAGCAGTAACTTTTAAGGCATTTTTGATAATATCAACTACACCATTCCAAATAGCATGGGTTAATCCAGCTAATCCTTCACCAAATCCAGCCCAATCACCTTTAAGTATAGAAGTGAAAATTTTAAATACTGAGGCTATGCCAGATAAGACATTGGAAATTATCGAACTTAATTCACCAAATGCTGATGATGTGATAGTAATCAAATCAGTCCCAATAAGGTTCCAGACAGTAGAAACAAGATCTTTTATCGAGTTAAAAATATCAGAAAGTGAACCGAATAAGTCAGATGCTCCTTCTTTAATTCCATCCCAAATACCAGCACCTTCACCAGATTGGAAATATTTAACAACTGAATCCCAATTTTCAACTATCAATACAGCTGCGCCAGCAATGGCAACTACAACAAGTCCTATTGGTGATAACAAAGCAGCAAATCCAGCTATTAGTGCAGGTAAGATTGTACCTACAAATACACCGATTGCTACCAATAAAGGAGGAAGTACAACGCCTAAGGCACCAAATGAAACTACAGTTTTTTGTATTTCAGGAGATAACCCCTTAAAGTAGTTAACCAATTCTGTAAGACTGGAAACCACTTTATCGATAATCGCTGATATGTCAAATGAATTATTAATGATTTCACCTACATCAGCAAGATTGTTTTTTATACCATCACCTAAATTTTCAAACGCTGCATTTATACCACCCGTTACAGGAGGCAACTTTGCCAGACCATCGATAATAGTATCAACCAGTTTAGCTGACGTAATACCCATTTTAGCCAATTCATCAGACCTAGCAGTCCCAAATGCTTCCTTCAATAAAGGTGTAACTTGTGGTATACGTTCTTTGATTATATTTAAATCTTCTGCCAGTGGTAAATCTGTGTTTGCCAATTGTTGCAAACCGTAAAGAGCACCTTGAAAGTCTTCTTTACCTTTTCCGACTGTAGCAACAGCATTACCAAAAGACATCATTGCCTTTTCAGCCTTTTCAGCACTGAATCCAATTACTTGGAGATTGATTGCTCCCTTAACTGCTTCCTGTAGACCGAGGCCAGGCAATTTTGCAATTTCTTTTAATCGTGTGAATTGTTTTTCAGCAATTGATGCAGAACCAGTCACTGCGGTTAATCCATTTTTCAAGGCTTGGATATCTCCAAATGCTTTAATGGCTGCTGTACCAAGGGCTGCCAGTGGTAAAGAAACATATGTAGACAGTTGTCCACCTATATCCTTTAACTTATCACCAGTACTTTTTAACCCAGCGGTTACTGATGCTATAGCATTTTGGAACTCAGAAATGTCTGCTGTAAACTTAAAACTTAAATTTTCCGACAATTTATTTTGTATTAAAAAACCCCTTAAATTTTCCTTATATAAAGGTTATCTAAGGGGTCTTGATCAGGGCGTAATGCCTGTTTATTCCTTGCGGTATCGTTCGGCTGCTGCCATCATATCTTCATATGTTGGTAGAGCTTTTTTTGTCAATTTGACTTCATCACTAGGTAACTTAATCAGTTCTTCAGGTTCAATATGTTTACCTTTTTCCAATTGAAGATTTATCATTAGCGTTGCATGCAATCGCATTCTTTGCCAGTCTGCTTCATCTTTTAACATATATCCTTCAGCAACATAATGGTATTCCAGAAAGGTCAATCGGTAAAAATCCATTAGATTCATCCCTATTTTCCCAATTGCCATACCCTGCAATTCAAAGAATTCTATTTTTTTTTAGACAGTGGTTTTGCTTCTGGCTCGTCTTTTTCAACAGAGCTATTTAATGCTTTACCATTGATTTGAGTCTCCAAAAATGCGTCAAAAATGTCTTTGTATTTTGCTTGATCTACCGATCCAAAGTCGTTGTACAATAAATGATAATTAACACTTTCAGTAATACCGTTAACCAGATTATGATTTTGGATTCCACAATAAAGCAAGTCAACCATAAGGTCAAATGCTTTAATAGCATCATCATCTACACCATTGAAAAGTTCACCAAGATCATTCATTGTGATATTTCTCTTTTCAGTAAGCAACTTAATAGCATACATCCCGAAAAATGCAGTTATCTTTTTTCCTTGGATATCGAAATTTTCTAATACTCCTTTCATGCTTATGCTTTTACTGTTTTGGTTAAGGCACCGTTACCAGTGATTTTTACACTATATGATACTGCTTCATCTTTTCCAGCAGTCATATCAAACGATTCAATCCAAGCTGTACCTTCAAAAATGATATCACCTGCTACACCATCCCTACGTTGTAGTTTAATATCTAGTGGAACTCTATTGAATAATGCGTCCGTAAATACGGTTACATTTGATCCCCAAACAACTAAACCATCTACTGTACCGCTCCAAGAACGACCTAGCATTAGAGTTTCTGCCCAACCGCCAACTGAATCTTTGGTTGTAGTATCGACTGATGTTGATGCAATTGAAAGAGAGCATGAAGTGCTCATTGCGATAGGGGTTGCAGTAGAACCTGACCCGATGTAAAAAAGTAGATCACTACCGTTAAATAATATTGGAGCTGTTGCCATTTTTGATATTTATTTTGAAATTTTAATCCCCATTCGTTGGGGTCATTTCTGATAAATAGCTTGCTGATCAGCTTATGGCACAATGGAAAATAGAATTGTATTTGCTTTTACTCTTATCGCTAATAGATAGATTTGTAAATAAATTTTGTAAAATATTATAGATTGTATAAATTTATTGTGATAAATAATTAAGTAGGGGGATTGCTCACGTGTTTTGTTCTTTCCCCCCTATTTATTAACTGACTAATCCATTACCTATCATGATTCCGTTTTTGTACTCATTGTAGTAAACCTGAGAACCAAGCGAATAATTGAATCTACCAGTAAGCCCAAGTCCCGTACCGTCAATATTTGTTGCAATAGAACCTGTTAATAATGTATTACCAATACTTGCAACAGCATAAGATTTTGAATTTCCAGCTGGACTAACATCAATTCCAACTACACCAGCAGATATGCCACTGGTATCAGAATTTTTGTATCTCAACATTCCCACCACTGAAGCATTTGTATTTCTACCAGTAGTAAGGGAAAAAAACTGCATGCCTGATCCATTTGCGAAAAATCCATTACCGCTACAGTAGGCCACGTCATCGGCTGGTGTAGTCATTCTCATCCCGCCCAAAGGATTTCCAGCTGTACCTGCATCAATATTCGCGTCAATTCGAAGTGCTTCATGATTTTCTTGGTCATAGAAGATCATATTGTTGTTGGCACCGCTGATCACAATCCTTTTTCCAGACGCAGAAGTTTGCAGGGTAGTTGATGTAGTAACCAATGCATTTATATATTGAGCATTAATAATACTGGCTTTTATATATTCAGCATCCAAAAGGGTAGTTTTTATAAATCCACCCTGAATCACTGTTGAACCTAGTTTCCCAACTTCAACTACATCCTCATAAGCTAAACTCCTTAAATTGGAAACTAATGCATTGTGAAGTGCCTGTGCAGCCAAACCGTATTGAGCTGCTGCATTTGCCTTGTTTGTTGCATCGTTATATGCTGCCGTTAGATTGTTTTGTGCCTGTGTAATACGGGCTTGTTCTTCAGCTGAAATTTTTCCATCTGCATTTGCAATTGCAACCTCACGTTCATAGGCTGCTTGTGCATTAGCATGACTTATTGCAGCAGCTAAACTAGCAGATTGTGCAGCAGCAGCTTTCGCTGTAGCATCAGCCTGAGCAGAATTCAATGCAGCAGTGTTTGCCACATTAATTGCTGATGTATATTTTGCAATCAGATCAGCTGCGCTTTGTGCAATACTATCACCTATAATGACAATTAATTCTTGTTTTACAGCATTGGCCTGAGCTAATGCGTATGCTTTAGCAAGATCAAGTTTTGCTTGTGCATCTGCTATTGCTCTAGCTTCTTCTGCGCTAACAATGCCATCAGCATATGCCTGAGTAGTGATTTCTGACAAGTTACGTTGGGCAACTGTATATGCTTGTGCAGCATTAACCGCGTTTTGTACTGCTGTAATACGGGCTTGTTCTTCAGCACTTATTTTTCCGTCTGCATATGCTGCTGCAACCTCTTTAGCCAGTGCAGATTGTTGTTCAGCATATAATTTTGCTGCTGCTAAATTGCCATTAGCAATATTAATAAAGGCTTGTTCTGTTTCAGTTACGATTCCATCGGCATATGCATTTGCTACTACAATTGCCAAGGCTTTTTGTGCTTCAGCATAAGTTTTTGCAGATGCAAGTACTGCTGCCACTGAATTTATTCTTGCTTGTTCTTCGATTGTAATCTTGCCGTCTGCATAAGCAGCAGCAATAGTTCTCGAATATAAATCCTGTGCATCAGCATATGCTTTCGTAGCAATTAAGTTTTGTTGAGCTAAATCTATGTTGATCTGTTCCAGTTGATCTATTTTTCCATCTGCATATGCAGCAGCTTCAATTTTTGCTAAATCAGTTTGAGCCTGTGTATATTGTCCAGCAACTGCAACTGCTTCTGCTTTTGCATCATTGATTAATTGATAAAAATCTTCTGGAGCATTTGAAAACTTGATCGGCTTATTACCAGCAACTATCATGATCTCTTTCAATTCTACACCAAAATTCAAGTTGATTGGCATCGTATACGGGAAATCCAGATCGTTAGTCATCGATTCTGCTAAACAGGCGTAAAATCTAGGCAACTGAGTTGTCTTGGAAACGAAAGTGTAATAACCCCAATCATTATTTACCAAGAATGTATGAGATTCAGATCCATAAAAATTTAATAAAAGCGTGGCTAACCCTGATGTTGATCTAGCATTGAAGGAGATTGCAAACTCACTATCATTAGCAAAATTCCCATCCTGTAGTTGGAAAGGATTTGTTGCATTAATATAAACAGATTTATCTCCGTTAAAAAAGTAGTTCCTCAAACCAAAACTGATGTTGTCTACGTAGTTCTTTTGGGCTTCTCCAATATCCTTCAATAACAAAACTTTTGAGTCATAATATGACCTGAACATAGTCCTGAACTCGTTCCCGTTAATATTACTGGTTGTGGTTAAGTCAAATAAATAATCATCCAAATATTCATCGAGTTGGATAAAGGAGATATCATATCCCAACGTTTCTACCCCATAGGTCTGTGCCTGACTCGTTATTTTTGGATATTCATCAAAAATGATTTGCCATTCTTTTAAGACATTTGGCTTTTCAGATGGTGTTAATTTGGAGTCAGATGCAATATCATCTATCAAGTCATTAGCAGTATTTGCAGCCTGTTGAGCAACTGCAATCCGATCATCAATTTCTTGCTGGTTATAATAACCGCTTAAATTATAATTGAAGCCAGCAGAATATTTACTACCATCGGTCAAAGTGGTTGTAAGTGTTACCCTGTTACCAGCAGTTGAAAATTCATTACTGATCAGCTTTTTATTGTACGCTTCATTCCAGTTGGAAATATTTCCGCTGGTGATATTATAAGAAGGTGATGATACAAATATTGGATCTGTCTCAGTCTTTATATATCCTGATTGTTGAGGACTACCTGAGTTGGTGAATTGTAGTGCTCCGATGCCTTTCAAACTACCGCTGTAGCTGGTTATCTCATCTTTTTGAGCAGATATTTCTATATTTTCAACTGAAACTTCACCCCAATAGCTGTACTCAAAATCCGATTGCAATACACCTAATTTTATAAAAAATGGTGTACCAGTACTGATTGAGTCTGTGAAATATCTTACATCAAATGCTTTGTCATAAGAAACCAAACCATCAAATGATAATGAAAAGTCCCTACTCCCTGTGATTGATTCAGCCCACCCTTGGGAATCCTTAGATGTTACATCAATTAGGCTTTGTTTGATAGATAAGGATACGTTCTTTGAATATGCAACGGGATTTTCGTCAATGTCAAAAAGCATGAATTCGTTTCCTTCAATTATATTTCTCTGCATGCTTATAATTGTTGAATAGAATTTTTGAACGTTATCAGTTTCCTGATCACATATCCAGTCTGAGATTGGGATTCCAATATTCTGGTATCGTTTAGGCTGGATGTATAGATATTCCAATCCTCATCGGTATGAAAATTTCCCCTTACAAGTATTTTTTCAAATACTGCATTTGCTATATCATTTGCCAATTTTTGACCCCCACCAGTTGGGAACCTTGTTACGATATCTATGACAACCGATCCTGAGTAAATAAAGGCATCCGAATTGGCAATGGGGGTCAAAATAGTTGATGAAAGAATGATGTATGGCGTAACTGCATCAGCAGGAACAACATCAAAAACAGGTATGAATTTACCCGTTAGAAGGGAAATTTGGCCGTTCAACTTATCGAAATAAGCCTTGCGGTAGGTATTGGAAGGATCTTTAGCTATGTTTGTCATTCACCATAAATAGCTCCGACATTGCTATAGCATGCTAGTGAAAAATAGAATAGAATTTGCTTTTTAAGGCTTCATTGATCGTTCTAGCTTCCTTCTAAGATTTTCCAACTCACTATTGACAGCAGGATGAAAGAATGGCATCGGCTTAATATTTACCTGTCTGATTCCATCCCCTATAAACTGCATAGCAAAGTCTTCAAATCCAGCAGGTACATCTACGTTTGTTCCTGTTCCATATTCTATATATGGAGCGTAATGTTTATTGAAACCAACAGATGTACCATATCCCTTTGCATCATATAATATATATCCTGATTGGGCAATACCTCCAACGGAATCCTTGAACGGCAATGCAGCCAGATTCATTTTCGCTTTTCTTTCAATGTTAATGGCTGTTTCATTGATGGCTTGCTTCGCCAATACCATATTTTGTTCCTTCAGTTTTGCAAGTTTAGCTAGGGTTTGATCTAAACCTTCTACCCGTATATTAAATTTTGATGCCATTATTATTTATAGATTTAAAGATAATTCCTTATATGAAAACCCGACCTTATTATAGTCTATATAAGGAACTATCTCAGCGTGTCCAACACGTTATTCATTACTGCTATTATCGCCATTAGATAGCTTTAAAACAGTTTATTGTACTATCCATCTTCCTAATTTTACTAAGACACTATCCGTTGATGGATCAGTAGGGTCTGTTGGATCGGTAGGATCAGTTGGAGGTATGATAATTACATCATTCCAGCTGGTTTTTTGTAAGAAACCATTGACTAATCCAGTACTACTATTAAAAGATGTAGAGGTAAATCCATCGGCACTAACACCAGTGATTGTACCACCAGAAACGTTCAATGAGATATCTCTCCAACGTGTTCTATCAGGAAGATTATCAGTATTGATAGTTACAGTAAGTACGTTTCCAACTAGTTGTTGACTCAACGGCATCTTCCTCAGTTGCCTATATTCAACAATTTCCCTTGTTGGACAAACCATTATCCTATCACCTAATACTGATCTAGCATTGGTAAATACAGATCTGTATCCTGCTTGTTCTTCGGGCTGTTCAAGATATGCGTGCGTACCGAAGATGTGGAAGTTTCGTTCTCCCGTTAGAAATAGTGCTTGTTGCTCCTGATAATACCATAGAGGTTGTTCACCTTCCCACCAAGTGTCATCAAAATCACGGACAAAACAAAAAAATTCATTCGTGGTCAACCCCGTTGGAAATAGTTTATGAGTAGCTGGAATACCGTCAAATGTCGCCCCGTTTTGTGACGTAATCATCCTATAACCGTAGTCCCTTGATCCTGTTGCAAATCCATTATCTGCTCCAGGCACTACCAAGTCATTGAATTTATAACCCGTAGCTGCAATCATACGAATATCAAGATCGTTGATATCATTGTATTGTAGTGCTTCGCCACCGTGAGTATTTGTGTGGTTGCTCATATTCCAACCCGCATTTATCAGTTCCAACATCCCAGCTGGTGTGATATATGATGGGTCATATCCAGACAAACCCTCGCTGAATGCACCGTTAAGTGCCATATCACCTCTGTATGGTATGTTATTACCGCAACCATCGGTATACGACATCGTGTTGAAAATTAATTCTTTAGCACGCTTTGCACCAGGGGAGCCGTCATCAAATTGAGGTGTAATGAAGCCTATTTTATTGAATTTTTGTGTAGCAACAGAAGCAACAGCACCGGAAGGTGCCGTTGCAAATGTTATATTAAGTTTTAGTTGTGCCATAATTAATCTATTCTTGCTACTAATCCTGTGTAACGGATGTTATTTATCGCTCCCGAATCACCATAAAATGTTTTAACGTGTAACGGTGTGCTAGGTACTGCTGCAATAGCTGTTGGATTAACATCAATCCAAGTTGCTCCATTATCAAACGATTCTTCAAAATAAAGTCTTGCACCATCAGATCTAAATCTACCTTTAGGAATAATTCCAGCAGCAAATGATTTATTGGTACCATTGAATGAAACACCGTTTATTCGTAGACTCCATCTACCGTTAGTGTTGCTACTACCTCTAGACCAAGCTGCACCTAAAAGCACATCATTATTGCCATCGTTTTCGGTCGGATCGACACTAAGTGCACCACCATTAGCAGTTAATGGTGAATCCATTTGAACTGTAAATATTGCATTTGGTTCTGCATCCATACGTGCCCAAGTTTGGCCGTAACCACCTTGTATTGCTGCATTGAAGACTAAATTATTTCCATCTGTACCAGTCAGTGATAAACTAGGATCTAAATACCAGCTTGTAAGTGGGGTTAAATTATCTTGTACTGTACCTATAAAGGCTGTCAGATTTGTCAACCAAGCTGAAACGTTGCTGACACCTGAAACAGCTTTTACACGAACTTTCACAGTTCCAACTGCTGCACTGATATCACCAACTGCGATTCCGTTACTTGTTACGGTATTGATTGTACCTGAACCAATTTGATATTCATACTGACTTAGATTTGGATATGATGGATTGAGGGTAAACGAAAAAGTATTAGCAGTATCATTAACAATTCCCGCTGTTGGTGCTGCTGGTGTTGTAAGTCCTGGAGTTGCTGTATATGCTGTTGCATTTGTCAGCCAAGCAGAAGCTGAACTAACTCCTGACACTGCTTTTACCCTACAACGCACACCACCCACATTTGATGCTATATCCCCTATACTTATGGGATTTGCAGATACCGTAGTAATCGTTCCCGAATTGATTTGATATTCATAATCTGAAAGATTTGGATATGATGGATTTAATGTGAAACCGAAAGTGTTTGCACTGTCATTCACTACACCGTTTGTTGGAGCAGCAGCTGCTGGTAGCGATGGAGTACCTGTTCCTGATCCCACAAAAGTTATCTTTCCATCTACTACACTAAATTGTGCAGAATCAAAATATTGGATCAAATTCACATCTGGCAGTTCTGACAATGGAATTTTACCGCTGATCCTACTTGCTTTAAGTGCTAAGGAGTTTTCAACTTTTGTTGAACTGTAAGTGCTATCTGGTGAAACAACTCCATCATTGATTGAAGCATTACCACCACCTATAGCTGGTTTGTCTATTAAATCATTGAATGATCCAGTGAGTGCTACAGGTTTAAGGATTGAAAGATCAGCCTTGGAATTAGTTGCAGCCTTCAATTCATTTAGGTCTTGGGCATTTATTTTGTCGGCTAAATATTCGACATTTTGTATTTTGTCGGTAAATTGTACTTGTGACATTTATTATTTATTCAATTGCAGGTATCCCCCTGCTGGTATGTTATTCCAGTATCAACGAAACTGGTAAGGTATATGGGAAATCCCCACGTGTATCTATTATGGGTACTGGCAGGTATGGATTGCTCAACTCGAATATTTCTTGATTATGATCAGTGGCAATGCAGATCAACTGATATTCTTTGTTCCTGTCATTTATTACCGATTGGATTACGTAGAAATCATTTTCATGCTTTAGTATCACTTTTTTTCCAAGGCTTATATCTCGTCTAAATCTGAATGAAATATCAAAATATCCAGCTAGTATCAGTTGACCTTCTTGCAATCCTCGTTTTTCCTGCTTTGGAATTATCGATGCATAATCTGTTGCCAACAATGCATAAGATACATATGTACCAGCAATACCATCAGGAACTAATGATTCTATCCAGAACTCGATTGTCTTATTATATCGTGAGGCTGTTTTCATTAGAATATGATAACCTTTCTGAATTTGTTTAAGATCTGAATCGTTCCAATAGATAGAATTAAACCACCATTATCTACATCCAAGTAGTTCTCACGGTGCATATAATTTGTACTTATATCTTTAAGCAAACTGAGATCCACTAGAGCATTATCAGTATCACCAGCAATCTGTGTTGCTTGAATAAGAGCAGCATCCATTAGTAGTTGGATTATTACATCTTCAACTGTATTGGAAGGATGGATATTTAAGTATTGCTTGGTTAAACTGAGTGTTATCATGATATATTTATTGTATAAAAAAAGGTGATGGATTTCCCCACCACCTTCTATTGTATTATTTAATCGGTTATGATTACGATTTCAATTTTGCTTTACCTACTGTAAACGTACCAGAAATAAAAGCTTTCGGATTGTAAACAGGTAATGCAAATCTTTCTTCAATTCCAACAGTTACCAAACCGTCTTCGATGTCAGTTGCATTTTGATTGTAGAAATCAATTGAAATACCTTGACGTTCCTTCAGTTCAGCAGCTCCCTTAAAATCGCCCACCAAGAAATCACCAGCAGCGATGCAAGTTGATTCGATAACTGGTACGCCAGCAACGCTCATATTCCCTGCAGGGAATAAGTATGCACCTGTACTATCTTTGGTTAATTCTAGACGTGCACGATCTTCAACTGACAATAAAATTGCTGACGCAGTGAAGTTTTCTTTTGCAACCATTTGAATTGCAACCCTTAATACATCATATTCATTAGCTGTGAAGCCAGTCCCGAATGTTAACGTAGCACCAGAAATTGGTTGTGCTGCTTCTTTGATGATAGCTAAAATCTTACTATCTTCTACTTCTTTTAATTTAGCTGGACCTCTGTTAGAAATGTAACTTGCGATACCATCAACATCTGCTAGTGCTTCTTTGGTCACTTTCAAGAAAGTACCTACAGTCATTACGTTAGCGATTTTACCAACTAAAGAGAATTCAGATTGTGGTCTTTTTGTACCTTCAGCAGTAGTACCAGTGAATGAAGTCCAAGTTTGCTCTTGTACGTATGAGATTGCATTTTGCGATGTAGAACCTATTGAAAGTAAGTTCCTTACATTTACTTTTCTATTTGCGTAGTTGTAAATCCCTGCAACTTGCTCAGGAGCAATAGAAGGAGTCATTGTAGCTTTCAAAGTAAATTTGAAACCTTTTTCAAGTAAGTCAGTGCTTGTGGCTGACAACTTAGATTTCAATTCGTCTGCGAATGTCATTCCTTTAGCTGTAATTTCTACATTTTTAGCAGACAATAAATCAAATTGATCTTGTAAACCTTTGATTTCGTTTTTTAACTCATTTTTATTCGACTCTAAGTCAGTTTTAATGGTTGCACCTAATGCTTCCATTTTTTCGTTTAATTCCATTATTGGATGGTATTCTTATTTTTTGTTGTTATTATAGCCCGATATAAAGGCTGATATAAGTTCTGAATCGATGTTTTTATGCACTACAACTGGCTCTGGTTCCATCGGGTTGATTTCATCTGATTGACTGTCTTCCAACGGGTCAATAGGTTCAACTGATTTTTCGGATAGTTCTAGGTGTGTGGTCTTAACCTGATTTAGAAATATGGATAGTTGATCAACTGAGTCCTGATTGACTTCAGCTTTCAACATTTTTAACATTTTATCGCAGTTCTCTATGATTGAATCTGATCCGAATTCCGCTTTGAATCCTGTAAACTGTGCATCAGAGTTTGCACCCCACGTTACAGATGAAAATTCATATAATTTTACTTCTTGGATCTCATGATATTTTCCTTGGTCTACAGATTTGATAGTCTGAAAACCAATACTGTGTTCTTTGATTGTGCCATTACGGTACAACTCTAGTACTTCATCACCAAGTGCTGTTTTCGCAATTGTGGTCTCAAAATACAAACCCTTACTGTCTTCCCTAAGGATGTGAGGTCTACCAAGTAGTTGACTAGGATTATGTTGATATAAGTGAACGATTCTAGGTTTAACAGAATCTACTCCGTTTTCACCAAGTGTTTTGGCAAATGCATTTGGAGAAATTAGATCACCATCTGAATCGACAACGTTAAATACAGAGGCATACCCAGATATGGTTCTGCTATCAGTATCAACTTTTAGATCTGCAACTTCAAAAGATTTGTGCTGTATTTTTTTAGACATTTATCTGCTTGTTTCAGATAAATAGCCTCGTGATCAAGATATGATCACGTAGAAAATAGAATTGTATTTGCTTTTATATTATATTTGTAAGAAATTAAATCTCTCTATGACAACAAATGAAATTCTTCAAATTATAGCAGTTCTCCTAAGCCCTGTTATCGCATTACAGGTAGATAAAATATTGAGGAAAAGTGGCGAAAGTAAAAAACGAAAAATAGATATTTTCAAGATCCTTATGGCATCACGGGGTTCGATTTTATCAATTGAACACGTTGCAGCATTAAACAGAATTGATTTGGAGTTTTCAAATTCAAAAAAATATACAAAAGTTATCTCCTCTTGGAACTTATATTTTAATCACCTAAATGTGAAAAGTTCCACTGAGCAAGAATTAGCTATTTGGAATGATAAAATTGCTGATCATTTGGCTAGTCTTCTATTTGAAATGGGATCTTCTTTGGGATATGAATTTAATATAGCCCAAATAAAGAGAAACATTTATGCTCCTAAAGGACATTTTGAAACTGAAAATGAATTAAGTGAAATTAGAAAATTGCTGGTAAGTGTATTGAAAGGGCAATCACCTTTGTTAATGCAAGCCGATTCTACCGAAGATGCTATTAAAATTAACGAAGAATATATAGCAAAACAGATGGAATTACAGACTTTAATGATTAAGCATTATCAAAATACTCCCCCTGTTAGTGTAAAAATAATTCCGTAGTATTTTATTTTAGATTCCAAATGACATTAAAAAAAATTGGTGATTTTCTTAATTATCCTTGGATGCTTCTATTGGGAGGTGCCATTTTGTCTCCTATCTTCACCGATTGGTATACTAAGGTTCCTTTTACAACGTCCTTCATATCTATATATCATTGGATAATCAAATGGGCGGTGATAATCCTGACATTCAAAATTCAAGTTTGGATCATATGCGTTACAATATTAATGACATTATGTGTAGGTATCTATCTGAAATACAGAAAGGATTCAAGGGTACTTGTAGATGGAAATGGCGAATTTACAGTAGCAGTTTTGGATACGGTAATAGATGAAGAGAATACCAAAACTTATAAGTTAACAAAAACATTTGCTTACACCGCAGACAAATTTTTCAATTTTACGTGGGAATGGAAATGGGTATACAATGACAGAATCAAAATATACGAACCAAAATACCTAGCGCCATGCTGTTCAAAACCAGAATGTAATTTCACACCGCTTTCTAACAGTAGTTATGGAATTACAAGTACTTTCTACTGTAGAAAATGTGCGGGCTTTCAAAATATTGAATGTTTTGAAATGGATGGGCTGGAAAATACGGTAATAAGGTATATAGAAGAGAAGGTTGCTAAATTTTAATCTCCAACGACCTCAATGTCACCCCCGAATTCCATCCAATGTACCTGCAATCCCTCTTTTTCCCAATATTCTGCTGAATTGACAAATACATCTTTCCCAACTTGCTCGGGGAATTTCGATAGGTGTTTGACTTTACCAGACAAAAGGTCTACAGGAATACCCATTGGAAATGCAGAGCACGTCAAAGTATCTCCATCAAAATGAAGGCATTTTCTGCAATAACGGGTGTTAATATCTTGTTCCATATCTAATAAATATCATGCTATTTAGTTAATGCAAAATATCGGTCAAAAAATTCATACATATAATCCATCAACTGAGGATCTTTCTTGGTGTACATCAAAAACGTCTCAGCAAAAAACTCATCTTTAGTAGTTGACGCATAATAACTTACATTGTAAATGTCGCCATTATTTTTGGCTTTAATGTAGTTATTAGCTACATCTCTATTCAAATATTTTGCCAGTTCATTCGGTTGACCGTCTAATCCCAACATATATTTGTTGATAGCTGATCTGCCGTTTATATGTCCTGTAAGTTGATCCGACATAATATGTCCATATTCATGCGTAATTGTATCACTGATGAAGTTTTCTTCCGTATAATGCACTGTGAATCTGGAATATTTTTGTTGCTCATATAGTTCTTTTAATTGCTTTCTGACAGCGGTGGTCTGCACCCTGTTCTTGACTATTGCAATGTTTCTTTCCAATATACCTACATATCCTGCTTCGTATTTTTGATATGCAGCATTGGCTGATTGCATTGTTTTGAAAATAGTGTGATTAATATTTAGTGCGGTATAGTTAGCACTCATCAATGCATTTGCAGACTTAGGTGACTTCCCTACAACTTCCAATTCTCTCAATCCGTAGGATTCTTTTAATTCAAATAGCGTCTTGTTAACTTCATTGGCAACATCAATATCCTTAATCCATACATAATCCACATTCCTTGATATCTTGTTTTCAGTGATGAACTTTTCAGCCTCATAAAGATTTTTAGCAGGTGTAAATTCTCTTTTTACAGGCTTTACGGTCTCGAATATATCAAGTTGGTGTGGTTTGTTTACTACTGGCTCTTGCTGTTGGGATGTGATTGCAGGTGAAATAACCTCAGATGCAGGAATAAATGCAACGATACATCTACAGTTACAGATATTTTTTGCTGTAGCTCCATTGCTGGAATCACCTGGGTGCAACATTTTTTGATCACCAACAGTGAAAAGTGAATCCATTGGAATAGGATCACTACCGACCATACCAGCATGAGCATCCCTTGTCTTATCATCTCCGCTTCTGGCAATCCATTGTTTGTAAAGTACCAGCCCTGATGCTTGTGCTGCGTACATAGCACCCTTATTAGATGCTACTGCATTTTCAGTACGTGCTATGAGTAAGGCTCTTTTCTTTGTACTGATCTCCCCGCCTAGACCTAATATGCTTTTTGCAACCTGCTTATGACTTGCTCCTGATTCTCCCGCATCAGTCATGATCGTGCGGATCTGATCCTTAGTGGTATTGGTTACACCAGTTACTTTCTTCGCACAATCAGCCGATTGGGTGTACCTCAGGAATTCTTGCTTCCAGTAGTTTATCTTGTCAGAATTATCAATTACATAAGGCTTAGGCTTTTTGGCCTTAGTTTCCAGTACTAAACCAGCATGCTTTAATTTAGGGAATGTAGAATTCACAAATACAGCAGTGGCAATACCTACAGAATCATATATCTTCTTTAGAATTTCTAGTGTATCTGATTCTTTCACCAATAATTCAATCGGTATCTGAGGGTTTTCTGCATACAGCTCACTAGCATCCTTATAAATACTTTTCAGCCCATTGAGGGCAATACGGTAACTTATACGCTCATGCTTTTTTATGAGATCATTATATTGACGGTAGTAAAGTTTAAGATTCAATGGATTTATTAGTACGACAAACCCCATTTAAGGGGTCTTAGAGCTTATTATCGATTACTGGTAATCAGATAAATCTTGATTGGTATCTGTATTGAGACTGATTCCCTGATCTTGAATAGGCACCATATTCATAGGTATTTAAACCTTATCCATAGCTGGATCTGGTAATGTACCGTATTTAACTGCTTCTCTTTTTTCATTAGGTGTTAACCAGTATTGTGCATTGAGCTGACTGACCAATTTGTCCATATCTTCAGCTAGTTCAGGTAAAACCGTAATATCAAAATCAATATAATACTGTCTTCCTTCAGCCTTTGAATATGCTGGTACAAGCCACTTGTTTAGGTTATCGCGTAATTCTGTGATGAGTGGAACGACACAATTAAATATCATGCTTTTTACCGCTTGCTCATAATTGCTATAAGTCTTCTGGTTATCATCCCCCATTAGAAGTGATGGAAATCCATACAGGTTACAAAGATCCCTGAGATTTAACCCCATTGATTCCAAAATCTGTAATTCATCTGTGGGTTGACCTACCTGAGTCCAATTCATTTCTTGTGATGTGATTAGAATCTCACCAGTTTCAGCATTTTTGAATTTATCCTTTAATTGCTCCAATTGTTCTGGCAACGCATCTTCTGCACTTAAAAATCCGTGAGCACCTTTATTTGCTAGGATTTCTGCTTGTGCCTTGTATGCTTCGTTATTCAGAGCCATAACTTTTAGTCCTGCTCTCAATGGAGACATACCATACACATTCATTGATGATGAAAAATCGGGATTCCAGTATTTTAGATGTAAAACATTTTCCTTTTCCAACCTTTGGTTTGATCCAGATAAATTATAATAATCAACTTGATTGTTGACTGCAACGATATTCATCAATTGGGCTGGCAAGCAGGTAAGTGATACAATCTTATCAATGTTTTTTCCGAATTCTGGCTTTGATCCGTACACATAGCTGTTTCCTGTTACTAGTTTGTAACCTACAACCTCTTTAACGAAATCAGACCATCCCTGAGTGGGATTTGGCTGTTCTAAAATGTTCATGATAGCGTGGCTATCCACTTCTTTCATGCTTGATGCCTTGCATTTGAATGCTTCAGTGGACATCAGGTTATTGGAGGTATTGAATGATTTGTAACGTTTGAAATCTTTGTGCTTATCCTTTTCAACAGTATACAGGTAGAACGGCACTGCTGCTATCTTGTCGCTAATCTGCTTAACAATACTATATACTATTGGATTACTAGCGTAACCGTTGGTTATATATTGGGTAGGGTTATCGTTGTACCATTGTACTCCACCAGTACCCATTAATGGGTAAACTATTGGTGCTGATGCTGCCTTTTTTTGGATAGGCTCGGGTGTTGTTTTATAAAATAGTAGATCAAAGAATCCCATTTATTATTATTGTATTTTTTCATTGTGTTGTAATTCCCAATTGGGATATATGTTATAAATAGTTCATTTAAACGAAAAAGAACGGTTGTTTCAATTCTAGGTATTCTCTCATGATGAGGCTATCTGAAAAATCGGGGGAATGACCTATGATCTGCTTGATCTTGTCTTTGGAAACTACCTCTAGCTTACCTGTATCGTTATCTGCATTGCAGGATTTCAGTTGTTCTAATTCAGGTATAATTTCTTGTTTATACCTCTGATCTTTGATCCAGTAACCACCTGCCGCTGCTCTTTCACAGAATTTATAAATACATTGGGTTTTGAGATTTTTGTAATTTTCGTTATTCAATGCTTTTCCACCATTATGGAATGCCTTTGCGCCCTGAAGAAATCCACCGACAAAATTACCTACCCCATCAGCATCATAGACTATACGAGATTTTGGAATCCCATGCTTTTTAGCCATTGCTTCAATGGCATCTATGACCTCTTTACCATCAGATTTTGCGATAGACTGAATGTCCTTCACTACAAAGCCAGAAAAATAACTGAGAATAAAACGATCATTACCTTGCATAGCAATATCACATATTAGTGCCTTTTTACTATCATCAGGCTTGATATGGTCATTAGAGAACAAGTCAAGTATTTGATCAAATGATAATAATGATGATGGATCACTATCATAATCCCAATTTCCATGCAGTAATCTTTCTCTAGTTGCCTTATCTGGATTCTGTTGGAGATTATTAATATAATGCTTGGTGATATAAGGATTATCGGTAACTAATGCCTGAATGAATCGCTTATGTGATTCAATAGTACTATCCAAGCTTTTTTTGTAAAACTCACTGTAAACCCAATTCTTTGCAGGATTACAAGTCCCTAATAATTTTGGGATTAAACCATATTCATCTAGTTTGTAACGTATCCTAGTCTTTAATATATTCCAACATTTATCGCTGATCTGGTTGCACTCATCTACTGCTGCCCCTGTTAATTCTATTGATCCCAACGAATCAAAGTTTGGATCTGCTGGATAAGTGAAAAGGTCTTTTAAAATGATTTCAGAACCATTTTGAAACCTGATGATGTTTGATTGTTGGTTGTAATTATAATGTTCACCATTGACCAATTTCAGTATCTTACATACATCGAAGAAGCTGTTTAATGTACTTTTCTTCAGTGCTTCTAGTTTTGATCTACCTAATAACCATCGTGTAGCAGGGTATGCGATACAGTTATTAATCAACCAAGTGACAATTAGTATACTCTTTCCACCACCTGCTGCACCTCCATAAATGATCTCTGTAGTAACATCATCCTGCAATAGATCAAATACTTCAGTCTGTTTTAAAGTCAACTCCACTAATTGGAGTCTCCTTCATCTTTATTTTTATATGTTTTGGTGATGTTTATGGATAACGATTCACCCTTGCTGGTATGGTCTATCTCCTGCTTATCTGCCCACCTATATTTATTTTTTAATACGAAAATGGCAATGGTGGAATTGACCTTGTTGGAAAGTGCTTGCTCCAACAGGTTCGCCTCAATTAGGGCTTCAACCCTTTTTATAGTTAGAGAAACGACCTGATCATCTTTGAATTTATTCGTCCAATCGCTCCATATGTCGTTGTAGAGCTGATATTTCGCTAGGATGATACCTAAGTAAACTATTTTTTCATCTCGTATATCGTTATAAAACGTGTGCAGAACCTTCAAAAGAGTGGCTTTATCCCACTTTTGCGCATTTTTGTTCCCTTTTTTACCTGCCATTATCTGTTGTTTACAGATAAATAGATACCGATCAGGTTAAATCATGATTTGAAAACAGAATACTATTTGCTTATCTCTGCTTGTGTTATCATCACCTAACGTTGCAGACTGAATAGCACCACAAGCTATAACCTGTAATCCAAAGTATTTAGAGTTAATAAAACCGCCTAAAGACACACAGTATAATATATTGGAAAGAACAGGTAAACGGACACGAACAAAGACAAGGAAACAGACAAGGACAAAGACAGGGAAACGGACACAAACAAAGACAAGGAAACAGACAAGGACAAAGACAAGGAAACAGACACGAACAAAGACAAGGAAACAGACAAGGACAAAGACAAGGAAACAGACACGAACAAAGACAAGGAAACGGACACGAACAAAGACAAGGAAACAGACACGAACAAAGACAAGGAAACGGACACGAACAAAGACAAGGAAACAGACACGAACAAAGACAAGTAAAAGGTAAAGAATAACAACTTCAATTACAAAAATGCCTTCAAAACTAAATTAAACGTTATACAACCAATATCCAGATGTTATCAGCGGGTGTCGAAAGAGAAGTATAATATATGTTTTGCATATATTAAAATAACTAAATTATTAAAGAAAGATTTGCAGATTAGAAAAAAATATATACATTTGATTTATGCAAATAGATGAGCAAAAAATTCTAGATCATTACTTAGCTCGACGCAGGTTGTTAATGCAAGAATTAGATTCAATTAATATTATTATAGATAATATTGAATGGAATCTGATGTTGTTTGGTAAGGATCAGAATAAAAATATTAAACAGGACGTTCCTTCAATTAATGGCTCGTCGGAAAGAGATATTCCTAAAATTCCAAGATTGGACTTTGATAGAGAGATCAGTGAATTTCAAATAAAACAATTCAAAAAGTTTTCCAAGTACAATAATTCATTCACTTATAATGACAAGGTACATTTCGCATTAACAAAGGTAAAATCAGCTACCGTGCACGAAATGGTAGATGTAATTAGAATGTATGATGAGAGTGTTGATGAAAAAAAATTGTACAATGGCCTCACAATGGCTGCGTCAGCATTAAATATATCCCAAGAGATCTCGTCTAAAAAGGAAGGGAAAAGAAATAGGTATTATTTAAAATTTGACGATGAGATAAAGACGACAAAATTTGAGGTCGAAGACGACGATGCTCCATTTTAATAGTCTATGTGTATAAGTCGATATAATTGTTAACATCTACATAATTTATACATTTTCGTATTATCTTTGTAGAGCTGGAATTAGTTTTGTCCTCCGAAACAACTTTCATGACAATTAGACAACTACTTATTGCTTTGTTTCTCAGTTTACAAAGCTCTTAGGATCAACTGAGAAGGGTTTAGATGATTTGTACCACAATCAAATTGTAGAAAGGAGGACAATTATGAAAGAAGAGTACATAGTACGTGATGGTAAGACCTATAAAGTGGTTTATACCAGATTCATTACCAGAAACGGGAAGAAGATATATCATCCAAAAGGTGGTGTCTACCGTTTTGAAGTAGCTATATAGTAAATTAAGTCAGCCAGCTTAATTAAAGCAGGTTGGTACTGATCCGTATCAGCCTTGCTTTTACAACCACCTTTTGGAGGAAAATTTTTTAAATAGGTTTTATGAGTTCAATCCTGAATCCAGATTCAGAAGGAAAATATTCTTCTATAAGAAGACGCAGGTCTATTAGCAAATCGTAGATTTTATTCGTGCCCTTCACTTCCATCGTATTCTCATTGAAAAAACAAGGTATACCATAGAATTTTGCAATATGTGTGTAGTCAGCCATAATTTTATTGTACAAACTTAAGAATATAATATGTAAATAAACCAAAATAAAGTCAATAAGTTTTAGTATTGACAGTTATTTAACATTTGAAATCAGCTTCGATCACGTGACTTTGCATATCGTAAGATAAATAATTAATTCCTTTAACCAATAGGATTTTTATCTATATCTCTTTTTCTGTGCTGCCGATATTCTGGCTCGTGTCACGTCTGATCTTTTCTGGCCTAAATTTCCTTGTCTTATTTTTTCAATGGCCTCTGCCGTTTTCTTATGCCCTAGGGCTGGCTGTTTGCCTTTACGTTTTTCACTGATTTTGTCTTTTGTGTCTTGGGACATTACGTAGCCTTTTTTAGCTCCCATACTATGATTTGTTTAATAGCTCCACTATCACCTTGGAATAATTCTTATCCACTGATGCGCGATTATATGCTGAGTGTATGTATTCTGATACCTGTACTGCTGACACATTCAAGTAATCCGCTATGATCAAACCAGCTATATTATACTTGATTCTGGCTATGTAAGCGATTTTCCTTCTGATGTCCGTCTGATCATGACTACGGTTTTTTGCTCTTATCTGTGTTCTCGTATAAGGCTGATCAGCAAGAATTACGTTTGCAATCTTATCCAGATACTGTACTTGCAAATCCGTAATAAAATCTTTGATATTCTTAAATTTTTCTATTTCCAATTTGTTGTTATTCATTATTTTACCACCTCTGACACTATCCAGAGGATGATGATTATTGAGCCTACGACCCCCATACAGTTTTAACTTTTTTAAATACCGTATGTAATCCTATCACTGCGAGCATATTGATTGTATATAGCACTATATTATATCCAAATGTGTGTTTTGGCTCCAATATGGCTAGTACAACTACACTAAGAATGAGGAATATTCCCCAACTAATATCTTTCCTGTTCATTATGATTTATATTTAATTACTCCAGGCATTTTCGCGTATAACGGAATAGCATAGATATCTTTCATTACCATTTTGGTTTGACCTTCAAGTGTCACTTCCTTCATCAGTCTCTGATCTCTAAATATTTCGATATTTTCTATTTTCTTCAGGTCGTATAAATATGATACACCATCTGTAAAAGTGACGAAATAGAATGCTTTGCCCGTTGGAGATAGATCAGCCAGATTCATCAGGTGGTTGTACTTTTTGACTTCTAGAAAAGTCGTGTAAAATTCATTCGATTTTATTGCCCGTGATTTTACCTCGCAATACATATCGGTTGTTTTTGTGCTTCCGCTGGCATCCCAGACTCCAAATTTATCTTGGTTCTGTGTCCAAGTCATGCCACTGAAAATAGAGAGGAAAACACCCCTGCCTTTTTCTTCCTGATTGTTTACTGTGTTGTTACTGATGATATACATTTTCCTTATTTATCATAAATAGTATTGTCGGAAACGGAATATCATTCGCGTTTTCGAAATGACAATTAAATGACAATAGAATTTTTAGGCACAAAAAAGGGCTACCAAATTGCAACCATTAAAAATTCAATCAAGTGATCTGCTAAAATGAAAACTTAATTGTTTATCATTGATGATGAAAAATCTATTAACCCTCTCTTTACTTATACTATTGGGATTTAAGTCATACTCCCAAACTCTAGTGAATAAAAAAGATCCATTTACTGGTCAGGTTGTAAAAAGTTCCATCGTGCTTTTAGGTAGTATGTTAGCCCCGACAGGAATGTTTTTGAGCTTTGCTGAAGACAAGGGCAATCGATACATAACTTTCGTCTGGTCAGCACCTAGCGGTCAAAACGGTGCTTTTAATAACAGTAATGTCAAGGATTTAAGTTTATTAATGAAGATGGATACAGACACAATTTTGAAATTCAAAGCTGATACGATTACTTCGAAAATCGGAAATGTTTCTAATTCAAGTATTATGACCATCATTTCGCCAATCAGCGATAACGAGCTTAGTTATTTATCTCAGCATGAAATATCGTTATTAAGAATAGGGATCAAAGATGATGTTGGTGTAGATCTTGAATCGACACTGTTTACCAAAAAGAATAGAAAACAAGTTCTGAAAGCTGCATCATTTATATTGACTAAATAATCATGATATCTTCTTTAATGAAATCCTATACTAATTCAATGATTGAGTCTTTAAATACTTTAGATCAATCAATTTTTGATGAAGTGATCACATTGGATATCGATTGTGAACAATTAGCATCGTTGGAAATGGGATGCCACGGTACCAGCGAATCTGATAAAGTGTTCGAAAAGCTACATAATAATGGTATGAATGGTAGACCAGCAATCTACTGGTTCGAAATTACTTCAGATCATACTGCGGAAATGATTCGCAATTCATATTCCCTGTTGAAAGAACGTATTGGATCAAGAACCATTCCTGCAATAAATAAGGTCTACGACCGTGACTCTAAAGTGCTTTATGTTGGAAAGGGGCAAGCTAATATTTCTGGTCGAATGTTTTTGCATTTAGGTTATCAGAAAATGGGACAATCGCAAGGTCTTCAACTCTCTCATTGGGACTATCTTGGCGAATTAAAGGGACTAAAACTGAGGATCAATATAATATATCTTCCAGCGGAAATGAAAGCCCTATGTAGCGTGTATGAACTGAAAATAGCCCAAGAATTTCACCCTATTCTCGGCAAACACAGATAGTTAAAAATAAAAAAAGGTGGTAACCAATTGCTACCACCTAATCAAAAAAAGAAATAATCATCTACCTCACTGATCTACCTATTACTAAGATCAGGCAAGATCTCAAAAAATCAAGTCCTAACATTGAATTTCTGAAAATGTCAATGGAAAATCTGTGAGTAAATCGAAATCAATGTGCTTAGTTTCACCTTTGATTATACCTGTAAATGGTGTAGAGGAAATGAATTTAAATTCCAATATATCCCCATTTTTCTTTATGACTTTGTAACATTTCCCTTCCACTAACGAATCAAATTGATTGCTTATTTTACCTTTTAGTTTTTCATTTGTCAGATCGATTTGTTTTCGCATTTCGTTGCCCGCTGGAGAATTACCACTGGCTTCATTAATTTTTTCATTCATAATTATAATTTAATTTTTTGTAAGATATAATTATATTCTAAACTAAACATTCCATTTCCAACAAATCTTCAATTGATTCTTCGAATGTTGGAGATGTAGTTACCACCTGTACCAGATCATCACAGTCAATGCTATTGCTCATCATCCACCCTTCGGTAATTTTTGTATACACCGTACCCCACCTATTGATGTAGCTGAATTTATCATGCCTTTTCAATTCTTTCATATTATGCTGCTTTTCTAAAATTTTTAAAATTGATTATTTTTTGGTCATCGTCATCGTACTTGATATAGATGTTGAACTGCATGCTATCAACGAAAACATCTCTGTGCCCAATTGAGGCGATTGCAAATTGCTCCATTAATATTTCCACCTGTTGATCAGTTAGACTAGCTGTAACAGGCTCTAAATCGTTATAATTTGATACTGTAAATGATTCAATGTAGTGGTCTATTACCATTTCATTTTTTTCCATAATTGGTTCAGTTTTTTCTATATATTTTTCAGCTGTTTCTCTTTTGAACTTAGGATTGATATCGTATTTCACCATAGCATCACTGATTAGCTGTTCTGCCATGATTAGATCATCATCATTGTCCGTTACGATTGCATCATGCAATGTCAGTATGCATTTTCCAGCTTTAATCATCTTTTTAGCTACGGTGTCTATCATAATCGACGCTTCCAAACGCTGCATGCTAATAGCAAAATTTCTATAATCTTTAGATTTAAGTTCGTTGATAATTTTATATACAGTTGGGAATTCTTGCATGAAAACATCCTTAATCGCGGTTGACCACGCTTCAGTAACCTTGGAAAAGAATACATCGGTAAAAAATTGTTTCTTGAATTTATTGCGGTCACCTGTATAACCAGCTTTTCCCATGATGTATTCGTAGAATTTACCTGATTCAGCTAAATCCTGATATTTTTTAATATCTGCTGGTAAATTTTTTAAACCTCTGCCAGATGTGATACTGTATTGATTTTTTACTGCTGCTACCGATAGCAAAACCTGACTGTTGGAAATATCTGTCATCATTAAAGGTTTACCGTTGAAAGAAATATACTGTCTGTATTCCCTTTTCAAATTCGTCAAATTGTTATATATCCTACTTTTCTCATCTGGTCTACTGCTGTTAAAATCTTTTAAATGAATCTGAATTAATGGTAAGTCCACCATATCGATCGGTACCCCCCCTAGCAAAAATACAGGTGATTTATCATCTAAAATCAATGTTTTAGACACCTTAAAGACAGTTTCTTGGTCTACTACCCTCTCTATAGTATGAGATATGGATAAATTGTATTTGTTATTAATATAAGAGTAACAAGAAGGAGTTAGAGATAAATTGGAAATGTTAATAGCTAACTGTTTAACAGTTTTATTGATTTCAATTTTGTCATAATCAATAAGTTTTTTAACAAAACCTGCATCAGTGATATCTACAGATAATATAAGGATACCACCATTTGAATATTCACTGGAAAGTACGTAACGTGATGATGATTTTTTGAATGTATAGTTTTCTGATTTTGTTATAAAACCCCATGAAACCAAATCTTTAATGATCCTTGAGGTGCTTTGATCCTTACCACCAAACAATGCTGTGAGGATATCAATATTCATTTTGCATCCAACGTAGTCACCCTTGTGAAATGTCTTGTCTGCGATGATCTTATGAATTATATAAAGGTATTTGTAGAACTGGATATACTGGTTTACACCTGTTTTCTGTAATGTTTGTTCTTGGATTCTTTGGTACAGTGAGTATGTAGTAAAGAAATTTTTAGTGGTTAAATTATTCAATTAATTAGGGTATTCTTTTGCGAACCCTGATTGTCCGCTGGTATTCTCTTTATGTTCTATTATTTGTTAAAGAGAAGGGCGGGGAGCTTATTCCCGCCCATTTTACCAGAACATTTTTTTAATAATTGAACTATCTATATATAAATAGTAGGCTGATCAAGAATTGATCTAACTATTTTCATATTAATACTAAAATAACCCAAAGCCGAAATTTATCAAGTCTATCAATCACATATTATATTTCATTATTCATTTATTCATTCATATCATCAAACACAACCCATCTCTTACTATAGAGAGGGCAGTAGACAAGAAATAGCTTCTAAATGTATTTAAACAGTGATTTTGGAGAAAGATTTCCCATGAAAAAGTCAGGGAGGGTATAAATCCTTCCAATGGTACGGGTACTTTACGGTAAACCAGAAAAGTTTCCAATAATCTTATATATATTTATTTATAAAAAATAAATAATACTCATGAATCCAACAACACAAACGTTAGTAGACAATGCAATAATCAGTAAAGTCACAAAAATTAAAGGGATAGTAGTTGATCCTGATGGCGATGACGCAATCTCCATTGGATTTAATTACGAAACTGATAGCCCCTTCACAGTAACCATAGTTGGTGATAATTTGCAACTTCAAATTAAACCTGTATGGAAATTAGGTACTAAATTAATTAATAATGCCTCAGTAATGGCTTCAATAGATGAAGCAGTTGCTAAAGCCGAAACTGAAAGCAATATAATATTGGAATACGATAAGAGGGCAAGAGAATTGCTGATTAAAAATGAGTCCTATCACGTCGAAAAAAGAGGTGAGGAATACTTTATTGTGATTGAAGGTAAAGGTTATCAAAAATTTCTTCATGCTAATTTTGAATTTGAGACAAACGTTGACGCGTCATTTGAATCCATTACAGAAGATCTACGAGCTGAGTTCTACTCTATTATTAAAGCATATAAGCTTAAACATAAAATATCATAATTAGTATAAACCCATATGCAGTCAGATTACAAACAAATTATCACGGATAGTGAGAACCATCAGCATTATCTGACATTTACTGGTAATGAAAAATCAGTATCAGTCTATCTCAATGGAAAGAGATTATTTCTCGGACTGGACTACACAATTTTCGAAAGAATGGTAACATTAAATACACCTGTTGAAGTAAGTGATTTACTCATTGTGTCTTATTCCTAATAGTATCTTCCAATCGAAATTTAAGGGGTAATCATCATGGTTACCCTTTTTTATGCCCTTAATTTAATTGTCACAAAAAAAATGACACAATTATTTTCGTCTATTTTTATTTATTGACTTTTTCCAAAAATCAGCCTCTATCCAGGTGCCAACATCGATTATTAGTGATTTATTTTTAGATCTAGAAATAAAAGGCTATTTACCAGGCAATCAAATAGTTAACGCTAACACAATCGTGATTTTGTACCTATATTTGTACTGTCATCTGGAAATAACCAGACTATTTATAAGAAAAAGAAAAATATATGAAAACAGAAATTACAACAAACACCGAAAACACGTTAGACGCTATCTGTCAACAATTTGAAAAATTATCCAAATCAACATTTTTTTGGAAAAGAACAGGTTTTCAAAGAACCTTTATCGTAGAGATGCAACTCATATTTACACCTAAAAAAGGAACTTCCGTAAAAGAGTGCATAGAAAAAACTTACGGTGCAATCGTACCTGATATCGATGATTTATTTACCAATACGTTTTTCAAAAAAGTCTTCACAAACGTTTACGCTACAGCTACAGCAGAAGCTCTGCTTCAAAACCCAGATTTGAATATCCCCACTATAGAATTTTTAAATAAATCAGGTTTAGAAAATACTAGGAAGTTCGATGTATCGTATCTAGCGACACTATAAAATTGATAAACATAGGGATCGCATCATGTGCGATCCTTTTACTCACTTTAAAATTCCACCAATGAATAAACCGCTACCAGCACACCCATTTGATAATGACAGAATGAACAAGCTCTTGAAATTGAGCCTCGCAAAAGGGCTAGAAGTCATGCTAGAAATAGAAAATTATGAAGCCTGTGATAGACTACAGAATAGGATTGTCGAGATTGAGATCAGTGAATTATTTCAGATCAGGTAAAATGAAAAATATGGTTATGATAATAATGCATGCAGTAGGTGCTACCGTTCTGATTCCCGTTGTGGTGGCAATGGTATTGCTGAAAATTATTAAAATGGTTGGAACAGGAATATTTTCAATATTTTCGAAAAATGGATAAAACTAAAGAAAGCAAGGTAAAATCGTTCAATGATTATGCTAATCAGGTTCGCACCGAAAAAATGGTGCAGAAGGCATATACAGACCACCTGTTGCACCAATTAGCGGAGGCGACACATTCACCTGCGAAGGGAAACAATGAGGTCTTAGAGAAGCTAAATGCGTTAGATGTGAAGCTGAATCCAGTAGCTGATTTCTTCGCCCCTGTCCCCGTTGAACCTAAGCCAGTCAGAATTTCGAAAAAGCAAAGAGAACAGCAGGAATTAGAAGAACACGAAAAAATGTTAGAAAAAATTGCAATTGAAAGGGTTAAACAAAAGAGGGACAAAAATCCCTCCTAAGTTAAAAATTCACTTTCTCACGTTTAACATCAAAGTCCAACTTTAACCTACGTAAATATGTCTCAGTAGTGCTAAAGGAGCTATGTCTACAATGTTCTTTTACAATTTGCTGTATCTGATTAGGTGTTTTTTGAGTGGCTGACAAAGCCTTAAATAGCTTAATAACACCACTGTGTTTGAGTCCGTAGGGCTGTTTATCGATATAAAGCTTTTCTGATTTGTACTTTTTTTGGAATTTATTTCTGGTATCTAGCATCAATTTGGTAAACATTTTATAGCCGAATGGTTTATTGGTGCTATGTAAGTTGGATGGAAATAAGTAATCATCATCGGTGAATCCATTTGGATACTTATATGCTACCCAAGATTTGAGTGCCACCACAAGTGCATCAGGCATATCTACCGATATCAGATTCTTGTTAGTATATTTTCTTGCGGATTTAGTAGCTGATGGCGGTATTGTCAATCGTTCATTTTCAAAATCTACCATCCAACATTGTAGACGTAGAATCTCAGTCAATCTAACAAATGAGTAGTGGAGGACGTGACTTGATGCATGAATCAATCTTTCATATTCTGTACCGTCTTTTAGATCTCTAAACCAGTATTCCACCTCAGTAGCAGTCCACGGCTCGAATTTATCCTTACCGTCAATCTGCGTTTTATCTATCTTTTCCAAATCAGATTTTATTTTGATTCCAATCACAGGGTTAATGTCAATCAAATCTTTTTCCAACAACACACCAAATAAAATGGATATCCAAGCTTTATAGATTGCGCAACTTGACGCGCTCCAACCTTTAACTCCAGGTGCAGGATTAAATTTAGCATCAATCAATTTCTTTATATCTATTCTGGTAACTTTACGAACATCATCACTTTTATCAATTGATTCCAGATAAGTTTTCAACTGATTATTATAAAAAGATGTTAAACTGGATGCTGTACGTTCTTTGGAAGGTACTGGATTTAACCACCCTTTTTCTTCTTTGGTCATTTTGATAGCTGCATCAATACTGATTTTAGCTTTTTGAGCTTCATCAATGATTTCTTGCTGTTTTTTGATTTTCGACTCTAATGATTCCGCACGGCTGGAAGGATTGATTCCTCTCTCCAAATCTCGTTCAACTAGCAATAAAAGTTTCTTACCAAGCTTCACCCTTTTATCTAAATCCTTTTCTGAGTTTAAAGATATATTGTAGTTTCTTTTCCCGTGTTCCCGCCCCCTGTAAACAGTTTTATTTTCAAAATGTAATAGATAACCTACATACCATTTGGTATCATCAGTAGTATTCAGCTGTAATTTGGAGTAAGTAAAGGACAGTTCAGGAGTAATTTTGGATCTGGTTTTCATGGGCACTTTTTCTGACACTTTTTGAAATATCTGCCGTAAAGATATAATAAAAGCCGATAAGTAATACTAACCAAATATTCACTGCCACAAACATAGGGGGTTCATATAAAATATATGTTAACATAAAATGATATGTGTGTTTACTCAGCATTCATGAACAGGTTGTAAAATGAATAAGCACCGTTAATTTTTTTATTTTAATTTCGCATCTTTCATACTTACCTTCATAAGAATGCTGATCCTAGCTTACACCCTCCTCGCCCTGCTGGCAATATATTTCATCTCCTACTCCTATAAAAAGATTTCTCAAAGATCACAACTTGAGGAACTCAAACGCGATTGGGGAAAGCCTAAAAACAGCAGATATATTGATATAGACTCTATCGAGAATTATTTTTTGAATACCATTACCGAATCTGATGATAAGTTACAGCTGATTTCGGATAAGATAGCTGTTGACCTGTATCTAAATGACGTATTCAAACTGGTGGACAGGACAACTTCCAGGATTGGCCAGCAATTCTTATATGCCAGGTTGCGTACCATCGACAAAAATACCGATGCGCTGCTCGCCCAGGATGCATTTGCAGACCTGATGGCCAGCGATGAGCACCTGAGACTGGATACCCAGGTCACCTTGCTGAAACTGCAGAAGAATGATTCCTATTACTTTCAGGACCTCATCTATGCAAAAAAAATTGACAGGCCGCCTTTTATGCCTCTCGTTTATTTGCTAACTTTTCTGAATTTAGCCTTTCTCATTGCCGGAATTTTCATTCCGGTGTTTCTACTCGCCTTCGGGGCCGTGTTTATCATTAATTCTGGTATTCACTACTGGAATAAGAATAATGTGAGTGTCCATACTTCTTCCTTAGGTGAATTTTTAAAAGCTTTTGAAACCGCCAAAAAATTGAATGCCGACCTAAAGATTGCTACCCATTTTCCAAAAACGGACGCCTTGCTCAAAGAACTGACGCCCTTAAAAAGGAAAATGATTGGCGTAAAACTGGATAATATGGCAGAAGGGGACGCGGCAGTTATAGGTTTTATGCTGTTTGAGTTGCTCAAGATAGCCTTCAACATCGAGATCATCTCCTTCTATTCAATCATAGACTCATTGAGGGCGCGCAAAGAATCATTAAAAGAATTGTTCAAATTTATTGGTGTAGTTGATACAGGCATTTCCATCGCTTCTTTCAGAGATTCTCTGGACGAGTATTGCAAACCTGTTTTCAGCACAGAAAACGGCATGCATACCAAAGGGATTAAACATCCGCTCATAGAAAATTGTGTATCAAATGATCTTTCACTGGATCATAAGAACCTGTTGCTTACAGGCTCCAATATGTCAGGCAAAACTACCTTTATCAGGTCGGTTGGCGTAAACATGATCCTCGGACAAACCTTGCGTACCTGTCTTGCTACAGAGTTCTCCATGCCCTACGCCAAAATATTCTCTTCAATTACCATAGCTGACAGCCTGCTGGAAGAGAAAAGTTATTATTTCGAAGAGATGAGGATCATCAAAGAATTTATTCAGGAATCCACCAGTACATCACCATGTTTCTTTATCCTTGATGAAATCTTCAAAGGAACAAATACGATCGAAAGGGTCTCTGCGGGAAAGGCAATTCTCGCTTATCTGGCTGAAAATAACAACCTCGTATTTGTCTCCACCCACGATACAGAACTGAATGAATTATTGAAACCGGGTTACGATCATTACCACTTCTCTGAAACCATCGCCGAGCAGGAACTGGTGTTCGATCACAAGATTAAAAAAGGCCCCCTGAAAACGAGAAATGCAATCCGTATTCTTGAAATCAATGATTACCCGGCAACCATCATTGCAGATGCAAATGCTACGGTCGATTTATTTATGAAGACAGAATAAAAACCAGGTTTAATCAATAATCTGCTGGTACCGGGCTTTTTTGTACACATCCTTTTGCACATGGGTCTTAAGGTTGCGAAAAGTTTCCAATGGGCCTTTTGTGGCAAACATATTGATAAGCCAGGCAGGTATTGTTCCCATAGGATCTACTTCCAGCACATATTCAGCCCTCACCTGGCTCTTGCCGATGGGGGTAATTGTCCAGTTGCCGATAGAATGGCTAATTCTTACAATTTTATCCTTCTCAGGCACGTAGCCAGGGATGCATGGCGAATTGACCGTGATTACTTTCGTTTGAGGGTCTTGTTCAACTTGTATATGCACAACAAAATCGCGGTTTTCCAAAGGCCATGGAACATCTACCTCTGAGTAATAAATAAGGTCAAGCGGAGAAACTTGTTTGACCATCACATTAAGTTTACTATGATAAACCCATTCATTACAGGTTTTAATATCCATAATTGCTGCAACTAATTGAGAGTTGGTAGCCTGCATAGTACACATCGCCTTAACAGCTTTTATTTTTGAGTTTGCTGATGGCCGGGTATAAACCTTAATACCATCATGTTCAGCAGAAAGGGCCCAGTTCCCCTGGGCAAAAAGGTTACTGAAGGCACAAAGCAATATTATAATTAAAAACAGAGATCTTATTGAATGAATACGGGACATAATTAAACCCGGGAAGGCATATATTCCTTCAGGGAGTTCAAAATTAAGCAAAAACCATTTTTTAACGCTTAAATAAGCATTTTGGAGCGTCATGGTCAAGTAATTTATATCTACATATTTTTTTAGTTTGTAACATTATTGTATATTTGTTTAACAAAAAACTAAAAAGTCTCATCAAAAATATAAGTTTATCTGAAGCAAAAACTACCTAATTAATCGTATCACAAGTCATAGCACCTAAACCAAATTCTATGAAAAAATACCTTTTAGGCGGAGCAGGATTAGTTTTTAGTACACTTGCGCTAACCATTATCAGCTGGGTTCCATCGTCACATTCTAAAAGATCGGCTGCAGCAATGGTTACGGAAGATTCCTTGTACATCATGCACGTTAACAAAATCTACACTGGTGCGCATCTTGATAAAAGTGGACTTAGTCCTGAAGTTTTCGAGAAAGCACTTACAGGATTTTACAATCTTAAAAACAGTGGAAAAATATCTGAGGACAAATCAATTCTTACCATTGCTGATTTTGATCAGAACAGTACTAAGAAGAGACTCTGGATTGTCGATCTGAACAAAGATTCATTGTTGTTGAATACCTGGGTAGCCCATGGATCGCGTAGCGGAGATGATCTTGCCACCCGGTTTTCTGATGTGAATGATTCGAACGAAAGTAGTCTTGGATTTTATGTAACTGGCGAAGTATATACTGGGAAGCATGGCCGTTCATTGAGATTGGACGGAATGGATCAAGGTTTTAATGCCAACGCGCGCAAAAGATCTATCGTTGTTCATGGCGCGTCATATGTTAGCCAGGGAACTATTAACCAGCTAGGCAGATTAGGCCGTAGCCAGGGCTGTCCCGCTGTAGCGCCAGAACTTGCCGAAATGGTAATCAATACAATTGAAGGTAAAACTGTGATTTTTATCAATGGAAGTCGCCAGCCTTATTCCTCAAAATATCTTGATACACATCTTGCAGCTAATATGATCAATCATCCTGCAGATAATATTCATCAATTGAATGAGGCTACTGCGGTTGCGAAAGACACTTCTTTAATTGCGGGAATTTAAATATGCGGAGCCGTTAATCTTAACGGCTCCAGCTTTTTCTATACTGCCCCCATTTTCTGAAGGTAGGTAAATAAAACTATATCCAGCCCATACACATCTTTTCGTACCTGAACTGTTGCTGACGGATCAACCCATGCAGTAAAATAAGTGAGGTATACAGGAACCTTTTTAGACAGCGAAATATTCTTCGCCTCTACAACAGCCGCTGTGTCGGTCATTTGTTTTTTAATTTCTTCATACTTTGAGCCGTCGCCAAATATCGCATGGGCAAAATCAAGAGGTTTCTCCAACCTTACACAGCCATGGCTTACTGCCCTCATAGATTGCGCAAAAGCAGCCTTAGCAGGGGTGTCATGTAAATAAACTGCACTCTGATTATTGAACAGGAATTTAATCTTGCCAAGTGAATTGTCTGCTCCCGGCCGTTGCTTAAACAAGTATTTTTTGCCCGGGTTACCCGCAGACCAATCTATAGTTTCAGTATCTTCGATTTTCTGGCCATGCTCAAAAACATCAATATTATGATTGGCTAAATAATAACGATCGGCAGCAGCATGTTTCGTAATTTCATTGGTAGCTATACTCTCGGGAATATTCCATACAGGATTTACCTGAACACTGTGGATCATACTGTTCAGTTGCGGCGTTTCCCGTGAAAAAGGTCTGTCTTTTTTCAGGTCGTTTTCGTCATATTCCTGCAGGTTATCTTTGAAATCCTTGTTTCTTCCCTCGCCTACACATACTTTCATATTCATAACAGACTTTCCCTTTTCTATTACGTCCAGCCTGAAATCAGCAATATTAACAATTACATACTTATCATCCTGAGGTTTGTTTTTCCATCTTAACCTTTCCAGATTGAGTTTCAGTATTTTTTGGGTTTCATCCACTGTGATACCCGGGGCTGTACCTCCTTCTTTCAGCACTTTTTGCAGGGCGATATATTGTGCATCTTTAGGCTGGATACTATCAAGATAAGATTTCAGGTCGCCAGTAGCAAACACATTATTTACCGAATTACTATCCGGTCTTTTGGTATCAGTAAAATATGCAGCATAGATCCGCTTCGGACTGATCACCCCAAACTGCAACGAATTGCTGTATTTTACCAATGAACTGGCAGACAAGAGTTCCAGCCTGGCGATCAACCGGTATGCTTCATCGATGGTCTTAACCGCATCTTTACTATACAATTGGGCTGTCAGTTCGCTGATCTCTTTTATCTTGAAATATTCTGGCGTTAATCCATGATCGCCTGCACGTTCAAAATAAGAAACCAATACCTGCAGACCTTTTTGTTTCGCAAATTTAGTCATCATCACAGGTTCATAATCATGCTGTTCATACCAGATATTGAGGAGTTTAGCATTTGCCAGTGTTGATTTTTCTTGGAGAAGTGTTTTCTTAAAAACTTCCGCAAAAGCATCGTTTTCCACACCTTTAAAAACTTTATTTCCAGTTTCTGTAAATAGGGTTTTACCCAGGTCGGACCGGCTTTTTTTACAGGACTGAAACAGAAATACCAAAGATATTGCAAGGATAACATATAATTTTATCCCCGACTTCGAACGTTGAATATATTTAACCATATGCTTTATCAACATCTTCATACCAGAATTGTTTAACTCTATAGCCAATATCATTGTACAGGAGTAGAAAATGAATGTTTGTCTGCAATGCTTCATTATGAAACTTCTGATTTTCGTACTTTCGCGCTGAAAAACTAAATATTGAATAATGACATCAGTAAAATCCTATGCTGCACAAAGTGCAGAAACGCCTCTTGCTCCTTATGCCCTTGATCGTCGCGAACCTGGTTCGGATGATGTAGAAATCAAAATCTTATTCTGTGGCGTTTGCCACTCTGATATCCATACCGCCCGTGGCGAATGGGGTGGTACAATGTATCCCGTAGTTCCAGGTCACGAAATCGTCGGTACCATAACCCGTGTTGGCGCAAACGTTAGCAAATTCAAATTGGGCGACACAGTTGGTGTGGGTTGTTTTGTAGACTCATGCGGACACTGTGCCAATTGTAAAGACGATTTAGAGCAATACTGCGAAAATGGTCATACACAAACCTATAATGCTTTTGAGCAGGACAAAAAGACAATCACTTACGGTGGTTATTCAAGCTCTATCGTAGTGACACAGGATTTTGTATTATCGGTTTCTGACAAACTGCCCCTTGAAAAAGTAGCCCCTTTGTTATGCGCTGGTATCACAACTTATTCTCCGTTACGCCACTGGGGTGTTAAAGAAGGTCATAAACTTGCAGTAGTAGGTTTAGGGGGATTAGGACACATGGCAGTTAAATTAGCAGCATCAATGGGTGCTGAAGTAACAATGCTTAGCCGTTCACCTAAGAAAGAAAAAGATGCTGCTGAACTAGGGGCACATCATTTCAAATTGACAACGGATAAGGATACCATGAAAGAACTGGCAAATACTTTCGATTTTATCATCGATACTGTATCTGCTGAACACGATTACAACGAATACCTGGCCTTGCTGAAAACCAATGGCGTAATGATCCTTCTTGGTGTTCCTCCAACACCTGCACCAGTAGGCGCCGGCAGTCTGATATTTGGACGCCGCAGCCTGGTTGGATCGCTGGTAGGCGGAATTAAGGAAACACAGGAAATGCTTGATTATTGTGCTGAGCATAATATCACTTCGGATGTAGAAGTAATTAGCATGGACCAGATCAATGAAGCTTATGAGCGTACGCTTAGCGGAGACGTCCATTACCGTTTCGTAATTGATATGGCAACCATTTAATTTTGCCAGAAGTCTAAACGGCGGCCATTGCAGCAGCCGTTTAGACTTCTATTTTTTCTCCATAATTGTAAAGGGATATTTTACTTGTTCCTCCTGCCTGCCTGCTTAATTGTATTTGGGTACCAATTCTTTCTTTCAGTGCTTCTACATGAGAAATAATACCTATACTTTTTCCACCCGCCTGCAGATTCTCCAACGCCGTAATTGCTACATCGAGCGTTTCTGCATCCAGTGTACCAAATCCCTCATCAATAAACAATGAATTAATCTGCACTTTTCTGCTTGCCAGGTCTGATAAACCCAATGCCAACGCAAGGCTGACCAAAAAGCTTTCTCCACCGGACAGGGTAGACATTGGCCTAACCACATCTGCCTGGTAACCATCTATAATCTGAAGATCAAGATCCCTTTCAGGACTTTTTAAAATGCTGTACCTGTCGCTTAACCGTAGCAAATGGCGGTTAGCCAGTTCTGTTAACCTGGCCAGTGTAAGTCCCTGGGCAAAACGGCTGAATTTTTTTCCATCGGCAGAACCTATCAGTGCAGATAATTTCTGGAACCTGTCCGATTCCTGTTGCTGAACCTCTATCTCCAGGGCAACTTCCGCATGTTTCAGCCTTAGCTGATCATCGTCAGATAATACCTGGATAAGTCTCCCTTTCTGCTGCTGCAACAACGAAATTGCATCAGCTTGTTTCTCCAGTTGCGGGCCCAGCGTTTCTTTCATTTCAGTAGTCAAAGCCTTTCCCTCTTCTCTGGCAAGATCTGTTTCCAGAGCGTTCAGCATACTTTTTCCAGAAGCTATTTTTTGGGTAGATTCCTGCAACAACTCCTGGGCAGACTTCACTTCTTCGTCCGGCAGGTACAAGTTTTTTAATTCTTCGATGGATGACATACCTTCGGTGTTAAGCGCGTACATCAATTTTTCCAGCTGCTCGCTGAATAACTTTTTTGTCTGTAAAAAAGAAGTGTTAAGATTTAGCCGGCGGTCTTCCATAATCTTCAGTTTCTCCTGCTTTTGCTGAAGCGACTGCTGCAATTCTTCTATCCGAAGCCGATATTTTCTGATTTCATTTGTCAACGTTAAACGTTCCTGTACAGGGTCTTTAACACCGAAAAGTGCAGCCCGGGTTTCCTTCAGCTGCAAAGCAATTTGCCGTTCATCTTTTAACTGCAGCGCTGTAACCGCTATTGTATTTTCTTTCTCAGAAAGCGACAACCGGGCAGCTTTCAGTTCCGTCTCCTGCTGACGAAGGTCAAGTTCCAGGCTTTTTAGCTCATTTCCTGCCTGCTGGTATCCCGCATACCGCGCATTCATTTCAGCTAATATAGTTTCGGCAGCGCTACGGTCAAAGACAATACCCAGAGGATCCAATACCTGTTTTAAGAGTTTCGCTATGCGGGTCCTTTCCTCCTCTTCCATCTCTTTATCGTGTGTAGCAACCTTTATTTGCTGGTCTGCAAACGTAATCGATAAAGCCCTTTGCTCAGATTTGCTCTTTTGCAGACTAAGGTTTTCCTTTTGCCGGGTTACTTCAGATTCCAGAAAAGCCAATTTCTGCTGCATATCCCGCAGTTTTTGCAGTTGCGTTTTCAACAGCTCCATCTGCTGTTTCTTTTTGTTGATGACGGCCTGTATAATTTCTGGCCTGTTTATGTCAAGCGGCTTAGGCAGCTTTTCATTGTTAAGCAGAAATTCATCATATGCCTGGTTCAGCGATTCAACAGAAAGTATAAGGTTCTTATTGCTTGTTTCTATCTGGTGATTGATGTTATTCACCACCATTAGCTGTGTATCAAGCATGGATTTCAGCTCCTGCAGCTTTAAATGCTGCTGGTTTCGGCGTGCTTCAGTTTCAGTAACACGCGAATGATAATTTCCTTCAACAAAGGGATGATGTACTGATCCACAAAGCGGGCAGGGCTGTTCAGGTTGTAACTGAAGCCTGTCGGCATCATATTTCTGAACCTTTACTTCCAGCTCATAAATTTGCTGTAAAGCTTTTAACTTCAGTTCACCCGCTTCATTCTCCAGTCTGCATTTTTGCAACATCGCCTGGGCTTCTTTTTCCTGCAGTTGCTGAACTTCCAATGCTTTCTTCACAGCAAGCTGCTCCAGACTAAACTTTTGATAGATCCCAGTCAGTTTGAGTTGCTGTTCAGAAGTATGTACCAGCACCGGGAGTTCACTTAATTCAGCTTCCAGCTCTTCAATAGTTTTTGAGGCAAGAAGCAGAGCTGCTGATTCCCGCAACTGTAATATCGATTGTTGCAATTCTGACAGCCTATGAGTATCCAGCTCTATCTGTTTTGCGGCTACCAGTTCCTGCGCCTGGGCTTGCGTCCGTTGCCTGATATAGTCCTGCGCTAAGTTTCCAGTGGCTGTGATTTTAAGCTCAGTGGCGTTAAGCTGCTGTACCAACTGCGTTACCAGAATCACTTGTTTGTCAAGACTTGCGTCTGTACTGTGTGCTTTGAGCCAGATACCAAGCTCTTCAATTCTATTCTGTATCCTTTTGAGACGGCCTCCAATTGCCAGCTCCGCTGCTGCTGCATTTTGCTGCTGAAGATTTGCATTTTCCACTGCAGCTGAAGTTTTCTCCGCCTGGGCAGTGGCCTGACCAATCAATAGGTCTTTTCTGATCACCTCTTCAAAAACCGGCTCCATCTTAGCCAGTTCTTTCTCAATTTCTTCCAGCCGTCCTTTGAAAATCTGGAGCGCTTCAGCTGTTGCCTTTTCTTCGTTAACTATTTCGGGATACTGTAAGTCTGTGTTTTTAAGGTTTTCAGCAAGGGATTCCTGCTGATGCGAAATCGTATTTAATTCCGCTAATGCCGGCCGGTGGACCATAGCCCGGAGGTGCTGCTGTAGCTGGATAAAACGCGGTTCGTTGGTCGCATGGAACAATTCTGCTTCAGAAAGATGCTGCAAAAGCTCCTGCTTTCGGTTTTCCAGTTTCTCCATACCTGAAAGCCACTCGAGCTTCATTCTCAGGTCCGTTTCCAGTTTTTTCAATGCCTGCTCTTCGTTTGAAAGTTCGTTCAGTTGAGTCGTGTAACCTGACCTTTCATCCCCGCTAAGTAATACTACATGCTCAAGCTTCCCGCGCAACTGTTCAAGTTTCGCCTTTTCTTCTCGTGCCTTTTCATAGGCAGCAATAGAAATTTGCGAATAAATACCAGTATCCGTTATTTTTTCCAGCAGTTCGCTTCTTTCATTCTCATCGGCCTTAAGAAAACGGGTAAAATCTCCCTGAGACAAAATAACAGACCTCAGAAACTGGTTGTAATCCAGACCGCATAGTTTTACAATTTCTTCCCGCACCTCGTTTAACGGGTGTTCTATGATGATTTTGCCGCTTGTTGCATCTGCAAGCTCCATCTTCTGTGTCTGAAGCTGGCCATCGGCCTTACCGCGGCTACGGCGTATAGACCATTTGGCACGGTATAGTTTATCCCCTACTTCAAATTCCACCTCTGCAAACGATTCTGCAGTATGACGGGTCATGATCTCAAAAACATCCTTACTATGCCGGTGTACCCTTCCGTAAAGTGCCACAGTGATAGCATCCAGTAAGGTGGTCTTGCCTGCACCTGTAGGCCCCGTGATAGCAAATATGCCGCTTTCTGTAAAAGGGGGACGGTCAAATTTAATCTCGTGCTGTCCTTTAAGTGAATTCAGATTTAAGAATTTGATGCTGATAATTTTCATATCCTGTCCTCCTTCTGCGCCATATATTCCAATACTTCATGAAATGTATTCAATAGGTCTGGTTGCTCTGCATCCTGATATTCTGCCTGCAGCCGTTTCATAAATACCATTTTTGGATCCAGATCTGCAAGTGCCATAGCCTCCATGGTCTGTTCATCAAGGTTTTTTGCAGCCCTTGTTCTCACTTGCCTTGGAAACAAGCGATCGATAAAAGGTTTACCCTCAATCAGTGAATTCAATTGTTCCTCAAGGTCAAAAATAAAACTTTCAGTATCTACCTGTACTTCAACCCAGGCAGGAAACAAAGTATGCTGGTCTTCAAGCAGGGCGAGCTTTGTCTTCACCTTGTCAAAGCTCCCTTTGATCCGGATCAGCCTGCGGCTGCATGGAACTTCAATCTCATCGAGGCTGTTTAGAATCCCCTCCTGAAATTCAAGAACAATAACCAGTTTTTTGTCTTCAGTTTCTGAAAAGCTAAGGGGAATAGGCGAGCCCGAATACCGGATATGATTCATTTTATTGATTACCTGCGGGCGGTGGATATGGCCTAGTGCCACGTAATCAAATTCTTTCGGAAACTGGTCGCCACCAATTTGTCCGAGGTTACCCACATGGATTTCCTTTTCACTATCAGAGGTTGCCGAACCTGCAGCAAAAAGATGCCCGGTTGCGATTACAGGAATTTTATTTAGTTTATAATCTTCAATGTGTGTTAGAAAACGATGATAGTGATCCGTAATTCCCTGCTTAATACGCGATTCGCGTTCATCAAGTGTCTCACCGGCTATAGATAACCTGATATCGCGGTCGCGCAGAAAAGGCACGGCGCAAACTACCAGCTCCAGCTGCCCCTGTTCGTCCGATAATTCAATGATCTGATCGGCAAATTCCTGTGGAACACCGCCTATAATATGAACATTAAAATATTTTAAAAGAGATTGCGGAGCGTTAAGTGTACTGATGGAATCATGATTACCACCAATGATGATCACTTCCCTGCAGCATGTGTTTTTCACCTGGCGCAGAAAGCCATAATACTGTTCAAAAGCAGCATTGGAAGGACTGCCGGTATCAAAAATATCGCCGGCTACAATCAATACATCGATTCTTTCCGACTGTAAAGTCTGTATCAGCCAGGTCAGAAAAGCCTGGTGCTCTTCTGTACGCTCACTCTGTTCAAGTCGTTTACCAAGGTGCCAGTCGGCAGTGTGAAGGATTCTCATTATCGCCTGCTAAAATAAGCAATTGAAAAGACAAATGTCCCACGCTCCTCCCTGCAAATTTAGCCGGCCACACCCGGTTATGCGGCTGTTTAGTTTAACAGCTCGCAGTCAAAACCATTGTCGCGAATAGTATCCATGATCTTCCTTTCGTGACGCGGGCTGCAAACCACCCTTAACACTTTATCTACATCATCAAGGTCTATGGTCCAGTTATTATTTCCCACCAATTTATCAAGCTGGGCAGCTATTGATGACCGCTCGCTTATCCCTTTTACTGAAGTCCTGTAAACCAATACAGTTTTTTCTTCCTTGCGTTCCTTTAGGTCCCACGAGGTAAGTGCTTCCTTTGATTGAGCTGAAGCTTTTACATAATTAATCACACCTGACCAAAAGGTGTTGCTGAGTAGTAAATCTTGTTTCATCTTGTAATATTTATCATTATTGGGAATGAAATGACCCTTCGTTTAAAGGGTCATTTCATCTTATTAATTGTCTATTTCCATCCTCCGCCTAAAGCCCTGTACAGTTCTACAGAAGCATTCAGCTGATCAGTTTTAACAGTAGCAAGGTCAAGCTGACTTTGCAATGCATTTCCCTGTGCAGTTATCACCTCCAGGTAATTCGCCAATCCACTGGTAAACAATAGATTTGCATTTTGCAATGAGCTTTGAACTACTTTAACCCTTGTTTCTGCAATGGTATATTGCTGTTGCAACTTTTCTATTTTAATCAGTTGGTCAGACACTTCTCCAACTGCGGTCAACACAGATTGTCTGAATTGTAAAACGCTTTTTTCGCGGTTCACCATCGCAATATCATACTGCGTTCTCAGCTGTCTGCGCTGGAAGATCGGCTGCGCGATTCCACCTCCTACAATGCCAAATAAAGAACCCGGGATTTTAAACCAGTTATCCGCTTTGAAACTGTTCAGACCACCGGTGGCAGTAATTGATAACGTGGGGTACATGCTCGCTTTGGTTACGCCCACATTTGCATTGGCCCGCAACAATTCAAGTTCTGCACTCTTTACATCAGGTCTCAGACTAACCATTACAGAAGGAATACCCGTACCAACCTGGTCCTGAATTTTCATGTCATTCAACAGGCCTGCCCTGGCAATAGTTTTTGGAAATGCGCCGGTAAGTATGCTCAGTGCATTTTCTTCCAGGTTGATCCGTTGTTCCAATTGAGGAACAAGTCCCGCAGCTATCAGTTGCTGGGCTTCAGCCTGCTGAATAGCAAGGGATGTTACCTGACCAGCGTCAAATTGCATTCTGATAATTCTCAGTGTGCTATCGTTCAATGCAAGGTTTTTCTTTGCAATATCCAGTTGTGTATCCAGCATAATCAGCCTGTAGAAACTTTGTGCTACATTAGATACCAGACGTGTCTGAATTGCTTTTCTTGCTTCTGCAGACTGCAGGTAAGCAGCGCCTGCAGCTCTTTTCTGATTTGCAATTTTGCGCCAGATATCAGCTTCCCAACCCAATCCTGCTGACACCGTATAATCTTCAACATGTTTAGAGTTGGCAAACTGTCCAAGTTGAAGACCATTCAAACTGTTGTCTGACGGACGGTTCAGCTGTGAGGTAACATTCAGATTAAGCGTAGGAATATTACCCAGCTTAGATTGACGGTATAAAAGATCTGCAGCCTCGATATTTTTGAGGGCAATCTGCATATCATAATTATTTTTCACAGCCGTATCTATCAGGTTCCTGATTGCATCTTCTTTGAAGAACTCTTTATAAGGCAACGTGGCAATACTTGTAGTATCAGCCGTTGCCACGCTGTTCCTGAATTGTTCAGGAGCAGCATTGGTGGGCGTGGCTATATCTTTTGATACTTTACAGGCACTTGCAACAAGTACGAGTAAGAGGGCGATATATATATTGTTATACAGTTTCATTTTCGTATTGTAAGATAGTTTCAGGTGTAAGTTCTGGTTTTGGCGCACCGGTGACTTTTTCCTGTAAATACTGGAAGATCACAAACAGCACAGGGATGATAAATAATCCCAGGATAACTCCTGATATCATACCTCCGGCAGCACCAATACTGATTGAATGGTTACCTTGCGCAGACGGGCCAACAGCTCTCATCATTGGTGCTAAACCTACAATGAAGGCCAGGGAAGTCATGATAATTGGACGCAACCTCAATTGAGCAGCATGTAGTGCAGCATCAATCAGGCTCATTCCCGCCCTCCTTCGCTGTACCGCAAACTCTACAATCAGAATTGCATTCTTGGCGAGCAATCCGATCAGCATGACCAGTGCAACCTGTACATAAATGTTGTTTGAAATTCCAGTTAAACCAATGGCAGCAAATACTCCGAATATACCAGTTGGAATAGACAGGATTACGGCCATAGGCAGGATATAACTTTCATATTGGGCCGATAGCAGGAAGTAAACAAACACCAGACATAAACTGAAAATTACTACAGATTGTCCGCCAGAGGTGATTTCTTCTTTCGTAAGACCAGTATATTCATGTGAAAATCCTGTAGGAAGCTGCGCAGCGGCCACTTCGTTTACCGCGTTGATCGCATCTCCTGAACTGTATCCTGGTTTTGGAATCGCGTTGATCTCAATTGCATTAAACAGGTTATAACGGGAGGCAGTTTCTGTACCGTAAACACGTTTCAGTTTGATCAGTGTATTCACTGGAACATTCTCCCCATTCCTGTTTTTTACATACACACCATCCATCGCCGAAGGCTCTGCACGATCGGCAACATCTGCCTGTACCATCACCCTGTAATATTTACCAAACCTGTTAAAGTCTGAGGCCTGTGCACTACCAAAATACGCCTGCATAGTAGACATCAAATCTTTCGTTGACACGCCCAGCTGTTCAATTTTGGCCTCGTCCAGTTCCATCTGCAACTGTGGGTAATCTGCTTTAAATGAAGTAAACGCAAAGGCAATTTCAGGACGTTTCATTAGCTCACCAATAAAATTATTGGCAATACCACTGAATTTAAGCAAATCTCCCGTTCCACTTCTGTCCTGTAAGAAAAAGTCCAACCCATCCACGTTATTGAAACCTGGCACAGTAGGGAAGGTAAATACGAAGAAGTTAGCGCCTTTAATTTCGGCAAGTTTTCCGCGTACAATATTCATGATTTCATTGATGTCCTGTACCTCTCCTCTTTCTTTGGTCGGTTTCAGCAAGATAAACATCGCACCGGCAGAAGGACTGCTTGATGAGGTTAACAGGTTAAAACCAGATAAATAGTTGAAAATTTTTGTAAAAGGCAAAGGACTCAGTTTTTTCGAAACCTCATGCTCTATTTGTGTAGTCCTTTCCAATGAAGCACCAGCCGGAAGTGAAGTTGAGATGGCAATAAAACCCTGATCTTCAGAAGGAATAAAACCTGTAGGTGTTCTTTTCACCATCCATACTGTAGCCAGTACCACAACTAGCAATCCTGCAATAGCGATCCATTTGGTCTTGATCAGGAATTTAACACTTCCAACATATCTGTGGGTCAGGTTTTCAAATCCCCTGTTAAAGCCTAAGAAGAAACGTTGTTTAAATGTTCTTTTTACCACAACACCATTTTCCTCATGATGATGAACTTCTTTCAGGAACAGCGCACATAAAGCAGGGCTCAATGTTAAAGCGTTGATTGCCGAAATCACGATGGCGATGGCCAGCGTAAACGCAAACTGCCTGTAAAATAGTCCTGTAGAGCCTTCCATAAAACCAACAGGAAGGAACACCGCACTCATTACCAAGGTAATGGAAATAATCGCTCCCGTAATCTCATGCATCGCTTCTGTGGTGGCCTCTTTTGGCCCGAGCTTGTTATGCTCCATTTTTGCATGGACCGCCTCGACGACCACAATCGCATCATCCACCACAATACCAATCGCAAGCACCAGTGCAAACAGTGTTAACAGGTTAATTGAGAAACCAAACACCTTCATGAACAGGAAGGTACCAATAATCGCTACCGGAACCGCAATGGCCGGGATCAGTGTAGAACGGAAATCCTGCAGGAATATATATACAACGATAAATACCAGAATGAAGGCTTCAATCAGTGTATGGATAACCTGGTCGATAGACTGATCCAGGGAAACTTTGGTATTGTAAAGATTTACATAGTGGAGGCCTTTAGGAAAGTCTTTTTGAGCCTTCTCCATGAACTTTTCTATGGCAATCTGAATTTCATTGGCGTTTGATCCGCTCAACTGCTGAATCGCAATATTTAACGCCGGCTTACCAGAAAGTTCAACAAAGCTATGGCTACCGTAAGTATACGAACCTAACTCTACTCTGGCTACATCCTTCAATCTGAGGAACGAGCCGTCGGCATTTGAACGGATAATGATATTTCCGTATTCTTCCGGTTTGGTCAGTTTACCTTTATATTTCAGTACATACTCAAAGGGGGCGTCACTACTTTCACCGAACATACCTGGTGCCGCTTCAAGGTTTTTATCTTTAATAGCTGCAGTAACTTCGTTTGGCGTTAAACCATAAGTCGCCATTTGCGAAGGGTTAAGCCATACACGCATAGAGTAATCACGGCTACCTCCAAAAATCACTGCTGCACCCACACCCTGAATCCTTTTGATCTCAGGAATTAAGTTGATCTGCGCATAGTTACTCATGAAAGTCTGATCGTAATGTTTCGGATCATCCGATGACATTGTCAGTACCATGATCAAACTGTTCTGCTGTTTAGCAGTGGTCACCCCTGCCTGTACTACCTCTGCAGGAAGTTGACTGGTTGCTTGTGAAACACGGTTCTGCACGTTTACTGCTGCGAGATCGGGGTCCGTACCCAGTTTAAAATAAACTGTAATTACCAGGGATCCGTCGTTACTCGCTGTAGATTGCATGTAACTCATATTTTCTACCCCATTGATCTGCTCTTCTAAGGAAGGAGCTACCGAGCGGAGTACGGTTTCAGCATTTGCACCAGGATACAGTGCGGTCACCTGGACGGCCGGGGGCGCTATCTCAGGAAATTGTTGTAAGGGCAGCCTGGTAAGTCCCAGGATACCTAATATCACCAACAGAATGGAAATTACTGTTGCTAATACCGGCCTTTCTATAAATTGCTTTAACATGATTGCTGTATATTATCTTTGTGCAGTTGTAATAGGTGCTTCTTTTAATTTCTCAGGTTTAATGGTATCACCATCTTTCAGCTTGTCGATACCGTCGAATACAATCCTGTCGCCAGGTTTTAATCCTTCTTCAACCAGGTAGTTTGTACCGCTGGTACCAGAAACTATAATTGGCGTTCTTGCTACTTTATTGGAGTCGCCAACCAGAAATACAAACATTTTGTCCTGTACTTCTACGGTTGACGATTGTGGAATGGCGATTGCGTTGTTGTGTTCCAGGCTTAACCTGATTTTGCCGGTATTACCTGAGCGTAATAAGCCTTGCTGATTTGGGAAGGTAGCCCTAAGGGAAATGGAACCCGTTTGTTTATCGAATTGTCCGTCTACCATATCTACCTTACCTTCTTTAGCATAAATGCTGTTATCGGCCAGTATTAAAGAAACACCCGGTAATTTTTTAAGTCTTTCATTTACTGTGTTACCTGGATATTTTGCGTTGAAAGCGGCAAAGTCATCTTCTCCAAGAGAGAAATAAACATGAACTTCATGCGCATCAGAAAGCAGGGTCAATGGCGTAGGATCGGTAGCAGATACAAGGCTACCCTGTTTCTTAGGTAAGCGGCCTACATATCCCGAGACTGGTGCCTTAATCAGCGTATAACCCAGGTTGATATTTGCTGATGCTACACCAGCCTTAGCCTGTTCTACACTTGCCAGGGCTGATTGGTAACTTGCAGTGGCAGTTTTAAGCTGATAATCTGAAACCACCTTGTTTTTTACCAGGGGCGTCAGCTTGTCTACTTCGATCTGCGCGTTAGTTACTGCAGCCTGCGCAGCGTGTAACTGGGCTTTGGCATTATTCAGGGCTTCCCTGAAAGGACGCTCATCGATCTTGAAAAGCGGTTGGCCCTTCTGAACTGCCGCACCTTCACTCACCAGAATTTTATCCAGAATGCCTGATACTTGCGGACGGATTTCCAGGTCAATAGCGCCCTGAATCGATGCAGGATACTCAGTATAAGTTGTTTGCGAATTTCCCTGAAGAGAGATTACTTGTAGCGCCTGTGGCGGCGGCGGCGGTAACGCTGGCTGACTGCCAGTACAACCGGCGATTAATATAGCTAGGACAAAAATTGAAATTGTAGTTTTCATAACGTTAGTCAATGGTTTAACAGTGTTAAGTAATGGAGAAAAAATATGCATCATTATATGTGTTGTGCTGAAGAATGGTGACTTGATGAGCGGCGCTTTAGTCCGTATAAGTTATTTAACACTGTTAAGTGATTTGTCAAAAAAAAGGCGACAGTGCGGGCGGCTTTTTTCCTGCTATTGAACGTTATAACGTATAAATAATCTAACAGCGTTAAGTATTCCATAAAAAAATATATTAGTCGTTTATTGCTTTAATAATTCCCTGTATTGCATCTTTCAAAATATGCTGGTTCATATCTTCTGTAGTTCCAACCCCTCTGCCCACCAGATTAATAGAAATTAGTCCGTGAATGATAGACCAAAATGTATAATACTTCCTGCAAATCGTGTCAATCTCCGGGTTTTTGTCTGTCATAATTTCAGCAATCACTTCGAACATCAGTTTTCTAGCGGCTTCAGCTTCTGGTAAGTTCTTAGTCAGCTCACAACAATTCATATCAACACCAAACATCAGCTGATATAATTCCTTATGAACAAATGCGAAATTCCAATAAGCAATCCACATTGCTTCCAGTTGTTTTTCGGGAGTGTCCTGTGTTGACTGCGCTGCTTTGAAATCTTTAAGTAATAAACCATTGCCCAAACGCGTCAACTCCATCAGGATTCCTTCCTTGTTGGCAAAATATTCATAAATAATTGGTGCGGTGTATTCAATTTTATCGGCGATTTTCCGCATACTCAAAGATTGCCATCCGTCTTCTTTTACAATTTCGAGTGCCGCCTCAAGGATATTTGCCCTTGTTTCTTCTTTAATTCTTTGAATTCTTTCTTTACTACCCATGGTAATCTTCCTCTGCATTAAATAATCTAACAGCGTTAAACAAATGTAGAAACACTCATTGAAAACTGTATCACCGCATTGTCAAATATCGATCCACAATTATTGAACTTCCAGACCGTCAATACTTGAGCCACTGGCATCGACCGATTTGATGATTACCTGATAGGTTCCTGCGTTGATCATCGTGCCTGTATCGGTAGCTACATAATTCCATTTACCATCCTTTGTAGGCGCTAAAGTAATTAATGCCGGCTTTTTCATTACTGTACCGTCCAGGGCCAAAACTTCAAGACTGACTTTCATATCCTTTTGCAGAGGATTGTGGTACTTTAAAGTGAGCGAATAGGTATCGGCTACGCCCACATTGATCTGAAAATTGATCAGGCTTCCGTCGTTTTGTATAAACTTGAGCCTATCTTTTCCCGCCAGCGGAGCTTTTACTACTCCTTTTGACAAAGGGAAACTATTAAGGGCAGTATAGTTAACTGCTGATTTTAGATCGTACGCCGGCGCAAGACTACTAACAGGAACAACAACAAGTGTATAAGATTTATTGTGATAAGCCGGCAGGGTTACCCGGCTATGATCCGGAAATCTTTTTTTGTACACTTTGAACTGCTGCCCATTCTCGTTACGCAGTACCTCCTTGGTGCCCTCAAAACCAACCAGAAGTCTATTATCCAACGATGCACCGGCAATATATACGTCAGCTGCTTCTTCCAGCAGAAAAGCAAGCTGTTCCTGCGTTTTCACCGGTATCCAGTCGGACCCAAAGAGCTCAGGGGGCAACGTGGTAAACTCATCTCCGGTATCCATCCAGGTATTCATTGATGCCGGCCGGTTGTTCAACTTAACCATTGCCGCCGCAGATGGAGAAGATGGCGCCGGTTTTATGGCAGGCTGATTACTGGCTATTGCGATAGCAGAAATCAGTGCCTGTCCTGCTTTAACGTTGGGAAAAGAAATTGTCAGTTGTCCGCCTGTAACCTTCGCCCTGACCGTCTTTTTCAGTGCAGCATCATGACCAGCTTCTTTCCAGATATCGAGGTCTTTTAATACAACTTTATTATTAATGGCTACATCAAATAAACGCCATCCTGTGCAATCCATTCCTCCACCCGTGCCCAGCCAGGGTTCAATGAAATATAATTCTATAAGGTATTCTCCATCAGGAACCGGAAATTCATATTTTAAACGCTCACGTCCGTAGCGGAATGATTGGAAAAGCTTCCAGTCGCTGCTTCCCCTGATGGGGTCAAACGTGCGGCGTTGACTGGCAAAAAAGGGAGGTGTACCCGGAAAATCTGCAGCCCACGAAGTTGAGCCCCAGTATTTCTGATCCCTGCGTTGACGATCGGCCATCCATATGTTTCCATTTTTATCTTTATAATCTGGCCCACCGGCATTCACACGATATATATAATTATATCCTTTTTGCGCTGTGAGCGTTTTGTTGTCCTGATACAATTGATTTAAATGTGGTGAAGCAGGCAGATGGCCCATTATTATGGTATCCTTTGCAACGGCTTTTCCGTTTACATAACCTATCGCGTATAATATATTGTAATCTATTTTCACCTGGTCCCATTGAAAATGTGTGCCCCTGCCCCTATTCTTCTTTCTGCCCAGTGATACCGAACCCAGGTCATTAAACAATTCTACTTCATCACAATTGGAATAAATACTGATGCTGTCCTTTATTCCAGGTTGCAACCATCTGTCCGGCCAGGTATGCGAGACAATATACACCATCGGCGAAGTTGTTTTAGGAGCGTAATTTGCGCGGTAAAGGTAATATACATCCAAAGGTTCTTCCCAGGGTGTGAGCAATCCCTTATAATTCACAGGCCCAACCCTGTCCAATTCTCTCAAGCCCTCGCCGCCTTGTACCCGTCCTGGATTATCATGCGAGTTGAACAGCCAGAAAAAATGACCGGCGGTTTTATCTTTTGCGGCTTCTGCCAAACCTATCTTGGTCTCCATTAGCTGCGAGATGCGTTCCTCACTGTAGGGGCCGTTCTGCAAAAACGGGCCTTCCGTATGCAGGTCAAGCGTGCGCCAGGCCCCATATTCACCTATCAGCACCTGCCGTTCCATATCCTTTCCATAGTCCTTCGGATCTCCCCCATAGGTACCCGTCCAGTTTTGCGGCACATCCCAGTCGGTACCTTTACCGCCGTTACAGGTAGTAACTTTCCGTTGCCCGGAGGCTGTAGGATCCATCTCGCGGATAATGGCCGTGCATTCCTTTGCAAAATCTTCGGGTAGGGTACTCTCATTTTCCAGCCCCCATAAAACTACCGACGGACTGTTTCTCCGTTCTTTTACCCATTCCCTCAGCAGGGTCTTAAAATTATTTCTAAAAGCCGGTGTATCGTACCAGATATGGGCAGCCATTTGTGTCCAGCATAATATTCCCATTTCATCCCAATACTTCAGGTAACGCAGGTTGTGCGGCTGATGGGCATCCCTAAAAGCATTGAAGCCCGCAGCTTTAATCTGCATCACACGTGAACGGACCTGTTCGGCCGTAAAAGCATGACTGCTACCTATCAGATGTTCGTATTCAGCTATTCCATTGATAAAAAATGGTTCCCCATTGATCAGGAACTGTTTATTATTTTTTGCGGCGCCAATTGGCCAGCTGATTGTCCGGATACCATAAGGCGTGAGCAGCTCATCTACCGTTTTGTTTGCAACTATTATTTTAGTGCGGAGCCGATAGAGGTAAGGGTTGGTGGGCGACCAACGGGAAGGCTTCTGCACACCAATTTCCTGTAAAAAAGTTTTAGTTTCCCCAGCTTTTAGCTTAACAATACGCTTAGCTGACCCTACAAAATTACCCTCTTTGCCTAGCAGCTGACTGAAGACAGTAAATTCCCTTGCCTGACTACCATAATTTTTCAACTCTGTATTTACTTTTAGCGTTGCGGATGCTGCCGATATCGTAGTATCATTCCATATATGGATGCCGAAGGGTTCAATCCGCAAATCGCTGGTCACCACCAGATGTACTGGTCTAAAAATCCCCATGGGTTGCGAACCTTCAGAGAATCCGCGTTCTGCCGAACCGCCTCCGTCTACCCAGGGCAGGTCACGGATTCCCTCAGGATGGTCAGCCCGCACACTGATTACGTTAAGCTTATTGTTCAATAACACCACATTTGTGATATCTAAACTGAAGGTTGTTCTTCCGCCGGCATGTTTACCAACCAACTTTCCGTTCAGGTAAACTGTTGCATAAGATCCTACACCTTCAAAGAAAAGGAAAAACCTTTTTCCTACTCCCTTTATATTGGTCCTGAAAGATTTGCGGTACCAGGCATAACCATGACGGTTCCCGGCCAGCTGTCTTCGGTAGCCCTCATATTGGTCCCAGGTATGCGGAACATCAACAATTTTCCATTTGCTGTCATTATATTCCGGCCTTTCAAAGCCGTCAAAGGCATGTACATCTTTATCGCTGGCAATACTTTTCCAATTGTTGTCCAGTGGAACTGCTGTACGCGTAACACCCTGTGCTGCAATACACATAGGTAACAGCAAAAAGAACCAGATCAGTTTTATTCCTTTCATTTTTTCAAATTACCATCTAATACATACCGTTGTCCGGCTGTTGTAACCATACTGATTTCCTTCCCATTGTAACGCAGGATACATTTGTTACCGGTTTCTGACAGGATCTCCACGCGCTGTAACACATGATTGTTCCACTTCAGGTTAAGGACAAATCCTCCCCTTGCGCGGATCCCTTTTACTTCCCCATCAGCAAAATCTGCAGGCAAGGCAGGTAAAAGCTCGATCGCTTTTGTGTGACTTTGGATCAGCATTTCTGCGATCCCGGCAGCACCACCAAAGTTTCCGTCAATCTGAAATGGCGGATGTGCATCAAAAAGGTTCAGATAAGCCCCTCCTCCTGTTTCTACAGGACTAATCAGCATCTTAATCATCTTCATGGCATGATCCCCTTCTTTAAAACGTGCCCAAAAGTTGATTTTCCAGGCAAGGCTCCAACCTGTACCCTCATCCCCTCTATAAACCAAAGATTTGCGGGCAGCTTTCATTAGTTCGGGACTGTCTTCCCAGGTAATATCATTTCCCGGATGTACTCCCCATAAATGGGATACATGACGGTGTTTATTCTCAGGATCGTCCTTATCCTCCAACCATTCCTGCAGTTGTCCGTATTTACCAATTTGATTGGGGGCAATTTGTTTGTATTTTTCTTTCAATAAGCCGCTGAAAGAAGAATCTGTATGCAAAATTTCTGCAGCGGCGATACAATTTCTGAACAGCGTGCGTATAATCTGATGATCCATGGATGGCCCTGCTACCAGTCCGCCGTTTTCCGGAGAATTTGATGGCGTGCTGATCAGCCAGCCTGTTTTAGGGTCTTTTACCAGGAAGTCGAGAAAAAAAAGGGCGGCCGACTTCATCTGCGGGTAAGCCCGTTTGGCAAGAAAGTCCTTGTCCTGGTTAAATAAAAAGTGTTCCCACAAATCCATTGTCAACCACGCCGCGCCTGTTACCCAAATCCCGTGGGTAGCCGAATTGATTGGCGCGGTACCCCGCCAGATGTCTGTATTGTGATGGACCACCCAGCCCCTGGCATTATAATGCACTTTTGCGGTCTTACTACCACTCTCCGCCAATTCATCTATCATGCGGAACATAGGTTCATGCATTGGAGCTAAATTGAGTACTTCCGAAGGCCAGTAATTCATTTCGGCATTGATGTTTGTGGTGTATTTACTTCCCCATGGCGGCGAAAGCAGGTCGTTCCATATACCCTGTAAATTTGCCGGCTGCGTTCCTGGTCTGGAACTTGAAATCAGTAAATACCTGCCATATTGTAGATATAAGGCCGCAAAAGCAGCATCAGATTCGTTTTTAAATCTCGACAATCTAACATCTGTAGGCAAATGCTGGTTGGGATTTTTTCCCAGATCAATGGAAAATTTATTATAATATTGCTGGTATTCTTTGATATGCTCTTCCCTCAGCCTGGCAAAAGTTTTTGACTTCAGCTTTGTCATCGCTTTTTTGCATTCCAGTTCCGGATTGCCCGATACATCCTTATAACTGATATAATTGGTAGCTGCAGCCAGATAAAGCGTTACGTCATCGGCATCCGTAATCACAAGACGTCCCTCACTGACAGAAACTTTTCCCTTTTGCAGTACCGCTTTTAAAATGCTATTTCCTCTTAACGCCCCGTCCCTTACCTGAACTGTCATCCCTATAGTGCTTCCGTCAATTTTTCTGGTTATCGTTTTTTTATGCGGGCTGCCGAGTCCGGCCGAAAAACTGATATGACCAGGCCGATCCGCCTTAAGGTGTACCACAATTACCTGATCAGGTCCGCTTATAAAATATTCCCTGGTATAATGAACGCCTTTACTGGTATAAGACGTTTTCGAAATGGCTGTGCTTAAGCTTAGCTCCCTGCGGTAATCTGTTACGTCTGCTTGCGGAAAATTGAGCAGCAGATTTCCAAATGGCTGATAGTCGGCCTGAAAATGCGGAACTGCAGGAGGTTCGTCATCCTGAATCTGATACTTCCATTTTTTATCAAAATTGATAACCGGTCCGGTTTTTCCTTGCGGCGGGTAGACTGATATCAGACGGCCCGTGTCTTTATAACCGGCAATACCACCCTTATCAAAAAAGTTAAGCACCTGAATAGAAAGTACGTTTTTACCCGCCTTTAATAACTTAGCCGGAATAGTATACTTTCTGCTGGAAGTACCTTCTGTTGAACCGATCAGTTGGCCGTTCACATAAGTAAAATCCTGGTCCCTGATGCGGTTTAGGTCGAGCACCATTTCCTGACCTGCGGCACCCGCAGGAACATCAAAAGTGGTGCGGAACCAAACGGCCCCGTCCAGCCCTTCTAATCCTACAGTCTCCCATCCTTCATAAGAAGGAACCCCAACCGTTTTCCAGTTACTGTCATCATAGACCGCCACAGCGGGATTACCCTCTATACCTTTAAGTGCCCGCATTGCGCTCACCCATGCCTTTTTATCCCCGGCAGGACTTTGCAGACCCATAAATTTTTCGTCCCCCAGCTTTTCTGCTTCGGCTTGTTTATTTTCAGCCAGCAACCGCCTGATTTCTGGAAGGTAAGCTGCAGCCCCCGGAGGGTTATAGTCTCTCGGTTTTCCGGTCCAGAGTGTTTCTTCATTAAACTGGATCCTGTCCTGCATTATTCCACCGTAAACCATCGCCCCTAAACGGCCATTACCTAAGGGCAGGGCATCTGTCCATTTTGCTGCAGGTTGTTTGTACCATAACATGTCGTCTTCCTGCCCAAAAGCAGCGGGAAGCAGCATACCATTGAAAAGATACACAAACACAACAAATAATAGCCCCTTGATATTCATTAATTGATAGTATTTACCGTCCCGTCTATTCTTAATTCCTTTATGTGCTCAGCCTGAATAACTTTACCGGTTTTTACAGTGATTATCACCTCGCGAAAGGAGATATTACTTGCATTTTTGATTACAAACCCGGTAGCTGCATCAATGTTGATATTATTAAATGAGATGTTTTCAACAGGCATCTCCTCCAGTCCGTTAATGTACCCCGCCTGGTTGGTTTGTGCCGTTATATTACTGAAATGTATATTGCGAAACCTTGGCGTACGCTCCGAAACAGGCTCTTCTTTTGTTTTTGCATATTGCATATCCAGCACGATGGCCTGGTCACGTATGTTTTTCATAATGATATTGTCAACCCTGATATCTTCAACAACCCCTCCCCGTCCACGGGCTGTCTTGATCCTGATCCCGCGGTCTGTACCGTCAAAGATGCAATTGGAAATAGCAATCTTTTTTACCCCGCCAGACATTTCACTGCCAATAACCACTCCGCCGTGACCAGAGAGCATGGTACAATTGGTAATCGTATAATTTTCTGCAGGTGCGGCCATCTTTCGTCCGGCCCTGTCCTTTCCAGATTTGATCGTAATACAGTCGTCGCCCACACTGATATGGCAATCAGAAATACGCACGTACTTACACGACTCAGGATTGATCCCATCTGTATTTGGAGAAGGTGGGTTATTGATAGTTACCCCCCTGATGGTTACGTTTTCACAAAATTCAGGGTTTACCGTCCAGAAGGGTGAATTACGGATGGTAATGCCTTCGATCAACAGGTTTTTGCAATTCATAAACTGTATGAACGGAGGGCGAAGGAAACCTAGTTCTATCCAGCCAGGAAGATCCGGCGTTATTACATTCTGGTTTAATCTCTTGAACTCATCCTGCCATTTGGACCCCTTTGATTTTTTAACTTCCACTTCAGAATAGGCCCACCATTTCTTACCATGGCCATCAATTGTTCCCCTTCCCATGATCGCGATATTGTTCAGGTTTTCTCCATAAAATAAAGGCGAAAAGTTCATTACATCGGTACCTTCCCAGCGACTGCGCACCATAGGCAGGTAATCGTCAAAATTATCACTAAAATGAATTTCTGCACCTGCATCAAGCAGGATGGTAATATTGCTTTTTAAATGTATAGGACCTGTGAGGTATTTTCCGGCGGGGAAGTAAACAGTTCCGCCCCCGGCGCCGGCCGCCGCATCTATCGCTTTTGCTATCGCCGCAGTAACCAGTTTACTGCTGTCATTTTTAGCGCCGTATTTTTTTACGTTATAATAATCCTGCGCCTGTGATGCTGAAACGGACAGGCATAACAACAGGAACAGCATAATTTTAAGGGATTTCATTTGCGTCATCAGCGGTTTCATTTGCATTATAAGTAGTTTCATGTAATTCAGGCATATCCATTAATTTTCTTTACTATACAGGATAGCCTCAGTTATTAATGGTTATTTCAATTTTGCACTAATGCGCCCGAGCTTTTTCGACTGAGCAATCTGCACACCGTTTGCATAAATGCGCAGGCCTTTACCTTTGCCATACTTCTTACCGTCCTTATCCCATAAGATCATAAGCTGCTGCCCATGGTACAAAACATTGTCCAGGCAGAACCACTCCCAGGTATTTTCAGGAACCAGTGGAAACACCTCAACCACGTTATCCTCTCTGGGTTTCAGCCCCACGAGATCACTGATTACCAGGTCGGTAAAGCCAGAATGGTTGTAAAAACGGCTTCTCGGGTTATCCCCTTTTAACCACTCCCCGGTTTTCTCATCCTGATATTCTCCGATATAGGTTTTACCGTTCATCACATGAGACATGGCATATTTTTGAAATTCGCTGAAAAAGATGCTGGCCGACATTCCCCCATGAGATTTATAACTGGTTAAAAGATTAGATAATCCTTTCAAAGTTTGCGTGGTAGCAAAAGGCCACACCGCACCGTCCCATTCGCAGCCATGGCCAGAGCCATGCGTTCGGAACAAGGGATGGCGTCTTTCGGCAGTCGTTAAGCCCCAGGGAGCAGAAAAACCACCGGTGTCCGTCAGCTGTTTCCATGCATTGGAATATTCTGCCCTGTCTGGCGGCAGGTTAAAATACCAAGGGATAAACCCTATAGCCTCGCGGGCATCCGAAAACCCGCCCTTTTCATTTTTCACTTTAAAAAACACAGCATCGGCATCCCATAACTGATCAACAACAAGCTTTTTGAGTATCCCAGCCTTAGATGCATATTTCCGTTGTAAACTGTCCGATCCCGATATCGCGGCAATTTTTGCCAGGGCAACAGCATTTCCGTACATATAACTGTTAATTGTCGGCCTTACGTTTTTCTCTTTCCGTGATCCGCTGATTGATTCTTCCATAGCATCTTTCACGTCGTATTGCCAGAAGAGCTGATTGGACAATTGCCGTTCCTTCTCCCAAAGCTGATAATCGAGGTTTAAGGCAGGCAGGCTCTTCTCCAGGAAAGGCCGGTCAGTATTGACCAGATATAAACTATAAACGGCATCATCAACCCAGCTGCTGAAATTATGGAAATGTGGTTTTTTATCCGCTTTGTCCTCTTCCAGCCAGAAGGTTACATATTTTTCGGCGAATTCCTTATTGTGCAGCCATCTCGATTCATACACCTGATGCCCTAAAGCACTGCTAATTGCGTTGTATTTTCCCCCGTGTTTCATCGGGGTAATAAATTCCGTAAAAACGTAGCCGTTTGGTGTTTCCTTCAATTGCTTGCGCAATGTCCACCAGCGGTAATAATAAATCTTCTGGATTGCACTATCGGGACATTCAAACAGTGGCACCTGAGCAGAAAGCCAGGTGTAGGTATCAGCATTGCTGATAAAATTCTTCACATCTTCAGAATCCAGAGAATTAAAATAGGCGATATCCTCCTTCATCATTTTGGGATCCAGTATAAAGGCCCCTTTCTGCTGTGCCTCTACCGGTGAAGGCATCAGCAAGCCACAGGCTAGCGTACAAAACAGGTAAATCAGTAGTTTTCTGGTAATTCTTATCATCTTATATTTCTCTGTATCGGCAATTATTCAAACAGCCAGTCAATATCTTTACTTTTTCCATCTACCCCTGCATTGTAAATATGGATATGCTCCTGATCGTCAATAAACCCCAGGACCATGCAGGCGCCTTTTGCGAGGCTAAGCGTATGTGTGCCTGCGGGAAAAGAGTATGTATGTATGTTGGCGATAGGTAATCCGCTTACCATGAATGCGTTGGACAACTTAACATCAGACTGCCCATAATTATTTGCCGAGGCATCTGTTTCCAGCTCAGGCGCTGCCAGGTAAGCATGGCCTTTGGTATTGAAAAAACCAACCAGCACCTTAACGGGACGGGCCGTTTGAAACTTCAGCTCAGTTCCCTTTTTAATCTGCATAGCTTTCTCCAATACTATCCCTTTCAATCCTTGCAGTTCAGGTGCAAATGCAGTTACTACTGCTGCTGTATCGGCAAAAACAGCTGTCCCTTTTGCAATTTGATAGCTGCCCGCAATTGCTGTAAGGATCGTCACCTCTGCATTCTTAAAAGGGATTATTGCCGCTGCTGTCTTGTTCGTATTAGACTTAAGGGAATCTATATGCCTTTCAAAATTGGCCAGCTCTTTTTCATAAACCGGCAGCATTTCTTTCCAGTGGATAAAAGTTTTGTCAACGCCTCTCATTGGGATTTTTCGCTGTTTTGTCTGCATGCTGTTTGCGTAAAGATAATGATCCTTAGTAAGTTCTACCAGTCTGGCGTAATGGGTTACACTACTTTTTAACAGCGGCACAGCCTCATCCAGGTCATTCAGCGAACCCGAATATTTGTATCTCAAAATCAGCAGCGAGGCCTTCACCTTTTCAGCATAAAAAGTGGCCATCTCACGGTAACAGTACATGTCATTTCGCAGGCGTCCAAATTCAGCGGTATCCCGTGTAACAAATGCTGCGGCCAAATTTATTGCTTTCACAGCTTTATCTCCATGGGCCACTACTTCAGCAGCAACCTGCACGGGCGTCTCCCCTATATGTTTTTGCTTTTTCCAATCCCTCTCTGCGTACTCAATGATCATTTCCCCTTCTGGAGCTTCTGATTCATATAACATAGTAAACAGCCCGTAGCGGAATGGATTGATCAGCTGCGTCATCAACATACCCAAAGTAAGTGTTTGCCTGTTCCCGTCCGTAATTCCATAGCGCCTTAACAGCTTAGGGGAAATCTCTCCTGACTCTTCATAAGCATTCAGTACTTCTTTCCCATGTTCCGCAGGCATCCCATATTTTTCACCTATTACATTTCCCCAGTAATTGATTTCGTCCTCACGCTTACGATTTGCTTTCCAGGCATACCTGGCCCATTCTTTATACCAGATCCAGTCGCGTTCTTTCTCTAATAACCTCTGCGCAGCATTGTCCGCAGCATATGGCCAATCCCAGTAAGAAGCCTGCGGATAAAGGTGCAGGCCATTGGCATGATAAACATTGTGCATAGCCAATACCGACTTCTGTATAAAATCTGCAGACCCATAACGAAAAGGTTCCAGGTTGGCCAGAATATGCACGTTTTCGATGTGCACCGTACCGATGGCACTCAGTTTACGATGCAATTCTGCCCAACTTCCCCTTGGGGTATAAGTGGTTAACGCTTCGCCATTATATTTGGCCATGGTATAAAGGTTTTTATAAATCGGCAAGGCCGATTTCATTACCCTGGGTGCGTCGGTATCATGCGCACGCAGCACAATAGGCGGCTCAGTTGTTTTACCCAGCGTTTTTAATCCATCCTGAACACCGGGGATAATGGTTTTTGTAAACCAGTCCACATCATCCTGTCCTGCACCTTCCATTGCTTCGCCAAGTGTAATCAACAGACCTACATTTGGATATTTTTCAACAAAAGCGGCAATAGATTTTCGCGTATAATCAGCAATCAGAGGGATAATTGGACGGTTCCTGTCCTGTGTTTTCAGGTTATGTTTTTCGGCAAAAGGTTTAGGAATAATAATATTATAAAACATCTGAATCACCCAAATACCTCTCTTATCTGCCTCAGTTGTCAGAAAACGGTACATTTCTTCATTTTTTTTGAAGGTCTCATCGTCTACTTCAACCGCATAGGGATAGTCTTTCAGTTTTACCAGTGAAGAAAAAGGGTGGCCGTTCCAGAGGTATAAAGAATTATACCGGTTTTCTACCATCATATCCAGGTACTCGATCCACAGTTTTTTATCGTAAAACCAGGGAAATGTAGTTTGTGTATAGGGATATTCATAAACGTCCCTTTCCGGCAGGTAATCCGGTTTCTGCAGCCCGATAGCTGTTCCCCGGAGCACCATCTCCGGCTGATCGGTAAAACTTATTTTGTCCGGTAACTGCCCGGTTTTCCTGATCTGTTCTGCCAGTTCCAAACAACCGTACAATATACCGGAGTCGTCCGTTCCAGAAATTACCAGGTTTCTGTTGGTTAAAGAAGAAATACTATATCCTTCTTTACCGGTTTTCAGGGAAGCCGCTAACGTTAAGTGTTTATCTCCGGATTTCCCGATAAAAAGGCACCGCCCGCTCAGCGGTGTATGTTTAGCAGCACCGATGTTTCCACCGGATTTGCTGACGAAAACTTCATATTTTAAACTGCGCAGTACACCGCTGAGATATTCAATTCCATATTTGGCCCTGGGGGCAGCATCAGCAGAATAAACAAGGGTTATTTTTTTATCAGGTACCATACCCGCGGTCGCGGAGCCTGTACAATAAACAGCCAGTAAGAAAAAAAAAGAGATATGGCTTAGGATTCTACTCATACTATTAATCGGGCATACAATGCCCAAAAAGGTTAAATTATATCTGGTGTACAATACGAATTCAAATATACATTTAGAGGGTTTTGGCTTATTATAGCATTTTTTCTTTATCGTATACCATATTGTCTTCTGCCGTCATCAACAGGCAGCCAGGTGGAACGTAGCTATAGCATTTTCACAAAATCATATACTATTTTGCCGAAAGCTTCGAATAGTTTAACAGTTTCATTAAATTCAATGCGTTATTTAACCGATATAAAATTGCTATGAATATTACCAAGCGTTGCTGCTCCATCCTGTTACTATTACTATCAGCTGTATTCAGCCCCCTTTTTGCCCAGACAAAACTGGCTTCTATCTTTACCGACAACATGGTTTTACAGCAAAAAGACCAGGTAAGCCTATGGGGATGGGATAAACCGGGGAAAAAAATTATTATCAATACCTCATGGAACCACAAATCTTATACCGCCAGCACTGGTACAGATGGAAAATGGATCGCTAAAGTGGCTACCCCCGCGGCTTCAAAACAAAATTATACTATAAGTTTCAACAATGGGGCATTGGTCACCTTAAAAAATATATTGATAGGTGAAGTCTGGCTCTGCACTGGTCAGTCCAACATGGAGATGCCACTAAAGGGGTTCAAGGGACAACCTGTTACAGGCTCTAACGACCTGATCCTGAAGTCTGCAAACCCTTATCTTCGCATTTATACCGTACCACGTTCTTCAATTACTACAGAACAGGCGGACAGCAAGCCCTCTTCATGGAAAGTTGCTGGTCCTGAGGCTGTTTCTTCGTTCAGTGCCACTGGCTATATATTTGGCAAACTGTTACAGGAAATGCTTGATATTCCAATCGGCCTGGTCAATGTAAGTTATGGCGGCTCTTCGGCACAGGCATGGATGTCTGCCAGTACGCTAAAAGAATTCCCCGAAATCAAGGTTCCGGCCGCGACTGATACGATCAAACTGGCAAGTAAAACG
>Ga0247734_1000121_pt1 | contig 69710 bp, 44 predicted proteins | sample UWRJL103311B2_FD_180933 | JGI IMG/M metagenome (GOLD analysis project Ga0247734, IMG submission 180933) | Plant litter microbial communities from Arlington Agricultural Research Station in Wisconsin, United States - UWRJ-L103-311B-2 | ecosystem: Environmental > Terrestrial > Plant litter >... | reverse complement strand
TAACGGGTGCGGTTTCTACTGTTAATTTGAAACAGGTGGAAGATGTTCCGGCGCTTTCTTTAAGTGCGGCGTTAAGAGGTACGGTACCGGGATTATCTGTTTCGGGCGGTACGCAACGCGCGGGCCAGGGAACTACGATTACGGTGAGAAACCCTGTCGTGTTCTCTAAAGATAGTCAGCAAGGGACCAGTCCGATATTTGTAATTGATGACGTAATCAGGACGCAGGCGGATTTTGATTTATTAGATCAGAATGTAGTAGAAAGCGTTTCTGTGCTGAAAGATGCAGAGGCAGCAATTTACGGGGTATCTGGTGCCAACGGGGTAGTGATTGTAAGAACAAAACGCGGTCGTTCGGGAGCACCGAGAGTTAACTTTAGCAGTTCGGTCGGATTTTCGAACGCCACCATGCTGCCTAAATTAATGTCGGGAGTGGAACTGGGCAATTTTACCAACGACTACCTGAATGCACAAGTATACCAGCAAACAGTGGCTGGTACGCCAGTTAACAAATTTGTGAATCCGGATGGTTATATCGTAACCAACGGAGTGGCTGAGCCTACCAGGACCCTGACACAGTGGTATACGCCAGATGAATTGGATTATTTTTCAAAAAACAACCACAATTGGCTGGAAGAAGCCTTTCAGACTTCAAATATGTATCGTCAGGCACTCAATATCAGTGGGGGTAGTGACAAAGTAACCTATTTTGTAGGCGGGGATTACGTAACCCAAAATTCCAATTTTAAAGGGGTAAACTCTAGTAAATATGGCGTTAGGGCGAGTGTTGATGCGAAGTTATCCAAGCGTTTAACAGTTTCTGCTTCGGTGAGCACGGACGTATCTTCTACACGGAGTTACTATTATAAATTGAATAGCACGACTGAAAGTTTAGATAACGACGTGGCTTCGCTACAAAACGTTAACCCCTGGTCTGAATATTATATTGACGGCAATCCGGTTATTTTGGGATCAAGTAATACGGGGGGACTGGACAATGTGAATTTTTTCCTGATTCAGAATTCGGACAATTTTACCAGTTCAAAATCTTATGTGATGAATATGCTGGGTAAAATAACCTATGAAGTACCAGGCGTGAAAGGTTTAACCGCGACAGCAACGATTAACAATAATATCAATTCTACGAACGGTAAACAATATGGTACTACATTTAACTATTATAAGTATGCAGGTACGGGTGCCAATAACCACATTCCGGGAGGAGCACTGCAGGGTGTTTTCCCAATCAGGAATGGCGACAGGATCAGGCTTAACCCGATATTCTCTAACAATTACCAACTAAACGCGGGTTTTAACTATAACCGGTCATTTGGTAAACACAATATTTCGGCATTGGCGTTAGTTGAACAAAGAGAGCTTGCAACCGAAGGGGTGGCTGCAATGGTAGAAGGCTTAGTGCCGGGTGGCTTACCTTATCAGAATTTTGCAGTAGGTACGCAAACCTCTTCGCAGGTAGGGCAGGTGAGTGAAACAGGTTTTCAATCGCTGATCACCCGGGTGAATTACGATTATGATAACAAATATATCTTACAACTAGTTTACCGCCGGGATGGTAGTTCCAGGTTTAGTCCGGGAAGAAACTGGGGTGGCTTTCCAGCTGCATCAGCAGGTTGGGTAGTTTCACAGGAGAAATTCTTTAAAGACCGTTTTAAATTTATAGACCTATTTAAGATCCGTGCATCAGTTGGTTTAACCGGAACTGATGCCACTAAAGCCTATCAATTCTTGTCGTCCTACAGTTTAGGTACAGGGAGCAGCGGTGGGGCAGTGTTTAATGAGATCGACAGAAGTATAGGTATCAGAGCTAATATTGCTATTCCGAACGAATTTGTGGTATGGGACAAATATTTAAAAACCAATTATGGCTTCGACTTAGGGATTTTAAAGAATAAAGTAACAATAACCGGTGAATATTTCTGGACACATGGTTATGATCTTTTATCTACGTTGACCTCTTCGGTGCCGGCAACTATTGGTGCTGCTGTACCAACAGAAAACTTTGCCAAGGCGAACATGTTTGGTTATGAATTTAGCGTGGCCTACCGTGATCAGATTGGAAAGGTTAACTTTAGTTTCACTCCGTTTTATACCTGGAGCGATAACAAAAATCTTATCTATGATGTGTCTTCTGGTATCAGGGGTACACTGGAAGATTTAACTGGCCGGTCTAGCGACTTAGGTACCTTTGGGTACAAGTCTTTAGGTATTATCAAAACGCAGGCAGATGCAGATGCGATTATCGCACAACGGATTAATGGTTCGGCTGTAGGTGGTGCGCTAAGTAAAGTGAAAATATTAGATAATCCTTTACAGCCAGGTATGATAAACTATCAGGATACCAATGGTGATGGGGTGATTGATATCAAGGATAGGGTGTATGTGAGTGACAGACAAAGCAACCACAATAACTTAGGTTTAAACTTTAGTGTGGGATACAGCGGTTTAAGTTTGAATGTAGTGGGAGGCTTGGCATGGGGAGGAAAAACCAGTATCGGCGGGTTAAAACCTGGTGGTAACAATCCGGGTACCTACAGCAACAGAGCTGCCTATTGGGCAGATCACTGGACACCGCAAAATACCAATGCCGCTTATCCAAACCCATACTTTTCTAGTGTATACGAGACAAGTGATTTCTGGTTGGTATCGGCTACTCAGCTAAGTATCACCAATGCCAACTTAAGTTATACTGTTCCTGCAAGATGGACAGAAAAAGCTGGTATTGCGAGTCTGAGGTTATTTGCACAGGCTACTAACCCTGTTCAATTTATCAATCCTTTCCCAGGAAAGTACAGAGATTTTGGAACCCAGATTGGAACTTATCCAACACTTAGAACGTATTCTTTGGGTTTAAATGTTTCACTTTAATCATCGGCGATCATGAAAAAATTAAATATATTAACATTAGCAGCCTGCCTGATCACATTGATGTTTAGCAGCTGTAAAAAAGTTTTAGAAAAACAGGACCTCGGAAGTTTTACGCCGGGGCAGGTTTATGGCGATTCTATCACCACAAAATTAAGCGTAGATTATATTTATAGTCAGAACCAACCTTCGTGGTTTGGCAATGTAGGCGGACTTAGCGGTACGGTAAATACGCTTTCTGAAGAGGTTTATGGGGATAATGTTTTTGTTAAGGGAACGGCTACCAGCGAATCGGTTACCGATATTGGCGCGATCAATACGAGTGGAAATTATTTTAAGATCCGTACTATCAATATGTTTATCCGTGATGTAAATGCGGGTACTATGGAACGGGCAACCAAGAACAGGTTTATTGCACAGGCTTATTTCTGGAGAGCATTCCGTTATTTTGAATTGGTAAAGTTGTATGGGGGAGTGCCGGTGGTGCTGGTTCCGCTTGATGCAGTAGGACAAGAAGCAAAAGACGCTGCTTTACTGCCAAGGAACAGTACCTCAGAAACCTTTGCCCAAATTGCGCGTGACCTGGATTCTTGTATTAAATATATTCCGGTGAGATGGCCTAAAAACGACGATTATGGCCGGATTACCAAAGGCGCTGCACAAGCGTACAAAGGCCGCATTCTATTATACTTTGCTTCTCCGGAATTTAATCCTGGTAACGATGTTTCGAGGTGGCAAGCTGCCTACCAGGCCAACACTGAGGCGATTACCACCTTATCAGCAAATGGTTTTGGCTTGTATAGTAAATTTGATGCAAGTATGTGGACTACAGAAGGTAGTAATGGCGGAAGTACACCAAGAAACCCTGAAGCCGTTTTTGCCACTTTGTACAATACGGGAACAACTGATATCGGGCAAAATAACAACAGCTATCCAAATTCTACGGTGCCTAAATATATAGGCAGTACAGGCGGTTCCAATTTACCAACCTGGGATATGGCCCTTGCTTTTCCAATGAAAGATGGTAAAGATATCGGGACATCTACAAAATATACGTATAATTTAGGTACGTTTTACAAGGACCGTGATCCGAGGTTTGACCAAACCATAGCATACAATGGGGCCAGCTGGCCATTGGCAGGTAATCCGAATTACCGCTTGTGGACCTATTACTTTACTCGTAGTAATGCTTTGGTGTCGACAGAAAGCGCGGTTACGTCTAGTGGATTATATCTCCGCAAAGGAATTGATCCTACGTTGACTTTAGCTAATTTCCAAAATGCAGGAACTGACTGGATAGAAATCCGTTATGCAGAAGTGCTATTGAACCAGGCAGAGTGTGCGGCAGAGCTGGGCAATGCAGCAGCTTATACCAATCTGATCGCTATCAGAAAGCGTGCTGGTATTGAAGCCGGTGCCGACGGATTATATGGCTTAACAGCCGGTATGAGCGGTCAGCAACTGGTAAACGCTGTAATGAAAGAAAGACAGATCGAACTGGCTTTTGAAGGCAAACGCTTCTGGGACCTTCGCAGGAGAAAATTACTGGAATCAACCTTAAACGGCAAACGCAGATTAGGTGTTACCATTGCCTTAAAAAACAACAATACAAATAATGATTATCTGCTGCCTACACGTGATGCTTCTGCAAGCACCAACTTAGACGCCCTGTATACGTCGACTTTTACGGTAACCACCAAAGAATTGGATACTTATAACATTACTTATCAGCCAGGAGTATACTTTTTTGGGATACCCACCAACTCCTTGCAAAACAATATTAACCTGAAACAAAATAATACCTGGGGAGGTACTTTTGATCCCACGAAATAGGCTGTCTGGGGTGTCATTCCCATCAGCTTTAAATTAAGTATATTTGGTTTGAGAAAGGGGGACACTAAGGTGTCCTCTTTTTCATTAAAGAAAGTGATATTTATATATGAAATGTTTACTAACTTGTAACAAGGCTGTGATAATGACATTAGATTGTTACTATTATTCTTGTTGATTGATAAGATCGTATAATAGCTAGCCAAAATTATGGAGTAAATTGTGGCTTTTTGATTGCAAATTTGAAATATAGTATAATTCTAACCAAAAGAATATAAACCAGGAATTCAAAAGAAATGAACGAAATCTGCATAAGGCAGAAATTCTATTTTGAGCATAAACGCAAAAAACCATTCTTTGTCTTCCTACCAAGAAAACACACATGAACAAGAACTTTTTGAACCTGCTCTTTGCTGCAGTATTAACGCTCTCCACGACATACTCATTTGCGCAGTACCCTAAAATTCCGGAAGATGTAAAAAAAACATCCGATGACATGATGAAGGCAACCTTAGTTCAGTCGGACATCGCCTGGGAAAAGGCTAAAGTAATTATCGAAAAGGAATCAAAAGAAGGCAAACCCTACATTCCATGGGCTGGACGGCCAACAGATTTGCCACAGGCAGAGCTTGCTGCTTTTCCAGGCGCTGAGGGCGGTGGTGCTTACAGCTTTGGCGGCCGTGGCGGCCGGGTGATCGTAGTAAAAAACCTTAACGATAATGGACCAGGTTCCTTACGTGATGCCTGCGAGCAGGGTGGGGCCAGGATGGTTGTATTTAACGTTTCCGGGATTATCCGTTTAAAAACCCCTTTGATCATCCGTGCACCTTATATCACGATTTCAGGACAAACTGCGCCTGGTGATGGCGTTTGTGTGGCAGGTGAGTCCGTTTGGTTGAATACACATGATGTAGTGGTGCGTTTTATGCGTTTTCGTCGTGGTGAAACCTTTGTTGGCCGGAGGGATGACGCTATCGGGGGCAACCCTGTGGGCAACATTATGATTGACCATGTTTCTGCCAGCTGGGGATTAGATGAGAACATGTCGATGTACCGCCACATGTACAACGACAGTACTGGCAAAGCAGAAGAGAAATTGGCGACAGTGAACATTACTATCCAAAACTCTATCTTTTCTGAAGCATTAGATACCTGGAACCATGCCTTTGGCAGCACTTTAGGTGGTGAAAACTGTACGTTCATACGGAACTTATGGGCTGATAACGGTGCAAGGAACCCTTCGATAGGCTGGAATGGAATTTTCAACTTCGCCAACAATGTGATCTTTAACTGGAATAACCGCTCTACAGATGGCGGCGATTATACCGCCTTATACAATATTGTTAATAATTACTATAAACCAGGACCTGTGACCGACCTGAAAGAACCTATTAGTTATCGGATTTTAAAACCTGAGTCTGGTCGTAGTAAATTGCCATACGTAGTTTTTGGACGTGCTTATGTAGAGGGGAATGTGATTGAAGGCAATGAAAAGGTAACCCGCGACAACTGGGATGGTGGTGTGCAGTTGGAAAGCAAAAAAGGTGATCTGCTTACTTTTGAGCAAGCCTCACCATATTTTGCAGCCATGCGTGTTAAAAAACCTTTCCCGATGGCTAAGATTACCATTATACCTACACTGGCAGCTAAAGAATATGTGCTGACCCATGCTGGAGCGGCCCTGCCTAAAAGAGATCCTGTGGATACCCGTATATTAAAACAAGTGAAAACTGGTAAAATCGATTTTATTGAAGGGGTGAAACTACCTGAGAAAGATTTTGAACATCGTCGTTTACCTAAAGATTCATACAAGTTAGGTATCATTACCGATGTGAGCCAGGTAGGTGGTTATCCTGAATATAAAGGAACACCTTATAAGGATACTGATGATGACGGCATGCCTGATGCGTACGAATTGAAAAACGGCCTGAATCCTAAAGATGCCACTGACGCAGCAAAAATTAGTAAAAGTGGTTATTCGAACATAGAAGTTTACCTGAATAGTGTAGTCCCTTTATCTACTGTAAAACCTAATTAACATGAGGAAGTACAGCCCCCTGATCATTTTATCTTTTCTTTTCGTCCAAACCCTGGTTGCGCACGCCCAGTATCCGGTGATACCGGCGGCAATGGAAAAGAAAGCAGATTCGCTGATGGAGCAAATTACTTTGTTATCTGAGCAGCAGTTTTTAAAAGTAAAAGCTGTGGTTGACGAGGAGGCAAAACAGGGGAAACCCTACATACCCTGGGCAGCAAAACCTGCAGATTTACCACAGGCCAGTCTAGCTGCTTTTCCGGGTGCTGAAGGCGGAGGAGCTTTTTCATTTGGTGGAAGAGGGGGAAAAGTATATGTGGTAACCAGTTTGGAAGATGCTGGCCAGGGCACCCTTCGTGAAGCCTGCGAGCAGGGTGGTGCCCGGATTATTGTATTTAATGTTGCCGGGATCATCAGGCTGAAATCACCACTGATTATCCGTGCCCCTTATGTAACTATTGCCGGTCAAAGTGCGCCCGGTGATGGGGTTTGTATTGCCGGTGAATCGGTCTGGATCAATACCCACGATGTGGTGATCAGGTACATGCGCTTCCGCAGGGGGGCAACCGATGTTACCCGCCGTGATGATGCTATCGGGGGTAACCCGGTAGGAAATATCATGATCGATCACGTATCTGCAAGCTGGGGACTGGATGAAAACATGTCGATTTACCGCCATGTTTACGATCCGAAAGATGGCTCTAAGCCGGTAAAATTGCCCACTGTTAATGTTACTATACAAAATTCTATCTTCTCTGAAGCTTTAGATACCTATAACCATGCGTTTGGAAGCACCATTGGTGGCCTGAACAGCACCTTCATGCGTAATCTTTGGGCTTCTAATATTAGCCGGAACCCTTCCGTAGGGATGTATGGAGACTTTGGTTTTGCGAATAATGTGATCTTCAACTGGTGGAACCGCAGTGCAGATGGCGGTGATAATGCCTCGTTTTACAGCTTCATTAATAACTATTATAAAGCCGGGCCCATTACTCCGGCAGGCGAGCCTATCTCTTATCGTATTTTAAAACCGGAATCTGGCAGGGACCAGCGCTTCAAAAGCGAGTTTGGCAAAGCCTACGTCACCGGAAACATTATCGAAGGAAATGCTAAAGTGACAAAAAATAACTGGGATGGTGGCGTACAGCCTGAAAGTAAAAGAGACCTGCAAAAACTGCTGGATTCTATACGGACTGACAAGCCTTTGCCTATGGCTAAGGTCTCTATCATCGGTACGCAGAAAGCTTATGAATATGTGCTTGCCAACGCTGGGGCCAGCCTGCCTGTGCGTGATGCCGTAGATACCAGAATTGTAAAACAAGTAAGAACAGGTCAGATTGAACATGTGGCCAATGGTGTATTGCCAGCAAAACAAAGTTATGTGAAACGCCGGTTACCTGCCGATTCCTACAAAAAAGGGATTATTTCTGATATTGCCCAGGTTGGTGGATATCCAGAATACAAAGGAACACTTTACTTAGATACCGATCATGACGGCATCCCGGATGCCTGGGAACTTAAAAACAAGTTGGATCCGAAAGATGCTACTGATGCTGCAAAGATTTCAAAGAGCGGATATGCCAATATTGAAGTGTATTTGAATAGTTTAGTAAATATCGGTCAGGTAAGACCGTAAGCCAGATAGCAATAAAAAGATAAATGTTAGATAAAACCTCAACTATAAACCACCTATGTTAAAGTCGAAGCTGCAATTGGTTTTATTCTTTACGATGGGCTCGTTATCAGTTTTTGCGCAAAAGATTAAAACTGTGGAACCGCCTAAGCCTGTGTTTGCAGTTAAGGGCGGTACATTAGCTTATACGCCAGATGCACAGGGTAATAGGGTGCCCGACTTTTCTTTTGCGGGTTATATGGCAGGTGAACAACCGATCCCGATGGCCAGCGCAAAGGTAGTAGTTCCATTACAGTCTGGTGATGCTACGCTTAGGGTCCAGTCGGCGATTAATTATGTAAGTAAATTGCCCTTGGGAAAAGACGGCTTACGTGGTGCCGTTTTATTGGAAAAAGGAGTGTATGAAGTCGCGGGAACCTTAACTATATCAGCTTCTGGCGTAGTATTGCGCGGAATAGGGATGGGTGATGATGGGACAGTAATCCATGCAACAGGCTTAGACCGCATTGGTGTGATCAGGATTTTAGGCAGGAACAACCGCGCAGATGGAACTGCAATTGCCATTACGGATAACTACGTTCCCGTTAATGCCAGTTCCATTACCCTGGCCAGTACCACAGGGCTAACAGCCGGAAGCCACGTGATGATCAAACGTCCTTCTACTAAAGAGTGGATTGCTGATCTGCATACCGAACATTTTGGTGGAGGGATTACCTCTCTGGGTTGGAAAGCCGGACAAAGGGATATCATATGGGACAGAACAATTATTGCAATCAAGGGCAACGTAGTTACACTTGATGCGCCGCTTACTACAGCCCTTGAGGCTAAATATGGGGGTGCAACACTTTCCAGTTATACCTGGGAAGGCCGGATTGCCCAATCAGGCGTAGAAAATTTAAAATTATCTTCTGCTTATAACAAGAGCAACTTAAAAGACGAATATCACCGCTGGACGGCTATCTGTATGGAAAACGTACAAGATGCCTGGGTCCGACAGGTGGTGTTTGAACATTTTGCGGGTTCGGCCGTTAATGTGCTCGAAACAGCGAAGCGGATAACAGTAGAAGATTGTAAGTCTTTATCCCCTGTATCTGAAATTGGAGGAGAAAGACGTTATACTTTTCTGACGACAGGACAGCAGACTTTATTTCAAAGATTATATGCAGAATATGGCTATCATGATTTTGCCGCAGGCTTTTGCGCAGCAGGACCGAATGTATTTGTGCAATGCCAATCGTATTTACCCTACAGTTTTAGCGGTGCAATTGATAGCTGGGCATCCGGGGTATTATTTGATATCGTTAATGTAGATGGGCAGGCACTTAGTTTTATGAACAGGGGCCAGGATGGGCAAGGTGCAGGGTGGACGGCCGCCAATAGTATGTTTTGGCAATGCTCGGCCGCAAGAATAGATTGTTATCAACCTCCGGCGGCGCAAAATTGGGCAGTCGGAAATTGGGCACAATTTGCAGGCGACGGGTATTGGGACCAATCCAATGAACAGATCCAGCCCAGAAGTTTATATTACGCACAGTTAAAGGATAGGTTAGGCGCTATAGTGGAAGCCAGAACAATCTTGTTGCCAGTAGAAACTGAAGCCTCCAGTAGTCCGTCTGTATCCGTGGCGCAAAACCTGACTAAATTGGCGGTGAAACCTGCGTTAACTTTGGCGGAATATATAGATCAAGCGTCTGCAAGAAACCCAATCCCAGGAAACATATCTAAAGCTGGTGCTGCACCGGTAAAAAGTATTGATCAGATTGGTATCCCGCAAATTGTGGCACCGCACTTAGCGGGAGCGATGGGTATCTACAATGGATGGCTGTTGCGGGGAAAAGAGATAGTATTAGGTGACCGGCAAGATGTGCCCTGGTGGAACGGCAGTGCGCGCCCATACGGATTAAGTAAAGCCAAGTTTCACCTCACCCGTTTTGTACCCGGGCGTGCTGGAAATGGTTTAACAGATAACCTGGATCAGCTTACAGATTCCATGCAGCGCAGTAACTTAAAAATTTTAGACCATAATTACGGGCTGTGGTACGACAGGAGAAGAGACGATCATGAGCGCATCCGCAGGATGGACGGGGAAGTATGGGCACCATTTTATGAGCTTCCTTTTGCACGTAGTGGTCAGGATAAAGCCTGGGATGGCTTAAGCAAATATGATCTCACAAAGTATAACCTTTGGTACTGGGACCGTCTGAAGCAATTTGCCAATCTTGCCGATCAAAAAGGATTGGTATTGATGCACCAGAACTATTTCCAGCATAACATTATCGAAGCCGGGGCGCATTATGCTGATTTTCCATGGCGGACGGCAAATAATATCAATGCTACCGGATTTCCTGAACCTGTTCCTTATGCGGGTGATAAACGGATTTTTATGGCCGAGCAGTTTTATGACATCAGCAATGCTCAACGCAGGGCAATCCATACCGCATACATCCGGAAATGCCTGGAGAATTTTAACGGTAATACCGGTGTGATCCAGTTAACCGGTGCCGAATTTACAGGTCCGCTTCATTTTGTTCAATTCTGGATCGATACGATCAAAGACTGGGAAAAAGAAACAGGCAAACATCCCATTATTGGTTTAAGCGTGACCAAAGATGTTCAGGATGCTATTTTAGCTGATGCTGAACGTGCTTCTGTGGTCGACCTCATCGATATCCGCTATTGGTACTATCAGGCGGATGGGTCTGCTTATGCACCTCAGGGCGGACAAAATCTGGCTCCAAGGCAGCATGCCAGGTTACTGAAGCCTAAGAAAACATCATTTGAAGAAGTTTATCGCGCGGTTGCAGAATATAAAACGAAGTTCCCTCAAAAAGCAGTCATTTACTCAGCTGATAACTTTGATAACTTCGGCTGGGCAATTTTTATGGCGGGCGGATCATTATCCAATATACCGGCTTTTAGTACTTCCATGGCAGGCCTTGCTGCGACCATGACCCCATTTTTGCCTGCTGGCAAACCTGCAGGCCAATATGGTTTAGCTGCAGAAGGAAAAGCTTACATCTTATATAATGCTGCCAGCGGGTCTGTTGACCTTGATTTGTCCCGGTTCCCTGGCAAATATAGTATTTCAGTAAAGGATGCTAAAAATGGACAGGTACTGAGGGAAGAAAAGATCAGCGCCAAAGGGATTATAAAAATCAAAAAAGCTGGATCAGCTGAAGAAGTAACACTCATTCAAAAACTTTAATTATGCGCTTGTTTAAAAATTATCTCCTTCTTTTATTGACCGCGTTTGTAGCCACGACGGGTTGCACAAACAGCAAAACTGCTGAGGATAAAAAAGCAGTACAGACTGCTGCAGGGGATACTGCTTCTCTTGCAGACCGCACCCTGTCTGTCTCTCCGAATCACCGTTTTTTGACAACTGGAGATGGGAAACCTTTCTTTTGGTTAGGCGACACCGCATGGCTGTTGTTTAGTAAGTTAAGCAGGGAAGAAGCCGGCCAGTATTTAGAAGACCGTAAACAAAAGGGATTTAACGTGCTACAGGTGATGCTGCTGCATGATGTAGCCACCAAAAATGTTTATCAGGATTCAGCCTTAGTTAATTCCAATGTCGCAAAAACTGTAGTAAAGGCGGGGAGTGACTATAAAAAAGAGGGTGAATATGATTATTGGGACCATGTAGATTATATCATTGACAAGGCGGCAGAGAAAGGACTGTATATGGCACTTGTGCCGGTTTGGGGAAGTAATGTGAAAGCTAAAAAAGTCAGCGTTGCCCAGGCAAAAGTATACGCGGAGTTTTTAGCCAAAAGATACCGTGACCGGTGGAATATCATCTGGTTAGATGGAGGTGATATCAAAGGCAGCGACGGAATGGAGGTGTGGACAACCATTGGTGAAACGTTAAGAGCTAATGATCCGAAACACTTGATTACTTTTCATCCGAGAGGAAGAACGGCTTCTTCACAATGGTTTCACACTGCTGCATGGAGTGATTTTAATATGGTGCAGTCTGGTCACCGGCGTTATGATCAGGATACTTCTAAAAATGAAAAGCTACATTATGGCGAAGATAACTGGCGCTATGTTGAAGCGGATTATAAATTAAAACCCATTAAACCCACTATCGACGGGGAACCTTCGTATGAAGGCATTCCGCAGGGCTTACATGATACGCTGCAGCCAAGATGGACGGCAGCCGATGTGAGGAGATACGGTTACTGGTCGGTTTTTGCAGGTGCCTTTGGATATACTTATGGGCATAACTCCGTAATGCAGTTTTATAAATTTACCGATAAGAAATCATCCTACGGTCCGAAGGAAGCCTGGACTACCGCAATCAATTCTGCCGGGGCTGCCCAGATGAAATATTTGAAAGATCTCATGCTTTCACGTTCCTATTTTGACCGTGTGCCAGACCAATCAGTTATTGCCGGGGAGAATGGAAAGAAATACGACAGGCTGCTAGCTACTCGGGGAGCGGACTACCTGATGGTTTACACTTATACTGGAAGAACAATCGACCTGAACATGGGGAAAATTAAAGGCGACCAGGTAAAAGCCTCCTGGTTCAATCCAAGAGACGGAAAAACCACCCAGATTGGTGAGGTCGGCAATACAGGAACACATCAGTTTGATCCTCCTGGCGAGGCAGCAAACGGAAACGACTGGGTTTTACTATTGGATAAAATATAATGATAAACAGTCACGGGATAGGATCAGGATTCAGGATAGCCGTAATTGGGTTATTGTGCTGTTTATGTTGTGCTTGCAGCAGACAGGCCTTTCTCTTTACGTCATTCCATGAACCGGCGACCGATGGATTGAGGTTGTTGTATAGTGAGGACGCTTATCACTGGACTGATTTCAACAAAACCTTTTTAAAGCCTGCGATTGGGACGCAGAAAGTTATGCGTGACCCATCCATGGTGCAGGGGCCTGATGGAACATTCCATTTGGTGTGGACTTGCAGCTGGAAGGGGGATCAGGGATTTGGTTATGCCAGTTCTAAGGATCTGATCCTTTGGTCGCCACAACAGTTTATACCCGTGATGGAACATGAGCCCTCTACCGTTAATGTATGGGCACCGGAAATTTTCTATGAAGAGGAAACAAAAGAGTACCTCATCATTTGGGCTTCAACCATACCCTTTCGCTTTGCAAAAGGTGTAGAAGACGAAGACAATAACCACAGGATGTATTATGTGACAACAAAAGACTTTAAGACATTTTCTACCGCCAAGCTCTTTCTTGATCCTGGATTTAGTGTGATTGACGCGGTGATCGTAAAGCGTAAAAGTAAAGACTATGTACTGGTTTTAAAAGACAACACCCGCCCTAACAGGAATTTAAAAGTAGCATTTAGTGACCTTGTTACAGGCCCTTATAGCGAGGCTTCCGCAACTTTTAGTCCGAATTTGACCGAAGGGCCAACCGTCGTGAAAACCGGAAAAGATTGGTTGATCTACTTTGATGCCTATGGGCAAAAGACCTATACCGCAATGAAAACAAGAGATTTCAGGTCTTTCAAAAATGTGACTAACGAGGTGTCTGTTCCGGAAGGGCATAAACATGGAACCATCATACCAGTAAAGAAAAGTGTGATCAGGCAGTTAAAAAAAGACACCCAGCTGCTAAAAAAAGACGCCCAGCTGCAGAAATAGAAAACCTATGAAATTGAAAATACTACATATACTTTTAATCACTATCGTTACTGCAACCTCCGTTAATGCACAGGATACGGTGCGGTATACGGGTAAAACATTAGTTAATGCCGACTATCACCATGGGCAGCTGACGCCTGTAATGGGGGTGCATAATATACAGACCTTTAGGGCGAACAGGGAGCATCCGGGATTGGCAGAGGATTTTGGGTGGACGTACAACCATGCGCCTATGCTGGCCTATTGGAACAATAAATTTTATGTGGAATATCTGAGCGACAAAGTCGGGGAGAGCATTCCGCCTGGCCAAACCTTATTGCAAAGCTCTGTAGATGGGTATAGCTGGACTAAACCAACGGTGATTTTTCCTGTATACAGGATTCCCGATGGTACAACTAAAAAAGGCAGGACTGATGTGGCCAAAGATCTTGATGCTGTTATGCACCAGAGAATGGGTTTCTATGTTTCTACTAAAAATGTTTTCCTGGTATTGGGATTCTACGCAATCAGTTTTGATGCCAAGGATGATCCGAATGATGGCAATGGAATTGGCAGGGCTGTAAGGGAAATCAAAGCAGACGGAACCTATGGGCCAATCTATTTTGTCCATTATAATCCAGGTTATTCTGCAAAAAACACAAAGTATCCATACTATACCAGTAGTAAAAGCAAAACTTTTGTTGACGCTTGTAAAGAATTGTTAAACAATAAACTAATGACGCAGCAATGGAACGAAGAAGCAGATCGGAACGATCCATTGATTACCTTGCAAAAGCAATACAAAGCATTCTGTTATTATCATTTACCAGACGGACGCGTGGTTGGCCTCTGGAAAAATGCCCTCACTGCAATTAGCAACGACAATGGTAAAAGCTGGCCGCAAAATGCCAGTCGCGCACCAGGGTTTGTAAATAGCAACGCTAAAATCTGGGGACAAAAAACGAGCGATGGCAATTATGCAACGGTATATAATCCCTCTGAATACCGCTGGCCTTTGGCAATATCAGCCAGCAAAAACGGACTCGATTATACGAATCTCCTGTTAGTAAATGGTGAGGTTAGTCCGATGCGTTATGGGGGGAATTATAAATCATACGGTCCCCAGTACGTCCGTGGTATCGAAGAGGGCAATGGTAAACCTGCTGATGGCAAACTTTGGGTAACCTATAGTATGAACAAGGAAGATATTTGGGTTTCCTCCATCCCGGTGCCCCTCAACGATCAAGCTGCAGCACATGTAAACGATGATTTTAGCCAGCTGCCGGCCGGTAAAGCATTAGAACTATGGAACATCAATAGTCCACTTTGGGCACCAGTAAAAGTAGAAGCTGGCAATTTGGTATTAAAAGACAAAGACCCTTTTGATTATGCTAAAGCGGAGCGCAAATTCCCGGCTTCCCGGAAAGTGATTGCTTCATTTTCGGTAACGCCAAAACAAAACAATTTCGGCTTGTTAGAAATAGAATTGCAGGACGCCAGGGGGATGGCTACCGTGAGGTTAACTTTTGACAGCAGCGGTACAATTAGCGCAAAAGCTGGGGCACGATATAAGAACTTTATGAAATATCAGGCAGGGGAAACCTATGACATTAAACTCAAATTAGATGCTTTCAGCCGGTTTTATACCATCACGGTAAACGGCAAAGAAGTATTGACAAGCCTGGCTTTTCAGCCTGTTGCAGCAGTTTCGGCGGTCGTTTTCCGCACAGGGGATGTACGTCGTTTTCCGGATGCAGACACACCGGCAGACCAAACCTATGATTTGCCCCAGGCTGGCGAATCGACAAAGGAAGCAGCTTACAGCATAAAATATTTAAAAACAGAGGGATTCTAGATGAAAATAGTGGTTAGGTTAATAAGTGTTATTTTACTGTTTTGCATGGCGGTCCCTACCAATGCCAAAATCCTGCTGCCGCGGATTTTGTCTGCAAATATGGTATTGCAGCGGGATAAACCCATAAACATCTGGGGTTTTGCCCAAGCAAGAGAACAGGTCACTGTTACTTTTGCTGGTCAGACACATAAAGCCATTACCGATCTTGCAGGAAATTGGAGCGTACAATTAGCGCCCTTAAAAACTTCGTGGACCGCACAAACCATGACCATCTCCGGATCGAATACGATTACACTGAATAACATCCTTGTCGGAGAAGTCTGGGTATGCTCTGGTCAGTCGAACATGGAGTATGCCATGCGCAAGCTGGCCAAAATCCCAAAACCAAAGAATGAAAAACTGGGCTTCCCGGCTGATGAAGTGGCCAAGGCCAAGAACGATCAAATCCGGATTTTCCTGGTAAACCGCAAGACGTTGGATAAACCGGATTCCATACATAAAAGCTGGAGTGCGGCACGGGACTCCGCCTTGCGTGCTTTTTCTGCAGCAGGGTATTTCTTCGCTAAAGAACTGCAGCAGCAATTAGGCGTTCCGGTTGGCGTCATTTCTTCGGCGATACCCGGAAGCGCGATTGAGCCCTGGATTTCTACTGAAGCCTTCCAAGCCTCAGAGGAGTTCAAAAATGAAAAGGTAGGGAATGATCCAGGTAAGTTTTATACTTCGATGATTAAACCGCTGACTAAATTTAAAATCCGTGGTTTCCTCTGGTACCAGGGCGAGACAAACTGCTTTTTGAATGAAAACCTTAGTTATGCGTATAAAATGAAAACTTTGATTAACAGCTGGCGTAAAGCATGGAATGATGGCGACCTGCCTTTTTACTATGTCCAGATTGCGCCCTTCAATTATTCCAAGACAACAGGTGAGGTAGTTTTAAACGCAGCTACTGAACCGTTATTCTGGGAAGCCCAAACGCAGCTGCTACGCCTGCCTAATACCGGTATGGTTTCGACGAATGACTTAAACGATTCGAACGGGGATCTCCACCCAACCTACAAATGGGAGGTAGGCCGCCGCCTGGCACTTTGGGCACTGGCTAAAACCTACGGTCAGAAAATTGCCTATTCCGGACCAGTTTATAAGTCTGCCATTTTTAAATCCGGTAAAGCTGTCCTGGATTTTGAACATGTAAAAGACAACTCTTCCGCGATTTATGGATTTACCATAGCTGGTAAGGACGGGAAATTTATCCCTGCCGATGCACACTTGCAGAACGGGAAAGTAATCATTTCTGCTGCTGGAATCAACAAACCGGTAGCTGTGCGCTACAACTGGACAGAAAACCCTTCTGGCACCTTCTTTACAGAAGGTTTACCTGCTTTACCATTTAGAACAGACAATCCATTGACTAACCAATTTAAACCTGATTAATGAAACGAAGCCTTATACTTTTTTGGTGTTTATTGCCTTTGTGCTTCGCAGTCAGCGCACAGCAGACAGAGAAATTATACCTGTCTGGAACTGGAAACGAGGATACCGTTAACTGGGATTTTTTTTGTACGGCGGGATCAAAATCGGGTCAATGGACCACCATTCCCGTTCCTTCCAACTGGGAACTGCAGGGTTTTGGAAAGTATGATTACGGTTTTGCGAAAGAAGCAAATAAAGGTAAAGAGGCAGGACTATATAAATACAGTTTTAAGGTGCCTGCAGGTTGGAACAACAGACAGGTCAATCTGGTATTTGAAGGCTCAATGACAGACACCGAAGTTAAAATCAATGGCCAGTTGGCCGGACCAATACACCAGGGATCATTCTACGTCTTCCGTTATGATATCTCCAAACTATTAAAAAATGGAGCTGATAACCTGCTTGAAGTAATGGTTTCTAAACATTCAGCTAATCAGTCTGTTAATGAAGCAGAGCGTAAAGCAGACTTCTGGATATTTGGCGGTATTTTCAGACCAGTATATTTAGAGTCGCTACCACAAACACATATAGATCACGTACAGATTGACGCCAGGGCTGACGGGGTTTTTAATGCCAATCTCTCCTATGCAGGCGAGGCAGACCGGGTAGAAGTAGAACTGATTGCAAAAGACGGTAAACGATTTGGCAAAAGGTTTAGTGCCGCTATCAGCAATGAGGCAACTCATCAACTCACCTTACAACATCAATTTGAAAATCCTGCCCTTTGGTCTTCTGAGTTTCCAAATCTGTATAAAGCGGTTTTCACCTTGCTCACCAAGGGAAAGCAAATACACCAGGTTTCAAAAAATATCGGGTTCAGGACAATCATCATCAAGGAACGAGATGGCGTTTACATCAATGGTGTAAAGATTAAATTCAAGGGAGTTAACCGGCATTCATTCTATCCATCATCAGGCAGGACAACCAGCAAAAAAATCAGCGTAGCTGATGTATTGTTAATGAAAGAAATGAACATGAATGCCGTAAGGATGTCACATTATCCGCCAGACGGTCATTTTCTTGATGTTTGTGATTCACTGGGGCTGTTTGTAATGGATGAACTGGCAGGCTGGCATGGACATTATGATACACCTACAGGAACAAAATTGCTAAAAGAGATGATGCGGAATGATGAAAACCATCCTTCGATTATATTTTGGGCAAACGGAAATGAAGGTGGGCACAACCGGGAATTAGATCATTTGTTTCCAGAAGAAGATATTCAAAAACGTCCTGTAATACATCCCTGGGAGATTTTTGGTGGATTTGAAACCACACATTACAGAGAATATAATTACGGGATAGGTAACTACGATCACGGGCACAATATCTTAATGCCTACAGAATTTTTGCATGGGATGTTCGACGGGGGGCATGGTGCCGGTATTGAAGACTACTGGAATGCGATGTGGAACAACCCGCTATCTGCCGGTGGTTTTCTTTGGGATTTTGCCGATCAGGGTGTGGTACGGACCGATAAAAACGGTGAACTCGATACAGATGGCAACCACGGTCCGGATGGTATTGTAGGCCCATACCATGAAAAAGAGGGTAGTTTTTACACGATTAAAGAAGTTTGGAGCCCGGTTTATATACAGCGTGCTGAAATGACTGCAGGTTTTGATGGCTCATTCAGTGTAGAAAACAGGTACGCCTTTACGAACCTGAACCGCTGCAGTTTTGAATGGAAGCTGAAAAACCTTAGCTCACCGGCTGAAGATGCCAGCTACAAAAGCGGAAAAATTACAGCACCAAATATTAAACCTTTTGAAAAGGGCAAATTGCAAATCGACTTTCCATCAGACTGGAGGAGTTTTGATGTGTTATACCTGACCGCTAAAGGACCTGATGGAAAAGAATTGTTTACCTGGAGTTTTCCTATTCAGTTGCCAAAAGATGAGGTGGAGCGGACTGTGGTTAAAGAAGGGAGCAAAGCGGTGACCATCAAAGAAACGGCGACAGCTTATGAAGCTGCCGCCAATGGGATCACAGTCACTTTTAACAAAACAACAGGACTACTGCTAGCCGTCAAAAACTCAAATGGACAAATCCCCTTTACTAATGGCCCGGTTTTACAGGAAGGCGAAAACAATTTTAAAAACTTTAGCTACAAGATGGAAGGAAAAAAGCTGGTGATCAATTCTACCTTTGATAAAAAGGAAAGCTTTAACACGCTGGAATGGACCGTTTATCCTTCTGGGTGGGTTAAAATGCAAGTTAAATACTTTCCATCTGCTTACTTCACTACTTTTGTAGGAATGAACTTTTCTTACCCGGAAGCACAGCTAAATTCCATTTCCTATAAAGGGAACGGACCTTACCGGGTTTGGAAAAACAGGATGAAAGGTAACCAGTTCGGAATTTGGAACAAGGAATACAACAATTCCGCAACCGGAGAAGCACCATGGGAATATCCGGAATTTAAAGGGTATTACTCTAACCTGTATTGGTGTGAATTTGTAGGTAAGAAGCACCGCTTTAAAGTAGTAACAGCTGATGAAGATGTTTTCTTACGGTTATTCACGCCGAAAAAATCAAAAGACACAGAATATGACAATATGAGTCCTACTTTTCCAAATGGCGACATCTCATTTATGAACGGCATATCCGCGATCGGCACTAAAACACAGAAACCGGAAACTACTGGTCCGATGGGGATGAAGCATGTGTATTATGACTTTGATAAAGAACCCAGAAGGGCCTTGGATATGACTTTGTATTTTGACTTTAGCGGGAAATAAGGACACTGATTTGCATTTGAGCAACACCTAAGAATGAAGATAAAAATATACATATCGATGATCAGTATTTGCCTGTTGTCCCTTTTAAAAGTGACAGCACAGGTAGCCCTGCAAAATACTACCTGTGAAATGTTGGTCAACCCCCAAGGAATTGATGTGCTTCAGCCACGCTTTAGCTGGGAACTCGTGTCTGCACAACACAACGTTAAACAACAAGCTTATCAAGTCATTGTGGCCTCCAGTATGGAAAAGTTAAATGCAAATGAGGGCGACTTGTGGAACCCGGGTAAAGTAGACCTGCAGCAATCCATTTATATCAAATATGCCGGTTTAAAGTTAAAAAGCCGTATGCGTGCCTTTTGGAAAGTTAAGGTGTGGACCAATGCGGGCGCCAGTGAATGGTCGACAGTAAATACGTTTACGATGGGTTTGTTGTACTACAAAGACTGGCCAAAAGGCTGGATAGGTTTCGACCGCGCTTTTCCCTGGGATAATATCAAAACAGATTCGAGACTGTCGGCCAGGTATTTCAGAAAAGAATTTCAAAGCACAAAAAGGATAAAATATGCCACGGCCTCCATTATTGGTCTGGGTTTGTATGAGTTGTATATCAATGGTAAAAAGGTGGGAGAAGATGTACTGGCGCCATCAGCTACTGATTATACCAAAAATGTGAAATATAACACCCTGGATGTGACCAGTTATATCCAGGAGGGTAAAAATGCCGTAGGCGCTATTTTAGGGAATGGCCGCTTTTTCGCAATGCGGCAACACAATAAGCCTTACAAAATCAAAACTTTTGGTTTTCCCAAAATGCTGCTGAACATCAACATCGTTTATACAGACGGCAGTACTGCAAATATAGATACAGATAACAGCTGGAAGGGGACTGCTGATGGGCCAATCCGGACTAACAATGAATACGACGGGGAAGAGTATGATGCTAAAAAAGAAATGCCGGGATGGAATACTATAGGTTTTGACGATACGAAATGGCTAAAAGCAGAATTTGTACAGGAACCCACCGGAACTTATGAAGCGCAACTGAATGAAAACATGAAAGTGATGAATACCTTAAAACCGATTGCGATCAAAAAGCTTTCTGGCGGACGGTATATTGCAGATATGGGCCAGAACATGGTCGGCTGGTTACAGATCAGGGTGAAAGGACAAAGGGGGCAGCAGATCAAATTGAGGTTTGCAGAATCACTTCAGGATAATGGGGAGCTTTTTACAGCGAATCTTAGGGATGCAAAATGTATGGATTTATATACTTTAAAAGGCTCTGGCCCCGAAAGCTGGGAACCGGCCTTTGTGTATCGTGGTTTTAGGTATGTAGAACTTAGCGGATACACTTATGTCCCAACAGTAAATGATTTTACCGGGAAGATGGTTTATGACAATATCAAAACTGCAGGCACTTTTGAAAGTTCTAACCCAGTGCTCAATCAGATCTTTAAAAATGCGTGGTGGGGCATTGCAGGTAGCTATAAGGGCATACCCGTGGATTGTCCGCAACGCAATGAACGCCAGCCCTGGCTGGGCGACCGGGGGACGGTAGCCCATGGCGAGAACTTCCTTTTTGAAAATGGCCGCTTTTATACGAAATGGCTGCAGGATATCCGGTATGCGCAAAAAGAGGATGGTGCTATTCCCGATGTAGCCCCGGCATTCTGGCGTTACTACAGCGATAATATGACCTGGCCGGGCAGCCTGTTACTTGTTGCGGAAATGCTTTATAAACAGACCGGAGATGTGTCGGCGATACGGGATAATTATCCTGCGATGAAAAAATGGCTTTCTTACATGCAAGACCGGTATATGGAAGATTATATCCTGACGAAAGATAGCTATGGCGACTGGTGTATGCCTCCGGCCACGATAGCAGCGGGCAGAGGCAAAAGTGCGGATAAGAAATATCCGTCGGCACTGATCTCAACAGCTTATTACTATCATTTTATGGAATTGATGATGCAGTTTAGCCAGCTTACAGGTAATGAAAGCGATTATAAAAAGTTTGAGGAGCTTGCTGCGCAAGTTAAAACTGCTTTCCATAAAAAGTTCTATAACGAGAAAGGTTACTATGGTTCAAATGCGTTAACAGATAATATCATTCCGCTTTACTTCGGGATGGTGCCTAAAGACCATGTGGAAGAGGTTTTCAAAAATATTGTTTACACCGTAGAGGTAACCAACAAAGGTCATTTAAGTAACGGGTTGGTGGGTATACAATGGCTGATGCGCTGTCTAAACGACTATGGCCGCCCAGACCTCGCTTATACGGTCGCGACACAAAAATCTTACCCGGGCTGGGGGTATATGATTGATCATGGGGCGACTACTATCTGGGAATTATGGAATGGAGATACGGCCGACCCGAAAATGAATTCACAGAATCATGTGATGATGCTGGGTGATTTGCTGATCTGGTATTATGAGGATCTTGCAGGAATAAAAGCGGGTAGTGCCGGGTTTGAACGCATTCAAATGAAACCCCAGATGATTGCCGGATTAGATCATGTTAACGCGGGTTACCATGCTGTCCATGGAGTTATCAGGAGCAGCTATACTAAAACAATAAAACAGTTTAAGTGGGACATCAGTATTCCTGCAAATACGACAGCTATCGTTTACGTACCGGCTGATAAAAAGGATGAAGTGCAGGAACTGCGAGTAGGCCAGAAAGAATTAAAATTTATCAAAATGGAAGATCACCAGGCGGTTTATGAATTGGGCTCTGGGGATTACTCTTTTGAAGTAAATAAAAAATAAGATAAGGCGCATTGCAGTGGCAATGACAAATACATATTTGTAAGTAACCAATATAAATCATTGATGATGGAGAAGTTTTTAAAGCCTGTTTTATGCGGTGTGCTGATCACCTGCTCGCTGAGTACATTTAGTCAGCAGCCCAGGAGTGTTGCTACTCATACTGCCCATACCAGTGCCATTCCAGCAGTTGCCGGGGCCAGTCCGGAGTTTAAGCTTTGGCAAAATGGAATAGTAAAACAAGAATTTCTGTATGATAAAGCGCCATTTCCATCCTGTCACTCGGCTACGCTTGCAGAAACACCTTTTGGATTGGTAGCTTCCTTTTTTGGGGGGACAAAAGAACGTAATCCCGATGTGGAAATTTATATCAGCAGATATCTGGATGGAAAATGGCTGGCTCCTGTTTCTGTGGCCAATGGCATGCAGCCAGATGGTAAAAGATTGCCAACCTGGAACCCTGTATTGTACCAGGTGCCGGGTGGTGATTTGTTGTTATTTTATAAGATTGGCCCTAAGCCTTCGGAATGGTGGGGTATGCTAAAAACCTCTAAAGATGGCGGCTTAAGCTGGTCTGAAGCCACCAAACTACCAGAAGGAAACATTGGTCCGGTAAAAAATAAACCGGTATTGCTCAGCAATGGGAACCTTTTTGCACCTTCCAGTAAAGAGGGGAATGGTTGGAAGATCCATTTTGAAGTAACAAAAGACAATGGTAAAACGTGGAGGGTAGTAGGCCCGCTTCCCGAAAATGGCATCAAAGCCATACAACCCAGTATTTTGCAATATGGAAATGGTAAACTACAACTGCTGGCCAGAACAGCTAACAGAGCAATTGTAGAATCCTGGTCCGCAGACAACGGAGAAACCTGGTCGCCCTTAACCAAAACTTCCTTACCAAATAACAACTCGGGCACCGATGCGGTGACCACTAAAAACGGCTTGCAAGTATTGGTATACAACCATGTATTACCTCCCGGAGAATTAGCTAAAGGCCCAAGGACACCCTTAAATGTGTCAGTTTCCAAAGATGGCAAAAAATGGTCGGCTGCCCTCATTTTAGAAGATTCTCCCATTAGCCAGTATTCTTATCCGGCAGTAATGGAGACTGCTGACGGGATGTTGCACTTCATCTATACCTGGAGAAGGGAAAAGATCAAACATGTAGTGGTCGATCCTTCCAGGCTGAAATTGAAAAAGATCGAAAACGGTCTTTGGCCAGCCTTAAAAGGGTATGCTGCCCCGGTAATTACAGAAACGAAAAATGAAGAACCTAATTAACACAACTGTTATGAAAAATTGGCTTCAGTCTGCTCGAACTCTGCAATTCATGAAAAAGACGCCGATATATCTGGCACTGTTCTTTTCTGGCATAAGCGGCTACGCGCAAAATCAGAACACCGATAACCAATATAAAAAGCCGCTATCAGAAGTTCTTAACGCTGTAGAAAGCCGCTATAAAGTGAAAATCAAATACACTGAGGCACAGGTAAAAGACAAATGGCTGGATTATGCAGACTGGCGGTTTAGAGCTACGGCAGATGAAGCCCTCGCAAATATCCTTGCGCCATTAGACATGAAGGTGAACAAGGAAAAACCAGGGCTGTACAAGCTGAAAGAATACGAGTATTATCGCTGGGAAGTTCAGGATGGATGGGCATATCTTGATAGTTTAGCCTCCAAGTATCACGACAAATCTAGCTGGGAACAGCGAAAAGCGCAGCTTAGACCGGCGCTGTATAAAGCGTTATTACTTGATCCACTGCCGGCAGTACCAAATGTAAAGCCAATAATTACGGCAAAAAGGGTGATGGATGGATATACGGTAGAAAACATAGCCCTGGAAATTTTACCAGGTATTTGGATTAATGGATCACTTTATAAACCATTAAAAATCAAAGGAAAAGTGCCTGTTGTGTTAAGTCCTGATGGACATTGGGACAAGCAACGTTACCGGGCCGATTGCCAGATCCGCTGTGCCATGATTGCAAAAATGGGGGCAATGGCTTTTAGTTATGACCTCTTTGCATGGGGAGAATCCCAGTTGCAGTTTAAGTACGAAGACCATCGGAGAAGCCTTGCACAAACCATTCAGACTTTAGGTGGCATCCGGATACTCGATTACCTATCAGCATTAAAAGAAACCGATAAAAACCGTATAGGGATCAGCGGCGGTTCTGGGGGCGGAAGCCATACGGTATTGATGGCGGCTATGGATGACAGGATTAAATTGAGCGCACCGGTAGTGGCCATGTCTTCGTATTTTTATGGCGGTTGCCCCTGCGAAAGCGGGATGCCTATCCACCAATGCGCAGGAGGTACAAATAATGTAGAATTAGCTGCAATGGCCGCGCCATATCCGCAACTGATTGTGTCTGACGGAAGTGATTGGACAGCACATACCCCGCAGCATGATTTCCCTTATCTGCAAAAGCTCTACGGCTATTATGGAGTTAAGGATAAGGTGCAAAATGTGCATCTGCCCACGGAAAAGCATGACTTTGGAATCAATAAACGTATTGCACTTTATGATTTTCTAGTTCAGAATTTTCATTTGAACGGAGCTGCAGTGAAGGATAAAACCGGGGGCTATAACGAAAGTAAAGTGACTATTGAAAAAGAAAATGCACTCTATGTTTTCGGTGACAAAGGAGAACGCTTACCGAAAAATGCGGTCATGGGATTTGATCAATTGGAAAAGTTATTCCATTCTAAAACAGTAAATTAAGATGAACGAGTTAAATCAAAACAGAAGACGTTTTATCGGGCAAGTCACTTTGCTGACGGGAAGCTTACTGCTTCCAGGCGGGGTGCTACTGGCTGCTGAAAAGCAGCAACGGTATAAAGTAGCGGTAATCGATCTGATGATCCTGAAACGACAAAAAATCAGCGCTATTCCGTTAGCTCATGAAATTGGCGCAGATGGCTTAGAGCTGGATATGGGTGGTTTAGGGAATAGAGAGACATTCGATAGTAAACTGGCCGATCCGGAGATCCGGGAGCAGTTTTTACAACAGGCGAAAGCTTTAAACATAGAAATCTGTTCGCTGGCCATGACGGGTTTCTATGCCCAATCATTTGCAACCCGGCCAACTTACCAAAAGATGATCCAGGATTGCCTGGATACAGCCAAAGCAATGGAAGTAAAGGTGATATTTCTTCCGTTGGGCATCCAGGGAGATCTGGTCAAATATCCTGAACTGCGGGAGCCCATTGTAGAGCGGTTAAAAGTTGCCGGCAAAATGGCGGCTAAAGCAGGAGTGGTTATCGGTATTGAAAGCGCATTGGATGCTACAGCCGAACTTGCATTACTTGAAGATATTGGGTCTAAATCGGTAAAGAGTTATTTTAATTTCTCTAACGCAATAAAAAATGGAAGGGACCTGCAGCAGGAACTAAAAATACTGGGCAAGAAACATATTATCCAGATCCACTGTACTAATGAAGACGGCGTTTGGTTGCAAAACGATCCGAAGATCAATCTAAAGCAGGTGAAGGATACTTTGGATGACATGGGTTGGAAAGGTTGGCTGGTGGTAGAAAGATCCAGAGATGCTACCATACCCAGAGAGGTGAAACGAAACTTTAGTGCTAATACTACTTATCTAAAATCTGTATTTCAAGCTAATAAACCTTAAAATGTATAGAATCAGCATTGCTTTCTTTTTGATCTTAAATTTGTTGTGGGCGGATATTGTTGCAAGAAGCAATGATGTTACCGGCATGAATAAAAATGTTTTAGGGAAGGCTGTTGGAGATGGTAGTGGAATAACTATTTACGTTTCAACAACTGGTGCTGACAAAAATGCCGGACTCATAGAAAGCCCCCTGGCTTCTTTACATGCGGCTTTACGTAAAGCCAGGGAGTTAAGGCGTTTAAATGTTCCTGCTATTAAAGGAGGCATACGGATCGTGATCAACAAGGGGTTTTATAGGTTAGGAGAACCGGTCATCATCCGTCCGGAAGATAGTGGTACAGCCGATAGTCCCACAGCAATCATCGCCAATGGAAAAGTGGTTTTTAGTGGCGGTACTACAATCAGCGGCTGGAAAAGAGTAACTGGCAGCATTCCCGGTTTACCGAAAAAGGCAATAGGGAAGATTTGGGTAGCGAACATTCCCGATTTTTCTGGAGTGGATTTGCAATTCAGACAACTCTGGGTGAATGGTGAGAAGGCGATCAATGCAAAGTATTACAATGGGGATAAAATGGGCAGGATCTTGTCCTGGAACAAGGCCGAAGAAAACTGCCAGATTCCCTTGCCCGCAAAGCTGAACCTTAATTATTCTCCTGGCATGGAGATGCTGATCCATCAATGGTGGGCCGTAGCTAATCTGCGTATCAAATCCATCAAAAGAGATGGAGATTCTGCTAAGCTTGCCTTTTTGCAACCAGAAAGCCGTATCCAATCGGAACACCCCTGGCCGGCACCCTGGATATCGTCAAAAACAGGTAACTCTGCTTTTAACTTATACAATTCCATTCAATTTTTAGATCAGGCAGGAGAGTGGTTTGAAGATTTTAAAACACACAAAATCTATTACTGGCCAAAGGCTGGCCAGGATATGGCACATGCCGAAGCCGTAGTGCCTGTTTTAGAACGTTTGCTGCAAGTGGAAGGGACCATCGATCATCCGGTATCCTATCTTTCCTTTAAAGGGGTTTCCTTTCAGCACAGTACCTGGCTCCGGCCGGCTGAACAAGGCCATGTGCCGCACCAAACAGGCATGTACATGCTCGACGCCTATAAGCTGAAAGTGCCAGGCACAGCCGATAAAAAGACCTTAGAAAACCAAGCCTGGGTAGGTAGGCCTGCCGCTGCAATCACCATTAACTACGCAGATCATATCGATTTTGAATCCTGCAGCTTTTTACACCATGCTTCGACAGGCTTAGATTACGGTAAAAGCACACATGATAATACAGTAAGGGGTAATTTATTTAAAGATATTGGCGGTTCTGCAATTGTACTGGGTACGTTTTCTGATGAAGCCACAGAAGTACATTTGCCCTATCAGCCAAAAGACCTTCGGGTAGTATCGACCAATACTACCCTCGAAAACAACCTGATTACTGATGTTACCAATGAAGACTGGGGTACGGTAGGCATTGCTGCGGGGTATGTGAGCGGTTTGAAGATCTTGCACAACGAAATTTCAGATGTATCTTATTCAGGCATCAGTATGGGCTGGGGGTGGACAAAAACAAAAAATGTAATGCACAATAATGTGATCCTCGGCAATAAGATCCATCATTATGGTAAACACCTGTACGATGTGGCGGGCATTTATACCTTATCGGCACAGCCCGGATCATTGATTGCAGAAAACGAGATCGATAGTATCTACAAGGCACCTTATGCGCATTTGCCTAATCACTGGTTTTATCTTTATACCGATGAAGGATCTGCTGGTATTACCATTAAAGACAACTGGACGCCCAATGAAAAATATCTGCAAAATGCAAACGGCCCGGATAATGTATGGAGAGCAAATGGTCCGTCGGTTTCGCCCGTAATCAGGAAAAATGCAGGACTAGCACCTTCTTTTCAGTATTTGCTTGAGGAAAAAGCTCCGCATGGTGCAAGAGGGACCAATACCGCCGAAGATAAGGCTATAGTGTTTGAATTGGTTTTTAAGCAAGACAGCATCCCGCGAGCGGGTATCTTGAAAACATTTGCAGAGCAGAATAACCTGAGACCAACTGATCTTTATTGCTGGGGCAATCGGCTGGTGATCTATACATCTGCATTGAAAGTAGAAAGTTTACAGCAAACCCTGAAACGCTTAAATCCCCTCAGCATCAAACTCTATGAAGACCAGATTTATCAATTCAGCAGAAAAGCCAATTGCGGTTTGGAGCCGGTTGCAGCCTGGGACAATATTATCTTATCAGCCAATCTGGTAGCAGATAAAAAGATGCAGGGCGAATACCTGGAGTACCATAAAACGCAATTTGAAAAATGGCCGGAGTTAGCTAAGGGTTTCTGTAATGCAGAATTTCAGCAACTGTTAATTTATAAAAACGAGCGGCAACTGATGCTGATCATTAGCCTGCCCAAAGGAAAAAGCCTGGACGAGCTGAATCCAAAAACCACAGCGAATAATCCCAAAGTAGAGGAATGGAACGCCATCATGAAAAACTATCAGGAAGGTATCGAAGGAACAAAGCCGGGGGAAGTTTGGGTTTCGTTTAAGCCATTAGAACAATAAAAGAGTAGAAAAAAATATAACGTTAAAAAAATAGATGATCATGTTAAGATTAGGAATCCTGGGATTAGGTGAGGGCAGAAGCACCATGTCGGCTGCGTTAACAAGTGAAAAGTGTCAGCTCGTTCAGATATGCGACGCCAATCAGCAACTTTGTGAAGAACGGTCCCTGGAATTTGGTTTTGAAAACTGGACGACCAGTTATGAGGAAATGCTGAACAATGAGGAAATAGACGTAATAGCTATTTATACGCCAGACCACCTTCATTTTGAACACGTAAAACAGGCTCTGTTAAAAGGCAAACACGTGGTTTGTACTAAACCATTTATCGATGATTTATCACACGCCAATGAATTGCTCGCCTTAGCCGAAGCATCTGGCAAGCGCGTATTTGTTGGGCAGAGTTCTCGCTTTTTTGAACCAGCCAAACGGCAGCGGAAAGACTTTGAAAAAGGATTGATCGGTGAGCTAATAACCATTGAAAGCCACTACCATGCAGACCATCGTTGGTTCCTGGAAAAAGGCTGGTCATTAAAACAATCATTTAAATGGCTATATGGCGGTTTAAGCCATCCCGCAGATTTTATACGCTGGTACCTGCCCGATATTGAAGAAGTAATGGGATATGGAATGCTAAGCGCCAATGGGCGGAAAGCAGGATTAAAAAATCAGGACACAATGCACTTCATCTTTAAAGCAAAAGACGGCAGGATAGCTCGCGTAAGCGGCGCCTATACAGGTCCGACGCAACCTGCTGCGCGCGGCATGTCTTGCATATTAAGAGGGACCGAGGGGGCAAGTCAGGCTGATTACCATGAGCTCCGTTATGCCGTAACCACCAATACCGGGGAAGAGCAAATCGTTACCTGGGGCGACGCAGCATTAAAACATTACTTCCGTTTTGAAGGTCAGAGTCACCATGCAGGAGAATATCAAAATTACCTCGACTACTTTGCAGCTAGCATCGCTCAAAATTTTACCGCTTATCCGGATATAAAAGAGGGGATTGGGACAGTGGCTTTGTTACAGGCTATGGACGAATCGTTAGAAACAGGGCTGCCAGTTAAAATTGACGGGGTACTGAAAGATTATAACATTACCAGGGAATCTATAGGGCTTTAAACCGGATTTAACGCTGGCAGGCGCTGGCACAGCAGTCAATGCAATTGCTGCCAGCGCACACCATATCACATACAAACCAAATATTAATGGGAAACATCATTGAACGTTTAACCACTTTAGATTACCTAATTGTTGCCGCTTATGTGATCATTCTGATCTTCATTGGGTACAGAGCGAGTTTTTCGGCAGGCGAACAGAAAGACGAAAACCTGTTCCTTGCCAATAAATCTTTAGGCTGGGCAAGTATTGGCTTTAACATGTGGGGAACGAATGTTGGCCCTTCCATGTTATTGGCTTTTGCCAGCATTGGCTACACCACCGGCATTGTGGCTGTCAATTTCGACTATTATGCTTTTATCTTTTTGTTTTTACTCGCCATTGTTTTTGCCCCTAAATATTTAGCAGCAAAAGTGAGCACCATGCCCGAGTTTATGGGCAACCGGTATGGCGGCTCCACCCAGAATATCCTCGCTTGGTATGCCTTAGTAAAAATCCTGATCTCCTGGCTTTCATTGGGTTTATTTGCCGGGGGATTTCTGGTGCGGCAGATCCTGGGTATTCCCATGTGGCAATCTGTAACTGTACTGGTCGCTTTTGCCGGTTTGTTTACCTTTTTTGGCGGACTTAAAGCGGTGGCCAAAGTAAATGTATTTCAGATGATCCTTTTAATAGCGGTGTCTTTGTCGTTAACGATTTTGGGTTTACACCGCGTGGGCGGGATTTCGTCGCTTTACCATCAGACCCCTTCACATTTCTGGAATTTAATCCAGCCCGCAAGTGATCCGAAATATCCCTGGTATGCGATACTATTGGGGTATCCTGTAGCGGCGGTAGCTTTTTTCTGTACTGATCAATCTATGGTGCAGTCAGTTTTAGGGGCCAAAAATTTAAAACAGGGACAGTTGGGCGTCAGCTTTATAGGCTGGTTAAAGATCTTGTCCCTCCCTTTGTTCATCTTGACCGGTATCTTGTGTTCGGTACTTTTCCCAAATTTAAAAGATCCCAACGAAGCTTATATGACTATGGTTACTAATCTTTTTCCACCGGGGATGAATGGTTTGGTGATTGTGGTGCTGATTGCGGTATTGGTAGGAACAATCGGATCTTCCCTCAACTCCCTGAGCACAGTCTTTACCATGGATGTTTACCTGAAGAAAATTAACCCGGCAGCAACAAACAAGCAGATTATCAAAGTAGGCAGAATGGCTGTGGTAGGCGGGTGTATCTTTGCTGTATTGGTTGTGCTGGCTATAGACAATATCAAGGGTTTAAACTTATTTGATGTATTTCAATCTGTTTTAGGATTTATTGCCCCGCCGCTGTCGGTTGTTTTTTTACTGACGGTTTTCTGGAAAAGAACCACTAAGAGCGCGGTTAACTTTACCCTCTCTATCGGGTCTGTTTTTAGCCTTGCTGTGGGCATAACCTATTTATGGATCTTACCACCGGATCAATACACGTTCTGGCCTCATTACTTGATGGTTTCCTTTTTGATCTTTATGGTGCTGCTCTTTTTGGCCGTTTTGATCTCCCTGGTAGACAGCTCCGGCTCAGTGTACGAAGTCAATGCTGAGCACCAGGCCAATATCGAGCGGCCGGACCGCGCGGTCTGGATCTCCTGGATTGCATTGGCCATCGTTATGGTTTCCTTATATCTTTTCTTTAATGGACATTAATTATGAAATTTAAATTAGCCCTCTTTCTGGCACTCTCAGCAACTTTATTTGCAGATCAGGCTTATGCCCAAAAAGCTTCCTGGATCTGGTATCCCGGTGATTTTGATATTTACATGAGCAATGTGATGCAAAACAGAAGAACCGAACGTGGTTCTTTTTTTCCGGTATTCTGGAAGATGGACAGCCATTTTGTATTAGTTGACTTCCATAAAGAGTTGAATTTGGCGGAACCGGAAGAAGTAAAGCTATTTGTAGAAGGAACTTATACGGTAAAGATTGACGGGAAGGCTTTCTCAGGTTTTCCTAAAAGTATTATCATTCCTGCCGGCAGACATAAGCTGAGTTTAAAGGTATATAACCAGGCGCATGTCCCGGCAATCTTTGTGCAGGGAAAAACTGTGCGTTCTGATGAAAGCTGGCTGAGTACCTTTGAGGATAAAGAATGGATTGATGCTAGCGGAAAGACCTCTGATAAATCGGGAACAACTTTTGTAGCTGCAGGGTCCTGGCATTTTACCGATCCGCTGACCGCACCTTCTGCCTTTAAACTACCGGTTACCCCGCATTATGCGGTTAAAACTGAAAAAGTAAACCGCGGTACCCTGGCTGATTTTGGGAAGGAGACCTTTGGTTTTATTAAAGTTCATGGATTACGGGGCAAAGGCAAAATGAGTATCTATTATGGCGAGTCGAAAGAAGAGGCGTTATCCACAGATTCATGCGAAACGCTGGATTACCTGGACCTGGACCTTAACGGAAAGAAAGATTCGATCATGCCGCTTTCCAAAGCTTTCCGGTATCTTAATGCACAGTATGAAGGCTCCGTAGTGGCAGATTCTATTTCTATGTTATATGAATATGCACCGGTAACCGAAAGAGGGAGTTTTAAATCTTCGGATGAGCAGCTGAACCGAATTTATGACGTAGCTAAATATACGTTCCATTTGAATACCCGTGAATTTTTTATAGACGGGATTAAACGTGACAGATGGGTTTGGTCTGGGGATGCATACCAAAGCTATCTCATGAATTATTATTCATTTTTTGATGCCGAAACCGTGAAAAGGACCCTTTGGGCACAGCGGGGCAAAGATCCGGTTACAGCCCATATCAATACCATTATGGATTACTCTTTCTATTGGTTTTTAGGTATTTATGACTACTATCAATTTACCGGTGATAAAAAATTTGTCCAGGATATTTATCCGCGGATGCAATCACTGATGACTTACATTGATGGCAGAAAGAATAAAAACGGACTATTGGAATGGATGCCGGGCGACTGGATTTTTATTGACTGGGCTGATAAACTGAGTAAAGAAGGAGAAGTAAGCTTTGAGCAGGTCTTATATGCAAGAAGTCTGGAAGCGATGTCTTTTTGCGCCCGGCTGTCTAATGATCAGCAAGGGGCAGAGCAATACGGGCAACAAGCGGGAGAACTGAAGAAAAAACTGTTCGACCTCTATTGGAATGCTCAAAAACAGGCATTGGTACATAGCCGTGTGGCGGGTAAACCAACAGAAAATGTAACGCGCTATGCCAATATGTTCGGCATATTTTTCGATTACTTTACGGCTGATCAAAAACAAGGCGTAAAAAAGAATGTGCTATTAAATGCTGCTATTCCAAAAATTACTACACCTTACATGCGTTTTTATGAGCTTGAAGCCTTGTGTGCCATGGGTGAGCAAGCTTACGTGCTTAAAGAAATGAAAGACTATTGGGGCGGGATGCTAAAGCTTGGGGCAACTTCATTCTGGGAAGAATATAATCCTGATAAAAAAGGTGCTGAACATTTGGCGATGTACGGCCGGCCTTTTGGCAAGAGCCTTTGCCATGCCTGGGGCGCCAGCCCGCTTTATCTGCTTGGGAAGTACTATTTAGGAGTGCAACCGACTACACCTGGTTATGCAACCTATACGATAGTGCCCGATCTGGGCGGATTGGCCTGGATGGAAGGCACTGTGCCTATGCCAAATGGCGATATTGAACTGTATTGCAGCAGGAAAGAAATTAAGGTGAAATCTGCCGCAGGCCTGGGAACCTTAAGGCTAAAAAGTAAGTCTAAACCCACGGTTTCCGGAGCTGTGGTAAAAGAGGTAGCAAAAGGAACCTATGAGATAACGATCCAAAAAGGGAAAGAGTACCGGGTATTGTATGCTGCCGTAACTCCATAAACATTCCAAAAAACATGTTCCTGATGCTAGAAAGCGATAGTATCAGCAGACCCTGTGCTTATCGATCAAGATGGGGTACAGGGTATTTAAACTTTAAAAAGACCAATCCTTTTCTCAATTTTCTTTACACATTTATTGGCCTCTTCCAGGATTTCGTCGTTGGTGATCCGTTTATCAAGATTTAATGCGTTTAACATAGAGATCGTTAAACAGGCAATAATCCCATTATTGCTGTGTATACCTACGGGCACAGCAATGTCCGTTACACCGGCAGCCAAATCGCTGTCTTTAAGATAGGCACCGTTTGACCTGATCTCTTCGAGGGAGGCCACAAACTCTTCCTGCCAGTCTTTAGGGTGTTTCTTAAAAATGGTATTCCCTTTTAAAGTTCTTTTGCGTTCTGCGTCGTTCATGTAAGCCAGTAAGACTTTTCCTGAGGCAGTTAAGGGTAGGGGAAAAAGGTTACCTTCTTCAATGGAAAGGGCTATGGGACCTGGACTTTTTGCATGAATGATGACCATCACCTGGTTCATGTATAAAATACTTAAATGGCAGGACTGACGCACACTATTGGCGAGTTCTTCCAACGGGTATTGCGCGGCCTTGCGCAATTCGTCTACCGGAGAGTGGCGGTGGGACAGGTAAAACAGTTTTAACGAGAGACGGTATTTTCCAGAAACTTCGTCCCGTATAATATAACCGCGGCTTTCCAGGCTCATCAGCATCCTGTAAATCTCATTTGGGGTTTTCTCTATTCCTAATGCAATCTCGGTCTGTGAAAGCGGAATAGATTGGGCAGCTAAATATTCCAATATATCAAGCCCTTTATCCAGAGCCGGTGCCTGATACTTTGATTCTTGCTCGTTCATATTCTATTTATTTTCAATGTTTTTGTTATACCCTTTCAAACATACAAAATGCATTCTTATTTATCAGCAGCCCGCATTTAAATAAATAATACAGTAATATAGATTTTCATATTTAAAAAAAATATTTATATTTGAATTAACGCGTCATGTCGGATGTATACCATCCGGCAAGATTGATTAAGGAAAACAGCGCAATTGCGCTGGACGATCGGCGCATTGAATAACCAATTATAAACCGAATATTTATATCGTTATGCGGTATAATAATTAGCTAAATGCCAATTAGTTGTATGAGCAAATTTATTATCTTTTTCGGATTTTTGCTAATCAGCACATCGATTTGTGCACAGCTAAAGATTGTAGAGCCGACCTGCGATTACCGCGCTAATCCACTTGGCGTTGATCATCATCGGCCTGCATTGAGCTGGAAACTTCAATCCAGGCAATACAATAGTATGCAAATAGCCTGTCAAATTCTGGTAGCTGATAACCGTCAGGATTTAGAACAAAATAAAGGAAACGTTTGGGACTCAAAAAAACTGAACTCATCGGAATCGCTTCAGCATGCCTATGCTGGTCGGCAATTACTATCCGGAAAGCGCTATTATTGGAAAGTAAAGGTCTGGGATAACCAGGGGAACAGTGCCTGGAGTGAAATTTCCTTCTGGGGTATGGGCCTGCTGGATATTGCGGATTGGGAGGGGGCTAAATGGATCGCCTATGAAAAGTTAGCAGATTCCAATATCAATATCCTGCCTGCAGATGGTGTAAAAGACAAGTATAATAGCAATAATATCCTGCCTGTTTTTCGCAAAAGCTTTATGCTGAATAAGCAGATCAAAAGCGCAGTAGCCTATATTTGTGGCTTAGGCCAGTTTGAAATGCATTTAAATGGCCAAAAAGTTGGAGACCATTTTTTGTCGCCCGGCTGGAGTAAATACGATAAAGAAGCGCTGTATGTTGCCTTTGATCTGACCAAACAGCTTAAACCGGGAGAGAATGTAATTGGTGTATTACTAGGAAATGGGTTCTATTATGTTCCGCCTGTTAAAGGCAGGTACCGAAAGCTTAAATCTGCTTTTGGTTATCCGAAGCTGATTTGCAAGTTGCAAATCAACTATACAGATGGCAGCAGTGCAGCTATCGTGACTGGCCCTTCCTGGAAAACTACAGCTTCTGCGGTTACCTTCTCTAGTATTTATGGAGGGGAAGATTACAATGCTAATCTGGAGCAAAAGGGTTGGGATGAACCAGGGTTTAAGGAAAGCAACTGGAAATCTTCTTTAGTAGTTAATGGCCCGGAGCTTAAAGCGCAAAAGGAGGAGCCCGTGAAAATATTTGATCATTTCTCTCCAAAGACCGTGACTGCAGTAGCAGATAGCACCTGGGTTTACGATTTAGCGCAGAATGCATCAGGCATTATTGAACTTCAGGTGTCCGGGAAAAAAGGGTCTACAGTCCGCATTACACCCGCAGAATTAACGAAAGACGATGGAAGTGTGACCCAGAAAAATATTGGGGGGCCATCTTATTTCACTTATATACTGAAGGGAGAGGGGCTGGAAACCTGGTCGCCACGTTTTACCTATACCGGTTTCCGCTATTTACAAGTTAAAGGTGCGGTTCCTTATGGCAAAGATAACCCGTTGGGACTGCCAGTGATTAAGGGATTGAAAGGGCTTCACATCCGTAATGCTGCAGCAAAAGTAGGCAGCTTTTCCAGTTCAAACACCTTATTTAATAAAACATATGACCTGATCGACTGGGCCATAAAAAGTAATATGGTCAGCGTTTTTACCGATTGTCCGCACCGGGAGAAACTAGGCTGGCTGGAAGAACTTCATTTAATGGGGAGTTCGGTAAGATATAACTATAACGCAGCGCCTTTATTCAAAAAAGCTTTGCGGGATATGCAGAACTCTCAGCTCGACAATGGTTTGATACCAGAGATTGCCCCGGAATATGTAAAATTTGAATGGGGCGGCGATATGTTCCGTGATTCTCCTGAATGGGGAAGCAGCGGTATCTTGATGCCCTGGTACCTCTACCAGTGGTATGGCGATCAGGAAGCTATTGCAGCATACTATCCGATGATGCAACGTTATATCACTTATCTGGGAACTAAAGCGGATAACCATATTTTGTCGCAAGGTTTAGGCGATTGGTACGACCTGGGCCCGAAACCTCCGGGGGTATCACAGTTAACTCCAATGGGCGTGACTGCCACAGCTATCTATTATTATGATTTAACATTATTGGGTGAGATGGCTAAACTCCTGAGCAAAAAGGCAGATGCCTTACACTATGAAAAGCTGGCAAAGGAAGTTAACCAAGCATTTAACACGCGGTTTTTCAATTCAAAAACCAAACAATATGCAACAGGCAGTCAGGCTGCGAATGCCATGGCCTTATACATGGGTCTGGTTGCAGAAAAAGACAAGGCTGCGGTAATTGATAACCTGATCGCAGATATCAGGGCGCATCAAAACGGTTTAACGGCCGGGGATATTGGCTATCGCTATGTGCTAAGGGTTTTAGAGGATGCAGGCCGGTCTGATGTGATTTTTGAAATGAACAGCAGAGCTGATGTACCCGGCTATGGTATGCAGCTGGCAAAAGGGGCTACCGCACTCACAGAGTCATGGGCAGCATTGCCAACGGTTTCCAATAACCACTTTATGCTGGGGCATCTGATGGAATGGTTTTACAGCGGTCTTGGGGGCATTACCCAGCAGGAGGGTGCCATCGCTTTCAATAAGATCCGTATTTACCCACAAGTGGTTGGAGATTTGACAATGGCTAAGACCAGTTATGATTCGCCCTATGGACTGATCAGTACAGATTGGAAAAAAGATGATCAGCAATTTGAAATCTCGGTTGAGATCCCTGCCAATACCAGTGCAATGATTTATCTTCCGGTTACTGGCACACAAAGGGTTACGGAAACAGGGCACGCAGCGTTTAAGAATTTAGGTATCGAAATGGGGAGGGCCAAAATTGCCGTTGGTTCCGGACAATATAAATTTAAGGTGAATTGAGAATGAAAAGGATCTCCATAGTTTTAATCAGTGTTTTTACTGCTCTATCTGCACACGGGCAGGGAGTTGCCAAACAGGTACCTACCCAGGTTATGGAAGAGCTATATAAGGAGGTAAAAACCCCTTTTAAATATGGATTAGTCATGGTCCCGCAAGATAATGAGCATAAAATGGATTGCCCTACCATCTTTAAAGAAGGCAAGTACTGGTACATGAGCTATTTAATATATAGCGGCAGGGGTTATGAAACCTGGCTGGCGAGAAGTAAAGATTTGTTGCAATGGGAGAACCGGGGACGACTACTATCTTTTTCTGATCAGGGGAATTGGGACGATAACCAGAAAGCCGGGTATAACGCTTTGCAAAGTACCGATTGGGAAGGAGCGTACCAGTTAGGGAAGTACGATGGGAAATACTGGATGTCTTACTTTGGTGGGAAAGAGAAAGGTTACGAAACGGAACCCTTATCCATTGGAATAGCTTACAGTACCCAAAAGCCATCGGTAGTAAAGGAATGGACGCGGCTCCCTAAACCTGTATTAACTGCTGCTGATGCAGACGTAAGCTGGTGGGATAACCGGAACAAACTTTTTAAAAGCACCATCATTGAAGACCAGCAGAGGCTTACAGGGCACCGCTTTGTGATGTATTATAACGCTGTGGGCGATTCGCTGGTCAATAATAAAAAGACCAGGTGGTATGAACGGATTGGTATGGCTGTTTCGGATGATATGCAGCATTGGAAACGTTTTGGCAGCAACCCGGTGGTTCACCATCCTGTGGGAATTACCGGAGATGGGGTGATCCAAAAGATCAATGGCACTTGGGTGATGTTCTATTTCGGTGCATTCTGGAAAGACAAACAAGGTGCCTTTAACCGTTTTGCGGCCTCAAATGATTTGGTAAACTGGACCGACTGGCAGGGAGATGACCTGATCCGCCCGTCCGAAAAGTATGATGAACTGTATGCCCATAAATCTTTTGTAATTAAACATGATGGCATTGTTTACCATTTTTATTGCGCGGTAAATAAAAATGACCAGCGGGGTATTGCAGTGGCCACATCCAAAGACTTAGGGAAAAGCACGATTAATTTTATTGAGACCCAGAAATAATGAAGATAAAAAACCTATATATACCCTTGATGGTCAGTTTCTTGTTGCTTGTAGTAAGCATGTGTGCTTCCGGACAAGCAAGAATAAGGACCAGTTTTAATAAGGATTGGAAGTTTTTTCTGGGAGACGTTACTGCAGCTAAAGCTGCAGATTTTAATGACCAGCACTGGAGGGTGTTGAGCTTACCGCATGACTGGAGTATTGAAGGGAAATTTGACGAGAAAAACCCTGCAAAGCCGGAGGGCGGCGGTTTGCCAACAGGGATCGGCTGGTATAGAAAAGAATTTACAGCACCTGCCAGTTATACCAACAAGCTGGTTACGGTAACATTTGATGGCGTATACAAAAACGCAGAAGTGTGGATCAATGGCCATTATTTAGGTAAAAGACCCTATGGCTATAGTTCGTTTTCCTATGAAATCAGCGCTTTTCTTAAAGCTGGCAAGAACAGCATAGCGGTTAAAGTGGATAATTCGGCCCAGCCGGATTCCCGCTGGTATTCGGGCTCGGGCATTTATAGAAATGTGTGGTTAACGGTTGCATCAAAGCTTTCTATAGCACGTTATGGAACTTTCGTTAGTGCATCCGAAGTGGTAGCAGGAAAAACCTGGTCTAAGGGCGACCAGGCGATAGTCCGGCTCAATAGCAATTTACAGAACAAAAGCCATAAAGGGCAGCGCGTAAGTATCCGGTATAGTATTTATGATGCTGGTGGAAAATTGGTACAGCAAACTAAACCACGTTCCGTTCAGGTAGATACTGCAGGCTTAGCTATTGCGGATAGTATCCACCTGAAAGACCCCAGGCTTTGGTCGGTCGCTGACCCTTATCAATATAAACTAATCACTCAAATCCTCCATTTAAATAAAGTGGTCGACCAGGCGGAGACGCTGTTTGGCATTCGTTTTATAAAATTTGATGCGCAAAAAGGCTTTTATCTCAATGGAGTAGCCACAAAGATTTTAGGAGTGTGTTTACATCACGATTTAGGGTCACTGGGGGCCGCTGTAAATACACGTGCTATAGAACGCCAGCTGGAGATTTTGAAAGCCATGGGCTGCAATGCTATCCGCACTGCACACAATCCACCAGCACCAGAATTGCTTGATTTATGTGATAAAATGGGCTTCCTGGTAATGGATGAGGCTTTTGATATGTGGAAGAAGAAGAAAAACAGTAAAGATTATCATTTGGCTTTTCCTGAATGGCATAAAAGGGATCTGGAAGATATGCTGAAACGCGATCGTAACCATCCCTCGGTGATACTGTGGAGTATTGGGAACGAGATCCGTGAGCAGTTTGACAGTACCGGGGTAGCTATAACCAGGGAACTGGTTGGAATAGTTAAAAGTATAGATCAGACCCGGCCTGTGATTTCTGCTTTAACGGAAACTGATGCCCGTAAGAATTTTATCTATCAGGCTGGTGCCCTGGATATCTATGGTTTAAATTATAACCATAAGCTGTACAAAGATTTTTCGTTGAACTATCCCGGCGTTAAATTTTTGGCTACAGAAACCACTTCTGCTTTGGCCACCCGGGGTTTTTATGATACTGCAGATACCATTCGCCGCTGGCCAAAAGATGGAAAAACCAAGTTTACCGAAGGGAACAAAGAATGGTCGGCCTCCTCCTATGATAATGTTTCTGCCTATTGGGGGTCTACGCATGAGGAAACCTGGAAGGAAGCTAAAAAATATGACCATGTATCCGGACTTTTCGTGTGGACCGGCTTTGATTACCTCGGTGAGCCGCTTCCTTATGCCTGGCCAGCCAGAAGTTCATACTTCGGTATTGTAGATTTAGCAGGTTTTCCAAAGGATGCTTACTACATGTATCAAAGTGAGTGGACAGAAAAACCTGTTTTACATTTGTTTCCGCACTGGAACTGGGAGGCAGGTAAATCAATAGCGGTTTGGGCTTATTATAACCAGGCAGATGAAGTAGAGTTATATCTGAATGGTAAATCTTTAGGGAAAAGGACTAAACAAGGTGACGAATTACATGTGCAGTGGCAGGTTAATTTTGAACCCGGTGTGTTACGCGCGGTATCCAGAAAATCTGGAAAAGAGGTATTGGTTAAAACCGTTAAAACTGCTTCGGCACCAGCAAAAATCGAACTAATTGCAGATAGGAAAAAGATCAATGCCGATGGTAAAGATTTATCTTTTGTCACCGTAAGGATTATAGATCAGGAGGGCAATGTTGTCCCCAATGCAGCTAACCCTGTGCAGTTTAGCATCGAAGGCGCAGGCACAATTGCAGGGGTAGATAATGGGTTTCAGGGGAGCCTGGAACCTTTTAAAGCAAATTACCGCAAAGCCTTTCATGGTTTATGTTTGGCAATAATACAGTCCCGGGAAAAGGCCGGTACCATAAAGCTGACTGCCAGTGCGCAGGGCCTGGCAGCAGCAACAATAACAATTGATACAGTTAAATAATTTTGTAGCGTTTTGGAGAAACAGATTAGTTTAAGAGGAATAACCTGGAACCATAGCCGTGGTTTTTTGCCTATGGTGGCAACCGCCCAGCGGTTTTCAGAGCTAAACCCCCATGTTCAGATTACCTGGGAGAAAAGGAGTTTACAGCAATTTGCCGATTTTTCAATCCAGGAACTGGCGGAAAGATTTGATCTATTGGTGATAGACCACCCATGGGCTGGATTTGCCGCCAAAACAAAGTCGATCATTCCACTTGATCAATACCTATCCGTAGCTTATTTAAAAGACCAGGAGCAAAACTCTGTTGGCGCATCTTATGAAAGCTATCATTACGATGGGCACCAATGGGCGTTGCCAATTGATGCTGCAACTCCTGTAGCCGCCTCGAGACCAGATCTGTTTGCCCAAAAAGGGTTGCAGCTGCCCAGCTCGTTTGACGACTTGCTTGCTTTGGCCAATTTGGGTTTGGTTGCCTTTGCAGGTATTCCTATAGATGTGCTGATGAATTTTTATACTCTCTGTTGCTCATTGGGTGAAGACCCCTGCCAAAGTGATGATCAGGTGGTATCAACTGCTACCGGTGTAAAAGCTTTGCAATTGTACCGCTTATTAGCTAATAAAATGGATCCGTCAAACTTTAACCGGAACCCTATACAGATATATGAAGCCATGACACAAACGGATGAAATTGCTTATTGTCCTTTTGCTTATGGGTATTCGAATTACTCCAGAAGAGGTTACGCAGCAAAAGCGCTGCATTTCCATGATATGATCTCACTCGATGGAAAAACGAATTTGAGAAGTACATTAGGCGGAACAGGTCTGGCTATCTCTTCCAAATGTGAAGAGCTCGCGATTGCGGCAGACTACGCTCGTTATGTGGGGTCGCCCGACTGCCAGCAGACTTTGTTTTTTGAAAGTGGTGGTCAGCCAGGGCACTTAGCTGCCTGGAAAAACGAAGAAGTAAACAGTCAAAGTGCAAATTACTTCAGCAACACGCTGCCCGCTTTAGAAAGGGCTTTTCTGCGCCCGCGTTATCATGGTTCTATGTTTTTTCAGGACCATGCCGGCGATGTGGTAAGAGATTACCTCATGAGCGGAGGTGCAGAAGGACAAGTGCTATCAGCATTGAACGAATTATACCAACAGTCTAAAACTTTAACCCTATCATGAACAGACCATTAGAAGGACTTTTAGTTTTAGAGTTCTGCCAATTTCTGGCCGGACCATCGGCGGGTTTAAAACTGGCAGATCTGGGGGCAAGGGTGATTAAGATCGAACGGCCCGGGACTGGTGATGCCTGTCGTCAGCTCTCTATTAAAAATATATTTGTGGATAACGATAGCTTATTGTTCCACACCATAAACCGAAATAAAGAATCGTATGCTGCTGACCTGAAAAATCCGGAGGATCTGGCTAAACTGAAGCAGTTGATTTCAAAGGCAGATATCATGACCCATAATTTCAGGCCTGGTGTAATGGAAAAAATAGGCTTAGACTATCCGTCGGTACAATTAATTAACCCAAAACTGATTTACGGTGTGGTGACCGGATATGGCAATGAAGGTCCCTGGGCCCATAAACCAGGACAGGATTTATTGGTACAATCGGTGTCTGGTCTTACTTATCTCTCAGGCTCTGCAATTGATGGACCGGTACCTTTTGGCTTATCAGTTTCTGATATTATGTGCGGTAACCATTTAGCCCAGGGCGTTATTGCTGCCTTAATTAAGCGCGCCAAAACTGGCAAAGGTGTATTAGTGGAAGTTAGCCTGCTGGAATCTGTTGTAGATGTTCAGTTTGAAGTACTCACTACCTACCTTAGTGATGGCGGAAAACTACCGAACCGAAGTTTAGCTAAAGGAAGTGCACATGCTTATTTAAGTGCACCCTACGGCATGTATGAAACAGCAGACGGGCATATCGCCTTAGCAATGGGCAGCTTAGGCTTAATTTCCCAGGTGATAGGCTGCGATATAAGCGACCTTTTTACTGATGCGCATTCTGCATTTGAAAACCGGGACCAGCTAATTACCCGGCTGGCAGCCTCTTTTAAACAGCAAAGCTCCAAATTATGGCTTGAGCTGTTAGAAGGACATGGCATCTGGTCTGCAGAGGTATTGGATTATCAATCAGCCACGGCTTTAGCTAATTATAAGTACCTGCAGATAGAACAAAATCTTGAACTGGCCAATGGTAAGCAAATCAGAACCACAGTAAGCCCTATCCGTTTGGATCACGAGAAGCTGTTTGCAGCTAAGGCTGCACCAGGATTAGGTTTTGATACCACAGCAATTAATAATGAATTTGATATAAATTAATTTATGCGACCGCTTGAAGACTATTTAGTTATTGATTTTAGCCAGTTCCTTTCTGGTCCGTCCGCAAGTTTGCGCCTGGCAGATTTTGGTGCCCGTGTGATTAAGATCGAACGTTTAGGTATTGGTGATATTTGCCGTACGCTCTATACCTCAGACTTAATCATGAATGGCGAATCATCCGTCTTTCATGCCATCAACAGGAACAAAGAAAGCTTTGAGGTTGATTTGAAAAACGAAGAGGATAAGGAAACCGTGCGGGAGTTAGTAAGGAAAGCAGATGTGGTAATCCATAACTTTCGTCCGGGTGTGATGGAACGGTTAGGATTTGATTATACTTCGGTAGCAGTCCTCAATCCCGCCATCATCTATGGAGAAATCTCTGGTTATGGTACTGATGGGGATTGGAAAGGTAAGCCTGGTCAGGATTTGCTGCTGCAATCTGTAACGGGCCTGACCTCTTTAACAGGAAATGAAGACAGCGGCCCTGTAGCCATGGGCTTATCTGTTATAGATATGCTTGCAGGTGCACACTTGGCACAAGGAATTTTAGCCTGTTTATATCGTAAAGCGGTAAAAAACGAGGGAGGCTTTGTACAAGTGAGCATGATGGAATCGGCCTATGATTTTCAATTTGAGACCATTACTACCTATATGAATGATGGTGGCTGCTTACCTCAGCGATCAAAAAAGAACAACGCTAACGCTTACCTTGGCGCTCCTTACGGAATTTATCAGACCGCAGATGGTTATCTATCATTGGCAATGGGTTCCATTCCCGTATTGGGAAAACTGCTGGGCTGCACTAAATTGCTGGATTATGCCGCTATAGCAGATGCTTTTTTGAAACGTGATGAGATTAAAGCTATTTTAGCTGAACACCTGCTCACTGCCAGTACAGCACACTGGTTGTCGCTTTTAGAACCCGCAGATATTTGGTGCGCCGATGTTTTAAACTGGGATGAATTGCTGGCGCATGACGGGTTTAAGGCTTTAAATATGATACAGGAAGTGGAGATGGCCGATGGTTATCGATATAAAACGACCAGATGCCCCATTCGTATCGATGGAGAGCTGCTGACCTCCGCCAAAGGGTCGCCTAAATTAGGTCAGGATAATGAACAGATTAAAGAATTTATCAAACAGAATATAATTGCGGATGCCTAACACGACAGGAACCTTCAGGATTGCAGTAAGAAAGTTTGCTCCATTTGAATCTGCCATGCAGCAATTCTGGGCGCAATACTGTGCTATTTCTGGCTGTACGCTTCAACTGGAAATGGTGGTGATGGACCTTCACGAGCTTTACGACCGGACCATTGAAAAAGGCGGACTGGCCGAGGGGGAGTTTGACATTGCCCATATCAATACCGATTGGGTTTATGCTGGTTATTTGGCAAATGCCTTTGCAGTGCTAAATCCTTACCTCGACAAGCAGGCGCCGGATAATTTTCCGGAGGGATGGAGCAATTCATTATTAGGCGCACAGCAATTTGGGCAGGACATTGTTGGTCTGCCTTTTCACGATGGGCCGGAGTGTTTTATCTACAGAGAGGATCTGTTTGAGGATGCCACTGAGCAGGCAAACTACCTGGCCTGCTATGGTAAAGCACTGGGAGTCCCTACAAGCTGGGAAGATTTCTATCAGGTTGCGCAATTCTTTAACCGGCCGAAGGATAATTTATACGGAAGTGTATTCGCCTGTTATCCGGATGGCCATAATACGGTATTTGATTTCTGTCTGCAGCTGTGGACAAGGGGTGGAACGCTCGAAGACAAAAATGGAGTAATTGATCTCTATACCCAGGCTGCAATTGAAGGACTGGACTTTTACCGGCAATTAGTGAATGATAGCAGCGCTGTACATCCAAAGTCGGATGTTTTCGACTCTGTAGCCGCAGGAATAGCTTTTTCTCAGGGAGAAGCTGCGATGATGATCAATTGGTTTGGCTTTGCCGCGATGTGCGAGGTAGATGCAACTTCTAAAGTGAAAGGTAAAGTAGGTGTAGGCCTTCTTCCTGCAGCCCTGGGTAAGCAATCTGCCTCTCTAAATGTTTATTGGCTGTATACTATTGCAAAGGGAAGTCGCCATCAGGCTATAGCTTATGATTTTCTACTATATATTACCCAGGCGGCCCAAGACAAGGCCTTGACTCTGGCCGGGGGAATTGGCTGCAGGCTTTCTACCTGGAATAATCCGGAATTAAACGATATTATCCCGTTTTATAATAAATTAGAACAATTGCACGAGGTAGCCTTTAGTCTGCCCCAAAAGAAAAACTGGGTAACCATAGCCAGCCTGATCGATCAGGTGGTTTTATCGGCTATTCATACAAATGAACCCTCATCAGCATTGCTGGAAAAGGTTCAGCAACAACTTAATGAATTGGAAAATGAGCATAAAAATCAACTATAAACCAGCACTGCCTTCCACCAAACAACCGATCATTATCATTGGCGCTGGTGGTATTGTAGCCGATGCCCACCTTCCTGCTTATAAAATTGCCGGTTTTGAAGTCTACGGGATTGTGAACCGGACGCAAGAACGTGCACAAAAATTAGCAGATAGATTTGGTATCCCCCATGTATTTAATACCCTGGCAGAAGCGGTAGCAAAGGCACCTGCTAATGTGGTTTTTGATTTGACCATCATGCCAGAACAATACATCGATACACTTAAACAATTACCTGATGGGAGCGCTGTCTTAATTCAAAAACCCATGGGTGATGATTTTACACAAGCGAAAGAAATTTTAGCACTCTGCCGGGAGAAGAAATTTAAAGCAGCTATCAACTTCCAGCTGCGTTTTGCCCCGTTTACTATGGCAGCAAAATACCTCATCGATCAGGGATTAATAGGTGAATTGTATGATATGGAAGTCAGGGTTACCATAAAAACCCCCTGGGAGATATTTCCGCATGTAATCGTACACCCAAGACTGGAGATCCAATACCACAGTATTCACTATGTAGATTTGATCCGTTCATTTTTGGGTAATCCGGAACGTATTTTGGCGAAAACGTTAAAACATCCGGCGAAAACACTATCCTCCTCCCGTTCTACTATCTTGTTCGATTACGGAGATACCCTGCATGCGGTGATCAATACCAATCACGACCATGATTTTGGTGCCGAGCACCAGGAAAGTTACATCAAATGGGAAGGCACAAAAGGGGCAATTATAGCTAAAATGGGCTTATTAATGGATTATCCACATGGCGTACCTGATGTATTTGAATATTGTATCCTGGAGGAAGGCAAAGCACCGGCATGGAAAAAGGTAGAATTAGAGGGCTCCTGGTTTCCGGAAGCATTTATTGGAACCATGGCCAACCTGATGCGCTATAATGAGGGAAGTGACACGGAATTGAAAACTAGCGTAGCAGATATCATTCAAACAATGGCGGTAGTAGAAGGGGCATACCAATCCAGTGACGGAGCGGGAGTGAAAGTAAATTATGAATCGTAACGCGGTTTAATAAATAAAGTAATATGTATTTTAAATCAATATTTTTCGAAGATTATCAATTGGCAGAGAAAAGGGTAACCTTGGGACGCACAATTACAGAAACAGATTTTGTAGTTCATGCAGGCCATACAGGAGACTTTTTTCCACATCATATGGATGCAGCATGGTGTGCAACGCAGCCATTTAAACAGCGTATCGCGCATGGTACAATGGTTTTTAGTATTGGCATTGGCTTAACGGCCTCCGAGATCAATCCCGAAGCAATGTCTAAGGGGTACGACAAACTGCGTTTTGTAAAACCTGTGTTTATTGGAGATACGATCCATTCGGAAGTTACCATAGCTGACCAGTCGGATTCCAAACGCCCGGAATATGGGTCGGTAACCGAACATGTTGAGATCATCAACCAGCATGGTGAAGTAGTGCTGGTTTGCGACCATTTACTGGTAGTGAAGAGGAAGCCGGTCTCCTGAAGATCTTGAATACCGACCAATACTAACGACCGATTAAAAACCAAATATAATGAACCACAACACACAGCCAGACATCCTTGTTGAAGGAAGCTCCTTAACAGGAAAGAAGAATTTACTGCCCTTTATACTCGTCGTGAGTTTGTTTTTCTTATGGGGAATGGCACATAACCTTGACTCTATCCTAATCCCGCACTTGAAAAAAGCCTGTAATTTAAACAACCGGCAGTCCACCTTAATTGATACCTCTGTGTTCTTCGCCTATTTTCTGATGGCTATACCTGCGGGGATCATCTTAAAAAGATGGGGTTATAAATTTACCATGATCTGTGGTTTGCTGGCCTTTGCATTTGGCGCTTTCCTGTTTGTTCCTGCAGCCAATAACCTGTCATATATTACATTTTTAATTGCCTTATTTATCATAGGCTGCGGTTTGACCCTTCTTGAAACATCTGCAAACCCATACGCTGCTGTATTAGGTGATCCTGCCAAAGCAACAAGCAGACTAAACCTGGCGGCCTCATTTAATGGCTTAGCCGCAGTGGTGGCACCAGTGATCGGCGGACTCTTCATCCTGTCGGGCAAGTCTCATACCGAGGCAGAATTAAGCAGCATGACAGTGGTAAGCCGCAATGCTTATTTTTACGAAGAAGCGGCTTCCGTAAAAATACCCTATATTATATTAGGCATAGTATTACTCGTTATTGCGATCCTGTTTTACTTCGTTCATTTACCAGAAATCAAGACCAAAAGTATTGATGGAGAAGCTAAAGGCAGTTTCTTTGGTGCTTTGCGTCATAAACATTTGCGATGGGCGGTTGTTGCCCAATTCTTTTATGTAGGTACCCAGGTATGCGTGACCAGTTTTTTTATCAGAATGGCACAACAAGGCGGTGGATTTGATGAGAAAACAGCAGCATCCTATTTAGCACTTTATGGTTTGTTGTTTACTGTGGGACGTTTTGCCGGAACTGCCTTATTACAATTTATTTCATCCCCCAGACTGCTGTCTATTTATGCGCTTATCTGCGTATTGCTGTGCCTGGTAGCAATTTTTGCACAGGGCTCTTTTGTAGTTTATGCCTTGGGGGCGATAGGCTTTTTTATGTCGATCATGTTCCCTACCATATTTGCGTTAGGCATTGAGGGGATAGGAGAAGATACCAAACCAGGGTCATCGTGGTTAATTATGTCTATTGCGGGTGGCGCGATTTTGCCATTTGCCATGGGAAGTTTAATTGATGCCTTTGGCGATAATATTCAAATTGGCTATTACATCCCTTTAGTTTGTTTCCTGATCATTCTTTACTTTGGGTTAAAGGGATATCAAATTTCCGGGACGAAAGGTAATCAAATTGCAGGCACACCATGAAAAAGTTAACACAGGCCCGTCTATTGTTCTTCTTCTTCTTCTTCTTCTTAGGATTCAGCTTTTGCTTGCCTTTATGTTCAATGGCACAGCAAAATGAAAATGCGAAGCCGTGGGTACTATGGTACTGGGTAAAGGCAGGCGTTTCAAAAGCTGGCATTACAGCCGATCTGGAAGCAATGAAAGCAAATGGCATCGGAGGTGCTTATTTAGTAACTATCCAGGGTGCTGATCAAACACCCCTATACCAACCAACTGCTGTGCAGCTTACACCAGAATGGTGGCAGATGGTAGAGTTTGCAATGCGAGAGGCCAAACGGTTAAACCTGAAAATGGGCATGCATATCAGCGATGGTTTTGCGCTTGCCGGTGGTCCGTGGATTACCCCTGAACTGTCCATGCAAAAGGTGGTGTGGTCTACTTTAAATATCAATGGATCAAGCAGTAATATAGTTATACCTCAGCCTTTAGCCAATGAAAATTATTACAAAGATATCGCCGTATATGCTTATCCTTCTCCAGTTGGAGCAGGAATATCAACCAGGACTGTACACCCGAAAATCACCGTTAGCAATGGAGCTGATGCAAGTGGTTTAGTGAAGCCTGATAACAAGCAAAGTTTTGGGAGTAATGTACCCTGTTCTATTCAATATGAGTTTGAGCAGCCATTTACCTGCAGGACGATCAAGATCAAAACTGGCGGCAATAATTTTCAAGCACAGCGATTGGCCATTGAGATAAGTGATGATGGTAAAACATTTCGTGCTATTGGCAGGCTTGAACCACCAAGACATGGATGGCAGGATACTGATGAAGATGTAACCCACAGCATCAAGACTACCACCGCTAAATTTTACAGGTTTGTGTATGATAAAAAAGGTTCAGAACCCGGCGCAGAAGATCTGGATGCCGCAAAATGGAAACCATCATTAAAAATCATGAACCTGGAACTTTTTGCCGAAGCAAAGATCAACCAGTATGAAGGTAAGAACGGGTCTGTATGGCGGGTGAGCAAGAGAAGTACAGCTACGGAGATTCCTGCGGGGCTGTGCGTTCCATTAAATCAATTGATCAACATCACGGACCACCTGAAAGCTGATGGCTCTTTAAACTGGACCCCTCCGGCAGGTAAATGGACAATTCTTAGGGTTGGGCATACATCCACAGGACATACCAATGCTACCGGGGGAGGTGGAAAGGGGTTAGAAAGCGATAAATTTAATGTAGAGGCGACGAAGCTCCAAATCAAAAATTGGTATGGGGAAGCCTTAAAACACGTTGGTCCGGAAATAGCGGGCAAAGTACTAAACGTTTTTTACGTTGACAGTTGGGAATGCGGCAGCCAGAACTGGTCGCCCGTCTTCAGGGAAGAATTTAAAAAACGTCGTGGTTATGACCCGACCAGGTATTTGCCGATCATGACTGGTTTGCCGGTGGAGAATGTAACTGTAGCAGAGAATTTTCTTTACGATGTTAGAAAGACCATTTCGGAGCTGGTTGTAGACAAATTTTACGGCACACTCGCTGATTTTGCCAAGGAAAAAGGGCTAAAATTTACCGCGGAAAGTGTTGCGCCAACGATGATGAGTGATGGCTTGTTACATTACAAAACAGTTGACATGCCTATGGGTGAATTCTGGTTAAATAGTCCTACCCACGATAAACCCAATGATATGCTGGATGCCATTTCTGCGGCACATATCTACGGTAAAAATATCGTACAAGCTGAGTCCTTTACTACGGTGCGGATGGATTGGAACGAGCATCCGGGCAATATGAAAACATTGCAAGACCGTAATTATGCTTTGGGTGTAAATAAATTGGTCTACCATGTATTTACACACAATCCTTGGGTAGACAGAAAGCCTGGAATGACCCTGGATGGTGTGGGACTATACTTTCAGCGTGATCAAACCTGGTGGAAGCTTGGCAAAGCCTGGGTAGATTACGCCGCGCGTAGTCAGCATTTACTACAACATGGTAAACCCGTCACGGATATTGCTGTTTTTACCGGTGAAGAACTGCCCCGACGCTCCGTATTACCAAACCGCTTAGTGCAAACCTTACCCGGCATTTTTGGGAAAGATGTGGTAGGAGCAGAAAAGAAACGTCTGACTAACGCAGGGGAGCTGCTAAGACAAATCCCTGCTGGCGTAACACATAGTGCAAACATGGCCGATCCGGAAAATTGGGTGAATCCCTTACGGGGGTATGCCTATGACTCTTTTAACCCCGATGTACTAAGTACAGCTACCGTTAAAAACGGCGAGGTTATTTTTAGCAGCGGGGCTAGCTATAAAATATTAGTAATTACAGGTAAGATGAGCTTAAACCCGAACTATCAGTATATCAGTCTGGAGACCGTTAGAAAGCTATCCAAATTGATCAAGCAAGGAGCTAAGGTCATTGTATCAGATAAACCATTGTACGAATCTGGCATCGGGCCAAATCATATTACTGAATTTAACGGCCTGATTGAGGAAATCTGGGGCGGAAAATTCAGCGCCAAAATGAACAGCGATGAGCCGATTTTTTATAAGAAATTAGGATTAGGCTCTATTTATAAAGCCCCATTTTATGGAGCAGACTTTACCGAACTGGGTGTTGACAGAGATTTAACAATTAATGAAGATGCTCCTGGTGAGCATGCCTATGCTAAGTCTGTCGCTTTTGCCCATAGAAAATCAGAAACTAAAGACATCTACTTTATTTCTAATCAGCTGGGTACCCTTCGTAAACTGACTTTTACTTTCAACATTTCGAATAAGGCGCCTGTTATTTATGATGCAGTAACAAATGATACCATCACAGTAAATAACTGGGCGGTTTTTGCTGGTAAAACTGTCTTAACGTTGAAACTGGAGGCTAATCAATCTTTGTTTGTTTTATTTGAACAACCAGCCAAGCTTAACCATTCTGGTAAAGGGCAAAATTGGGTTACCTACAAAACTGTTCAGGATATTTCTACGGAGTGGCAGGCAAAGTTCGACCCAGCCTATGGCGGACCAATAAAACCTGTTATTTACAGTACGCTACAGGATTGGACTGCTAGTAAAGATTCGCTGGTGAGGTATTATTCTGGTACGGCCGTTTATACTAAAAGTTTCAGCTACAATGGAAATACGAATGACAAAACATGGATCGATATGGGCGAATTTTCCAGTATTGCAGGTGTTAAAGTTAACGGGATAGATTGTGGTACGATATGGACTGCACCGCATCGTGTGGAGATCAGTAAGGCCATTAAAAAGGGTGAAAACCTAATCACTGTTGAAGTGGCGAACACTTGGGGTAACCGTTTAATAGGAGATAGTAAGTTGCCTTCAGATCAAAAGATTACCAATACTACTGCACCATTCCGTTTGACCGGAAAACCTTTGTATCCTGCGGGATTACATGGTCCGGTAACCATTCAATCAAAGGAGAAATAAGACATGAAAGTATATCAATTAGGCTTCATTATCATGGTATTGTCGTTAGCTTTCCAGGCAAACGCACAAGAAAAAGCATTGGTTAACAATGCCGGGTCGGCATATACCAAACTGCACAGCATTAATATGGGTGATGTAACCTGGACTAAAGGCTTTTGGGCAAGCCGGTTTAAGGTGGCGACAGAAACCATGGTGCCAAACCTGTGGGCAATTTACAACGATCCTAAGATCAGTCACGCTTTTAAAAACTTTGAAATTGCTGCGGGACTAGATACCGGATCACATTCGGGACCATCTTTCCACGATGGCGATTATTACAAGGCGCTTGAGGCTGTGGCCAGTCTTTATGCCAGTACCAAAAATGTGGATCTTCTTCCTATGATGGATAAAGCCATTGCTGTGATTGCGAAATCGCAAAGGGCTGATGGATATATTTATACAAAAGCGATGATTGAGCAACGCCAAACAGGGGCTAATAATCAGTTTCAAGACAGGTTAAGCTTTGAAGCGTATAATATTGGACATCTCATGACGGCAGGCTGCATCCACTACCGCGCCACAGGACAAACCACCTTGCTGGACATCGCCAAAAAGGCCAGCAATTATTTATACAATTTTTATAAAACAGCCTCCCCAACATTGGCCAGAAATGCAATTTGCCCTTCACATTATATGGGTGTTATCGAGATGTACCGTACCACCAGGGACCCGCGCTATCTTGAATTGGCCAAACACTTAATCGCGATTAAAGGTAAAATTGATGATGGAACAGACGATAACCAGGACAGAATCCCCTTTTTACAACAAACAAAAGCGATGGGGCATGCGGTTAGGGCAAGTTATTTATATGCAGGTGTAGCTGATCTATATCTAGAAACCGGAAACGATTCTTTGATGCGCACATTGAATCTGCTGTGGGAAGATGTAAATCAACATAAAATGTATGTTACAGGGGGATTAGGTTCACTCTATGATGGCACGTCGCCGGATGGCACTTCTTATAACCCTGCCGAGGTACAGAAGATCCATCAGGCATTTGGTCGTGATTATCAATTACCAAATTTTACCGCTCATAATGAGACCTGCGCCAATATTGGAAATGTGTTATGGAACTGGCGGATGTTACAAATTACCGCTGACGCTAAATATGCCGATGTAATGGAATTGGCCTTGTTTAATAGCGTGCTGGCAGGAATTAGTCTGGATGGTAAAAACTTCCTGTACACCAATCCACTGGCGCAATCGGATAATTTACCTTTTAAACAGCGCTGGTCAAAAGATCGTTTGCCGTATATCGCTTTATCCAATTGCTGTCCGCCCAACATTGTGCGTACGCTTGCCGAATTAAATAATTACCTATACAGCGTATCAGCTAAAGGGTTGTATTTCAATCTATATGGAGGAAATGATTTACACACCAGGCTGGCCGATGGCAGGAAGGTAAGCTTAAGGCAGCAAACCAATTATCCCTGGGATGGGCATATAAAGATTACTGTCCAGGAATCAAGTAAGCTACCTTTCGGGATGTTCTTCCGTATTCCAGGATGGGCTGAAGGCGCTAAAATCAGCGTTAACGGAAAAGCTGTTGCTGCAGCAAATCATCCGGGCAGTTATACCGAAATTAACCGCATCTGGAAAGCCGGAGATATTGTAGAACTGCTGTTGCCGATGGAAGCACAATTGATTGAATCCAATCCTTTGGTGGAAGAAAACAGAAATCAGGTGGCGGTTAAAAGGGGGCCGGTCGTATACTGTCTCGAATCTAAAGATTTTGTAGGAAAAAATATTTTTGACGCGATAATACCGGCTTCAATTGTGTTTAAAGCTATACCGTCTAGCATTGGCGGTGCTCAGATGATGAGCCTGCAAGGAGAGGCCAGGTTAAGAGAAAAAACAGATTGGAGCAAAACTTTGTATCATACAATTTCCAAAAATAATGTACTTACACCTATAAAACTGGTACCTTATTTTGCCTGGGGCAATAGAGGGCATTCAGATATGTCGGTTTGGTTACCTTTAAGCAGATAATACATGGGAAAAACAACAGCAGCATACAATAATGATTACATCAAAAGCTTAAAAATCTTCTTTTTGTTACTGGTATCCTTATGTATACGCACTAAAGCTTTTTCCCAGCAAAAAGAACTGCTGAATAACAATGTAATATGGACCACACAAAGTATTAATTCGTCCGCCTCAATGCCTGTAGGCGGTGGTGACATTGGCGCAAATATATGGGTTGAACAAGGGGACATCTATCTTTATTTATCAAGAAGTGGCACATTCGATGAGAACAACACTTTACTTAAACTGGGCAGGGTAAAACTTACATTGTCGCCGAATCCTTTTGCCGGAAAGACTTTTAAACAAGAGCTGGTTTTAAAAGATGGGTATGTTGAAGTTACAGGGGCGGATGGTCAGCTGAATGCCCAGGTAAAAGTTTGGGTAGATGTATTTAAGCCTATTGTAAACATTGAAGTACATTCTAATCAGCAGGTAATTACTGAAGCAAGTTATGAAAGCTGGCGTTTTGAAGACCGGATTACCAAGGGAAAAGAAAACAATCAAAATTCATACAAATGGGCACCCCAGGGGATTGTAAAAACCGCTAAGGATACCACAGGTTTCCGTGGTAATCAAATTGTATTTAGCCATCAGAATAAAGCGGAAACTGTTTTTGATGTTGCAGTTAAACAGCAGGGTTTGGAAAACTATCAATCAAAATTATTTAACCCCCTGAAGGGCGTGCATTTTGGCGGGTTAGTTCAGGGTGAGCAGATGGTTGCTGCGGGAACGTACACGGGTAAGTACTTAAGTACAGTATTTAAGGGATGGATATTAAAGAGCAGGAAACCCTCCAGGGCGCACCAGATCAGGATCCGGCTAACCAGTAGTGCCGATAAACTATTGATTGCTGATACAAAATATGATCCGGTAAAATCATTTGCAGCTACTAAAAAATGGTGGAATGACTACTGGAACAGAAGTTTCATTTATATCAGTTCAGCAGATTCCACTGTAAAGCAGGTGACTAAGAACTACCAGCTGTTTCGCTATATGCTGGGCTGCAATGCGTATGGACGCTGGCCAACTAAGTTTAATGGCGGACTTTTCACTTTCGATTCGCAGTTGACAGATGCCGCCTTAAACTATACCCCCGACTTTAGAAATTGGGGAGGTGGAACACATACGGCACAAAACCAGCGTTTGGTGTACTGGCCAATGCTAAAAAGTGGAGATTTCGATATGATGAAACCACAGTTTGACTTTTATGCTAACCTATTAAAGAATGCGGAGATCCGTACTGAAGCTGCATGGGGCCACAAAGGGGCTGGTTTTACGGAGCAGATGGAGAATTTTGGTCTGCCTAATCCAGCTGAGTACGGCTGGAAGCGACCCGCAGGTTATAATAAGGGTATGGAGTATAACGCCTGGCTAGAATATGAATGGGATACGGTCCTGGAATTCTGTCTGATGATCTTGGAAACCGAGCGATATAACAAGCAAAATATTCAGGAATATATGCCTTTGATGGAGAGTAGCCTTGAATTTTTTAAAGCGCATTACAGCTATTTAGCGCAACAAAGAGGCGCGAAAAGTTTAGATGCAAACGGTCATTTGGTTTTATATCCAGGCTCTGCTGCAGAAACCTACAAAATGGCTTATAATTCCAGTTCGACCATTGCTGGTTTAAAAACTGTTTTGCAGCGCTTGCTACAGTTACAATCAGCAACAGCGGCACAAAAGGAAAATTGGCAGGAAATGTTAAATACAATTCCACCTATCAGTTTTCGTGAATTTGGCGGTAAAACAACAATATCCCCGGCTAAGTTGTGGGAAAGAATAAATAACACGGAGAGTCCGCAATTGTATCCTGTCTTTCCATGGGGGATTTATGGGGTAGGTAAACCCGGACTTGATACGGCAAGAAATACTTACTACTATGATCCTGATGTGCTGAAATTTAGAAGTCACGTCGGTTGGAAGCAGGATAACATCTTTGCCGCCAGGTTAGGATTGACAGATGAGGCAGCTGCATTAACTACTTTAAAATTGAAAGATTCTGGCAGAAGATTCCCCGCATTCTGGGGCCCGGGGTTTGACTGGACACCAGATCATAATTGGGGAGGTTCTGGCATGATTGGTTTGCAGGAAATGCTGATGCAATGTGATGGAAAAAAGATTTTGCTCTTTCCTGCCTGGCCAAAAGAATGGGATGTGCATTTTAAGTTGCATGCACCTTATCAAACTACCATTGAAGGTACGGTAAAGGGTGGAAAATTGACCGAATTGAAAGTGTTACCTGAAGTGCGAAAAGCTGATATTGTAAATATGATGTTATAAGGAAGCCGTCATTCTACAGTATTGAAGAAAACATTAGCTAATTGATTAATCAAAATATTAAACATTAAAACATGGACTTACAATTGAAAGATAAGATCATCGTGATCACAGGTGGTGCCAAAGGCATCGGTAGGGGGATTGCAGAGGTTTTTGCCAACGAGCTAGCTATAGCAGTAATCGTAGGGAGAAAGGCAGTTGACAACCAGGTAGTGGTTGATGAAATCGTTTCGAATGGGGGGCGGGCAGCTCAATTTGTAGCGGAATTATCAAACCCTGATGAGTGCGAAGTGGTGGTCAAAGAAATCATTGCTAAGTTTGGAAGAATAGACGGGCTGGTTAACAATGCAGGTGTAAATGACGGAGTGAGCTTAGAAGGAGGGAACTACAAAGACTTTATGGCTTCCTTGCATAAAAATGTTGTCCACTACTACTTGATGGCCCATTATGCGCTCCCAGAATTGATCAAAAGCAAAGGTGCAATCGTAAACATTACTTCCAAGACCGCAGAAACAGGACAGGGAAACACTTCGGCCTATGCGGCTGCTAATGGAGGCAGAAATGCCCTTACCAGAGAGTGGGCTGTAGAACTGCTTAAATACGGCATCCGGGTGAATGCGGTAGTAGTAGCAGAATGCTGGACGCCAGCTTATGAAACCTGGATTGCAACTTTAGACGATGCTGAGCAAAAACTGGAAGATATCAGTGCTAAAATTCCTTTAGAAAACAGGATGACCACCGCCACAGAGATTGCTAACATGACGGCTTTCCTGATGTCTAGTAAGTCCAGTCATACCACTGGTCAGATTATCCATGTGGATGGCGGGTATGTCCATCTGGATAGAGCGCTGGCAAATGCATAATCAATATTTAACGACATATAGAGAAACCATTAAATAATTAAGAACATGAAGACCTTAACTTGCACGACTCCAGGAACGTTCGAATATTCCCAGATGGATAAGCCGCAATTACAAACAGGCCTGGCGATAATCAGGATTAAACGAGTTGGCATTTGCGGTACAGATTTACATGCTTTTGAAGGAACGCAGCCTTTCTTTAATTATCCCCGCGTTTTAGGACATGAGTTATCAGGAGAGTTAGTAGAAGTGGATGGAAACAGCGATTTTAAAGTTGGCGAGAAGGTGACTTTTATTCCATATTTTAATTGCGGTGAATGTATCGCGTGCAGGATGAACAAGCCTAATTGCTGTGTTAATATGCAGGTTTGCGGAGTTCATGTAGATGGAGGAATGCGGGAATATCTTTCAGTGCCTTCAAGGACGTTGTTGCACGGAGAAGATTTGAGTTATGATGAACTGGCTTTAGTTGAACCCTTGGCTATTGGTGCCCATGGTGTTCGACGAGCAGCTATACAAGCGGGAGAGTTTGTCCTGGTGATTGGCGCAGGGCCTATAGGATTGGGTACGATGGAATTTGCCAGGATAGCCGGGGCGAAGGTTATTGCGCTGGATATTAATGAGGATAGATTGGCATTTTGTAAAGAGAGATTGGGCGTTGATTATACAGTTAATGCGCTTTCGCCAGATGTGACAGCACAAATTAGTGCGCTGACAGGCGGAGATATGCCAACGGTAGTGATTGATGCAACAGGAAATCAAAAAGCGATCAATAATGCAATCAATTATATGGCGCACGGAGCGAGGTTTGTACTGATTGGGCTGCAAAAAGGAGATTTGACCTTTAATCACCCGGAGTTTCATAAGCGAGAGGCTACGCTCATGAGCAGCAGAAATGCAACGATCGAAGATTTTGAGCATGTAATTAAATCTATGAAAGCGGGGTTAGTAAATCCAACCAATTATATCACACATAGGGTAAGTTTTGACGATGTGAAGGATGAGTTTGGGAAATGGCTGGATCCCCGGAACGGTGTGATTAAAGCAATGGTGGAGCTGATTTAATTTTAATTTCTAGTTGGACTTCTGTATTATTGGTAAGTAATTAAGGTATGAAGAACGCAAACGTTCAATAAGAACCATGAGGGAGTAGTTAATATTTCCTTGTTTCAAGGTGCCATTTTGGTTCCTTGAAACATAATATTCTTCTGGGGTCAACTCCAAACATAAAGTCATCTGGAAACGATCTGCATTTCGTCTTTACTTGTGTTTTAAGTTGTTTTGTTTCCGCTTGATAAAGATTTGCTAAATCTGTATCTAATATTACTTGTTGTCCACGTATTGAATAAATTTGATTTATTATAGCTTCGTCTAGAATTAGAACCTCTGTTTTCCGTTCTTCCTTAAGATTGAATTTAAGCTCATTATCTCCAATGATCAATAAACACCAACTTATTTCTAAATTTTAGATATGTGGTAATTTAATTTTTAACAATGTGATATATTTATTCATAATAGAACGGTTAATAAGCTTGGATTAGGACTTCAGCAAGTCGATCAGTTTCTAAGAATCAAGAATTAATCAAAGAAATTGAAAACGTAATCAAAACAATTTAAGAATATGGCTTACTCTTTTTAAACTCATTGGGAAATATAAATGTTATATGATAGGTATCCGAATGGATGTGGTAAAGTTGTCATTGTGTTCATCCAGCGGACGACTGCGAATGTGATGATTGTGAACGCAGGCAGGGGATTCATTCCGTCTTTTAATAAGTCATATTATGAATAAATTGATCACAATTAGACTGAACTAAGTTTTATTTAGCTCAATATCTATTAATGCAAAATGCCTCAATTTGCATTGAGGCATTTCGTGATCACGCTGGGATTTGCACCTAGTTGAAAATCCTGGTTTGAATAGTACTTAGGGCGGTTTTAGATTTCGACTCACCGAATCACTCACCATTTTTTTTGATACTTTTTAGCTGCAATTGCTATCAATAAATATAGTATTCATAAATTGAAGTATCAAAATGAACTCTCAGATCCGAGGCTTCATTTGATGTTCTGTATTGCAATTTTATTTGTGCTGAAATTTTGATTATCTTTGGATATGCATACGGCGGTTCAAAATAAGCAATCATTATTATCTCTACTTAAAGCCAATGGGCACAAGTTGAGGTCTTTTGGTGTTTTAAATTTAAGTCTGTTTGGATCTTTTATTACTGGCAAATTACATGCTGACAGTGATGTAGACCTATTAGTAGAATTTGACCCGCAACATAAGAGTTATGATAATTTTATGGATTTGTCATTCTTCCTTGAGGATCTGCTGGGCAGAAGAGTCGAAGTTGTAACTCCACAGTCTCTTAGTAAATATATTGGCCCACATATTTTGAACCAAGCTGAAAATGTTTCCTTCTAATATAGAACTGTTAAAGCATATTCTGGAGGAGACTTCTTTCGTTCTTGACTCCACAACAGGAAAACGCAAGGAAGATGTAATTAATGACCCGATTCTTTCGCGAGCTTTGGTACGAAGTCTTGAAATTATTGGCGAAGCTAGTAATAAAGTTGATCCTGATTTCAAATCATTGTATCCTCACGTAGAGTGGCGAAAAATGTCGGGAACCAGGAACCGCCTGATTCATGATTATTTTGGAATAGACTACGATATTGTTTGGGACATTGTTATCTCAAAGATCCCAGATCTAAAGAATGATATCAGTGACATTATTTTAGAGCACTAAATTTTTAACCGAAAGCAAACCCGATTATATATTCGGATTAACTGAGTCTATGGATAATATCTAAAATATTCTGTTTCCACTTTGGATAAAGTTCCTCGTTTTCCGCCCACAGTTCATTTAATTCTGAATTTTCATCAATTACCTTTTTCAAGGCGTCTACAGCTGTTAGTTTTAAGTCTTCAACTTCCAAATCTTTATACAATATTCCAAATACATTCACATTACTTTCGTCGTTAAGTTCTTCATTATCATTTCTATATTTAGTTCCATTTACGAGGTTATCAATGTAAGCTGTAAGCAGTAAACACTATAACAGCATGGCCTTCTTCATATTCTAAATATTCTGATAACATCGCATTCTCAAAAGAAGATTTAAAAAATACTCTTGCGTAGTTTTTGATTTCTCCATCAAATCGTATGCTGTATCGTCGTCAAATATTCCGCAGTCTCAAGCGCCCATAATTTTTATTAATTAAAATATATAGTTGATTAATGTATAATAGAGGACTAATTTACAGTTTTTGATTTAGCGTTAAAATGTAATTTTAGAATTGTTTAAAGCGGATGTTATATTCAATCGAATTTGAAGATTTTTTTTAATTCAAAATGCCTCAATGCAAATTGAGGCATTTCGTGAACTTACTGGTACATTTATCGAACACTTTTATTGAGGATTGTATAAGAATTTCAAATTTAGAATGTGGTTTTAGACCAAGTTTTTAAAATGAATATAGAGATCTTTAATGTCAGTTTGGCTGTTTATGTATCGATCTTCAAATTGATCTACTATTTCAATATCACAAATTAAAGACATTTGCTTTTCTTCACCTAAAATACCATCTATCAATATTTCTGACGCTGTTCGCTTATCTTCTTCAATTAAATGTTTGAGATCATTAGTTTGAATGATGATCTCAAACATTCCATCATCAAACTTTAATAGTGTATATTTCCATCTGAAAGCATTGATGTATAGAATATTTCCATCCAATTGTTCAAAATTAAATTCGAAATTCCAGTTCTTTATAGGCTTTGCATAGTAGAATTCCCAGTCCGAAAGAACTTTAGCATATTTTATTATTTCCTTTGTTAGTGGCAGTTTTTCAATATCGCCACCTGGTGATATTACCAATTGGTTTAATGATTTGTTTCCTGGTCCAATTTCCCACACAAATTCCCCAAGCTCACTAATTCTATTGTTTAGTTCGTCAAAGTAATAATTCATTGTGAAATCTTGCCCAAATTTTGTGCAGTTACTGGAGAACCAATCCCAAAAGCGATATACGGACGGTAAGTTTAAAGAGTGGGTTTTCATAATTATATAACTTATGGCTACCAAGTGAAAAATAGTTTTTACCATTTTTGATTGCCTTATTAAGTAAATACAAATAAGCCAATATTTTATTTAAAACCTACGATAGAATAATAATTAAAATGGCTTTGAAGGGTTTTCAATGGAATAACCTGAAAGGACTCGAACACAAAATACGCACTGAGATAAAATAGATGGCAATTTCAAAATGGTCTAAAAGCCAAAAAATCCTCATTAATATGATTTAGAAGCATTTTTGATATTCTGGTGATCCCTATGGTACAAATGTCGAACACTTTTATTGATGATTGTATGAAAATAAGTGGCTTATCCTAAATAGATTTCAAAGGTTGAAACTAATTAATCTTTGAAATTGGGGGAGGATTACCACTACCACCTATTCTTTTAAAGTTAAGGTAGTCTATCTTATTATTTTGATCAATAATGAACAGAAAATCGGCATTTATATCTTCATTTTTAGCAATTAAAAAGTAATTGTAAGTACCATTTATAAATGATTTGAATGTTGCCGATTTGAACTTTCCCGCCATGCCATAAATCTGATTTAAATATGATTGGAGGTCTTTTTTAGATATTTTTTGTTGATAATTAGGCGATAAAGAATTATAAATATCATCTAATTTTCTTTCATTAAACTGCACTAAAAAGGTCTGTGCAGCACTATCTGCATTTTTATTTTGTGCAAATAGTGATATCGATGAAATTAAAATTACAAATAGTAGACAAGGAAATTTCATATACATAACTTATAAATCTGGGCTTTTTAGCTTGACATCTAGATTGTAAATTTAAATATATAGAATTATATTACTATAGTGTCTTTTTTTTATTTTGAATGGTTTTTATGGTTGGAAACCAGACTTGAGAATTAGATTGTTAGTATTTACTAAAAAAAGCATAATCAATTGAAAGACCTTATAGTACTCGAACACCAAATGTGTTTTAAAATAGAAGTGAAGCTGCTTGCTGAAATTAAATTAAAAAACACTCCTAAATTAATTTAGAAGCGTTTTCAAATTCTTTGTGATCCCGCTGGGATTTGAACCTAGTCCAAATATCAGCGTTTAAATAGTATTTTATGCGGTTTTGGATTTCGACTCACCGAATCACTCACCATTTTTTTTAATACGTTTTAGCTGCAATTACTATATATAAAAATAGCGAAATATTTCATAAAGAGATATAAGCATTAAAATATTAACTCCTTAAAAACAATTAGATGTAAATTTGTGGTTCTTCCTGAAAGCAAGGATTATTAGCTACGTAATGCCGCTACTTTCAGAAGTTAAATCATTTATCACAGGAAGTTAATGGAAGATTCAAGCATAATTATATATCAAACGGAAGATGGTATTACGAAGATAGAAACACGTTTAGAGGATGAAAGCGTATGGCTTACAATTGATCAGATGGCTGAGCTTTTTAATAAATCCCGTTCAACAGTAAATGAACACATCTTGAATATTTATAAAGAAGGTGAACTTATTAAAGACGCTTCTAGTAGAAAAATCGGAATTTCCGATTTTTCTACTAAACCCACTAATTATTATAATTTAGATGTTATTATATCTGTGGGGTACCGGGTTAAAAGCATACAGGGCACGAAATTCCGTCAATGGGCAACTGTCAGACTTAAGGAATATATTGTGAAGGGATTTACAATGAACGATGAATTACTGAAACAGGCAGGTGGAAGTAACTATTTTGAGGAATTGCTTACCCGTATTCGTGATATCCGTTCCTCTGAAAAAGTCTTTTGGCGTAAGGTGCTCGACGTTTACGCCACAAGTATTGACTACGACCCAAAGACAGAAGTGTCTATCTTATTTTTTCAGACAGTCCAAAATAAAATGCATTGGGCAGCACATGGACATACGGCAGCTGAAATTATTTATCAGCGTATCGATGCTAATAAATCTAATTTGGGTTTGACAAATATCAAAGGAACCAGACCAACTAAACAGGAGACGGAAACTGCTAAGAACTATTTGGATGAGAATGAATTAAATCTACTTAATAGAATGGTATCTGCTTATTTGGAATTGGCAGAATTACAGGCTCTCAATCGTAAACCTATGTATATGAATGATTGGATAGCTCGTTTAGATGATTTTATTAAAATGACAGGTAATGAATTGTTGAAAAATGCAGGCACAATAAGTCATCAACAAGCCCTAAAAAAGGCAACTGAAGAATACAATAAGTTTAAAGAACTAAACAGAAACCAGATTAGTGAGGTAGAGAAACATTTTATTAAGCAAGTTGAAGAGGCATCTAAAAAAATCCTGAAAAAATAATATAATAACTCTTATATCTTTGCAAAATCCTTGCAATTAAAATTCTCTGGTATTCTTTCCCATAAAAATACAATTACGGAAAACCGTAAAAAAGAGGACTTGTATGCCGATATATTTGTAATTATAAAGATCAAATCAATTTTATTAAAAAAACAACTATGGAAGCAATTAAACCAGGTCCAAAACCAAAGAAAGATAATGGTAATGATGACAAAAGAAGAAGAGTTACACCTGAAACAAAACCTAAACATCCTGATTTAAAACCTCACGTACATAAGCCCAAAGATTAATTGGCGAGAAATGGGTCCAATTGCTATTCAAGAAGTAACTGGCCACACAGATTTAAACTACTTAACAAATCGATCACCTACTATTTGTCCGTCTTGCAGCAAGTGTAAGCTACATTTTGCACTTAAATTTATGATTATGAAGAGAAGCATGAAAAAAGAAATTCTTGTTATAGGTATTATACTTTTAGCGACGGTTTCACAACTTTATTCACAAATTGAAACACCAGTACATCTTAAAGATCTAAAACAATTATCAGAGAATATAGATAAGAAAGATACAAACGAAAAGAAAATACTGTCAATGGGTTATCACAAGAGGTTAAACGGGGTCTACATATCAAATGTAATGCTTACTACAAAAGAACCTAAACATTGGATTACAACAAGTGCGTACCTTTCATATCAAACAGCTGATAGGACAAGCTTCGATAGAATAGTAAGGGAGCTTAAAAAAGAAGGTAGGTCAAAAAAATTTAATACAGGTACTAGTCAAATAGGCCATAAATATCGCATCCCTAAATATGAAGTAGAAGTTTATGAACCATTGAACGGGGTAAATTTAGATCTAAATGATCTTTATGAAGTATTATTAATACCCAAAAAGAATTGAACATACAAAATAGTTACAACACTCTTTTCTGTTTTTAGACTATCTACTTGGGGAATATTTTTATAAATTTATCCTTTACTTATGTTCTTCTGGCTAGATAATTACTTCTAGATAAATAAGTTATCTAACCTCTACCTTATAGGCTTCGAACAAAAAATTCCCACTGATCTAGGATAGATGGCTATTTCAAAATACTTCGTTAACAAAAAACGCTTCCAAAAGTTATTTACGGGATAATATGTAATATTGCTAACATTCAACCTAATAGAAGTATGACAACCTCGGCAAAGACTATCAGTATTGCAATAAACCCCAGCAAGGCAGGGTCGACCAGATCTACTGTAACAACACTTGCCGGAATAATTACAAACGTAAAAAACGACAATTTGAAAAAATTCAAATGCATGTTAACACATCGGAAATATTCAAGATTATTAAAGCCAATTACGAAATTCTAAAAAAGGGCATTCTCGACCAGATCAAACATTATGACGGCGAGATATGCGAGACCGAGGAGCGGCATTGACATAGAATTTTATACCAGCTTGTTCACAGACAGTGAAGGAATTTGGTACTGCGTATTTAATTATTGTTATTGCATCAGTGGCGAAAAAACAACTTTGCCCGCAATCGCCAACCAGGCAAATATATAAATGGCAATTAAAAATCCCTAACCCATGCTTACTGACTTCCTAAACATACCGCCCGCCAAAATTTACAAAGAAGAAATGACACCCGAACAGCAAGTTACTTTTAAACTTGTTCATGGACAGAAAATCAGTGAAGAGGATGAAGCGATCCTTCAAGAGGCTATTGAATTTTATGAGCTAGCTTATCCTGCGCTGAAATCTATAGACCTCTCATCCATAACAGATGATGAAGCACTTGAAGTCATGAAATTCATGAAGTCTGTTTTCAATATGGAAATAATGGTGCAAAATAAGATCACGTTTGAAGATTCATATCGTGTCAGTTTTTTAAAAGACGCTTTTCTTGAAAAGGATAAGGTGCGTAATCTCGGATTTCTGAAGCATCCTCCCGTGGAAGTCAATAAAGCACAAGGTGTTTATGGCAGGGCTAATTCACCTAACAGCACGCTGTTTTACTGTGCCTCACATCCTGATGTAGCCATACTGGAAACCAAGCCGAAGGTTGGTGACAGAATTATCATCGGTCATTGGAAACACGATCCAAAAGAGAAATTCGTTACCTATCCGCTGATGAATGAGAAACATGTAAAGACTGAAGAGCTATTAAAGGCCAGAAGTAAATTCGAGGAAAGGATGACCTATAACCACCCTTTGTTTGCCAAAATCATGGATTTGCTGTTAGAGTTTATTTGTTCTGAATTTGTAAAAGACAGTCCAGTGGTTAGTCCAAAACGTTATGAATACCTTTACAGTGCCTACTTCGCGGATCAAATACTGGACAATTCTTTTGAACCTGTGCCGCATCCTGTTGAAGAGCTTGCTCATTATGATGCGCTGATCTATCCAAGCATTACCAGTAAATATGAAACAGAAAATTTAGCCGTGCTGCCTGAATCGGTTAAAAAGCTAATTCCATATCAGTTTATCGATTGTATTGTAGTAAGTGAAGATGCGTCAGAATTAGATGGCGATCGGATTCCGGTTACAGTTAAAGTTTTAAGAAGATCGTATTGGATAGAAAATGAACTGATTATATGGAAAGACGATTAGGATAGTTAAATAAATATCGTCGGAATGGGTGTAAACTTGAGTGAGATACTGAATAAATTCAGAAAAAATAGTAACAACAAAAAATCAGATGATCAGAATTTATTCGTTAAAGACCTGCTTATTTTAGACTACACCGTAGACCATGGCCCAGACTGGGTTAAGGATAAACTTAAGGAAGATGGAAGTTTTACGTTAAGAAAGACATTTACATTCGAGCCAAAGGATCTGCTGGATAAATCGGAACGTGAGAAGATCGAAAGAGCAGTCGAAGCGGACGAAGATCTTGAGGAATCTGAACACGATGATCCTTTTGATCCCGAAATCATAAGTTTTATACTTGGAAGGCTAGTGGCCGACTATTACCGGATTGATAAAGCCAAGATAACCCGTAATCACGATGTTTATCTTCATACCAGCATGAAGTTGGACATTAAACTATTTGTGTCGCACCGCCATATTTCAGTGTTCGCTAAACTAGCGCAATTTCTACAGCGCGATATTTTTGTTGGTGGTGAGGCGGAAAATACGATCCCGGAACAGATTATGTGGGACCTGATAAAGCGATTTCCAAATACACATCAAAAGAATCTCTACGAAGGATCTGTCATTACCAGTTTAATCCGAGATTATGTAGATAATATACCTGATTATCGTGCTAAATATGAAAAATACATCAACAAACGTAAAACAGTAAAAGCATCTGATCTTGGCCATATTTTAAAAGATCAGGAATTGCATAAATTTCAGCTCATCTATGAAAAATTGAAACTTATGCTGGAACAGGAAAGCGGTTACAGCGAAAATCAATGGCAGGAAGAAATTTTGACGATCATTACCCTCATCTATCCAAAATACGTACATGCTTTCAAAAATGTGCAGTTAAAACGCAAGGAACAGACCGATCTTTTCGTTAATATCCTCTTAATCGATAGCGGAGGATATGCCGACATCATTGAGATTAAAAAGCCTTTCGACAGCGTCATTATAACTCAGGGAAAATATAGGGACAATCATATACCTTACCAGGAACTGACAGGTACCATCATGCAAATTGAAAAATACATTTACCATCTAAATCGGTGGGGAGCGGATGGCGAAAAATCCCTGACACAAAAACTAACTGGGTTGCCTGACGGATTCGAAGTGAAATTAATAAACCCCGGTGGGCTAGTGATTATGGGAAGAGACAATAACCTTACAATCAACCAAAAACAAGATTTCGAAGTTGTGAAGAGAAAGTATAAGAACATTATGGATATCTTGACCTATGATGAACTGCTTCGCCGGTTAAAATTCATGATCGATTTATGGAGCAATAAACCATCATTGTAAATGGCTTCACACAATGCTGCGAATCCTACAACCTTGTGTGAAGCTTCAATACTTATTTTTTATATATTTCTTTCCGGGAATAGCCGCCCAGCTTACAAACGGAGTCGCAAATAGCCAAGTATGATATTTATCGATTGAACTATTCTGCCGATCCTCTTTTTAAGCGACTGGTATTAACACACCTATTTAATCTGGATTTTCTTAAGCCAGTTTATATTGGCTACCGAAATTTGGATAACTCAGAAATTATAAGGAATCGAGCAAAATTTGATGAACTTCTTGCCATTTTGGAGTTAAAGCTCTAACAATCTTACAGTGATGCTTTTTTGCACGAAGTTAAAATCGAATACAACCGGAAAATCAAATACTAGAAGATCAATTTCAAAACGGACTGTTTGGTGGCAGGCGTCTTAATGAACGGGAAATATTAGAAACACCAGCGATGCGTATCAAATGATTTCAACCCTTAAAAAGCTAGGGATCGAACCACAAGTGATTGAATAATCTTTAGATATGTCTATTCCAGAAAGCAAGATCATGTTGGCGATATACTTGGCTACGCCGCCACTGGCATGCTCCTTTTGATCCTAGGAACTATATTCACTTAAGTGTTCTTTGTATTCTGAAAACAAAAATGGGAAAGAGCTAGATTTTTCTAGTCTTTCCCATCAAGTGATCCCGCTGGGATTCGAACCCAGGACCACTACATTAAAAGTGTAATGCTCTACCAGCTGAGCTACGGAATCAATTCCTCTTGTTTAAGGAGGTGCAAAGATAGAAATTAAATATTAAGTTGCAACTTAATTTGTAAATAAATTTAAATCTTGTAAAGATTAGCTATTTAAGGAGATTAGATTAATTAAAATTGTTTAAGAATCAATGCAGTTAAAGTATTCATTAATTACCCTTTAATATTCTTTCTCCTTATTCACAGTATATTAATTGCCTTTTTTTTAAACTTGTACTGGTTTGTTTCATGCTGATGATATTTAACCCATGATACTTTATAGTTGATCAACTATATATACCTAAGTTTCCTATGTATAAATTTGTATATTGCGCCTGTTCCCCAATTACAATTACATGTTCAAAATAATTTCTGATCTGGTTGAGTGCAGCCGTTTAAAATTCTATCTAATTATAGGCCTCATTACCTGGTCATGTTTCGGTTACTGCCAGGTAAAATATTCCGTTGCTGGAAAGGTGACAAGTTTAAATGGCACTATCTTAAGTTCTGGAGATGTACAGTTGATTTCCGCTAAAGATTCTGCACTTGTAAAATATGCCAATCTAGCTGAAGGACGTTTTTCATTAGTGGGAATTGAAGCTGGAGCATATCTGGTCAAAGTATCATCGCCCGGCTTTTATGAAGGGACAACCAGATTAGATCTGCTTCAGAATGAAACTGTTATAATACAATTAAAGGATGATCCACAGGCACTAAAAGAGGTGCAGATTACTGCTAGTAAAAAAGTGTTTTCTAATCATCTCGGTAACATGAAAATTGAAATAGAAAATACGATCCTATCAAAGATAGCTGATCCTATCAGTATGCTGACTAAGTTGCCGTCTATTCAGTTAAGCCCTGATGGAGAGAAGATAAATATAATTGGCCGTGGAGAACCGCTGATCTATCTTGACCACCAGAAGATTACTTTAAATGAAC